>Ga0310786_10002018_pt1 | contig 31868 bp, 25 predicted proteins | sample AusTroGonzalo_MG_FD_203881 | JGI IMG/M metagenome (GOLD analysis project Ga0310786, IMG submission 203881) | Bovine rumen microbial communities from tropical cattle in Woodstock, Queensland, Australia - Gonzalo_03 (v2) (version 2) | ecosystem: Host-associated > Mammals > Digestive system >...
CCGCAGCCAGATAGTCCAATGCCACATTCAGTATGTTCTCACGAATCTTTCCCGGGTTATCGGCATTGTCCGTGAGTGCCTGCGCATCGGCAATCATGATGTATATCTTATCGAACTCGCCTGTGTTTTGCAGTTCAACGCGGCGGCGCAACGATCCCACATAGTGCCCTATATGCAACTTCCCCGTCGGCCGATCACCTGTCAATATAATCTTTTTCATACTATTTAACGTTTTTCGTCAGAAAAACCATTTTAACTATTTAACGTTCACGTAGTGAACCATCTTAACCAACATTATTCAATTGCGCGAATCACCTCCACCACCGGCGATTTCGTGAGCCCGATCACCTCGCAATCCAGCGACGCCAAGTGTTGCTTCAGCGTGTGCAGTGCATCAAGCATATTATCTGCCTGCACGAGGATGCTCACTGCTTTGCGGGTCTCCTTGTCGTTCTCAATCGTGATAAGTTCCACCCTTGCCTTGTACCAGTACTCGCCATCCGGTGCTGGAATCAGATCGTAATACTGCACTTTCTTGCAACTCGGTACTTCGCAGTCGCCCTGGAACACAAACGGCTTGATTACTTCCATCACGCGCTCCTCAACATCCGCGCAGGTGAATCCCTCCACCAGATAGGTCTCTTTGACCTTGCCCGGGTTGTCTTCACCCGTCTGGCGGCTATAATTAACTTTGAGTTCGTAAAATAACATATATGTGTAGTTGTTAGTTATCTGTAATTAGGCTTTTTGCTTTTATCTTTGAGTGACGAGTCACGGTCTTTCGACTAATATTTCGTTGTAATGCGTTGCTATCGAATCGTACGCCTGCCTCATATCCGCCGGTACAGGCTCTGCCGATGGCGACTCCAGCGTCAACGGGTTAACCGGCGTGCCATGTTTCCACACGCGGAAATCCAGGTGCGGACCTGTGCTTGCGCCCGTTGAACCTACATAACCGATCACCTCGCCTTGCTTGACGTACTTACCCACTTGTAATCCTTTCGCATACTTCGACAGATGCAGATACCCCGTCTCGTACGTGCTGTTGTGGCGGATCTTGATCGTGTTGCCTCCGCCGCCTTTGTATGCCTTGAACGTCACCACGCCGTCGCCTAACGCCACAACAGGCGTTCCTGCCGGTGCGGCATAATCCACACCCGTATGCGGACGAACAACGTGATATACAGGGTGTTTGCGTGCGTAGGTGAAGTGTGACGATATACGTTTGTAGTTCAGCGGCGCTTTCAGGAACGTCTTCCTTAGACTGTTTCCCTCCGCATCGTAGTACCCGCTCGCCTTCCCTGCATCGAGGTAGTACGCCGGTAGCCAGCGCTTGCCGTGGTAGAAGTGCGCGGCATAGATACGCCCGATACCGATGCGTGAGTCCTCTACAAACTGCTCGTCGTACAGCACACGCACACTATCTCCCGGCTGCAATGCGAAGAAGTTGATCGTCCACGCATAGATCTCCGATAGTTCCAATGCCAACTCGATAGGCAGATCCTGACTGCTGATAGCCTGCCACAATGACGATGTGATGGTGAACTCCGCTTTCCGTCTCTCAACAGTCAGTGGCAGCGTGTCGTGCCACAGGTAGAAACTGTCCAGCAGCGATGCGATACGTGTCTCGCGGCGGTTGATTCGGTACGCAAAGTAACAGAGCGCCGTGTCGTTGCTCAGCGTGTAGTATTGTCCGCCCTCGCGGATAGAGGCCAGCTCCGGATTTCGCTTGAGTAGTGGCTGCATATCGCGCCACTGCTTTTGCGTCAGACCGTGACGGTTCAATATCCCTGACAACGTCTCACCCGCCTGTACCTTGCATGTGTCTATACGGTAATCATCCACCGCTATCCCGTACACGTAGCGCGGCTCGGGGGCCGAAACGACTGTTTGCGTCTCACATTCACCCTCACCAACAGCAGGCTTGCTGCTGCACGATACCATGCACAGCAGCAACACAGAACAAACTATAAACTTGAAAACTCTCAACTTCTCTTAGGATATTTCTTCACCCACGACGATACTTTCAGCCGAATCACTCCTAACAATGCCTCGGAGAATATACCGCCGGACATCTTACTCGTGCCCAGCACGCGGTTGACAAAGATGATTGGTACTTCCTTTACCGTGAATCCGCACATGATAGCAGTGAACTTCATCTCGATCTGGAAGGCGTAGCCCTTGAAGCGAATCTTGTCCAGTTCTATCGTCTCCAGCACCTCGCGTTTGTATCCCACAAATCCGGCAGTAGTGTCGTGTACATCAATGCCCAGCACCGTGCGCACGTATTTCGATGCGAAGTACGACATCAGCACGCGCCCCATAGGCCAGTTCACCACATTCACTCCGGTCACATACCGGCTGCCGATAGCTACATCCGCGCCCTCGTTAGCTAGCGCTTCGTAGAGCTTGACCAGATCATTCGGGTTGTGCGAGAAGTCGGCATCCATCTCGAAGATATAGTCGTACTTGTGCGCTATAGCCCACTTGAAGCCTGCTATATACGCAGTACCCAGACCCAGTTTGCCTTGACGCTCCACGATGAACAGACGTTCCTCAGCCTGCTCGCCGATCATTCGCTTCACTATAGCAGCCGTCCCGTCAGGCGAACCGTCATCTATGACCAGTACATGAAACTCCACAGGCAGCGCAAACACCGCCTTGATGATCGCTTCGATGTTCTCCTTTTCGTTGTACGTCGGTATAATAACTAATCGTTTCATAGGACTTACATATTTAGTTCAAATACGGCACTCGGTGTTGTTCGTTCCAGCACGCTCAGGTTCAGATCCCGTCCTGGCACCACACCAATCTCCATCAGATGATCGCTTACAGTGTCGTACGCCACTTTCGGATCGTTGTTCTCTTGGCTGAGGTGACATAGGAAGATATTTTTCATTCCGTAGTGATAGTTGCGCTCCAGCAGTGTGCCGCAGGTGTCGTTCGACTGATGTCCGCGTGGTGAGAGAATACGTTGTTTCAAGTACGTAGGGTAGGGACCGTTGAGCAGTAGTTGCTCATCGTGGTTCGCCTCGATGATGATATGGTTTGCCGTGCGCAGGTACTCCTCCAACTCTCCATTCGGCTCGCCACAGTCCGTGGCGATCATGAACCGCTGGTGCATGAAGTCAATCACGTAACCCACACACTCCGTCGAGTCGTGAGATATACCGAAAGTGTTAATCGTCATATCGCCGAGCTTCCATGGCTCACCTTTGGTAAAGAACTTCCTGCCTTGGCGCAGTTTCTGTGTCACACCGTAGTTGCGGTCTATTCCTTCATGGATGAGTGGCGTAGCATAGATCGGCAGGTGAACGCGCTCACCGAGCGTGCCTACCGCACGGATATGGTCGGCGTGATCGTGTGTCACAAGCACGCCCATGATGTTCTTGAAGTCCAGCCCCATCTCCTTGAGGTACTTGTGTATGGTACGCGCCGAGATACCGGCATCAATCAAGATGCCTTGTTCTTGCGTACCGAAGTAGTAGCAGTTGCCGCTACTTCCGCTACCAAATGACCTCAATATGAGTTTCTGATCCTCCATCTCTAAACACTAAACTCTCAACACTCAACTATCTGCGTTTTGCCTGTTGTTTTGCTTGTTCACGTGCTTGACGAAGTTGCTCTTGCTGCATCTTCTGCAATCGTGCTGCCAATCCCGACTGCGGCTTGGCGCTGGCTTTCTTCTTGGCGTTAGCCTCCATCTCCGCAAGGATCTTCTGGTCATCTGTCGTCCAACGGAAGATCATCGTCTGCAGAATCGAGAAGAACAATGCCAACAGGTAGTAATAACTCAATCCCGCTGCATAGTCGTTGAAGATGAAGAAGAACATCACCGGCATCAGGTACATCATCCACTTCATCATCTTCTGCGAAGGATCGTTACCCGTAGCCTGCGTCTGCATGGTAATATATGTATAGGCTACGTTCACGATGGTGAACAATATACAGAACAGCGACAGGTGGTCACCTATACCCCAGATCGGTGTGCTCCACGAGATGACCGAGTCGTAGGTTGACAGGTCGTCTGCCCACAGGAACGATTTGCCACGTAGTTCGATAGCCGTCGGGAAGAACCAGAACATAGCCATCACAACAGGCAATTGCAGCAGCATAGGCAGACAGCCGCCCATTGGGTTCACACCGGCTTTCTGGTACAAGGCCATCGTAGCCTGCTGGCGCTCCTGCATCTTCTCCGGCGGGAACTTCGCATTGATCTCGTCAATCTGCGGTTTGAGTACGCGCATCTTGGCGGTGGACTGATAGCTCTTGAATACAAACGGCAAGATAATCAACTTGATAACAATCGTCATCAGCAGAATAATCAATCCTATACTCAGTCCCCACGACGTGAACAGATCGAACATCGGGATCACTAATATTACGTTTACCCACGCTACGATCTTCCAGCCCAGCGGTACGAGCGATTTGAGTTTCAGCTTCTGGTTGCTCTCCAGCCCCTCATCGTACGCTTTCAAGGTGTTATAGTGGTTCGGACCCGTATAGTAACGCAGCCGTATAGGCTCGCGCATATCGAAGTTCAGCGCTGTCGTGGTGTTGTATTCTTTGATGTAGCCCGAATATTTGTTTTGCGGCTCGGACTCTAACTCCGACGAGTTGAATCCGTCTTCGCTGATCAGTACGGTTGAGAAGAACTGGTCTTTGTACGCTATCCAGCGCAGTCTGCCGGCTTCTTTCTTCCGTGCGGATTTCTGCTCCGACAGATTATCTACATCGCCGCTGATGTCCATGTATTGCAACTGCGAGTAGCGCTCCTCGAACTTCCTTCCTTTCTCCTGCTGCGGCACTTTCTGCTTCCATTGCATCTCCACCGTGCTCACGTTCTGCGCCAGCACGCGTTCCATGTTATGCGGCACGATATCAAAATGCCACATGTACTCGTTGCTCGGCAAGGTATATACGAAATCCAGATACGCATCTTCCTGCGCTGTCTTCAAGCGCATCGTCAGTACGCTATCCTTCTTAATCGGCTCGTAGTACAAGTTCTGCGTCGAGATGATGCGGTTGTTCGCTGTGATGAGCGTAAACGCAAGGTTCGACTCCTCACCTGTAAACAGGTGCAGATCGTTCACCGTATCGCCGTAGGCTTTGTATTCCTTTAGCTCTGCACGGTACAGACGACCGCCTTTTGTGGTAAACGTCAGGCGTACACGATCGTTTTCCAATGTCGTGAAGTCCTCATTGCCCTGTGCCGAAACAGCAAAATCGCCGTACGCAGCTTGCAGACGGTCTGCCAACTCCTCTGCCGACTGCTGCTCGCTGACTGCTGATTGCTGATCACTGACCGCTGACTGCTGCTCATTGATCGCTTCCGACAGCTGTTGAGCCTCCCATTCCATCTGACGAACCAGCGCTATGCTGTCATTGATGCGCTGACGCTCAGCCATCTCCTCCTTCGACGGACGGTTGATCATTGAGAATCCCACAATAATCGCCGCTATCAGCAAAAATCCAATCCAAGTGTTCTTATCCATTCTGTTCTATTCTATTCATTTAATCTGCCATGCTTATGGCTATGACGCCAAAAAACGCGCAAAGTTACAAAATTTTTTTGATAATTGCAATAAAACTGCCCATAATTTAACAATTGCAAAGCACTTATTACAGAAAAAGAACTTTTTTTAAAAAAAAGAGCAAAAATATTTGCATAATTGATTTTTTTTTTGTATCTTTGTCCGATTTTTCGCGCAAACTGCGCAAATAGGTTGATTTTATGGGATTTTCGCCTCTCGTGAATAGCGAGTGGCTTGGTTACGGAAAAATATAAAATTTATAATACAATGTCAAAGATTTGTCAAATTACCGGCAAGAAAGCCATGGGTGGATGCAATGTGTCTCACTCGAAGCGCCATACAAAGCGCACTTTCGATGTGAACCTCTTCCACAGAAAGTTCTACTGGGTAGAACAGGATTGCTGGATCCAGCTGAACGTGAGTGCAGCGGGTCTGCGTACTATTAACAAGATCGGTTTGGATGCTGCACTTAAGCAAGCAGCCGAAAAGGGTTACCTTTACGAGTAAATTAGGAGGATTACAGTTATGGCAAAGAAAACGAAAGAAGCCCGCGTCCAAGTTATCCTTGAATGCACTGAGCAGAAAAACAGCGGTGTACCCGGCATGAGCCGTTACATCACTACCAAGAACCGTAAGAACACTCCTGACCGCCTCGAGCTGAAGAAGTATAACCCTTATCTGAAACGTTACACCATCCACAAGGAGATTAAGTAATCCATGTTGATGAACTAAACTAAAGGAGATTAAACAATGGCAAAGAAAGCGGTTGCAACACTTCACACCGGCAACGCCGGACGTAACCACACGAAGTGCATAAAGATGGTTAAAAGCCCGAAGACTGGTGCTTACATCTTCCAGGAGGAAATCGTAGAGAACGAGAAAGTACAAGAGTTCTTCAAATAATTAAGGCTCGCGTACAAACGTACGTAAAACAAATCAACCCCGCTCATCCGAGTGGGGTTGATTGTGTTGTGTAGTTTGTACGAATCATTCGAGTGAATGACGATTGAGATAACGATGAACAAGATGAGTGGGAAATCCCATGACGGTGAAGTACGAGCCATGGATGCTGCTTACTGCCGCCAATCCGATCCACTCCTGTATGCCGTACGCACCGGCCTTATCCATAGGACGATAGCGCGATACATAATACTCAATCTCTGCCTCACTCAACGCATCGAACGTTACATCGCAGCAATCCACTTCCGTCTCCAACAAAACATCTGACTGCTGACTGCTGACAGCTGATTGCTGTCTCCTCGCAAACGTCACGGCTGTATAGACCTGGTGCGTCTTGCCGCTAAGGTCGCGGAGCATCGCGCGGGCTTCCTGCTCATCATGCGGTTTGCCGAGTACCTTGCCGTCCAACCAGACGATAGTGTCGGAGGTGATCAGCAGATCGTCTTTTCCGAGCGCGTGCATACGCGTGTACGCCTCCGCTTTCGCGCGCGATATATATTTAGGTATATCGCCCCCAATGAGGTCGGCGGGATACGATTCATCGGCATCGATGGTGACATCGGTGTGCGGTATATCGAGGCCGGTTAATAGTTCACGGCGGCGAGGAGATTGCGAGCCAAGAATGATGTTCATGTCTTTTAGGGCAACAATAGCCAACAACTATAACATTCTATTAATCACAAATGCGTACAGAACTCCCATGAGCAGCACGAACTTCATAACCGATTGTGCCGTGCGGTAATCCGAGGATATACGCGCCGACCAGATCAGCCACAGTTCGCATGCGATGGGAATGAGCAGCCCGAGCACGACATAGCGTGCATGCAGCGAGTTCCATCCATTGGGGAAAGGTATAACCCACCACGCGAGCCAGACGATGGCGCCGGTCATCAGCAATAGCAAGGCTGTGACGATACCTTTTGTAGCAGGCTCGCCCAGCACGACGGGTAGCGTGTGGCACTCCAGTTCGCGGTCACCCATGACGTCCTGCATATCCTTGACAATCTCGCGGATGAATGTACCGAGGAACGCGAATGCCGCAAATCCTCCGATCCACGCGTAGATATCATGGGGCAGGGTGGTGAGACTAAGCACATCAATGCCGTTGACATTGCCGTATAGGTGCTTGAGCCATGCGATGTTCGCTATGGCTACGAGCAGTGGCGCGAGAGCGGCAACAAGAGCGACAATCAGGTTGCCGATGATCAGCTGGCGTTTATACGATGCCGAGTAGAACCACAGCAATCCGGGCACAAACACAAAGATCACCGCTGTCACCCAGCTGCGCAGACACGCAGCAGTGATAAGTCCGCAAACGATACCCGCAGCCGTGAGTACCTGAAACAGACGCATGGCTTCCGGCTTGGTCACACCGCGCGTGACGATGAGCCGGTCGGGACGGTTGATGGCATCGATCTTTACATCGAAGTAATCGTTAATCACATATCCTCCCGCGGCGATAAGTACCGTGGCGAGGATGAGCAACGTGAGCAACCACCAGGGCAGTTGCTCACCGAAATATGCCGCACGGAGAATGGGTGTTGCCACCCATTTCTCCATGACGAACAATACAATAGCCGTCATCAGCAAGTTCTGCCAACGAACGAGCATCAAGTAGTCTCTTACTTTTTCCATTAGCGCAATCTAAGTATTGCTCCTGTCCAAGCCGGTAGGGTGATACGCAGCGGCATTGAGGCCATAAGCGGACCTTCGAAGACCTTGCCACTGAGCAGATCCTCGGCATGCACGCTGAGCTTCTCGTCAATCTGCAGGTATCGGAATGCATCCGTCGGGATAGTGACGGGCACATCTACCTGCCGGTCGTCGAAGTTCACAACGATGAGCAGGGTCTCCTTCTCCTGCTTGCGCAGGAAAGCAAACTGCTTGTGGCGGTTAAACCCTTCGCCCTGTGCGTACTCCAGATCGTACATCTTACCTTTCGTGATGGCGGGATTAGTCTTGGCTATCTGCAGCAGTTTGCAGTAGAACGCGCGTAGTTCGCGTTGCTCGCCATCCAGACCCGCGCCGTCGAACTTGCCATTGTTAGCCCAAGCCTGCACGCTGCGTACGCCCCAGTAATCGAAGATCGTTGTCTTGCCGTCCATGCCGGAGAATCCCTCAACATCCATGCCTTTCTCCCCGAGTTCCTGACCGCTGTAGATCATCACGGGGTTCGTGCCAAGTGTTGCCGCAACGATCATCGCCGGCTCAGCAGCTCGTCCGCTACCGCAGAAGAAGCCCGAGGCGATACGCTGCTCGTCGTGATTCTCGAGGAAATACAACATGTGCTCGCGGATATCATCTACCGCCTGCCACTGATAAGATATACCTTCAGCGCTGTAGTCGCGGCTCGTTACACCACGCAGATAGTCGTACATGCCGACTTTGTCGTACAGGTAGTCAAAGCCTGCCTGCAAGTACTGCCTATAGATCCCCGGATCATAGATCTCAGCAATGAACTGCACATTGGGGAACACTGCCCGTACACGGTGTATTGCCCAATCGAAGAACTCCACAGGCACCATGTGCGCCATATCTACGCGGAACGCATCGACGCCCTTACCTGCCCAGAATAGCAGGATGTCGCACATCTTGCGCCATGTGTCGGGTATAGGATCGAACTGCTTCTCGCCGCCGCCCATGTAATGCACGCCGTAGTTGAGCTTGACAGTCTCGTACCAGTCATTCTCCGAAGGATGAGCGTTGAAGCAGTCATTGCCGGTGACCTTGGCGGGGAACTCGTGGTAACCCGCTATGTCAAACTGCGGACAGAACGCCTCCCCCGGGATGTAGTAGAAATTGTTCAGCGGCGAGAATGCCCACTCGCTATGGTCTTTCTCTCCGAGGTCTTCTACGCCCGCCGGACGGCACGATGACCTGTATTCGCGCGATACATGGTTTGGCACAAAGTCGATGATGACCTTCAGCCCGGCTTTGTGGGTGCGGGCTACAAGTTCCTCAAACTCCACCAACCGTTTCTCGGGATGAATTCCTCCGCCTGCTCCGCTGAACGTGGGCGAGAGGTCGGGGTCAACGTCGTAGTAGTCGGTGATGGCGTAGGGACTGCCGGCTTTGCCTTTGGTTATACTCGGGGTGTTGAGCTCCGCCGTAGCGTGACGCAACACGCCTGTGTACCAGACGTGCGTTGCGCCAAGCTCGAGGATGCCTTTTAGTGCCTTGGTGGTGATGCCGTTAAACGTACCACAGCCGTTCACCGACTTGTCACCACGGGGCACACGCGCGGTTACATAGTTCGTGAACCAGCGTGGAAAACATTGATAGATTATTATTTTGCTCATTATTTAACCAAGGCAGCTGTATCACTTGCAATCATCAATTCTTCGTCGGTCGGGATCACCACAACCTTCACCTTCGAATCAGGCGTTGAGATGATAGCCTCCTTGCCACGGATTGTAGCATTCAGTGCCTCATCAACCTTCACACCCATGAACTCCATATCACGGCAAACGGCTGCACGCATCGAGGCTTGGTTCTCGCCCACACCTGCGGTGAACACGATGATATCCACGCCACCCATGGCTGCTGCGAATGCGCCGACGTATTTCTTAATCTTGTAGTTGTACATATCCGTAGCGAGTTTGGCGCGCTCGTTGCCTGCGGCTACAGCTGCTTCCAAGTCACGCATATCCGAGCCCACACCCGACACACCGGCTACACCGGACTTCTTGTTCAGCAGGTCGGACATCTGATCAGGATTCAATCCGAGTTTCTTCTGCAGGAACGTTACAGCACCGCCATCTACATCGCCGCTGCGCGTACCCATCATGATGCCCTCGAGTGGTGTCAGACCCATCGTTGTATCCAGGCACTTGCCGTCCTTGACCGCTGCCAGCGAACCGCCGTTGCCGATATGGCAGGTGATGATGCGCTGTTTCTTGTAATCCACACCAAGGAACTCGCAAACGCGTGCACTCACATAGCGGTGGCTCGTGCCGTGGAAACCGTAGCGGCGTACGGCGAACTTCTCATACACCTCGTACGGCAGTGCGTACATGTAGCTGTAAGCCGGCATCGTCTGGTGGAAAGCGGTATCGAACACACCTACCTGCGGCAGACCAGGCATCAACTCCTCAACGGCACGGATACCTTTCAGGTTAGCGGGGTTATGCAGCGGAGCCAGATCGCTCACTTCCTCAAATGCCTTGATCACTTCCGGCGTGATGACTACCGACTTGGCGAACTTCTCGCCGCCATGCACCATGCGGTGACCTACGGCGTCAATCTCCTTCAGACTCTTGATAACGCCAATCTCGGGATCGGTCAGCAGCGAGAAGATGAACTTCACACCTTCCGTATGCTCCGGCATATCGTGCATGATTTGTTTCTTCTCGCCGTTAGCGAGTTTCACCTTAACAAACGCACCGTCCAAGCCAACGCGCTCTGCGCCGCCGGAGGTCATAACACTCTTGTCGTCCATGTTGTACAATGCATACTTGATAGACGAGCTTCCGCAATTCAAAACTAAGATTTTCATGGTTATTTATATTTGATGATTAATGATTCTCCATTACTCCTTCACTCCTTGATCGCCTGATTCGCCGTGATAACTACCATCTGCACGATGTCCTGCACCTTGCAGCCGCGGCTCAAGTCGTTAACCGGAGCGGCTATGCCCTGCAGAATCGGACCAACGGCATCTGCGCCGGAGAAGCGCTCTACGAGTTTGTAACCGATATTTCCGGCCTGCAAATCGGGAAACACGAGCACGTTTGCGTGCCCTGCCACCTTGCTGCCCGGAGCTTTCTTCTCGCCTACACTCGGAATCAATGCGGCGTCGGCTTGCAGCTCGCCGTCAATCTGCAGGTCGGGTGCCAACTCGCGTGCCAAAGCCAATGCGGCTGTTACCTTATCCACATTCTCGTGCTTGGCTGAACCTTTCGTCGAGAACGACAGCATAGCCACTCTCGGCTCGATGCCGGCAATAGTACGTGCGGTTTCCGCGGTTGATACTGCTATCTGTGCCAGCTCCTCGGCGTTCGGGTTGGGATTAACGGCGCAGTCGGCAAACAGCAGGAAACCCTCCTCGCCAAGATGCTTTGCCGGTGTGAACATCAGAAACGCACCGGACACAATCTTGCAACCGGGTTTGGTCTTCAGTATCTGGAACGCGGGGCGGATCGTATCCGCTGTCGTACCGCGCGCTCCTGCCAGTTCGCCGTCGGCGTCGCCTGCCTTGATCATCAGGCAACCCAGATAAAGCGGGTCTTGGGCTTTCTTCTTTGCCTCATCTTCGCTCATCCCTTTGGCTTTGCGCAGTTCGAACAGCAGGTTCGCGTATTCAGCCATCTTCGGGTCTGTAGCAGGATCAAAGAGTGTGGCTTTGCTGATGTGTTCAAAACCTTTCTCGGCTGCCATCTTGCGAATGACATCCGGATTACCGATGAGTGTGAGCTTGGCTAAACCTTGCTCCAAAATGATGTTAGCTGCCTCCAGTGTACGAGGCTCGTCGCCTTCCGGCAACACAATGCGCTGCGGATGTTGCTTCGCACGCGCATACATAGCGTTCAATATGTCCATAGTTCTTGTATTTTGGTTAACGATCCCATTGTCTGCTATCGACTTTTGACTTTCGATTTCCGACTTAATTAGAAATTATACTACAAAGTTACACATAAAATTGCAAATTTGCAAGTATTTTGCATTTTTTTTGCTCTGAAAGTAAATTTTTTTTGATTTTTCTTGCATATTTCAAAAAAATGTTGTATCTTTGTAGCCGATTTGTGAAAAAATCGTTCGAGGCTTTAGGTCGAGAAATGAGATAAGGAACAATATTTAATACTATGCGCATAAAATCTTTACTTCTTATTGTTGCTCTCTGCGGAGCTGTGGGTGTTGCCATGGCGCAGGAGAAAGCTGCTGTTGACACGACTGCGATGGGTGTCCATCCGTTCAAGGACACGCACAACATGGCGTGGGAGACCACGGGATTCTCGCTCATCTTGCATGGTGGTGTCAATGTATTTAATGGTGATTACCCCACGGAGCGTTTCGTGAACTTCGGTTATCCCTCTGCAGGTCTGAACTTGGAGTACAACTTCAGCCCGATGTGGGGTATCGGTCTCGGCTATACGTTCTCTATGCCGCAGGTAAAGGCATCGAAGGATATTGGTGGCCGTGATGTGGATGGAGTGAGTGCATATACCATCAAAGCCGGCGATGTGGTGCATAAAGGCATGATGCACAGCGGTCAGGTATATATCACGTTCGACATGATCAACGCTTGGTTCCCGCGCGCATGGAAAGATGTATTCAGCCTGAACATCTTCGCTGGTGTCGGCGGTACGCTGTTCAAAAATAGTGTTTCGTTCCACGATACGGGCGATCTGAATGTGGCTGGCAAGACGAGTGATGCAGGTAAGTATGTCAAGGATGGTGATGATGCTTATGCACATGACAAATTCGAGACGATTGGCTACCTGCCTGTAGGTGCATCGGCAGAGTTCAATGTTTCACGTCAGATATCTCTTGGTGCCCGATTCCAGTATAGTGCGTACTTCAAGGATTACTTGGATAACCGCTATATCGATAAGGCAAACAAGAACAACGACGGCATGTTCGATGTAGAGCTTGCTCTGCGTTGGAAGATTGCTGCCAAGAAGAAGAACCACATGGCCAACGTATCGTCGGTTGACGTGCTGGAGGAGAAGTACTATCAGTCGCATCCGCATCGTCGTAGACGTAATCACGCCGTGGATACGGTATTGTTCTATCATCGTGACACGATCGTTATTATCCATCGCGATACGGTATATATGGCTGCTCCTGCACCTGTTGTGACCGAGGCTCCTGTCGTAGTTGAAGAGCCGCAACCGGAGCCCGCAGGTCGTTGCGACCTCACTCTCTACCCGGGTTGGGAAGCCGAAGCCGACGCCGTGGTTGTGGAAGGTCAGTCGCTCAGCCAGTTGGCTCGCAAGTACTACAAGAATACTTTCTGCTGGGTATATCTGTGGATTGCTAACCGCAGCATTGCTCCCGATCCGAACTTGATTATGCCGAAGTGCGTATTGAAAGTTCCGCGTCTGAACGCTTGCCAGCTCTCCATCACCAAACAGGAAGCCAAAGATATGTGCGCCAGCTACCGTGGCGAGTGATCATTGAAACAACAAGAACATCGTAAGAGTTCTTAATAACACTCGAAAAAGAACTTGCAAAGTTGTTTTTCGAAGAGCGGAGGCAATCGTGCGCTTTATGTCGCATCAGCGACATCCGATAGCACGATTTGCCGAACGCGAGGTCTCATAGCTCAGTTGGTTAGTAGCACCTGACTCATAATCAGGGGGTCCTAGGTTCAAGCCCTAGTGGGACCACAAAAGGCGGAAGTCGGTACTTCCGCCTTTTGTTTGCCAAAATAACATTTGTCTAACAAACACCGATGTACATCCATATTGACTGCAATAATTTCTTTGTGAGCTGCGAACTGTTGTCTCGCCCTGAGCTACTCGGTACGCCGGTGGTTGTAGCGAATGACAACGGCAATAATGGCGGTATTATCCTCGCGCTGAACAAAGAGGCAAAAGTCGTTGGCTTGAAACACGGCAACCCGCTGTTCCAGGTGTTAAATGTGATAGCGGAGCATCAGGTGACTGTCATTGAGGCGCATCACCGCCTGTACCATGAGGTGTCGCATCGTATTATGGAGGCTGTACGGCGCTCGGAGATGGTGCTTGGGTTTGTACAGTATAGTGTGGATGAGTTCTTCGGCGAGATGCCGGAGAATGATCCGGGGCAACTACGTGGTTACTTGCAGCAATTGAAAGAACTGATAGCGCGCGAGACGGGGATCCCTGTTAGTTGCGGCGGCGGTGAGACCTACACACTTGCCAAGACCGGCACATGGTTTGCCAAGCATTATCCCCGCTACGATGGTATATGCGTTATCCCTGCGGCGAAGCGTGAGAAAGCGCTTTCCATAATAGCAGTGAAAGACGTTTGGGGTATCGGTCGTCGGAGTCTGCCGGTGATCGAGCAGAAAGGTCTGCGTACAGCGCTCGACTACGCGCGCCAACCTGAGGCGTGGGTACACAAACAATTCGGCGTGATGGGGGTGCGCACGTGGAAAGAACTGAATGGCACGCCGGCAATCACAATCGCAGGACACAAACGCCAGCAATCGATTATGTACAGTCGCACATTTGCGCAGATGACAGATAGCAAGAGCGTGCTGCTGCGTGAACTGACTAACTACGCGACAACAGCCAGTCGCCGGTTGCGCGAGCAGAAATCGCATTGCCAGACAGTGAGTGTATTTCTGGCCACCAACCGCCATCGCACCGATCTGCCGCAGTACAACAATAGTCAGACCTTACGCTTGAAAATAGCCACCAGCGACACAATGCAGATCATCGCTTCGGTTCGTTATCTGCTGGATCAGTTGTTCCGCGAAGGATATCAGTACAAGCAGGCGGGTGTCATCTTGGGCGAACTGCAGAACGCTGATGGCGTGCAGTTAGACCTGTTTGCTCCTGATCAGGCGCAGAAGACCGCGCGCTACAAACGTCTGATGCAGGCTATGGACGCTATCAACAGCCGTTTTGGCAGTAATCAGTTGCATTTTGCCGTGCAGGGTACAAACGAAAACCCTGCCGATGATCCGGCAGGGTTCATGCGTCCGCATTCAGTCTGAAAGACCGAAGGTCACTTCTCTGGCTACTTACCTCTCCTTGATTTTCTCAACTTGGCAAGCATATCATCGCCGAGTTGGGATTTCTTGCGGATATGCTCCAGTACCGCGAGCACGAACGAGTTACTCTCGAACTTTCCGCGCACATTCTCGAAGTCGCGATTCGTCTGTTCGTCATTGCCGTCCGCACCAAAACCTGTGCGGGCGTTCAGATTGAACTCTTTCTTCGCGTCATCATAAACCATTCTGTCCAGCGTGATGACAGCCTCTTCCCATGCTTCGATGGTATGAATCAGGTCGGCTATCTCCACCTGCTCGACTTTCTTGCCCCAGACTTCCTCGAGTTTTTCCAGTGCCCATGTCCACTCATAGGAGTAGTAGTTTGTGTATATCTCTTCGAGTCGCTGTTGTGCTTCTTTGAGCGAGGTGAGCTTGCTGCCTTGGATGTCGTCGAGTAAACGCGTAATCTCTGATTTAGGCGCTAATAATCCCGAGCAATCCACCCATTCACCGAGACCGACAGTGCTATCCGGTCGTAGCGCATGACGAATCTCTGCGAGGTTATGCCACTCTGTTTTACCCAGACGCGAGATCAGTGAGTTGCCGAGGAACTTCTTGATACCGATATTATAGAGCTCTATACCCTTGCGCAGCGAACTGTTGCGGATCTTGCAGTTTTGGTACGAATAGACCTCCGTACCTTCGCCCGACAGATGCATGATATCGCGTAGCACTTCTTGCCCATGGTACATCTTTTGGATGGTGTAGGGCGAGAGTAGGTTGTAGTTGATCAGATCCAATTTGTGCGGGTCTTTGCGGTTGTCACGTTTCGGCCACTTTTGTGCGTCACGGATTGTTCCGACGGATCGCAGGTTGACTGCCGGTACAATGTAACTCTCCGTGGCATTCTCTATCAGGTACGAGAACGGCAGCGCCGAGGTATCGCTGTGCTTGGTGTGACGACCCATAACGAGCGTGAACGCACCTATCTTTGCCGGCCACAGCAGGTAGGAGTCAGATGTGGTCTTTGCACCGCGCTCTGCCATTCCTTGGTGGATAGGACCGAGTTTGTACATATGGTTACTCTGGTTACTACCCGAGCCGGCATTCAGGAACGAGAACATACCCGCAATCAGCAGTGTGGACTTGTGGTGCGTTACGGTGTAAGGCCCTGCAAAGATCGCCGTTGCCTCGCCGTGGAAACCTTGGCAGTTGCAGAAGAACAGCGACTCCAGAGCGGAGTAGTGCTTGCCCATTTCGCAGCCTTGACCGATGAAACACTTGCCGACTAGGGTACTGTCCGTGATACTTACGCCCGAGCAGATAATGAAGTCGTTGCACTTCACGCCCGAACCGATCTTCACCGGCGCACTCTCGTTGGAGTTCACCGAGCCGTTCTTGAGCACCGATGCGCCCGTAATCTGCGCAAAGTCGCCAATACGCACGTTCTTTAGACTACCGCAGTTGATGATGCGCACGTTCCGTCCGATGAATCCCATGTCGGAGCGTTGGCTCTCGGCGTAGGCGTCAATCATCTGTGCCAGACGGTTAATCATCTCCGGACGGTGACGATACAGTGTGAGGAAATATGCCAAATGCGCTGACAGATGATCGAAGATTGGTATCTCTCGACCGCCGCCTTCGTTCATCACCGGCACGCGCACACCGTTACCGAAGGTCGATGTGCCATCTACAACAATCGAGTTGACGTTCTCAATGCAGGTGTTGTCGCCCACACGGTAGTTAGCCATGTAGTTATGGACATTGTAGATGTGCACGTTATCGCCGAACTCGCAGTTGTGTATCGTGGAGCGATAGATACCGCTGTGTACGCTAAACCCGCCGGGCAGAGTGTACTCGGTCTCCAAACGACCGATCTTCACTTTACCGGAGAATGATACTTGTTTGATATACTCGGGATGAAACGGTTCTGCAACCTCTATCTCCTCCCAGTTGCGGGCTGTACATCCTTGTGCTGTCAGTTGCTGAATTTCTTGTTCAGTTAAGTGTCTCATACAAATTTATATTCGGTTACTTGTCGATAGAGTTGTCCCGGACGGAGCACCGGCGACGGGAAGTTTGCGTGGTTGATGGCATCGGGGCAGTTCTGCGCCTCAAGGCACACAGCGTGCTGGATGTCATACATCTTGCCGCCCTTGCCTACGTTCTGCTCGACGTAGTTGCCCGTATATACCTGTATAGCCGGAGCGGTGGTATAGACCTCCATCGTTCGTCCGTCGGCGCGGAGTACAGCCACCTTCCTGAAACTCGGGTCTTTCTTGTTCTGCGCACGTTCCTCTTCGGTAGCGGGACGGCATATCCAGTTGTTGTCTATACCTCTGCCCGGAGCAAAGAACGGGTCGTTGATCCTGTCGCCTATGCGTACCGGCTCGCGGAAATCCATCGGCGTACCGGCTACAGGCAGGATATCTCCCGTGGGGACTGCTGTCTCGTCAAACGGCGTGTATTCGTCAGCCAGTACCTGCAGCACATGCTCATCCACTCTGCCGCTGTTCTCGCCGGCGAGGTTGAAGTACGCGTGGTTGGTAAAGCCAACGAGTGTCGGCGCATCGGTTATCGCCTCGTAGGTGATCTTCAGGCTGTTGTCACGTGTCACGGCATAAGTTACTTCTACGCCCATGTTGCCGGGGAATCCTTCCTCGCCGTCAATGGCGCGGTAGTGGAGAGTAACGGAGTAAGCCGTCTGACCGACAACCTCCCAGACCTTCTCGTTGAATCCGTGTACACCGCCGTGCAGGCAGTTCTCTCCGTTGTTCTGCGGCAGTTGGTAGTCTATGCCGTCCAGTGTGAACTTGCCGTCTTTGATGCGGTTTGTCACTCGACCGATGACGGCGTTGAAGTACGTCTCCTTGCTCATCCATTCGCCTAAGGTGTTGAAACCGAGTACAACATCTGCCTTCACACCTTCTTTGTTCGGCGTGATGAGTGAGACGAGTTTCGCACCGTAGTTCGTCACCTGTGCTACTAACCCCGACGAACTGCGCAGGGTGTAGAGCCCGACTCTCAGCTGTCGTTTCTTACCGCCCTGCACCACGGGCAGGATGGTGTTGAATGATTGTTCGTTCATTATGATCCTATTTGATGATTATTCTTTTTTGCGGTTGGCGATACGCCTCGTTGACTTCCCCGCCCATGGCGCGGATATACGTGCATACGGCTTCTACATCGTTAAGCGGTTCGCCTTCGATCGGAAGCAGACGCATCTTAGCGAATGTTCCCGATGCGCCGGAGCAGGCGATGATATAACTCTGTCCGCCTATCGTATAGGTGGCTTCGGGATTGACGGCTTGCCATGTGCCTTGCTGCTCGTAGGGCAGCTTGCTTTGCCCGCCCTCTGCCGGCACGAAGACTTCCGCCTTGACAATCCGGCGTGTGCCGCCAACGCCGTCGAACATCCTGTTCTCATCCCAGATTACCGAACTCGGGATGCGTGCGTCAGCGGTATAACGCAACCCTGATACGTGTAGGAAGTCACCGTTCTCGAGCGGCAGCGCAGCCACTCCGACCTCCAGCGCATCCAATAGTTGCTGACCGGTGCACTCAACGACGCGCATCGTGTTGTTGAACGGCCAGACGCTGACGATATCGCCATAACTAATTGTCTCGTTATATAGCCCGGCGCGCAGTCCGCCGCCGTTGCACACACCGATGCTGGCACCGGTCGCATAGCGCGACACATCTGCCATCAGATCGCCGAGGTTCGTCTCTTGCTTGCGTACCAAGCGGTTATCTTGGTTGTCGCGGTCTGCCAGCGCAAACGCTGTAGTACCAACCGGTGCACTAACCTTGGCTGCCAGCTCGCGTTGCACAGCTTGGATGGTGTCGCGCACGGCTTGGTTCACAGCCTGACAGTCGCAGGTAGGCAATAGCTCGTTGGTCAGACGGTTGTCTTTGTCTATAGTCAGTCGGCCGATATATGCGAACTTCGTCGCCGTCGAGGCGAGTGTCACACTATCGCCGCAGTCGTTCACCAGACGCTCGTTCAGCAGATGGTGCGCGTGACCGTCCAGCACGATATCGATACCGTGCGTGGCGGCTATCAGCCCGCGCGAATAAGCGACCTCAGGATCATCGCCCAGGTGCGAGAGCACAATCACAATCTCTGCACCCTCGTCGCGGGCAGCATCCACAGCCTGTTGTACGCGTTCGTACGTATCGGTGGCGTGGAAATCGTAGAGTAGGTTGCCTTGCTCGTCAATGAAATACGTTGGCGTGGACGAACGGAACGTCGAGGGTGTAGCCACACCCACAAAGCCGACTTTCGTGCTGCCGTACTTCTTTACTTCGTAGCCGGGGAAGAGATCCTCCTCATCCTGATCGCTGCCCGCTGACTGCTGATACCTCGAAAAGTTGCAGCACAGCACCTTGCCCGTGAGCATCTCACTCAGGTGTACCATCTGCGGCACAGTATAGTCGAACTCATGGTTGCCGACCGTCAGGTAGTCATAGCCCACGGCGTTCATGATGCGCACCACAGCCTCGCCCTCGGTCAGACTGCCCACGGTATTACCCTGCGCAAAATCGCCGCAACTGACAACAGTGACGTACGGCGTCTGCTGGCGCTCTATATCGCGCTGACCGGCTAACTTGGCGTAGCCTTCTACGGCGCAATGCACATCGTTCTCGTACAGGATAATAATCGGTTGCTTGCGTTGGCAACTCGCCAACAGCAGTACTGACAGTACCGCAAGAATATATTTTCTCATAGCATTATTCATTTTCGCCACAAAGATACAAAAAAAATCCCATATATGCAAATGTATAAGAGATTTTTTGTAAATTATGTGAATTTTGTAAAAGAATGCTCAAAAAAACCGCTCAAAAAAACGCTCGTCGAAAACGAGCCGTTATCGAGGGAATATCGAGGGAATATCGAGAGTATATCGAGGTTTAGTCGTGCAGGGGCCTGTGTTGCGCGCGCAGCCACTCTTTGTGCTTGCCGCGCATTGTTTCCATAGTCTCGGGCGTGACGAACGTCTCGCACAGCCGCTCCCAGATATACTCAACGGCGGCAGTTGACGGATGCACGAGGTCCTCGGCGTAGAATCGGTAGTCGCGTAGTTCATCCAACACGATCTCGTAGGCGGGGAAGTAACTTACCTGCTCGGGCAACTCGTGTTGCAGCTGCTCGATAGCCATGAGCAGCACGGCTTTGCTCAGTTGGTTCTGATGCATGCCGTCGCGCTGATGACGAATCGGGCTGACGGTGAACACCCAATGCTTGTCAGGCATCGTGCGAATCAGTGGCCGCCAGGCTGTGACGATCTGCTCAACGCTCAGCCGCTCGCGGGTGAACTCGCGTTCCGGCAACTTGTGGCAGTTTGCTACCACCTGCCCGTTGCGGTAATAGACGTACGCCGTGCCGAACGTCACAAACACCATGTCCGCCTCTGCCAGCGCTTTGTGTAGTTCCGCTTGCGACTGCAAACAGCGGCGTAGTACCTGCTCGCTGTCCGTGCCCGAGAACGAACCGTGGTGCGACATTGAGTGGTACAGACCGTCATACTCCACGATCTCCACGTTCATATCGCCGTTGAGCGACTGCACGATCGACAGCGGGTTATACAGCACGCCCGTGGGATTGCACACTGCGTTCAGTCCGTACTGCTGCATCTTCGCGCCGATCGAATCCGTGAAACACGAACCGACAAGCAGCACACGACTCTCCGGCGTCAACTGCCACCGGCTCTTCTCAATCGCTATCTCTGTCCGCCACTTCATAAACTATCAGTATTCAGCAGTCAGGTATCAGTTGATGCGTTTCACGCCAACCAGGCGTTCGTAGCGTGCGCCAAACGGTTTGTAATAGACATAGATGGTATATTCGTTGCGCGTCTCCCAGTGCGAACCCTCGGTGCGCAGCAGGCTGACCGCTGACCGCTGACCGCTGACTGCTGCCTTGGGCACAAACCAGTACTGGTAGTCATAGCCTCCCTGCTTGACAGGCGCGGCTAAGTAGTAGCATTTACGCTCGGCATCATAATCCATCCGGTTTTTTAGACTCAGCGTGTTGCCGAACAGGTCGCCGCCGACATACACAGCACCGTCGAAGAACGGCTTGTCGGCTTTCAGCATCCAGTGCACCCACATGTACTCCGCCTCGGTCTCTACATCCTGTACGCGTTCGGCATGTACGCGGTACTGCCCGTTGACGTCGAACTCGTGGGAGTAGGGTTGCGTGGCACGCAGCTCGTCGGTGAACAGCAGCGCGTGGTAGTCACCCATCTCATAGACGATGCGGTCGATACCCGTGCCGGCGTAGTAAGTCGAGTAGGCATCAAAATGCCGGTACTCATCGCCGCCCTCGAAGATCAGCGGTTTGCAGTGCTTCCAACGCAGCGACCTGCCGTCCACAAACGTCGGCTGCGGAGCAACGACCATGTTGTCCGTCCGACCGTTCTGCTGAACGATGATGAAGTAGTCCTCTTTGACATTCGTGCTGCGGCCGTCGGTCTGAACATCTATTTCCAACTGCTGATACCGCCCGCTGAGCTCGATATCCGTGGTGGAGAGCACCTGACCGCTGATGCGTACGCGCGTAGCGCACACGTATATAGGAACACGCGCAACTGTCCGATCGGGGTCGCCATCCTCATAGATGCTGATCTCATAACGCCCGCTGACCTTCAGTCGCATGTCGTCGTTCGGGAACAGGAACCGGTAGTGCGTATAGATCTGCTGCGTGTTCAGCGAAGGCATGTAGTCGGTTATGTCTTGTGTGGTAAAGCCGTCCAGATACTCGACGGAAGCCAGATTGTCAGGCTTGCCCGACGCATCGCAGTGGCGCACAGTGTAGGTGTACTGCTTGAAGTTCTGACTCATCTCGTCGAACGAGATCTCCAGCACGTGTCCGTCCATATCGCCCTCGGCGCCGAGTAACAACTGCTCTCCGGTTGCTGACTGCGGATCACTGAACAGAATAGGCCGCTCGGGCATTGAGTACGGCTCGCCTGTGTTGGCATTGATATATTGTACGCGCAGCGTGCGTATCTCGCCGGCGGACGCCACACGGACACCTGCGCACAACAGCACGCAGACGATGAGGATATGTAGCAATCGGAATTTATGCACGAATCATAGCCATTTTGCATACTCAAGATACAAAAACTGTTCCGAAACATGTGTTTTGCAAAAAAAAGTGCAAAAATATTTGCATATTCTCACATTTTGTTGTATCTTTGCACCCGCTTTTGCCACCTTGGCTCAGAGGTAGAGCAACGCATTCGTAATGCGTGGGTCCCCAGTTCGAATCTGGGAGGTGGCTCACAGCACAGGAAATCACCCTTGCGGTGGTTTCTTTTTTTTTGTGCCGGTAGTTTCTTTTTTTCTTGATGGTTTCTTTTTTCGTATCATAGCCTGCAAAATTGCGCAGTTTTCTGCCTTCTGAAACACTCTGTTTTGGGCGAAATTTGTGAAAAGATGAATTTTTTTTGAAAAAAATGCATGTAGGACTTGCAAATTCGAAAATAAATTTGTATCTTTGTGGCGCTTTTTGTGGAATAGCGTTTTCATGCCATTTCGAAATGTTACGAAATATGCTGTTGACGGGGCAATCCTAACACAATGTAAGCGCACAAACCTGACACAATATAATATAAGTATGGAAAATACAAATCGCTCGTTTGGGCAGTTGTTTAACCTCAGTTTTGGCTTCTTTGGCGTACAGATCGCGTACGCGCTGCAAAGTGCCAATATCTCCCGAATCTTCGCCACTCTCGGCGCCGACCCGCACACCCTCAGTTTCTTCTGGATCCTTCCGCCGCTAATGGGTATGATCGTGCAGCCGCTTGTTGGTAAGTATAGTGACAAGACGTGGAATCGTCTCGGTCGCCGCAAACCCTACCTGCTCGTAGGAGCACTCATCGCTGTAGCGGTAATGCTGCTCCTTCCTAATGCCGGTAACTTCACGTTTGCGCAGTCGGCGTTCCTCGGTCTGAATGCAGCCATGTGGTTCGGTCTGTTCAGCTTGATGTTCCTGGATACGAGCATCAATATCGCTATGCAGCCGTTCAAGATGATGGTGGGTGATATGGTGAACGAAGAGCAGAAGGGTACGGCATACGCCATTCAGTCGGCGCTGTGCAACGCCGGTTCGGTAGTAGGCTATCTCTTCCCGATCTTCTTTACATGGATTGGTATCGCTAATACCGCTCCCGAAGGCGTTATCCCCGATAGCGTCAAGTGGTCGTTCTACGCCGGCGCAGCGATTCTGATTCTGTGCTCGCTCTATACCTTTGGTACAGTTAAGGAACTCAATCCCGAGGAATATGCTAAATTCCATGGTATTGATCCGAATAAGAAAGACGATGAGTCGGAAGACAAAGGCTTCATCCAGTTGTTGCAAGAGGCTCCGTCTGCCTTCTGGACGGTTGGATTGGTGCAGTTCTTCTGCTGGTCGGCATTCATGTACATGTGGACGTACTCCAATGGCGCTATCGCCGGTAACTGCTTCGGCTGGGACGGCTTGGATGCCAAGGATGCCGCATTCCAGGATGCCGGTAACTGGGTAGGCGTCGTGTTCTGTGTGCAGGCTGTAGGCTCGCTTCTTTGGGCGGCATTCTTACCCAAACTCGAGCACTGGTTCGGTAACCGTGGCGCGTACGCTGTATCCCTCGCTGTAGGTGCTGCAGGTTTTGTTTCGGTGTTCTTTGTAACCGATCCGTATGTGCTCTGGCTGAGTTACGCCCTCATCGGCGCTGCTTGGGCTGCGATGCTCGCGTTGCCGTTTACCATCGTTACCAATGCTATCAAGGGTGGAAACATGGGCTACTACCTCGGTCTGTTCAACTGCACAATCTGTGTTCCGCAGATCGTTGCAGCCCTTTGCGGTGGCATATTCCTTAAATACGCGTGCGCGAATGAACAAGCAGGCATGCTTGTGGTAGCAGGTGTACTCTTGCTCCTCGGCGCCGTGGCTGTCTTCCTCATCCGCGAGAAAGAGGATTAACCGCCGCATCGACCATATATGGGCGATCACCCTGATGCATCGACCAATCTTGGGCGATCAAATAGCAAACAAAAACAACACAAAATAATCCTAATTTATGAAAAACAAATTTTTACTTAGTGTATTCGCAACGGCGATAGCAGCGTTTGCTTTCACCTCTTGCGAACCCAAGTCTAACGTAACAGAAGTGTGCACGGACATGCTGAAGGAAAGCCTGCATAAGTCTGCTCGTAGTCTTGAGCAATTGGATGGCCAGACACTAAAGATCTCAGAGTACGAGTTCTTGGGCGGCGTCAACGATAACCGCTTGGTGTATCGTACCATCGCCTTCGGTAATGGCACAAATGAACCTAAAAAGGTTGACACCTTAACCTATGCGTACGGTGAGTGGATTGACCAGAACACCGCTTTCACGCTACTCGTGACTCCCCCTACGGGCGACCCGTACACACTCCTGTACCAAGGCAATGCCCTCATCACGCCTGATAAGCGTGCTATTGGTGGAGATGGAACCGCTAACACCGCACGTGTGGAGAAGTGGGAGAAGACAATCGCCTCGTTGCCCAATTCCGATTGGGAAGCATTTTATGAAGGCGAGTTCGTGGTGGATAGTATTCTTGAGGATTCGGTCTATGTGAACCCTGTTACACTCGAAAAGATAACCATCAAGGTGTTCAAGGGCAAAATGGATACGCTTAACGCGGATACAACGCTCTATTGCCGCTTTGAGATCAATCGTGACGCAAATAACGCCAACACCGGACACTATTATGTGAAGACCGAACGCTCAAAGTACAACCGCGCAACCAAAGAGAAAACGATCGTAAGCGAGAAAGAGAAAGATTTTGATTGCACATGGTATTTCGCTGAAGTATCGTCGGGCGCTAAGTTTACCCTCGTACTGCAAAGTACTGACGGAGACGACGTCGAAAAACTGAGTATCTCTAAGTATAAAACGGATGACTCCGATATCCCTGTAGAGTTCCAGCTTGGTGGATTGAAATATACGCGTCCCGCTAAACCCTAATCTGCTAAATCAATAATCATAAATCTTTTGCAACAATGAAAAAGAGTAATTATAATATATTCCGTACTCTCTCCATCGCCCTGCTTCTGATGCTGGGCACGGCTGCGTACGCACAGATAACCGTCAATGGTACAGTTATTGATGCAGCCAACGATGAACCGATCATCGGTGCATCTATACTGGAGGTGGGTACGACCAATGGTACAATTACCGACTTTGACGGTAACTTTACCCTCAGTGTACAAGTAGGAGCCAAGTTGTCTATCTCCTATATGGGTTACAAGACACAGGTGCTGAATGCTGACCCGAAGATGTTCGTCAAGATGAGCGAGGATTCCGAGCTCTTGGAGGAGGTCGTAGTCGTAGGTTACGGTGTTGTTAAGAAGAATGACGCTACCGGATCTGTAACGGCTATCAAACCGGATGAGATGAACAAAGGTCTGCAGACCAATGCGCAAGACATGATCCAAGGCAAGATCGCCGGTGTGAATATTGCTACGGATGGTGGTACCCCGGGTGGCGGCGCAACGATTCGTATTCGTGGTGGTTCGTCTCTGAACGCATCTAACGACCCGTTGATCGTTATTGATGGTTTGGCAATGGATAACAATGGTATGCCGGGCGTTTCGAACCCGCTGGCTATGGTCAACCCGAACGATATTGAGACGTTCACCGTCCTCAAGGATGCTTCTGCTACCGCTATCTACGGTTCGCGTGCATCGAACGGCGTCATCCTCATCACAACCAAGAAAGGTAAAGCCGGTCAGAAGATGAAAGTCTCCTACGACGGTAACGTTAGCTTCGGCTCGGTGCTCAAGCATCTGCAAGTGTTGACTGCTGATGAACTCCGTGCCTATGCACTGGGTACCGGTCAGTCGAGAAATGCGAATTATTACCTCATGAACGATAATGTCGATTGGTTCAACCAGATTTATCGTACTGCTATCTCTACCGACCATAACGTATCCATCACCGGAGGTATGAAAACAGATGTGGCGGATATGCCGTATCGTGCTTCTATCGGTTACACCCTCAACAATGGTGCTGTCAAAGGCTCACAGATGCAGCGTGTAACGGCTTCGCTCAACCTCAATCCTTCATTTTTGGATAACCACTTGACATTCAACCTGAATGCCAAGGGTATGTATATCTACAATGAGTATGAACCGGGCATCTCCGGCGCCTACCTTGATAAGGATCCGACGGAACCGATTTACTCGACAGGCAATTTGACCAACATCTATGGTGAACCGATCCTGGTCGGCGAAACGGATGGCACAAAGTATTACCTCACCAAGGAGGAACTGGATGCGCACTGGGGCGGATACTTCCAGCCGTTAGGAACATCGTCCAACGCAGCCGGTCCGTACGATGACCCGACTTGGATGTATAGCCTCAAGGGACAAGCGAACCCCTTGGCACAATTGGAGCATCAATCCAATACCTCCAAAGCCGGTCAGTTTGTTGGAAACTTGGATGCAACCTACAAGGTGCATGGCTTTGAAGATCTCGTAATGCACGCTAACTTTGGTGCAGACTATATATTCTCTCGCAGAACGGATGCTAACAGCCCGTTCGGTACAGCCAGCCATTATACCGGTTGGAACGGCGCAGAGCAGAAGATGAAATATAACCTGCAGTTCAACTGCTATGTACAATATGGTCATGACTGGGAAAAAGCCAACCAGCACTTCGATATCATGGCAGGTTACGAGTGGCAACACTTCTATAATGAATATGAGAGCCACGGTAACGGTATGTACCCTCTGACCTACATTGGTGACGTAACGAAAGCCGGCAAGCCAGCTTATTCTTCGCAATCTTCAGGCAAGGGTGAGAACTACCTCGTATCTTTCTTCGGACGTATGAACTGGATTGGCTGGAATCAGGTGATGCTTACCGCTACGATCCGTGGTGATGGCTCCAGCCGCTTCTCACGTGATCATCGTTGGGGCGTATTCCCCTCAGTTGCCCTTGGTTGGAAGATCAAGGAGAGCTTCCTCAAGGATGTCAACGAGATTGATGATCTCAAGCTCCGTTTGGGCTACGGTATAACCGGTCAGCAAGATGGTATCGGTGACTACTCCTACATGCCGTCTTATACCCAGACAACCGGACATTATTCGTACTATCCTGTAGGCGGTTCGAACTATGCAACGGAAGATAATGATGCGAACATTGTAGATCAGGTGGTGGATGCCAATGGAAATGTGCTCTATATTTCCGACCGCCCGAATGCGTTCAACCCCAATTTGACATGGGAGAAGACAACTACCTATAATGCCGGTATCGACTTCTCGTTCCTCAACAACCGTATCTCGGGTGCTATTGATTACTACTTCCGTAATACAACTGACCTGCTCAACAGCGTCATTGCACCGATGGGTACGAACTTCCGCAAGCGTGTAACCTCCAATGTCGGCTCGCTCCAGAACCAAGGTGTTGAGTTCTCGATCAATGCTGTAATCCTGGATTACGGCAAACGCTTCAAATGGGATTTTGGCTACAACGTAACATGGAACGAGAACAAGATTACAAAGATCAATGGTGAAGACTTCATGATTGATGGCTGGGGCTACGGTGGTGAAGGTCTCGGCGGTAAGTCTATTACCAAGTTCGCCGTAGGCTATGCAACCAATACCTTCTACCTCTACGAGGCGCGCAAGGGTACACGTGCGGACGGATCGCAGTATTGGTACATCATCGATAATAACAAAGATGGAAATATTGATGTTCAGGACAAGGTGTTCAAGCATAACCCTGTAGCTCCTGTCACCATGGGCTTCCAAACCAAGTTCCAGTTCTATAACTTCGACCTGGGATTGAGCTTCCGTGCAAACATTGGAAACTATGTGTTCAACAATGTGGTTTCGACTCGTCTCCAGAATGTGCCTATCGGACAGTTGGCACGTAACGGCTACTACAGCAACCTGCCGGTGGATGTATTCAATACCTATTATGTTGACGGTTATAACAGAACAATCTGGGATGAAACAGGTACGACCATTCTCAGCAACGCTGAGGCAAGTATTACTGACCGTTTCCTCGAGAATGCTTCATTCCTGCGTTGTGACAACATCACGCTGGGTTACTCGTTCTCTAAGAGCAAGATCTCCGGCCGTGCTTACTGCACTGTTTCGAATCCGTTCGTTATCACCAAGTATTCGGGACTGGATCCGGAAATCGGTTTGGGTGGTGTTGATAACTCCATTTATCCGCGTTCGATGACAACTATATTAGGTATTAACCTCCAGTTCTAAAAACTGAATACTGAAGTAATCGTTTGAACGAAAGTGAAATAAGAATATTGAAAAACTCATATATTATGAAAAGTTTATTGAAATATGTATCGATGGCATGTGTAGCACTGGTGTTCACCGCTTGTGTGCAAGACCTCGATACCAAGCCCATTGATCCGAACTCCTCTACCTCGTTCAATCAGGATCGTATGTTCACCAAGTGCTATGCATGCATGGCTGTTATTGGTCAGTCAGATCCGGGTAGTGACTCTGATGTGGAGGATATTGATGCCGGTATGTCCGGATTCTATCGTACCATCTGGTATTGCAACGATTTGACAACTGACGAGGCATTCTGGATCTGGGACGACGATGAGTCAAGAGGACTGCCGACTACTGACTGGACAGGTGAAAGCGGTATGATCAAAGGTATCTATACCCGCCTGAATCTGAACATCAAGTATTGTAACCACTATCTGACGTATGCGGGGTCGGAAAGCCAGGAGGAGAAGTACCGTTTGGCAGAGGTGCGCTGGATTCGTGCTTTGCACTACTTCTATCTGATGGATATGTTCTTCTACGCACCGATGGTAACCGCTGAGTCCAATGAATATCCGCATTTCCTGTCGCGTCACGAGATCTACAAGTGGCTCGTAAACGAGTTGGAGGAGATTATTCCGCTGCTGCCGGCTGAACGTATTACCAAATACCGCGTAGGCAAATCCGCTGCCCAGTTGCTCTTGGCGCGTATTTATCTCAATGCGGATGTGTATAACAAGTACAACAAGGATTGGACTGCTAACAAGATGTGGGACAAGGCGCAGGCTACCGCTCAGGCTGTCATCAGCGAGAACCCGCACCATTCGCTCGTAACGGAGAAAGTCGTAACGGACTCGGGATTTGTATATAGTGCTTATCAGCGCTTGTTCATGGGTGATAACGACCGTGATGATGTCATCAAAGAGGCGATATTCCAAATCTATCAGGACGGATTATATACCCAGAGCCACGCCGGTGCAAACTTCCTGGTTGCTGGTCCGCGCTATGGAGGTATGACCGCATGGGGTATAGAATCCGAATGGCACGCGCTGCGTACATCGCCGACCATGGTGGACAAGTTTATCAAGCCGCTGGGCATGGACCGTACTACTGCCGAGCAGAAGATCTACGACGAGTATGAAATGCCGACCATCTTAAAGGATGACCGCGCTATCATGTGCTCCTATGGTCTAAATACTACGGACGCAAAGAACTTTGCTCTGGTAGGCGACATGAAAGTAGGTTCGAATGACTGCTTCTATAGCTCATGGGCAGGAACGAAGTTTACCGGAGTTTATTCTACGGCTTCGCTGCCTAAATACTCTCCCCGTCAGAATGCAAGCTGGGCAGATACCGATCTTCCTTTGATGCGTTTGGCTGAGGCGTATATGATCGTGGCAGAGGCCAAGGCGCGCAAGTCCGGTAACTGGAACGATGCTTTGGAGAATGTGAATCTCCTCCGTGCGCGTGCCAATGCGGATCCGCTGACGAAGATGGATGAGGAGACGATGCTGGATGAGTGGAGCCGCGAGTTCTGGTTCGAGGGACGTCGTCGTATTGATTTGATCCGTTTTGACCGTTTCTTCGGAGGGAATGCAGACCGTTATTCTTACCATTGGGAAGGACGTATGGGAAGTCCGGATGGCAAGCAGTGGTACAAATCCAATACACCGGAATACAGGAACTGGTTCCCTGTCCCCTCAGAGGATAAGCGTTCCAACCCGAACTTCAAGACGGATGTTGAGGGCGATGCTAACAATATCTTCGCTGCAGAGGGTGGCGACGGATATGCATATTAATATATGAAAATGAACTAATCATTCATTATATTAACCCAATTTATTAACTTTAAAATTTTTTTAAATCATGAAGAAATTTTATGCAATTGTTGCAGCAGCGCTGATGAGCGTTTGCGCATTCGCATCGAAGGATGTAGTTCCTTCGGATGCTGTGCTGGCTGAGTACTACACTCAAGGTAATGTCTGTGTATGTATCTTCGTGCCGGCCGACATGGCATGCAATGACATCGTACTTACCGGTTCATTCAACGGATGGAAGACTACGAATGATGATTGCATTCCGTTTGAGGCTATTGAAGGCTACGACGGATGGTATGTTGCTTCTTATGAGCCCGAAGCTGAGCCCGATGCAGCGAAGGGTCTTCAGGCTAAGCCTATTATGAAGGACGGTGACGGTAAAATTGGCTGGAATTATCAAGTCGGTACTGCTACGGTTATCCGTGGTGGCGTAACGGTTGTTGATGGTTACTCTGGTGAGATTGACTTGATCAATTATGGTACTGATGCCCCGAATGTATATACGGTGGATTCATGGAAAAACAATCCGTGTACTGCTGTTTACCACAACTACGTTATTTCTGTTATCAACAGCAGTTGTAACGCTTATGCAGTTCCGTTCATCATTGGTGACTTCAACAACTGGGAAGGATTCCAACAAATGCAGCTTGATCTTGACAAGAGCGTAGAGCTTGGCAAGAAGTATTTCTACTACTCATTTAAGGCTGCTGAAGGATCGGAGTACTATATCGTAAGCGGTCTGCTTGCTGAAGACGGTATTACAATCGCTGATCAGCCGGCTTGGAAAGACGAAGCATATCCCCAAGAGTGGATTGTTGACGTAGAGACTGAGGAAGGAAGTTGGGTTCGTATAGCAGGTGAAGGTAACAATGGCAACTTTAAACTCGGCGAAATTGCAAATGTCGAATTTAATTGGAACGATGCTGAAAAGTATCGTTGGGGACGTTGCGCTCCGCAGGAAGACTATGTGTACACTATAGTAGGTATCAAGCTCCCGACAGAGAATGCACCGGAAGCAGTGGAAATTATCGGTACATTCGATGATTGGGCTGGTACTGCGATGGAACTTCTTAATACCGGCTACATGTTCGCTGAAATCGAGGCTCGTCCTTCCGACTACTTCAAGATCCGTTCGGCAGGTTCGTGGGATCAGGAGCTCGAGCTCTACGATGCAGAGAATGACAAATGGGTACAGATTCAAGATGGCCAATTCAAGTTCAAAGACTACTGGACAGATGACACTTGGAAAGGCGTTGACTGCAAGGCGATTGAGTTTGACTGGAGCGATCCTCAGGTATGTCGTTGGACAGTTGCTTCCGGTGTTGAGAACGTAGTTCTTACCGTTAAGGCTCAGAAGGTAATGGTTGACGGTGTTCTGTACATCGTACGCGACAACAAGCTCTTCAACGTTCAAGGTACTCAACTTCGCTAATCCGAACCAAGAAGACTGACTGCAATAGAATCTCCGATTCCAATTGATCAGTCAAACGAACAGCCCGAGCATTTGCCTGGGCTGTTTTTTGTGTTCGATTGGCTTTTGGGAGGCTTTTGATTGGCTTTTGATTGGCTTTTGGGTGGGACTAAAGTCTAGGATTCCCTCGATATTCTCTCGATATTCCCTCGATAATGGCTCGTTTATCACG
>Ga0310786_10002019_pt1 | contig 31852 bp, 36 predicted proteins | sample AusTroGonzalo_MG_FD_203881 | JGI IMG/M metagenome (GOLD analysis project Ga0310786, IMG submission 203881) | Bovine rumen microbial communities from tropical cattle in Woodstock, Queensland, Australia - Gonzalo_03 (v2) (version 2) | ecosystem: Host-associated > Mammals > Digestive system >...
TTTTATATCTCATTTCTTTTCTTAATTTATAGTAACTCAATGCTTTTTTAAAGTGTAACACTTTTTCAAAAAAATTTTTTTCAGTCCGCGGAGACTGTGTTTGTTTTAAAGCTCAGATCTGTTCTTCATTTATAGTAACGCAATGCTTTTTTCAAGTGTAACACTTTTTCAAAAAAATTTTTTTCAGTCCGCGGAGACTGTGTTTGTTTTAAAGCTCAGATCTGTTCTTCACTTATAGTAACGCAATGCTTTTTTCAAGTGTAACACTTTTTCAAAAAATTTTTTTCAGTCCGCGGAGACTGTGTTTGTTTTTAAGCTCAGATCTGTTCTTCATTTATAGTAACGCAAAATAAGTATAACGTGTAACACTATTTTAGCATTTTTTATTTTTAAGTGCAAGAATTTATATTATATACAATAAATTTGATACTTTTCATTCTGCAAAAGGTTGCTTTTTTAATAAATTTATGTTATAATGTTTCCAACACTTGAGCGCATTAGACAAAAATATTAAAGAGAGGTGAATAATTATTAAAATACTACTTATCGGCGGAACAGGAACTATCAGTATGGCGATCACAAAACTCCTTGCAAAACAAGGACATGAGGTCATTCTCCTTAACCGCGGCTCCAGAGATAAACAGCTCCCAGAAGGAGTAAAAACTATTCAGTGCGATATATCAGACGAGGCTGAAGCTGCCAAAAAGCTTGAGGGTATGAGCTTTGACTGCGTAGGTGAGTTCATCGGATTTGTGCCTGCACAGGTGGAAAGGGACTTCCGTCTTTTCAGCGGCAAGACAAAGCAGTACATCTATATAAGCTCCGCATCTGCATATCAGAAGCCCCTTTCAGCCCCCGTTATCACAGAGAGCACACCGCTTTCCAATCCCCACTGGCAGTATTCAAGAGACAAGATAGCCTGTGAGGAATACCTTATAAAGCAGTACCGCGAAAACGGCTTTCCTGTTACTATAGTACGTCCCAGCCATACCTACGATGAAAGATCAGTGCCTTTAGGAGTTCACGGCGATAAAGGCAGCTGGCAGGTGGTAAAGCGTATCATGGAGGGCAAGCCCGTAATAATACACGGTGACGGCTCTTCGCTCTGGACTATCACTCACAACAGTGATTTTGCCAAGGCTTATGCAGGGCTTATCGGCAATATCCATGCTATCGGTCAGGCTTTTCATATAACCTCAGACGAGAGCGTTACATGGAATCAGATATACTCCATTATCGCCGATGAGCTGGGAGTAGAGCTGAAAGCCTGCCACGTATCATCAGAATGGCTAAATGCAGTAGGTCCTTATGATTTTGAGGGTACTCTCCTCGGTGACAAGGCTTGTACAGTCATATTCGACAATTCAAAAATAAAGCGGGCAGTACCTGACTTTAAAGCTACAGTACGCGCAGATCAGGGCATCAGAGCTACCGTCAGATATATCCTTGAGCACAAGGAATGTCAGGTGGACGACCCTGAATTCGATAAATGGTGTGATAAGATAGTCACAGCTACAGAAAAGGCAAAAAATTTCTTTTTAACCGAGATATAATTTAAAGGGAGGAATATTATTATGGATAATTTTCAGTTTTACAGTCCTACGGAATTCATATTCGGAAGAGATACCGAAACAAGAGCAGGCGAAATGGTAAAAAAATACGGCGGCACCAAGGTGCTTCTGCACTACGGCTCGGGTTCTGCCGTAAGATCGGGACTTCTTGACCGTGTAAAGTCCTCGCTTGAGATAAGCGGCATAGCATATACAGAGCTTGGCGGCGTTAAGCCAAATCCCCGCGATACGCTTATTTATCAGGGTATAGAGATATGCCGCAATGAAGGCGTTGATTTTATCCTTTCCGTTGGCGGTGGTTCATGCATAGATTCCTCTAAGGCTATTGCTCTCGGCGTACCTTATGAGGGTGATTTCTGGGACTTCTACGGTACAGGAAAGAAGGTCGAAAAGGCTCTCCCTGTTGGTACTGTCCTGACTATAGCTGCGGCAGGCAGCGAGGGCTCAGGAGCATCAGTAGTTACCAAGGAAGAGGGCAGCCTCAAACGTGATGTAGGCTCGGATCTGCTTCGCCCACGCTTCTCTATCCTCAATCCGGAGCTTACCTGCTCGCTCCCTGCTTATCAGACAGCCTGCGGTGCAACAGATATCATGGCTCACGTATTCGAGCGTTACTTCACAAATACCCGTGAGGTCGAGATAACAGACCGTCTCTGCGAAGCTGTCCTCCTCACCATGATAAAAGAAACTCCCCGTGCTATCGCTCAGCCCGACAACTACGATGCCCGTGCAAATATAATGTGGGCAGGCACTGTCGCACATAATGATATCGTTGGTGTCGGAAGAAGCCAGGACTGGAACAGCCACGCTATCGAGCATGAGCTTTCCGCTCTCTATGACTGCGCTCACGGTGCAGGTCTTGCAGTTATCATGCCGGCATGGATGGAATTCGTATACAAGCACGATGTTATGAGATTCGCCCAGATGGCTGTCCGCGTATGGGGCTGTCAGATGAACTTTGAATTTCCCGATGAGACAGCTCTCGAAGGCATTGCCTGCTTCAGAAGCTTCCTTCACAGCATCGGTATGCCTATAAACTTCGAGCAGCTCGGCGCAAAGGAGGACGATATACCCAAGCTTGTAAGGAAATTCGGCATCGGTGACGGAAGAACAGGCGGCTTTGTTCATCTTTCCGCTCAGGACGTTGCTTCTATATACCGCATTGCGGCTAATGCAGGCTTATGATATATGATATCTCGCGTGAGATGTTCTCAACTCCCACATTTCCCGGCGATCCTGTCCCCGAAATGACTCCGCATACAACCTTTGATAAGCCTGTCCCCGATGTGTATCAGGTGACAAAAATAAGCATAACAGGACATACAGGTACTCATGCCGATGCTCCGCTTCACTTCATCCCCCAAGGGAAAGACATTGCCGAAGTCGATATATCCAGATGTATAGGCAAATGCAGAGTTGCAGAGCACTACGGTATTCTTACAGCTGATGATATCAGAAACATGGTAAGCGAGGATACGGAAAGACTGCTCATAAAGGGCAATATCATCGTTACTCCCGAAAGTGCGGAGGAAATGGTACGCTGCGGACTCCTCACTATCGGCGTTGAAGGCATGACGGTAGGCACAGAGGGTACTATCGCACAGGTACACCGCATACTTCTCGGTGCAGAGGTATATATCCTCGAAAACCTTGTCCTTTCAAACGTACCCACAGGAATTTACTTTCTGTCGGCACTTCCGCTGAAAATGGCTGGCATGGACGGCTCACCAGTCCGCGCCGTGCTTACGGATATCTGTTGATATCGCCTATAAACAGTGCTATCGCTGCGACAAGAAGAGGGAATGCTTCACTTCCGAGGAAGTATGCCGCAATGGCAGAAGCAGCTATTATCATAAGCTTAACAGCGTTAAGGATATGCATGACAGCTCTTTCACTGACAGTCCCCACTGTAAACAGCGATATTATTGCCCCACCGTCAAGACTTCGGTATGGCAGCATATTATATACGGCAGCTGTAAGGTTCAGCTTTGAAAATATCCCGTGATATCCGCATACATTCAGCAATACATAAAAGATCATATTGGCGGCAGGTCCTGCAAGCAGTACGTAAAGTCTGCTTTTTGCAGTGACACTGCCGCCTTTTCGCGTCCCTATAACTATACCTGCACCGCTGACGTCAACCGCAGATATACTGCCACCCGTAAATATTAAAGCTGAAAGATGCCCTACCTCATGCAGCAGACATACAGCATAGAAGCTGAACACAAGCCCGCTGCTGCGCATAAGAAATATGAGCGCATTGAACACAAGGAACGAAAAGTGTATGCGTACATCTGCTCCGCCTATCCTAATGCTTATCAAGTAACTCCCTCACAAGGTCTATGGGATTGGCTATAACATAGCTGCTGTCGGCTGTAAGCTCCTTTACCCTGTTAAAAACCGCCTCTGTCAATTCGGGATAGAAATACCTTCCGCAGCAGAACATCACCGCCAAAAGTATGCACAGTACAGCTTGCGTGGCTATAACGTCATCGGCTCTGTTTTTCCGTTTCCTTTCATATGTATCAAGAAGCTCCTCGGTAGTTCCCTGCTTCGGTGTTTCTTCATTTTCCATAATATCACCTCTGTAAAAAATATGCGAAAAAACAGAAAAAATGCAAAAAAAACCACGTTTTTTTCTGAAAACGGAGCAAATAATAGTATTGCGGAATTATCCGCAACTAATCCCGAGGTATAAAAAATGAAGATAAATATTCATGCTGCACTCCTTACCGCAGCCGTTATGCCCTGCACAACCGTTGTAGCTGCCGACAATACCAAAATAGGCTATGGTCAGGGAACGGCTGTCGATGAAAAAAACAGACCCGTTGATGCAGTACAGTTCAACAGCCGATTCGGCGACCTTGATGCCTTCGCCCTGTCGGAGGACGAGAACAGAATAATCATCACCTTTGATCAGGGCTATGAAAATGGCTATACCGCGAAAATACTTGATACGCTCAAAGAGAAAAATGTTCAGGCGATATTCTTCCTTACAGGTCCTTATGCAAAGACCGAAACATCTCTTGTAAAACGTATGATAGACGAGGGACATATCCTCGGCAATCACGGCATGACTCATGCAAGCCTGCCGACTCTCTCCGATGAGAACGCAAAAGAAGAGATAATGTCGCTCCACGAATATGTTCTTGATAACTACGGCTATCAGATGCAGTATTTTCGCTGCCCCTGCGGCGAATACTCCGAACACGCTCTCGAGCTGGCTCAGAAATGCGGCTATATATCCCTTTTCTGGAGCAGTGCCTATGTGGACTGGAACACCAACGCTCAGCCTGCCCCTGCCGATGGACTGAAGAAGCTCTCGGATATGGCTCACGGCGGAGAGATACTCCTGCTTCACTCAGTATCTGCTACAAATGCCGAAATACTCGGCGACCTTATAGACAATTTCCGCGCCAAGGGCTTTACGGTATAAAAAAAATTATGGGGACACGAATGTGTCCCCATTTTGCTAATGGCTAAAAGCTAACAGCAAAATCATGCAAGCCTGCCCTTTATAATAAGTGTGCTCACGCCTGCCTGTGTTGTCCACTCTCCCGAGGTTTCGTCCTGTGAGAACTGTGCGGCAGGCACTGTCACCTGACCGTCAAGGCTTGTGAATACACCTGTATCCGGGTCGTAAGCATAGTTTGCACCGGATACCCATGCTGTACCATTGAATTCGGCTGTAATACCACTGAGTGCAGGTGTAAACGCATCGCTGAATATTACATTATCAACTGCTTCTGCTGGGGCTGTACCAAAATTCTGTATAACAAAGGTGTAGGTCACTTCCCCGTTCTCCTCAACAGCCGCAGGACTAAGCGACTTGCTTATTGCAAGGTCTATGCCCTCGGTATAGGCTATAGTCTCGGAAGCAGTTACAGGCTCAAAGCCTGCACCGCTTACTGTGACTTTATTCACTATGTCACCGTCTGTGCCGAGAGGTGCAAAAACATTTGTATCTGCTGAATATACCAGCATAGCGTTGCCGCCTGCGGGCACGTTTATACCTGTAACGGTAAGTGGTGTTACAGATGTTACGGCAGGATCCGCCTGCTGTACGCCGTTTACGTAATAGCAGAGAGTTCCCTCATTGTAGGTCAGTGGGACAGCTGTACTGTCTCCTGTTTCACCAAAGGTATACTCACCTAAATTATCTGTGACAGTAAGTCCGTTATAACAGCTCGAACCTGTATTGACAATGCTTATCATATACACATTCTCGCTGCCCTGTGAATAGGTTTCTGAGACCGCATTCTTTGATACCGAAAGCACCTCCAGTATCTCGCCTGCTGTTATATTTGAACTTGCAACTGTTCCGTTATAGGAAAGAGTTGCCTGATTATAGAATGTTGCCATAATATTTTCCTCCATAGGGCAGATAACTGCCGTATTAAGGGAGGGAGTCCCCTCCCTCGGTAATATTATATGCAGTCCATTGGCTTTAAGTGAATTGTCTGTACAATATCGGCACTCTTTCTTTATATCAAAAATTTATATATTTTTTTATTTTAACTTTCAATAATCAATGGTTTTCCGTTGAATAAGTCGGTTTTTCAGCCCCCTTATGAAAAGGGTTTTATAAGACAAGCAAAAACGCACTGAATAAACAGTGCGCATTGATTATATCGAAACATATTCATCATCGGTATTCAGAGGCTTAATATGCTCATCTATCCGCTCACGGGATATATTGTCACCGATGACGATAAGCACGGGCTGTCCCTCAGTAACAGGTGAAAGCTCTGTTTTTTCACGGGTAGCATTTATTTTCAGCCATCCCTTTTCAAGAGGGAGCGAACCCTTTATCCTGAAAATACTGCCGCAGCTCTCATCGTTCATTATCCTGCCAATAAGCGGTGATATTTCGTCCTTATCTATATTTATATGCATAAAGTAATGCACCGAGCTCTGTATATCTGCGGGACTGAATTTTTTCACATAACTTGAACCGCGATAACCTGCGTTTTTGAATAGCCTGTAGTCATTCTCGTCAAAGGACTCCCAATTCTTGGCAACTACATCACGCTCAGAAAGTCTGCGGTCGCAGCGTATATCTTCAAGTGCGCGGTTAACGTGCCCGAGAACTCGCTCCGCAGTCTGTTCAGCAGTTTCATTTTTTACATTTTCAAGCTTGCTGAGTATCAACTTACCGCAGCAGGCTGCCTCAGAGCCGAGGAGGTACTCCATCTGCTCCGAAAGCTGCTCCTCCGTTTCCGAGTCCACGATAGTAAGAACACTTCCTATCTCAAACCACTTATCAAGTGGAGACTCATGAAGAATGTCGAAAAACTCGTCCATATCGAATATGCCCGAGGGTTCAACAAGTACACGGTCAAAATGCTGCATACCGAGGGATATGAGCTGAGTCTTGAAGCGTCGTCTGTGACAGTCAGCATCACAGCCTCCTGCTATCATTTCAAGCCGGCAGTTATCGCATTTCAGCTCCTGCAATATCATCATGTCGATATTCACAGCACCGAAATCATTTTCGAGTATAGCGATATTTTCGCCGTTATCAATGAAATGACGCGCATATTTCATCAGGAAAGTAGTCTTTCCCGAACCGAGGATACCTGTTATAAGGTCAATTTTTGTCATCTGAGCCGCCTCCCTTACATTTAAAGTATAGCACAACGACTCATTTAAGTCAACGTATGTTAACCTCTTACAGCATCAGCAAAGGCTTTCATTTTGCCGAGATCCTTGAAACCATCTGTTTCAAGGCATGAGCTTGCATCGACTGCATAAGGATGAAGCCTTTGTATAGCCTCAGTCGCATTATCCGCGGTAAGACCGCCTGCAAGGAAGTATTCTCGCTTTATCTCGCCAATTATTGACCAGTCAAAGGTCTCTCCCGAGCCCTGTCCCGAATCGAGCAGCACATAATCCGCAATGCTTTCCTCCGCAGCTTTTATATCAGTCTCCGAGCGCACCTTGAAAGCACGTATAACGCAGATGCCAAGTTTTTTCAGCTTTGCAATGTAATCCTCGTCCTCTTCCCCGTGAAGCTGTACAGCTCTTACAGCACCGCTGCGGACTATTTCAATAACCTCATCTATTGGAGAATCAACAAATACTCCCACAGGGATTATACTCTTATCCAGCTTTTTTGTAAGCTCCGCAGCTTTTTCGGGCTGTACATATCTCTTGCTTGACTGCGCGAACACGTAACCGATATACTCGGGACAAAGTCTGTTTGCATACTCTATATCCACTTCTCTGCGCAATCCGCACATTTTTATCCTTGTCATATTATCCTTTCAGCTCAGCAAGTTTTGCTTTCTTATCAGCCGCACGCATGAGGGTCTCACCAATGAGGACTGCGTTTACCCCTGCTTCACGCAAAAGCCTTATATCCTCTGCGGACTGAACTCCGCTTTCAGATACGAAGCTCACGTTTGCGGGAGCAAGCTCACGCAAACGACGGCTGTTGCCTGTATCTACAGAAAAATCCTTGAGATTTCGGTTGTTAACACCTATTATACGTGCTCCTGCGGCAACAGCCGTGCGAAGCTCCGCTTCATCGTGAGCTTCTACCAGAGCAGATAAACCAAGCTCATCGCATACGCCTATATATTCTCTTATCTGCTCCTCTGTAAGTATCGAACAGATAAGCAGCACAGCCTTTGCGCCGAGGAGCTTTGCTTCGTATATCATATATTCATCAACCGTAAAGTCCTTTCGTATGCAGGGTATACTCACATTTGCGGCTATCTCACGGAGATAATCGCTGCTGCCGAGGAACCATTTCGGCTCAGTTAAAACTGATATACAGTCCGCACCTGCTGCTTCATATTCCTTTGCAATGCTTAGGTACGGAAATTCCTCTGCTATAACCCCCTTTGAAGGAGAAGCCTTTTTACACTCGCATATAAACGCTATATCGTCCTTTTTCAATGCCTTTTCAAACTCGAAATCTCCCTTTGGAAGCTCCAGTGCCAGCTTTTTTATATGCTCTGCCGAAAGCTCTCTTTTTGCCGCTTCCACACGCTCACGGGCATGGTCGGCAAGTTTATCAAGTATAGTCATTTCACACCTCAGTTGTTTGACTCTGCAACAAATTTATCCAGAGCTTCAAGTGCCTTGCCGCTGTCGATAAGCTCGGCAGCCTTTGCGATACCGTCTGCCATAGACTCAGCCTTGCCGCCGATGTATATAGCAGCACCAGCATTGAGAAGCACTGCATTTCTCTTGTGTCCCTTGATCTCACCTGCAAGGATACCGCGTGTTATAGCCGCATTTTCTTCAGGTGTACCGCCCTTGAGATCGTCCTTTGTACAGCGTTCAAAGCCGAACTGCTCGGGAGTTATCTCGTAAATCTTCATCCAGCCGTCCTTATACTCGCACACAGCAGTAGGAGCACTCAAGGATATCTCGTCAAGCTTATCTGTACCGAATACTACCATACCGTTCTTTGAACCAAGCTTCATAAGCACCTCTGCAACAGGTTCAAGGAGAACTCTGTCGTATACACCGAGAAGATGATGATTAGGGCAGGCAGGGTTTGTAAGAGGTCCGAGGATATTGAAAACGGTTCTGAAACCAAGCTCCTTACGGATAGGACCTACATACTTCATGGAAGTATGATACTTCTGTGCAAAGAAAAAGCAGAAACCAACACTTTCAAGGAGCTGTCTGCACTTTTCGGGTTCAAGACTTATATTTGCGCCGAGAGCTTCGAGACAATCGGCAGTTCCCGAGAGTGAGGAAGCCGCACGGTTGCCGTGCTTTGATACCTTTATGCCTGATGCAGCGATAACGAATGCAGAAGTAGTTGAGATATTGAAGCTGTGAGCATTATCACCGCCTGTACCAACGATCTCAAGAAGATCCATATTATGCTCGAATTTGATAGCAGCGTCACGCATAGCAGCAGCGCAGCCTGTTATCTCGTCGATGGTCTCAGCCTTTGTGCTCTTTGTTGAAAGAGCTGAAAGAAAAGCTGCATTCTGAGTAGGAGTTGTCTCTCCTGCCATTATTTCCGATATTACCTTGTAAGCCTCATCATATGTCAGATCCTGCTTGTCAACTATCTTAACGATTGCCTCTTTAATCATAACAAAACCTCCGATTATATGTAGTAAGGACACTTTCCAAGTGCCGGTATGGATAAATTCCATTATTATTCTGGCGAGCGTAACCCGCCTTCAGTCCAATAGCTAAGGGTTAAAGGCGAAGATAACTTTGCTTTGCAAAATTTATCTGCTTACTGCTTCCTTCATTTCCTTTACGAATTCGCCGACATAAGGTGCAGCGTCTTTTCCGTACTTTTCAAGTATCTTGATTATAGCCGATCCTACGATAGCTCCGTCTGATAAGTCAGCCATAGCCTTTGCCTGCTCGGGCTTTGAGATACCGAAGCCTACTGCGCACGGAACATCTGTATTGCTGCGTATTACCTTTACGATATCGCCTATATTTGTGGTTATCTCACTTCTCACGCCTGTAACTCCGAGGCTTGAAACAACATAGATAAAGCCCTCTGCTCCCTTTGCTATCATTGCGATACGGTTTTCAGATGTAGGTGCGATAAGCGAGATAAGATCAACTCCGTACTGCTTTGCAACTGCGGAAAATTCTTCCTTTTCCTCAAACGGAAGATCGGGAAGTATTATGCCGTCAACTCCGCACTCACAGCATCGAGCCATAAATCTCTCTGCATCGTAGGAGAATACAACGTTTGCGTATGTCATAAATACGAAAGGTATCTTTACGTCCCTGCGGAGCTCCTTTACAAGCTCAAATACCTTGTCTGTTGTAACTCCGCCTGCAAGTGCGCGGATATTTGCGCCCTGTATTACAGGTCCCTCTGCTGTAGGGTCTGAAAAAGGTATGCCGAGCTCAATAAGGTCTGCACCGTTTTCAGCTGCTGCACGAACTACCTTAGCTGTAGTTTCAAGGTCGGGATCACCACAGGTAATAAATGGGATAAAAGCCTTTCCGTTTTCAAATGCCGATCTGATATTACTCATAGATATCCTCCCCTCTGTAGCGAGCGATAGCTGCACAGTCCTTATCGCCGCGTCCTGATACTGTTACTATAATTATCTTATCCTTGTCCATTGTAGGAGCAAGCTTCATAGCATATGCTATAGCGTGTGCAGACTCTATTGCAGGGATAATACCCTCTGTACGTGAAAGATACTCGAAAGCATTTACAGCCTCGTCATCTGTTATCGGCACATATTCAGCTCTGCCGATATCGTGAAGATATGCGTGTTCAGGACCTACACCGGGGTAGTCAAGACCTGCCGATATAGAATAAACAGGAGCTATCTGACCGTATTCGTCCTGACAGAAGTAGGACTTCATGCCGTGGAAAATACCGATCTTTCCTGTATTTACGGTAGCAGCTGTTTCGAATGTGTCAATACCTCTGCCTGCTGCCTCACAGCCGATAAGACGTACTCCCTCATCTGGGATAAAGTGATAGAAGCTTCCGATAGCATTTGAACCGCCGCCTACGCAAGCAATGACTGCATCGGGAAGTCTGCCCTCTGCTTCAAGTATCTGAGCTCTTGACTCACGGGAGATAACTGCCTGAAAATCGCGTACTATAGTCGGGAATGGGTGTGGTCCCATAACAGAGCCGAGACAGTAATGTGTATCCTCGATACGTGTTGTCCACTCGCGCATAGCCTCTGAAACTGCGTCTTTAAGAGTAGCTGTACCTGTTTTTACAGGGATAACATCAGCACCAAGGAGTTTCATACGATAAACATTGAGAGCCTGTCTCTTTGTGTCCTCCTCGCCCATGAACACTACGCACTCCATATCAAGGAGAGCTGCTGCTGTAGCGGTAGCAACACCATGCTGACCTGCACCTGTCTCTGCGATAAGTCTTTTCTTGCCCATTTTCTTGGCAAGCAGAGCCTGTCCGAGAACATTGTTTATCTTGTGTGAGCCTGTGTGATTGAGATCCTCACGCTTCAGGTATATCTTAGCACCGCCAAGCTCTCTTGTAAGCTTGTCTGCACGGTAAAGAAGTGAGGGTCTGCCTGCATAGTTATTGAGAAGCTCTGTAAGCTCCTTATTGAACTCGGGATCGTTTTTATAGTGATCGTAAGCCTGTTCAAGCTCAATGATCGCATTCATCAGCGTTTCGGGGATATACTGTCCGCCGTGAACGCCAAATCTACCTTTTGACTGTGACATAGTATCTTTCCTTTCTGTTATCGTTTGTCATTATTGAAACTATCAAGCTCCATGCCTATGAAGCCTGCTATCATATTCCTGTAAACTGTTTCTGCAATATCAGCAGGAGCACCGTACCTTAAAGCTTTTTCTCTCACTCTTTCAAGAACAGCCTTTACGCGGTCGGGAGCTTTAACTCCGTTTTCATCTTTCTTGAATGAAGCCGCCTGCCTGACGTATTCTGCACGTTCAGCAATAAGCTTTATTATACTATCGTCTATCCTGTCGATATTTTCTCTGACTTCTTCAAGTGATGAACACTTCATAGCGTCACCTCCGGATTTTCAGCATCTTATCCGCGCCCTTCTGGAACAGATAATCCGTTTTCAGTACCTCTGTTTTATAGTTACGACTGAAATACTCTATGACCTTTTCCGTAAGCTCTGATTCTCTGCTGTCAAGGTCGCAAAGAGGAAATATCCTTACCTCTCTGCATACTCTCAGCATCTCACTTATCGACGCAATGTGGAAATCATATCCCAGAGAATCATACATCAGCAGGAAATGAGAGCTGAGCCCAATATCGAAGCTCAAATCATCACATGGCAGCCTTTCGGGCAGCTCATGACAGATATATCTGCTCTCTGCTTTTCCCCTTTCAAAATCCTCAAGGAACATTTCCATAGCCGACATACGTATCTTTTCAAGCTCATTTACGTCCTTTATCCTGTCCCAGACGTAATTCTCGGAGTTTTCACGCATCTGCCCGATTATGATATCCCTTACCTCATTGATGCGGCTTTTCAGCTCCTCAGCCGTAAAGGAATACACGGGATCAAAGGACGTTACCTTCGCACCTAACTCCTTTGCCTGACGATTGAAGCTTGCAGGACCGTCACCGAAGCCTGCTATTTTCTTTTTCATGTCGTCATCGCTGAGCAGGAACATAGCTCTATATTCGTCAATATTCCTGCCCCACGGCACGACTTTTTCAAGCCTCATGCCCATATACTCAAAGGTTTATAAAGTTCCTGAGCATTATCTTTCCATCGGGAGTCATAATGGACTCAGGGTGGAACTGAACGCCGTATATCGGGTACTCCTTATGCTGTACAGCCATTACTTCGCCGTCATCTGCAAGTGCTGTGACTTCAAGGCAATCGGGAAGAGTTGATGCATCAGCGGCAAGAGAATGATATCTTGCAACAGGTGCGCCCTCGTCTATTCCCTTGAACAACTGGCTGTTATTCATAAAGCTTATGACCGACTGCTTTCCGTGCATAAGCTCCTTTGCATAGGTAACTGTTGCACCGTAAGCGGCACATATTGCCTGATGGCCGAGACAAACGCCTAAAGTCGGTATCTTTCTGCAAACCGTCCTTGCTGCCTCGATTATGATTCCTGCGTCCTCGGGACGACCGGGCCCCGGAGAAAGAATTATACGCTGAGGATTTAGCTTTTCTATTTCCTCAACAGTCATCTCATCGTTTCTTATTACCTTTATATCAGGCTCTATAGCTCCTATAAGCTGATACAGGTTATAGGAAAAGCTGTCGTAATTATCTATGAGAAGTATCATGCGTCTGCCTCCTCTGCAAGTTTAAGGGCGTTGACTACAGCCGCAGCCTTGTTTATACACTCCTGATATTCCTTTTCCGGAACTGAGTCTGCAACTATTCCTGCGCCGCTTCTTACGAATACCTTGCCGTTTTTCTTGTAAGCGATACGGATAGCGATACAGGTGTCAAGATTGCCTGTAAAGTCGATATAGCCTATTGCTCCACCGTAAATTCCGCGCTTGTTGTTTTCAAGCTCTGCAATAAGCTGGCAGGCTCTTATTTTCGGAGCACCCGAAAGCGTACCTGCGGGAAGTACAGCACTTACTGCATCTATGCCGTCAAATTCTTCCCTTATCTCTCCGCGCACTGTAGAACCTATATGCATTACGTGTGAATATCTTTCGATGCTGTGGAGCTTTTCGACCTCAACGCTGCCGAATTTGCTTATCTTACCAAGATCATTTCTTCCAAGGTCTACCAGCATATTATGCTCTGCAAGCTCCTTTTCATCACGGAGAAGTCCCTCCTCGAGCTCCTTGTCCTCCTTTTCTGTCTTGCCTCTCGGCCTTGTACCTGCAAGAGGGAAGGTGTGAAGGACTCCGTCCTCAAGCTTTACAAGAGTCTCGGGTGATGCACCGGCTATCTCTACGTCTGTTCCCGAAAAATAGAACATATAGGGTGAAGGATTTATAGTTCTCAGAACTCTGTAGGTATTGAGGAGACTTCCTTCAAACTCGGCACTGAGGCGGTTGGAAAGCACTATCTGGAAGATATCTCCCTCATGGATATGATGCTTTGCCTTTTCAACCATTTCACAGTATTCTTCCTTGCTGAAAAGAGCTGTTACTTCACTTTTAAGATGTCCTGCCGGTTCTTTTCTGCGCTCGCCGTTCCTGAGCAGGTCAGCCATTTGCTGGAGTGCAAGCTTTGCCTTGTTATAGCCTGCTTCTCCCTCATCAAGCTTCATATTCACAATGAGTATCAGTTTCTGACGGAAGTTGTCAAATGCGATGACCTTATCGAAAAGCATAAGGTCTACATCCTTGAAGTTCTCGTTATCATTGGTCTTGATACGTAGCGATCTCTCGGTATAGGAAAGGAAATCGTATGAGAAATATCCCACAAAACCGCCTGTAAAGGTGGGGAGATAATCGAATTTAGGACTTCTGTACTTTGAAAGTATCTCTCTTATCTGAACTGAGGGATCATCTGATGTCATTTTCACATCACCTATTGTAAGCTCGCTTCCGCAGGCTGTTATCTGAGTTTTCGGATCAAATCCGAGGAATGTGTATCTTCCCCACTTTTCCTTTTCGGCAACAGATTCAAGCATATAGCAGTGTGTAGATACATTTTTCAGTGTCATTATAGCCTCGATAGGAGTGCAGATATCAGACATGATCTCACAGCTGACGGGAACGATATCATATTTTCCGCTCTTGGCTATTTCCTGTACTGTAGTAAATTCTGGTAAAAATTTCATAAAAGCACCTCCGCTGATCTGTCAGGAAAACAAAAAAGTCCTTGACAGACCAATATGATCTGTCAAGGACGAATATACTTATATCCGCGGTACCACCTTGATTCACGGCTTTGCCGTGCGCTTAACAGGATACTATCATATCCCTGATGATTAACGCACATCATAACGTTGCAGAATACTCTGGAATAACACAAATAACAGAGAACAGCGTCCTCTTTCACATGAATGATGCCTCATCTCTTATGTCACCCATTTGACTGCACCCTCGGCGGTCCATTTGCTAATCTGTTTTTCACCTGACTCTCAGCATCGCAGGCTCTCTGTGGAAGCATAATTAACTTTATCTCCGCGTCAACGGTTTTCATGTGCTAATTATATCACTGCTTTTTTTAATTGTCAATAGAATTACAGATATTTTTTATATTTAATCAATAAATCATATTATGATCCCGCTGAAGTGATCTATCTCATGCTGTATGATCTCTGCTTCAAAATCGCGGAATATGCCTCGGCGGCGTTTGAATTTCTTATCCAGATACTCCACAGTGATTATGCTGTGACGGGTAACCGGTCGTACTCCGTCAAGGGAAAGACAGCCCTCCTCGGTATCATAGGTCTCCTTAGACTTGTCAACTATTACAGGATTTATCATGGCTGTATACTCATCACCTATAAGGGCTACAAGTATTGTCTTGTGGACACCTATCATATTTGCAGCCATACCCACACAGCGCTCCTCATTTGCTTTTACGGTGTCAAGAAGATCACGTACCGTCTGCATATCCGCTTTTGTGGCAGGCACCGATTTTTGACTGAGTATCTCCTTATCCCTGACTATTTCCTTTATCATGCGTTTTTTTCCTTTCGTTTTTGTTTTATCATACCACAGCAGACCCGTACTGTCAAGAAATAACAGCCAATGCAGGCAAAGCTCATATTATGCGGCTGAATATGTGTATTTAATTCAAGAAAAAATGTTTACACAGGCGACAAAAAGTGATATAATAATATAGACCATAATTTTTTATATCGGAGAATTATATGGAATTCAAGAAAAATCCCGAGCTTATTGAAAAGCCTAACCACGCTCATTATCCTATTTGCCGCGGAAGGCTCGATGAGATAAATGAAATAAGCCGAAAAACTCTTTTCTATACACTTGGCGCAAGTGCGCTGATGGCATTATTATCGCTGCTTGCAATACCCCTCCATGTAGTGGGCTGGATACCGCTGATGTTCACATTTACCGATACAAAGGCATTCGGCATGGGCGCTGCATTTGCTATTGTGCAGTTCATTATGTGTCTGGTATTATGTGTAATAGCTCTACTTGGCTGTACAAGGCACAAGATCTTCACAGCTGTCATGTCTGTTATCTATACGCTCATGCTCATATGCTCGATGGTTGCAAACATGACAAGATTTGACATCATTACAGCCTTTATCGGGGCAGGCGGCATATATGCCACCTGGGGTGCGATAAAAGGATATATAGATCACAAGCAGCTCAGAAATACCGAGGGATATCCTATATTCAGCACCGTTCTCGCCGATCATGACGACCAGAAGCAGCTAAATTCCAACGGCTATAACAAAAAACATTTTGATAAGCTTTTACGCGAAAAGGCTTTGCGCGAACGCAATATAGACCCTAATACAGCCAACAGCAGTCAGGCTCCGCCCAATCTTACTCAGCCGCAGTCGGCCGCGAAAAATGATATAGGCGAAATGCCTGCACTGAATGTTACAAGACCTGTGCGCAATTCTTCAGTGGAACGGAAATTCGTCCCGAAAGATCATAAAGAGGTGTTTTTTTCTGACAGTACGTTAAAATTGAAATAAGGGGGATATACTATGTTTGCAAAGGTATCAAGTCTCGGACTTTTCGGACTCAATGCTTTTCCTGTTGATGTTGAGATAGACATAAGCCGCGGCAATCCGCAGTTTGAGGTAGTCGGACTCCCCGACACCGTTGTAAAGGAGAGCCGCGAGAGGATACGCGCAGCTCTGCGCTCATGCAGCATAAGCTTCCCTGTTGCCTCTGTAATGATAAATCTTGCACCTGCCGATACAAAAAAGAGCGGCTCTGTGCATGATATGGCTATATTCATGGCAATACTCCGCGGTATGCGCATGATAAGCGAGGATCTTGAAGGCTGTTCGTTTATCGGCGAGATATCCCTGAACGGCGATATACGCAGGATAAACGGTGTTCTGCCCATGGTCATGCTTGCAAGAGAGCTCGGCATAAAATCAGTATTCGTTCCTGCTGATAACGCAAAGGAAGCCTCTGTCATAGACGGTGTGGATATATACGCCGTAAATAATGCAGAGGAGCTTATAAGACACTTCCGCAATGAGGAGCTGCTTTCTCCCTGTGAGCACTATACTCCGCCCGAAGCTGCATACAATGAAACTCTTGATTTCGCAGATGTAAGAGGACAGCAGTCCGCTAAAAAGGCTCTTGAAATAGCCGCAGCAGGCGGACACAATGCCCTTCTCATCGGCTCCCCCGGAAGCGGAAAGAGTATGCTTGCAAAGCGTATGCCCTCTATACTGCCACCTCTTACCTTCGAGGAGGCACTTGAGACTACAAAGATACATTCAATATCTGGACTTCTTACCCCCGAAACTCCTATAATCACAAAGAGACCATTCCGCTCGCCACATCATACCATCTCCTCGGCAGGACTTGCAGGCGGCGGCAGTATCCCCCACCCGGGAGAGGTCTCTCTTGCCCATAACGGACTGCTGTTTCTGGACGAGCTTGCGGAATTCGACCGCAAAACACTGGAGATACTCCGTCAGCCCCTTGAGGACAGAAAGGTAACTATCGCCCGTGCATCGGGCACTATCACCTATCCCTGCACTATAATGCTCATAGGTGCTATGAATCCATGTCCCTGCGGCTATTACGGACACCCGAAAAGAAAATGCATCTGCCCGAAAAATAAGGTTGCAGGCTATCTTTCAAAGATATCGGGGCCTCTGCTCGACCGTTTTGATCTTCATATAGAAGTTGCACCCGTAGAATTCGGTGATCTTTCGTCTAAAGCAAAGGAAGAAAGCTCCGCCGAGATAAGAAAGCGCGTTATAGCTGCAAGAGCCATACAGGAGGAGCGTTTCAAGGGTACGGGCATAACCTGCAATGCTCTTATGACTCCCGATAAATTACAGGAGCTTTGTCCTATGGACGATGCTGCCGAGACACTTATGAAAAATGTTTTTGACAGACTTGGGCTCAGTGCAAGAGCCTATGACCGTATACTCAAGGTATCAAGAACTATCGCTGATATCGACGGCTCCGAGGTCATCAAAAAGCAGCACGTTGCGGAAGCCGCACAGTTCAGAAGTCTTGACCGTAAATACTGGTCTGAATAATCCTGGTCTTTAACTATCGCTCCATCAGATTATTATTAAACTACGGGACGTCGAGGACGCCCTCCCCTACAAGATAAAAAACAAAAAAGGAGAAACAATGAAATCGGCATTTAAAAAATTACCCTCAGGCAAGCACAGCATTGACGGAGGTCTGCTCTTTGCAGTCACCCTATGTGCTGCAATCAGTACACTGCTGATCTATTCCATAACACAGAACAAGGTACTTGAAACAGTTGGCTCCAGCTATTGGAAAACTCAGCTCTTTTCCATGATCGCAGGAATAGTTGCAGCTATCATCATCTCATTCATTGATTACCGCAAACTGGTAAAGCTGTGGTTCATATTCGTTCCCCTTTCACTGGGACTTATGGCACTTACCTTTACCTCACTCGGCTACAGGCGAGAGGGAGCGGACGACCAGGCATGGCTGAACCTCGGATTTATCCAGTTCCAGCCCTCAGAGGTGCTGAAATTGGCTTTCATACTCACCTTCGGCTATCACCTCTCCCGCGATGAGGAGGAAATGAACAAGCCACTTCATATGCTGCTGCTTATTATACACGGTATGATACCTATCGGTATCGTCGGCTTGCAGGGCGACTACGGTACTGCTATAGTCTTTGCGGCTATATTCGCATTTATGATATGCTCCGCAAAGATATCCTGGAAATATCTTGTAGCAGCTCCCTTCATAATCGCCGCAGGCATTGCGGGAATGTGGTTCTTCGCACTCAGTGAGTTCCACAAAAAGCGTATCCTCATACTCTTCCACCCAGGTACAGACCCCGAATACATCGAATATCAGCAGGACTTAGGACTTGCCGCTCTAAAATCCGGAGGCGTTTTCGGAAAGGGTCTTTTCGGTAAGCCTGAAGACTATATCACAGTTCCCGAAATACACAACGACTTCATATTCACATACGCAGGACAGGTTTTCGGCTTTGTCGGCTCTATAGGTCTCATAATCATACTCGCATATGTATGCCTCAAAATATTCGGTGACAGCCGTGTCTGCCGCGACCACCTCGGTAAATTCATATGCATGGGCGCATTCGGTCTTATGCTTTCCCACTGTATAATGAATATAGGAATGGTACTGAAGGTAGCTCCTGTTATCGGTGTTCCCCTGCCCTTCCTCAGCGCAGGCGGTACGGCTATGCTGAGTATGTACGCTATCATAGGTCTTGTCCTCAGCACATACAGTCACCGTGCTGTGAACTATAACGTATTCTACGATGAAGAGGACGAATAAAAGAGTTTTTCCACGCCATAGTATTTCTGATATCAGAGATACTGTGGCATTTTTATCTGCCCTTCTATAAAGGGACAAAAAACAGAAAAAATCAATGGAAAACCATTGATTATCATAAAATTAATTTTCTGCGCTTTGCATAAATATAATGCAGAAAATGTATACATTATAACCAACGACAAAAGCGGGAGCTATACAGCTCCCGCTTTTTATATAAATATACCTCTATCCCTAAAATCCCATTAGAAAAGAATGTCCTTAAAACAGACAAGGGGCTTGTTATTGTCGAAATCCCAGCTATGATATGCATCTCCGTGACAATAATCCTTATGGAAGCACTTTGAGCAGTTCTCGTTTTCATCTGCAAGGTCGCGTCTGAATATCTGGAACTTGTTCTTCCAGACCTCGCTGAATCTGTCTGTAAGGATATTTCCCTGTACGAATTCAGGTCTGCGCTCGATATCAAGACAGGCAATGATATCACCCTTTGCTGTGATACTTGCCGTGTAAAGTCCTGCTGTGCAGAGATAGTACCAGTCGCGCACTTCACGCTCATATTCCAGGCCCAGATAGTGGCTGCATCCGTATGTAACAGGCTCGCCTGCAATACGCTTGTTTCTGATGAACTCGAAGATAGTCTGATAGTCCTCCTTGGTGAGGATAAGCTCGGGGTGCTGCTTTGCGCGTCCCATAGGCTCGATATTGATAACTCGCCATGAGTCTATATCCATTTCGTTGAATATCTTGTAAAGCTCGTCAAGCTGACCGATATTCTGGTGAGTAACAACAGTAGTTATCTGAACGTTCTCAAAGCCGCCAACTCGCAGAAGGCTCTCAATTCCGCTCATAGCCTTCTTGTAGCCGCCCGGAGTTCTTCTGAATGCATCATGAGTATCTTCAAGTCCGTCTATACTTACGGAAATAGTTCCCATGCCCACTCTCTGAAGGTCACGAGCTACACTGTCGTCAATAAGTGTAGCATTGCTTGTCATGCCCCAGCTGAAGCCCAGCTCATGGGCTGCACCCATGATATCGAAGAATTCCTTTCTCAGCAGCGGCTCTCCGCCTGTGATACAGAGCATTTTTCCCTCTGTTGTCATGTCCTCCTTTACCTGTGTAAGGAAGGTGCGGTACTGATCTACCGACAGCTCCTCAGAGGTAACATCGCCGCACCAGCTTCCGCAGTGAAGGCAACGCTCGTTGCAGCGCAGTGTAAGCTCAAGGAAAAGGTTGCGGAGCTTTGGCTCTTTCATAAGCTTGCTTCTGTATTCACGCATCTGCTGGAGATGCTTCTTTTTCATATCGACACTGAGCATAAATTATTTCTCCCCGTTTGTTGTATTTATATTGCCGTCTAAAATAGCTGAAGTTTCGTAGAGCTTTTCGTAATATACCGGTGGCGGTCCGTAAACAGGCACTACTACATCGGTCCTCGGATCGTAAAACGCAGTTTCAGTGATATGGTATTTATCCTTAGTGGTAGTTGCGGTTGTAGTAACCTTTACATCGTCTTCGCTTTCAGGCATCGTGTCAAGATCCTTTAAAGTTCCGAGGAGGTATCTGTTAAGGCGTACAAGGTCGCCCACACTTATCTGACCGTCCTTGTTGAGGTCGGAGAAATAGTGGTTTATCTTATCTGCATATTCATCGAAAAGGATAGCCTTTCTCAGTGCGATAGCATCAAAGATATCAACAACACCGTCCATATTTGCATCACCCAGCAATACAGGTGCAGGACCGTAGGTAGGCTGTGGCAGCATCGTTGTAGTCAGTTCAACAATATCTTCCTGCTCAGAAGTAGTAACGGTAGATGTTGAAGTAGGACCGTAAACCGTTCTTGGCATTGTGGTCGTAAGCGTTATCCAAGACTCTGTTGTACTAACTGTAGTAGTTACAGTTGTTCCCCATCCCCACTCATCGTCTATTACCCAGTCTGTTGCAGGAGGGCCATATGCCCCTGCGAAATTTGCAAACGCATCTCTCTCGGTTTCGTTTGTAAAAACAAAGCCACCATTTGGCTCACGTCCTTCTGCTACGGCTGTCATGGCAGACACGCCTGCTGCTGTAAAGGCCGCAGCGGTAAGAACAGTTCGTAATGTTTTTTTCATTTAATAAACACTCCTTTCATATTTTTACAGTGCTGTATAATAAATGTCGGAAAAAGCCTCACTTTTTCCCATATATATTCAATTTCGGATATATGCACAAAAGAAGCACTTTCTCATTGTGCAGTTTTACTCTTTTGGTGGACCATATACCAACTGCACCTTATCCCTTTCGGGCTTGTACTCGGTCGCTGCCTGTGTTTCCTCAGCTTCGGTGACAGGCGGTCCGTAAACGTCCTGTATTTCGTCCTTTGCGGGATCGTACTCCGATGTCATTGTAGTATTTTCAGTAGGCGGAGGTCCGTAGACAATCTGTACATCGCTGTTTCCGTGGTCGCAGCCTGTAAGTCCCGCAGCGGCCGCAAACATGGCAGCCATGAGTTTGGTCTTGCTTGACTTTTTCATATTCATGCCTCCTTATTATACTTACTATATTTACTATTATTTTACTCCATATATGGCGATTTGTCAACCATTTGGAGCATTTAAAATGCTTTTAACAAAAGAAAAAGCGGAGCATTTTGCTCCGCTTTGATTTTATCATTTTTTATCAGGAAAATCATCGAAATCCTTCAATGTTCCGAGAAGGAAACGGTTGAGACGCACAAGGTCGCCTACATTTATCTTGCCGTCATTATTGAGGTCTGCAAAGAATTTGTTTACAGTCTGCTCTTCAAGCTCATCGAAAAGTATAGCTCTTCTCAGGGCGACCGCATCAAAGATATCAATAACTCCGTCCATATTCACATCTCCCCTGAAGGACTTTGGCGGTCCGTAAACAGTTGGCGGGAAGGTTGTGGTCGTCATTGTAGTAAGCTCCTCCTGATATGACTGGTCTATGCTCACTGTTGTCATAGGGCCATATAAACAAACTGTTGTTGTAGATGTCCTTGTAATGATCTCAGAGGTAGTATCCGTAGTAGTTGCTGTTACAGGCATTGAAGTTGTTGTCAGCATTGACGGAGGAGGTCCGTACACTGCCATAAACTTTCTTTCAACTTCCTCAACAGGGTTAATCTCCTTAGGCTGTTCATTGACTGAATTCGCTGCGGCAGGCATTGCACACATATTTGCTGCTGCAAAGGCTGCGGCGGTAAGAACAGTACGTAATGTTTTTTTCATTTCAGAAACACTCCTTTCATGTAATAACATTGCTGTATAATAAATGTCTGAAAAAGTCTGAGTTTTTCCTGTAATATTTCATTATTGGATATATGCACATAAGAAGTATAATCCCATTGTGCAATTTTACTTGTTGATATAGTTTTTCTGCTTAAATTAATTTTACTCCTTATGCCGTCATTTGTCAACCTTGATAAGACTTTATTAATACTATTTTTACAAAAATGGACGCACCGCGTGCGACCATGAATTTTATTTCTGTCGTGAACTATGTCCCGAATTCAAAGCCCCAAAAATTCCTTGAAATTACCTGCAAGTATCTTCCGATTTTCCTCCTCGGTAAAGCCCAGCTTCAGGAAGCGAACAAGCTCGTCCTCATGGCTCCACATAGGGAAATCCACACCGAAGAAGCAATTCTCTATGCCGTAATTTCTTATGATATGTGCTGCCTTTTCGGGTGTAAGGAACGCAAGGGAGCTGCTGCAATCAAATCTTACATTTTCGAGACCTGTAAGGCACTCAACAGCTGCATCCCACTGCTGATATCCGCCAAGGTGAGCAGCAAGAATTTTCAGTTTCGGGAAGTTGTCGTGTATCCTTCTTATACGATGAGGAGCAGAATAATCATATCTGTTGTCGCCGCAGTGGATAAGCAGAGGGAGTCTGTTTTCCATAAGCTCGTATATCTTGAATGCCTCGGGCGAATCTGCATTGAACTTCTGAAAATCCGGGTGAAGCTTTACACCGTGAAGTCCAAGGCTAAGTATCTGCTCGATATCCTTTTCAAGATCCTCTGAATCTGCATGAGTAGTGCCGAAACCGTAAAAACAGCTATGCTCTGCACATTCCTTTGCAATAAAGGAATTAATATTTTCTGTCTGATGCGGCGCAGTAGCAGTAGAGCATACAAGGTATTTCGATACACCTATCTTGTCGCCTGCCTCGCGCAGCTTTTTGCTCATTCCGTTGCCGTCCATGGGGATACCATAAAAATGTCCGATATTCTCTGTCGCATTTTCCGCTATTTTCTCAGGAAAAATATGCGCATGAGCGTCTATTATCTCATACTTTCCATATACCTCAGAGTTCATTGCATTACATCTCCTAATCCAAAAAATCCAAAAACATTATACTCCATTATCGTCTGTTTGTCAATGAAAACAATATATTTCAGAACGTCTTTGTAACAGCTTCATAGTTTTTTGTGATTTTTGATGTGTATAATACTCATGATATAAAAACTCCTATAGCAATTCAGCTATAGGAGACTTTCGTTATTTTCTTCTTGTACCGTTTTTTCTGTCAGTGCTGCGCTTGAGGTCACACATACGCTCCTCACTTGTCTGCTTGAAGCGTGACATCATGTCCTCGAATGTCATCTCGGAAGGCGGTATCTGCTTCTTGGGCTCCCATACAACAGGCTTGCTGCGCTGAGGACGTTCACCCTTATCATTTCCTCTGTCGCCCTTATCAAAACTGCGTTCACCCTTGTCGCCTGCTCTGTCGCTGCCCTTTTCAAATTTGCCCTGTCCCTTGTCAAAGCGACGCTGACGCTGCTGAGAGTCACCGTTCTCGGAAGCCTTCTTTATAGAAAGACTTACCTTTCCTGCCTCGTTGATGCCGATGACCTTGACCTTTACTTCCTGATCCTCAGTCAGATGCTCTCTTATGTCACTGACGTATGTATTGGCGATTTCGGAAATATGCACCATGCCTGTACCGCCGCCCTCGATATCAACGAAAGCTCCGTACTGCGTGATGCCTTTGACCTTGCCATTATAGATCTTACCAATTTCCAGCTGCATATTAATTTATAACTCCTTTATTATGGACCTGTCTCTGCAAGCCCGATTAATCCCTTGTAGTGTCATAGAATCTGCGCTCATCGGGGTAGGCATAGCCTCTTTCCTCCAATGCCACCTTTTCCATATACTCATTGAGGTCATCACTTTCAAGAACACGCTGCAGCTCGGCATTTTCAGTCTCATAAGCATCTATTTTTGTCTGTATCAGCCTGACCTGCTCCTCCTTTTCGGCGCAGTCCTTCTGAGTTGCCGCAATAAGGACGCCGCAGCCGATTATGACCGCAACCGCTGCAAGCTTTACAAGTCCGCGATGGAACAGACCCTTTTTCTTTTCCTTCTCATGTCTCATTTTCTTCGACAACGGTTTTCACGTTCTTTCTCTTTAGTATTTTCCATTTTATTATACAACATATGCCGCCTGTTTAGCAATACTATTTTTATTTTTTTAATAGATTTAACCATATTTTTGGAATTTCTTACAAATTCAGCAGTTGCTTTTTTACGTAAAAATGTACCGCAAGGTCTTAAAGGTCTTAAAGCAAGCCTGAACAAAGCTCCCATAAGCGAAAAAAGTTTACGGATAGTTCCCATAACTACGCCTCCTATGGTTACATAGTAAATTGCGCAGCCTATACCGTTGCCAATTGCAAAATACAGCCTCATCTCACTCCTTGCAGCAGTCTCCGAGAAGGCTGTCAGTGAAACAGCATAAAGAAGCAGGAAAAAAATATCCTCGGCAGCTGTAAGAAAGCTGTTGTGGGGCATTATGAGCCTGAATACCCTCAGCACATCATATGCCGCTCCAACTACAGCTCCCATGATACAGGAAAGACCGAAAAGCCGAAGTTCTTCGCTTACCGAGAAGAAAGTCTCGGGCATATTCATCGGAACAGCCTTCCAAGAGCAGACAGCGGACCTTTTTTATCCTTGTCGCCGTATATCATCGCCCATATATCACCTGTTATGGTCATATCACCTGTCTCTACGCTCATAGAGTCGATATGCAGCTCACGTCCCTGTATGATAAGCTCACCAAGCTGAGTATACAGGCTTATCTCCCTTTCATCAAAGCTGTCAACATCTGTTATGCCCGATATACTCAGACTCTTGCGGTTTTCGAGAATAATGTTCTGGTTCTGCTTTACAGTCTTGTCCTGCATGGTCATACCTCCGAAATACTTGATAATTCAAGTATATTCGGAGGCTGACTTTTATATGCCGACAGTATTATTATCCTATGGCCTCAACACAGATATCATAAAGCTCTTTCAGCGTTCTCTCACCAACTTTTTCACCGTCTTCCGTAATTTCATAACTGCCTTCCTCATTTTTTTTCATAATGCTGTCAGCCGGGTATGTACCGACATTCTCAGCATCATCCAGCATATTTGCAGCAGCATATACGACCATTCCGCCTTTTATCACGATAAACCATTCCATCTCCTTCATTTTGCCGAAATAGTTTTCTGTCCTTTTCTTGAACAGATCTGTTTTAAAGGTTTCAGGAACGTTATAATTCATACTGTCATCTGAGCTCACTATAATTGTCTCTTTTATTTCGGATACTGCAAAGTTTTCCTCGTCCAATTCCACAAGAGCAGTATTTCCTGCTTTGATAAGTGAAGAAGTTGATGCATTAATTGTATCCCTTTTACGCTGCTCGGAATTGCCCTCAAAATCAAGGCCGTATACCTTCCAGCCGTCATTCTCCATACGGAAAACAGTAGTTGCTGCCTGTGAAGTCTCACCTGTAGTTTCATCTGTTACCTCAAACACCACATAGTAACCCTCTTCAAGCTTTACATCGACAGGAAATTCATCATAATCATAGTCTTCCCATTCATCCTCAAGTGCATCAACATCTACCTTGTCAGCACCGCCATGTTCATTGACATAATTCAAGAACCACATCACTTCTGAGTACATACCCTTTACATTGTATTCTTCATCAATTCCCAGCGGATCTGCACTGACGATACTCTTGAATGAATACTTTTCATCCTCATCGTAGTCGATATACATTTCTCCCTGTAAAAAATATATGATCTCCTCCTCTGACATATCATCGCCGTCGGGTGATCTCATAAACACATTAACGAAATCCATGATGCCATCAGGATACTGCATCAAAAGAGTCTTTTTACGGTCATTAGCGGAATACGCCTCAACAAGGTCTTTGACAAGCTCCTCATATGAGCTGTATTTCTTTCCTGCTACAGTAGTTTCCTGTTCAGTTTCTTCTGTTGTGTCCTCCTGTGCTGCTGTTGTCTCAGCCGATGTCTCCGTTACCTCATCGGCAGCATCCTTGCCGCAGCCTGTTAATGTGCAAAGCACTGTTGTAATTGCTATAATTCCTGCGATTATTTTTTTCATTTTTATACTCCTCTTTATTTATTGTCTACTGCTTTTACACAGATAGCATACATTTCATCAAATGACATATCGTCAGATAACTTTTCACCTATTACACTGATAACTTCTCCATTATCATATTTAAAGTCAGGGTGGGTTTCTATAGTCTCGGGCTTGTCCTTGACATATGCAACAGTATGCACAACACCATTATGTATAATAGAAAACCATTCTGTCTTATCTATAGCTTCAAAATACTGCCTTGTCTTATTTATAAAGAGATCTCTTTCAAATTCATAAGGGACATTATAATCCTTGCTTTCATCAGAACATACTATAAAGCAGCTTTCCCAATTCACACCTAAGTCCTCTTCTTCCATTTCGGCTATTGCAACACGTTGCGCAATACAGATGTTTCTCGCAAATTCTTCAAGCGGTTTCAGCGATTGGGTCATGTCAGAACCAAGAAAATGTTCGGCATTTATCTTCCATTTTCCTTTATAGTTTATAACATAAATATTTCCTTCATAAGTGTTTCCTGTTTTTTCGTTTTCAAGCTCCATTGTAACGCGATAGCCGTCGGTGATGTTGGCTTGCTCCAAAAAATCATTGGTATCCAGCTTTGACATTGCTTCTTCAAACATACTATCATCATAATCAGGATTCGTTTCATTTTCATTGACAAATTTGATTATCCATTCATACATACCAAAAGAAAACTTCAGATCCAGAAGTTCTTTATCTGTCATTGTTTCCTTATCAATAATGTTTTTTATACTTACCTTTATATGCTCATCATTAACATTGCCGTAAATTACGCGCTGAAACTCCCTGATTATTTCATCGGTATCACGTTTTTCTTTTTCATCATATTTCACAGAAAAATCAATCGCCTTCATAATACCGTCAGGCATCTGCATTTCAAGTGTTTTCTGGTAATCCAGCGCATTGTAAGCATCAATAAATTCATATATAACATCTTCGTAAGAAGCATCACTGCTGTCAGCTTCCGAAACAGTCTCAGTAGTTTCCTCTTCTGCGGTGGTTTCTTCTTCGGAAATCGTTGTTTCCGCCGTTTTATCATCTTTCACATCATCGTAAGTTTCCTTTCTACAGCCTGTAAATGCACAAAGCACTGCTGTTACAGCTAATATTCCTGCAATTACTTTTTTCATAAACATTCCCTCCTGTTTAAATCCTTTTACGGATAATAATAATCAAGCAAGAGATTTACAACCATAGAATAAGCCTTTATGCCATCATCTCTTCCGTTCATCCTGATATTCGTATCAATTGCAGCTGTTGAAGCTTCGCTGACCGTTTCCGTGGATATGACCTCCTTTGAGGCGTTTTCCTCCCAGTAATTCTCAGGCATGAACCTGAACCAGTCCGCAAGGACTTCATCAGATATCATGGAAGAAAACGGATAAGCCTCCTCGACTTCATTATCCCAGACCGTATTATGTACATATTCCAGTGCATCAAGATAGCCTGAATACTGAAATTCCACATTATCGCTCTGAGTTGTGGCAACAAATGAGATAAAGTTCGCCTCGTCCTCCTGTATGAAGCCTTTCAGATGTGCAAGCTCATGGCAGACCGTGGACGGAAGATTTGCCCTTATCATATCATCGTTGTAATTCGCCTCAATAGTATAAGGCAGATATATTCCCGTCAGATGAGACTGGCTCATAAAATATGAAAACTCTATAGGCTTCGGATCAGGATAATACCCTCTAAGCTGAGGTGAGAGCTTGTCCGCAGCATTTTTCATAGCCTTTTTAGCTTCACTTTTGAAGTCACATGTAAGCTCAAAGCAGCCGTTTTCATCGCGGTGTACCTGTTTTGCAAGCTCATTGCACTTCATTATAAGTCCTGCATAAAGCTCAGTAAGCTCCTCGTCTGTATGCTCGTGTGCATTCGGAAAGCATTTTTCCGCAAGAGGAGTACAGTGATACATTATGAAGCAGTTCATAGTCTCGGTAGTTGTGATATAGCACAATATCCACAGCACCAGAGTTCCCGCAAAGACGGCTGTCCTTTTGCGTTTGCCCTTCCTGAAAATAAGGAGCAGAAGAAACAGCGGTATACCAACAATAACCAGAGCTACTGCCGCAACCGTCAGCATCTCTCCCAGCGAGAACGGGAATATGCCCGTAACAAAAGAAACCGCCGCTGAAATATAATGGAATATGTATTTCACATAAAAATCCGAAAATGCCGTACTAAAGCGCGAAATAACGTTCAGTATAACCATTATGCCTATAATTACAAGCGGTATGCTGTATCTTTTTTTCATCATGCTCCCCCTTTTCGATCAGAAATGTCTGCATCACATTGATTATACCATAGTTTGCTAAAATAATCAACTGAGAATTTTTTCATATAAACGAAAACGGACAGCAAATGCTGTCCGCCCGATATCATACGGCTGTTGTCACTGTTGTCGGAGTGCTCACAACGGAAGTCACCTCATAAGAGGTCGTTACCGTCTCGGCTGTCCCCTGTTCCACAGTTATTTCTGCCGTTTTCATCTCTGTAAATCTCATTGTCAGCTTATTGTTCGGCATATCAAAGCCGCTGAGGAGTCCGTCCTTGTCAACGGTAAGAGTATAGTCACCGCCGTCAAGTCTGCCATCTATTTTCAGCATATCCCCATCTTCCTTGCCGCTGAGCTCCTCGTCCTTCGACTTTTCGTCAACCGCCTTTATGAGATTGAGCATCATAGCCTTGACAGGCACAGCCGACTGCGGCACGGAAAAGTTAAGCCCCTTATAGGAAGCTATTACGCTTCCTTCGCTGAATTCAAGCTTTACGCCGCTGAGCGTATTCGGAGAAGAAAACTCTATCTCCCATATGCCTTCGCCGTAGCGTTTGATATCGCCCTCGGCTTCAAGGCGGTCAAGGGTAATACTGACAGACGCAGAAAAAGCATCTGCAAGCCCGTTTTTACGCGAGCTGCTTTTGCCCCCGACAGGCAATGCACAGGCTGTAAAGCATACCATCACAGCAAATGTCAAAACGAATGTAAAAACTCTTTTCATAATACCAGCTCCGTTCAAAGTAATGAAAATACATTTTCACATCCTGCCGCAGTTTATACGGTCATATTTTTCTTCTTTTCCTTTAATATACCGAATGCATCGGGAAGATTGCCGATTATATCCCTCGGCAGCATCGCTTCCATACTCAGCTTCTGTGCCGCGATATCACCTGCAAGTCCGTGCATATACACACCTGCACAGGCACCATCGAATATACCGCAGCCCTGTGCGATAGCAGAACCTATTATACCTGCAAGAACATCACCGCTGCCCCCTACGCTCATACCTGCGTTGCCTGTATGATTTGCAGCCGTATAGCAATTGTCGGCAACAACAGTTCCGCCGCCCTTGAGTACCACGGTTATACCGTACTGCTCCGCGTACTTTTCCGCAGCAAGAAGCCTGTTCTCGGATATCATCTGCGTATCACAGCTGAGAAGTCTCGCCATCTCTCCTGCATGGGGAGTTATAACGATGTCTGTACGCTTCTTCATTAAAATATCTATGTCCTTCGCTATGCAGTTTATTCCATCTGCATCTATTATTACGGGACACGGGGCATTCTGAGTCACAAATTTAGTAAGCTCTATGGTATCCGGAGTAACTCCCATACCGCAGCCTATAACCACTGCTGTAGCCTTTTTCATAGCCTCGGCAAGGGGCTCGCAGCTGCTGTCATAGAGCATGAAACCGTAATCATCGCTGTCAAGCTCAATAAATGTAGCCTCGGGTGCAAGTACAGATACTGTGTCTATACACTTCTCAACAGATGCTACCCGTACAAGTCCCGCACCGCCGCGAAGTGCTCCAAGAGCTGCAAAAGCCGCAGCTCCGCGCATAGAGGAGCTTCCTGCGATAACGAGCACAGTGCCGAAATTCCCCTTATGAGCATCCCTCTCGCGCTTTGGAGGATAAGCCGCAAGGAAATTACGCTCTATCCTGAAGTATTTTCTCTCGCCCTCAAGTATCCTGAGAGCTTCCTTAGGTATCCCGATATCTGCTATAGTGATCTTTCCGCAGTATTTCTTCAGCGGGAACTGAGACATACCCGATTTGATAAAGCCGAAGGTCAGAGTCTCGTCCGCCTTGAAGATACCCGGCGAGACAGTACCTGATGCACTGTTTCCGCCGCTGGGAATATCAACAGCTATTCTGTATGCCGCAGTCCCGATACCGAATATACCAATGATATCCTTGTCGAGACTTCCGTGGAAGCCTGTTCCGAATACTCCGTCAACCAGCACCTGTGCGCCGACTACTGCACCTTTTATCAGACCCATTCGCTTTTTCTCAGCGTTGAGTATATCATCGAGCGGATTATGCTCATGCTTATCATCGGAGAAATCAGGATTTCTCGGCTGTATGGTCATATAGTCCAGCTCAGCCGCCTCTATAGCAGCCTCAACATTGCCGCTGCGGAAGCCCTCGATAAAGGTTATCCTCTCTCTCGGAAGTCTGCTCATCATTTCCTGAGCAAGCGGAGTTTTCGGAAGTCCGCCTATATGTACGATAGTCAGTTTATACCCTTTATACAGAAGTATATCCGCCGCCGCAAAACAGTCGCCGCCGTTATTTCCCGTACCCGCGAGAAATACTACCGAGCATTCCTCAGGGCGCAGCTTCGTTTCATTTTTACAATAGCTGTCAATAAGCTCCGCAAGCTTTCCTCCCGCATTCTCCATGAGCTGCCTTTTGGATACCCCTATCTTTTCGGAACGCTCCTCCAGTCTCCCCATTTGCTTTGGTGTAACTATCTGCATATCTATACCTCCGTTTCGAGTATTAAGATCAGATCATTTTCTTTCGTATACATTCCCGCGCTGATCGTCTATCCATTTGAACTGAGGATAATCTTCAAACAGATCCTCGCGCATATACATACGCTCAAAATAAGTATTACTGTCCAGTTTGTAGAAAATATTGCATTCCACGAGATGTACAGCAAGGTATTTTACTCCGTCCAATATTTTTTCATCATATATCTCATCAATAGGACAATAGCTTATAATAAAATCAGGAAGTCCTTTTTTTCTCCATT
>Ga0310786_10002020_pt1 | contig 31818 bp, 55 predicted proteins | sample AusTroGonzalo_MG_FD_203881 | JGI IMG/M metagenome (GOLD analysis project Ga0310786, IMG submission 203881) | Bovine rumen microbial communities from tropical cattle in Woodstock, Queensland, Australia - Gonzalo_03 (v2) (version 2) | ecosystem: Host-associated > Mammals > Digestive system >...
CATCCTCAATTTTCTTCCCAACACCACGATACTTTTTGTCAAGTTTTGAAACATCGATTGTTACGGGAAGTTCTTCTTCTTCCGTAATAACCGCTTCATTGACTACCTGTTCAACTGCTTTATCGCATTCAGGATATGAACTAATCTCACGATATCGATTTATGCACTCGATTTCGTTTTTAATCGTTCCATCCAAATCAAACGCATATGTGTAGAACCCTCCCAGAGAAGAGGTGCTCTGCATAATAGCAGAACCGTCTAATTGCGCCGTCACAGGGATTTGTGGCGGAATGGTTACAGACGGTTTGCGTGTGATTTGAAAGCCAAATAGTTCCATCAAATGAACCTTTAAAGTATTTCTATAGAACTACTTATACCACTTCGTCGGCTTCACGATAACTTTCATACAATCCCGTAGAACCCGTTCTAGAGATTGTAAAATAGTCATAAACGAATGTGCAAGGGAATTCCTCTACCTGACTGTTGTTGTCATAACTCAAATCGATCTGACCGATTTCTGTAGGATATGCTCCAACGAGAGTGTATTCACGAAGAATCTTTCCACTGCGATCAAGATGCTGTACAATGATGTCTTTCTTGTAATTAGAAACATTGGTTTCACCGCCGATATCATCTCTGTGCTGAATCTGATTAGACCATGCTTCGAGAAGACCGCGAACACCGAAGGAAGCATCATTGATGAACGTGCAGTTCCAAGCCTGAAAATCAACCTCTCCAGCCTCATGATACTTACGTCCACGATAGAAGAGTTCAAGATCTTGAATTGTGCTCGAAGGCAAAGATGCGGCCTTGCAAAGAACCGTCATTCTTGATGCGGAATCCTGACCGACCAAGCCAGCCGAGCCTGTAATGTTCGGGAAAATCACCCTAAACTGATTGGCACGGGCAGTACCATAGCGGAGAGCATTCTGAAATTGATAAATGTTAACTGTCATAATAATAGTCTGAAGTTAAAATTGCTGTACTTTTTATTATTTAGCACCTATATACGAATTAAATGATGGGATTAGGTTTGTATTATAGAACCTCCATCTCTTCGTATACCGTTTAATTACTGTTTCTAAAAGCGCTTTCTTTGAAGTGCCCGAGTTATTAATTCTAAACATCGTGTGCACTCCACTGTATCCTTTCATAATAATCGCGTGATTCTTGAAATTCAAGAAAACCTGTAAATCAGATCCCCTTGCTGTTTGCTCTGAAATCCAAAAAGACACAATATCAGAGGTATTCAAAATTTTAATGATTTCGCTCTTCTCTGCCTTTGTCTCGATTGGAGTTGCTTTATCCATATAACTCTTGATAATTTTTCCGTACTCTTCACCGAGGCTTTTCAGATACTTCACCATCTTTTGTTCAATCGGTGCGAGTTTCTTATCAAGAATATATTTGTCGTTCACCAAATCAAGGAAGTTAATTATTGCTTCTGCTGGAGCACTATTCACCTGTTTCATTGGTGAGGAACTAACATGCACTGTTTTAGATGTGAAGTAATTAAATTCGAACTTATCGGGATAATTGCCTTCTTTCAGATAATCAATGATGGTATTCTTTACCTGAGAAATGACATTATCGACAAATTCTTTATTGACTTCGATTAAATGCTTACAGGCGTGTGACATAATCCCTGCCGTTCTGCCCTCAAGTTTATAATCCTTAATATCATCCTTATTAAAGGTAATGATTTTAAACTTGTCATAGAAAAAGTCATCATCCCTGCCATTGACGAATTTAATTCCGCCAAGAAGGGGAGACTTTTTCTCTTCATACAAAACGTCGCAATATTCTGAAAAAGAAAGCATTTTTTAGATAAATCTTATTCGCTGAAAGTATTTATCCATGCTTTCTTATAAAAGAAAAGGGAGTCTTTCGACCCCCAATAGATACTAAACGAAGAAATCGTCTAATGTGTTTTTAGGATGGATTGACCATCCGAGAGCATCCGTCATACTCTCCAATGCCGATTCAAATGCCTTGGCAAACATAACATCGTAATCTACGTACTTATGTAAACCAAATTCTTCAGGAAGCCTATCCTGAAAAGCAATCGCCTGTTCCTTTGTCGGGTTGTTTGGCTTCAAATATACGAATCGAATCTTCTCACCGTCTTCGATCTTCTTATAGACGTTACCAAGACCATGCTTATCCACAAGGTTATTAAACAGCCATGATGCTTTCACATGGAATGGCGTTCCCTTAACACAGTATTCAGAAGCGCCGTTGATCTTGGTTTCAAGAATATTCTTCTTTTCCTCTTCAGATTCAGCAAGGCGATATCTTTCTTGCCAATAGTCCAAAGAGAAGATACCCATATTACTGACACCGCGAGGGAATGCAATTTCTTCAACCGTGTGCTTCATGAATTCCTTCTTCATCTTCTTAACGGCTTCCTGCATTTCCCTTTCTGTGCCATGCAGAAGAATCTTCGTGCAATCGCGCAGAGCCTGTCGCACAATCTTTGGTGTTGAACTTTTCACCATGGCAAGACCCATAATTTTCATGTACGGATCTTCTAGGGTATAGCGCACACCTTCGCTGTCAAAGACCTCCATAACATAAGACTTGGCGGCGCATGAAACCATAGTGTTGATCACATTTTCGCGCTTCATTTGCATCTTCTGCTCATAAGCGTTCATGTAATCTGCCAATTCCTTATACGACTTATCAATATACGGATTGATAACCTTTTCCCCAAGACGATTGATGTACTCAAGTTTTTCCACGCGAGAAGCGCTTTCAGGACAAAACTTCTTAACAACATCATACAGATCAAGTACCGTGGAATCGGTATCGATCAAAACCACCCTGTCCTTCTCTTCCCCCGTAACATCGTTGATTTTTTCGTTCAGTTTTCTTTCAATCCACTTAATAGAAAGTTTTCCTGAATTCGTTACTGACTCGGCCAGAGCAAGGTCATAATAGCGGAATGCCTGTGCACCCAAAGCACCATACAGTGAATTCAGAAGATTCTTTTCTGCAAGTTGGAAAATGTTATATCGGATATAATCTGTCTCGTATTCAGCCTCCAATCGTTTAAGATCCTCTGTGCTCATAGAAGAATAATCCATTTCAGGAATTTCACTTACGTCATTAACTTCCAATTTTTTCTCCTTAAACTGAACACCATTATTTTATCACATGCAAAGAAAAAAGGCAAGACACTAATGCCTTGCCTTTTATAGGATCTATTTTTGATAGGTTAAACAATAACCAACCTACCTCCTTCGGGAATCGTCACAGTAACAGAAGACCCCTGTTCATCCAAATCAACTTCTTCGTATGAAATTTGTTCTTCGTCACTAATGATGAAGTTGTTGTAACGGGCATCAGAACTTTTAATTGTAAACTCTTTTTTGCCTTCTGTCAACATGTTTCCGTCAACATCAAAGTAGCCAAGTACGTTATTATACCTGTCATACTTAGTGATAGAAACAATCTTATCAACTAGTCCGCCTGTTGAGGTTGAACCCGACCTAACCTTTGTCTTTATTCTTTGACGATAAGCACCAATGACAATCTCACCAACCGCCATTGCATTCTTGTTCTCAGGGATGTCATAATCGGAAGAGACATACTTATCGCTTAGGTAAAAGACCTTATCGTTTCCACCACCCGTAGCACCTCCACCAATCTGTTGCCATGCTCCATTCTGAACACCTTCAAATTGGTGAGATTCGGTGTTATAACGAAGCATACCTTCAATAATTTCAGAAGGGCGATCCTCCATTCCACCGTTCGGAAGAATGATAGCCGTTCCGCCTGAAAATTCTGCAATTCCTGAGAAAATTGGAGAATAAGAAGGTGCTTTCGTGCGCATTTCGTCTTCGAGGGTGAGGAAGTTGCTATCGATTTCCTCATTCGTTAAAGGCTTGCGCTTCTTTACACGTGTAGCCAATCCTCTAGATTTTGTGGGGTTGTCATTGGTGAAATGTTCTTCGTCACTCAACAACCCCGTACGATAACGTAGGTTAAAGTTTTCAGAGGATTGATCGATTGAATCCGTCGTACTCATTTTTGTGCTATTTTTTCAAGCAATGTCGTTATAGTATTTAACCTATCAGAGATTTCATCCACGCTTTTTTCCAAACGTGCAATTCTCTGCTCGGAGGCAATTGCCTTTTCTCTTTTACGACGAAAAGCCGTACGCTCTTCGTCGTTTTCTTTCTTGACAATCGCCCCCGTAGCGGTATCCCTGACTAAGTCAGGGTGTCCAGACACTTGAAGATATCTTTGATTACTCACAAGCAATAACTCTCAGTTGACTGATGCATGGTACTGCGGACGAATTGGATGATCTAAACGCAACCTTGATTGCAAACCTATCAAAATCACCAATATTATCCTTGGTAAACGTTGCATCTCTCATAATGCTTGAACCGACGTTAGTATCAACAAGAGCGGATGATGGTGTCATCTTAACCCATCTTGTGGTATCATATGTAGAGTCACTATTTGAAGCAAACGCTTTATAGTAAACATCAATGTATGATCCAAGAGGCTTATTATAAGCAAATGCAACCTTCAGCATCTTGCAATACGAAGTCAGAACAATTTCTTTCGTAATGTACTTAGAGTACACACTACCACCAAGAGGTTCAAGTTCAGCATTTAAGGTCTCTGCATCCATCGGGCAGTTGACCGTGTTATTAATGAGAATAGCCGATACACGCTCTGTATCAATGATTGGAGACAATGCGCTATTTGAACTATTCATCTTAATGTTCAGTCTCAACGACTTGCTTGAACTGTTCGTGTCATCAATAACCGCCATTGGGTTGGCAAAGTAATTGTTTTCATTAACAGCAACAGAAGCAAGAGACAGACTCGTTCCCGTTGAACTTGTTTCATCCACAGAATGTCCAAGTGCAGTTGTTACGGTAACACCGATTGACGTTTCGGTAAATGACTGATAATTGATCGTCGGCTGAATCACGTCATAATTGATGATACGATTTGCACAGAAGTACTTCTTACCTGTAAACCCACTAGCACTTGCCTTAACGGTACTGTCATACTGAGCGAAGTCAACAGTATATGTGTTAATTGTAGCATTGTCAATAGTGAATCCACGCGCATCCGTAACAGTTGCGATAGGAATACCATTCAAAGAAGGAACAAATGTGATATCATCTACAAGAGAAATCGGCTTTGCCCTCTTAGCACCGCTAACAAATGTCAACGAAGAGTTGCTCGTAACAGATGCAACAACACCGAGAACCTCACCTCTGTAAAGAAGCGTGTCACCAACACTCAATTGCTCTAAGAACTTGCAAGACGTATTAGACGTTGTACTGTTAATCCGTGTTGCTCCCGAAGCAATTTCAATGTTCTTAGAACCAAAGAGAACGTTAGCCCCGTTCACAGCATCCAAATTATCATAGTAAAAACGAGCCTTCTTATCATTCGTCAAACCATGATTTTCGTGATATACTGTTACAGTAGCACTATTCTTCGTTGTTTCGAACGGATCATTCGTCAACCGTACAGGCTTGATTGATGGGTTCACAAACTCAACATCGCCTGTATAGGAAATGTCGAATTCACAACGATAGATTTCAAACATCAAGTCTTGGTTCTGATCTGCCGTCCAAGCAGTACCGTTCTGAGACTTAAAGAGCACACCGTTGTATGGCTGTTTGCTGATAACCGTTCCCACAGGGGTAACGTCACCAACTCTTGCCGTCCAAACACGGTACTTCGTTGAGTTAGTCAGAAGAATAACAGCATATTCCGTGTTGTCTTCTACGTACACAGGGCTTTCAAACTCAAAGAACGTCTCAGAATCGTAGTTAGGATACGATACAACCTTTCCGTTGTCGTTTGTGTAAGAGACATTCACGGAGGAAATTAGAATATCGCTTGGGTTCTTCACAACATTCGCAAACGCCAGAACCTTGTTGGTTGGGTAACCGTTTTCAACCGTTCTAATCTGCAATGTGATTGGAAGGTTATCGTCCTTTTGTGCGAAGAAAATACCAACCTTGCTGAGGAAGCAACCGCCCTTATTGGAAACGAGGAATGTTTCTGCCAAAGGATCGAGGTTAACCGCGCGTGACGTGGATGTGATATTCGTGTCGCTCCAATTGTTGGTCACTGTTCTATTCTCAGAAACAGTAGAAGTCACAATCTGAGCATTTCTAACAGCATTCACAACCTTCTGACGTGTGTTCAAAACACCCACAGCAGAGTAAGTTGTTTCCGCCATTCCGTTATCCACATTAGGATCATCGGAGACACCAACAACACGCTCACCGCACTTGAAGTAGAATGCCTTCGTCGCAGATGCATTCGCCATCTTAGTGTAATCGATCACGTTGCCGTTAGGAATCCAATACATGAAGTAGACTTCACCGGCGCCATTGGAAACAATGGAGTCCCAAATATGGTTCAAGTTAGGCTCTGCGCTTACAACAGTACCCGTCGCACCGCTCAAAGAACCCGTGATCACCTTGCCCGTTTGGAAAGTAATCGGGGCAGAAGGATTCGTGATCGTACCATCGTTGGAATAGAAGCGTCCCGCCGTTGGCTTTCCGTTGAACTTAATATTCGTCACATAGAGGTAGTAATCACTTGTCTCGCCTTCCTTCATGTTAGTATAGGCAACACCACAAACTACAGCCGTAATGATACCACCGCTTACTTTCTGAGCGATTACATCACCAACGTCAAGACATGTCTTATCCGTTGCATCAGACCAGAAGGAGTTTTGCGTTGTTTCAATCTGACGTGCGCTCTTAATGTAGTCATTAGAAACACCCGTAATACCCTCTGTTTCAAACTTGGCAAGGGTAGAATCATCGAATGTTCCGTTTGTTGGAGTGTAGCGAATAATGGAGCATGGGGTGCACCAATAACTTACTTCAACATCATCGAAATATGGATAGAACTTCGTATAAGGCTTCAATCCCTTGGCTTTAACCATGAGATAACGGCTACGCATGTTCTTAATTTCGCTTGTGCTTACGATCTTATCGCCAATCTCTTCATAGTCAGTACGAGCGGTTACAGTCTTTTTTGTACCCGTACGTGTCTGTCCCTGAGTTTGGGCATAGTAAGTCGTATTTTGGTAATTGGTGTGCTCAGTATAAGAACCCCAACCATCATTCCAATAATCACGGTCTTTCCCTACCATTTGGGTACTTCTACCCGTAACTTGCGTTGCACCTGTCCAAGTGTTCTGCCAATCGTTCCACTTGATACCCTCGGCTGAACTCTTAACCAAAGAGTAGTTACCTTCAACGGAAATGATCTTATCGTCTTTGTAGACATTTTCAAACCAATCATCCGTTGATGGATTGCATGTCATCGTACCGTAGAAAGTTGCAACCGCATATGGGTTGACGTTTTCGGTACGGCTTGCAAGCGTTTGTGAAACCAAGAGAACATCATCAAGTCTTGGAAGAGTAATTACCTTTCCTGAAATAGCATAATTGATGTTGCTTCTGTTATTGGAGTCCTCGACCAAGTCAATAGAATGTGTCACGAAAGAAGGACGGCACAATCCATTTTCAACGTCAATCGCACAATTATAACCATTATCATGATCATTTGCAAGCAATTGGGTTGTGAAATTATCCACCACAAAGCCGTTCTTAAATCGATCATTTCCATCCTCATCGAGAACAAGCATGGAAGCAGTCTGCTGTTCAAGAAGACTCAAGGTTGTGAGTTCTTCAAGAGTATTGATTCTTTCTTCGAGTTTACCAATGTCGCGCATGGTATAACGCTTGTTGTCAACCATCTCAACAATGATATTTTCGGAATCAACTTTCTCTGTGTATGGCTTGAGTTCGATATTGTACAAGCACATGGAGAGAGCAGGGATTTCAGGAAGTTTTGGATCATCCGACGGAATACCGCGAACATCCACAAAGTTACCCTGAGGATCAACACAGATACGATCCTTACGACCATAGTAGTAAGAGTAGTACAGAGAAATGCCTGAATTTCTAGCCAAGGTAGAAACACCTGAATCGCTGATTTCGTTAACGTCAGGACGGAAGTCAACACAGTCTCTGAGACTTACACCATTAAAGGATGGGATTTCCGTCATGGAGTTAATCTCATTTGGATAGGAAGACTTGATATAGCAATCACCACTACCATTGTGAGCAAAGTAATCGTAATTGACCGTCAACGTTCCACTACTCAACTTGTAAGAATTGTTCTTCAGAGAAACAGAAGCAAGTCCATAGAAGACAGCGGTTTGACCGTTATCAAATTCAAACCAATCCGTAACATCGTTTGCACCAAGATACACAGAGTTCAACTTATATCCGTCTGTGTGTGCGAGTTGAACTGATCTTGTATTGGCATTAACAGAGAAATTCTCGGAAACACCCTTAACAAGTGTCTTCGTACGAATAGCACTCAACTTATCATAGGTCTTTGCTACAGACGCAATGCATTTTACAGAAGCCGTTGGGTTAGAAGAGAATCGTACGGTGATTGTATTCGTAACACCCGTAGCAGTGTCATTACTGATCGATACAACCGTAGAAGGATCAATGATACCACTATTATTGAAGAATACAAAGTCTCTTACCTCATTACCAAGAATGGTAACGGTTGTGCAATTACGATCAATTGCAAAGGAATTGAACGTTGCAGTATTTCCTGAAATGGATTCAGCAGGGACAACCTCTTTAACCGTATAAGAAAGTTCCTTTGAGTTTGCTTCAAGTACAACATCCTTGATATAAGAATGTGGCAATGCGAAAACGTTGGAAACCTTCTGCTGAGAGTTTACAAACGCACGAACGGCATAGCCGTTTTCGGACGTAAAGTCTTTAGTATAAAGCCCAGACGATGCGTCTTTTCCTAATAGCGTGAGTTTGATGTTGTTGTCAACATGAACCAAATACTCAGATGGATCATTTCCGATTGAAATGTGTCCATATCCTGAAGTACTCGTATCTGAGTCGTATTTGAAGATCAAATCGCTGAAAGTCGTTCCGTTACCATTAATAACAGCGGAATTTGCGCTCTTAGACACAGTACCTTGGATTTTTGTATCAACGTTCTGTGTTGGGATGATATTGGCAAAGAAAGAGTTACTGATACCCTGAGAAGAAGAATCGCTATAACGGAGGCTTTTCACGTCTCTTTGGAAAGAGTTGTAGGTTTCATCAACGTCCAAGTTATAGTCGAAGATATATGCTCTGAAGATTTGAGCATTCGTACCGTCGTACTTGGTCTCACTTTCCTGATACTCAAACGCACGAATTCTTGCCGTACCAATCTTCTTACCCTTCTCGCTCGACGCGCCAATGGCAGAATCATACTTGCTGTTCCACAATTCGACCTTGGCAAGAGTGTCAACAGGTGGAATACCGCTTGCTACTTCAACAAGGATGTAGTTTCCGATATTAGTGGAAAGATATGCTTGCTTTGCTTCAGACGAATGAGGAATTGTGACTTCTTCAGTAGTCGAACCGTTAGTTCCAACCACCGTAGATGTCAAATCAACACGTGCTTTGTCGATAGGCAAATAGATCGGGTATGCCGTTTCCACTTCATAACCGCGAACATATGCCTTGCCCTTGTCGAGCATTGCAACAAACTTGTCATCGTCTCCAAAGTTTGCCGTTGCCGTAACCTCTGCACGATCATCACCGCTATAGGGGTTATCAACAGTCACAACGACAGTGCTTTCTTTGGAGTATCCATTGCCCTTGTCATCGATTTTAACACCTGTGACAGAACCATCCGTGAGAACAGCCGTCATCTTAGCATCATGGAATTCGCCGTTATTACTTCCCGTAACAACAATTTTTGGAATCGTTGTGTAACCGCTACCACCATTTTCAATATTAACCTTCGTGATCGAACCTTCGAAATCATAAAGACCATCATTGAAGACTTGCTCAGTAGTGTATTCCCACTTCAGATTTCCGTCTGAAATCTCCGCTTCGCCTCTTCCTGTAGGTTCAACGAAACCCGAAACACCAGAGGTAAGAGCAATATAGATGTTATCATCAGAATTCTTAACAATATCACCTTGGATATAATGCTTTCCACTTGACCAATACCCACAGTTATTCGATCTGTGTTCATAGAGGGAAAGTTTAAACGGATTGACCGTATAGTCACCGCTTTCATCATAGGTACGGTGTGCGAGAACGTCCATTGTGGCAAGCGTAGAATAGTCAGTTGTTTCCACAATCTTAACGATATTACCTTCTACAACCTCGCCCAACTCAATGAAATTGTCTTCGTCAATCGTAGATCCTAGAAGAACCTTGATAAGTTCAAGATCGATCTTATAACGATGAGCGCCAGGAGCCGCATAGTTATTGCTTCCTACGGCATTGTCATTCAAAGAAGAGTCATCATCCGCTGTAACCATCGTTTCCTTAATGTTCAGACCAACACGGAAAGAAGGATGGGGAGAATACTTTTCAAGAATGATCGTCTGTGCGCTGACAAGAGCAAAGTATCCATAGATGTAATAGATACCATCCGCAATAGATGCAATAGAACCATTTCCGACAGCGTTTGTGTCATCTAGAACAGTAAACGTTGCTGAAAGAAGAGTGTCGTTTTCGGTGAAGTCCGAAACAACAATATTCTCCCCCGACACGAAGGTTTGAGCCTCACCATCCGTTCCACTTGCAACGAATCGAACCATGAGGGTATCAGGATCTGTTACATTTACATTTGCAACAATGCGAGTCTCTTTCTCGACCACCGCAAGTACTTCTGCAACCGCCCCAGACGTTTCACCCTTAAGTTTATGTCCAACCAATCCGACAAACGCCTCTCTTTCAAGAGATGTCAAAGACTCTAGTTTGACATAGAAGACGGTGTTATCGATAGTCAGTTCACCGTTGTAGATCTTAGCGCCATTTGTGAAAATATTATCACCGAAACGCTTGATCTGATTCTGCATGATGCTTTGAATCTGATTCAATTCACGGCACTGAACGGGAATGGAGGGACGAAAGTTCACACGATAAAACTTCTTAGTTTCATCGAAATCGTCAAAGTAAGGTTTTTGCTGAAATGTTTTCATCTATTTTCAACCAAAATTAAGGTTCTTTGCTTAAGATATTTAGATCGTTAAAATTACAAAAAAGGGGCATAAAGCCCCCATTTTTCAACGTTATTTGCTGTTAAAAAGTGATAAAACTTCTTACACCAATTGTCTTATTGTCATCGATGACATAGGGTGCATTATTGGAAACGCACAAAAGGTCTCCGCTGTACTTATCAATAGAAGGGGCAGACGTTACCGCTTCAATCGAGTACACAGATGTAACACCCTTATCCTCATCATAGTATTTTGCTGTACAATATTCCGTAATATCAAAATAGATTGGTGACATCTGCTGTAATGTTACTTCTTTACCGACGATCTTGACAATACGGTGAGGAACATAGTGCACCGTTCCATCCTCGCCCGTTCCCTCATAAGAAATAGAGATAAGACCATCTTCTTTCAGTCCGAGAACGCTTTCAAAATTCACTTTGAACAGAGCCGTTGCTTCGCTTGCTGTGTATTTGTTTCCAACGAGAACAGTCTTTGGATTATACAAAATACCAAACTGACGGAAATCTTGTTCAAGATCCTTCAAATCACCAACGTCATCAATTGGAACATAAATTCCCAAAGTGTCAGCAAACAATTCGTCGGGAGCATTCTTTCCATGTCCACCCAATGGAGACATTATAGCATAGGCAGAAGCATCAATGCAACCATCACCAACACGCTGATCATCCTCAAAGGAAATTACTGCGTATGTGTAGCCTTTTCCATATGTATCCATGACTACTTGAGAGATACCGCCGTTTGCGTCAACGATAGCATGAGCCGTTGCACCGTCTCCGTCTCCGCTAATGATAACCTTAGTTCCTTCAAAGGCAACAGAGCCATCCTCATTATAGGATACATCATGGTAGTGATTACCCGTAGCCTTCATGGCGATTGCAAAGATAGATCCTTCGTATGTTGATGCATACTGTTCAACCATGCTTTGATCTGTAGAAATATTCGAACCACCAACGACAATAGAGAATTCCGCATCCTCATATTCTGTCGTAACAGTTTGGTTGTTACCGCCTCTAACCGTTCGAATGTCAGCATAGGTATAACCGCTTCCACCTGAGTTAACGACAACACCAACAATCTTACCATCAGCAGAAACCGTAGGAGAGGCAGAAGCCCCGTGTCCATCTCCACTAATAGCAAGATAGGTTGAGGACTTCGTACTATAGCCCTTCCCGGGATCAATGATGCTTACGGAATCCAATTTGCCGTTTAGGATGTTTGCCTGTAAAATGGCAGAGGTATTTCCGTTGTACTTTCCCGTTCCGCTTGCGTTTCCGCTTGCATCTTCAATTGTGATCTGAGGAACATTCCCATAACCGCTTCCAGCATCGTCAATGATGACACTCGCGATTGAACCCTGTGCATCGATTACAGGTGTGATCTTTGCCTGTGTCTTTTTGGCAATAGTACCATCTTCAAGAATATAGTCCGCCTCGGGAGCACTTACAATTGCTCTCAGTGCGACAGAGGAAGAATAGCCCTCACCACCTTTGAGCACATCGATTCTTTCGATAGAGCCGTTATTATAGAAAGACTCTTCGAGTGCGGTTTGAACGGGAATAAAATCGGATGAGACAAAACGACTCTGCTTTACCCTAGGAATAGTATACATGTACTTCCACAAGAAACCATCGTCGGTTTTGATGATATCACCAATACTCTGACCTGTTCCAGTCGGTTCAACCATTGATTCTGTATAAGACTGTGAGACTTTTTCAACATCGCCGTTTATGGGAACATATGATGAGTTGTTATTCAAACACTTGTAAACACGATTTTCGCTATTGACAACGTAAAATGGGTATGTCGTGGACTTCATCTCTTTCGTGTCATCCCACTGATCAACAAGCATCCCTCTTTTCCAATCATAGCGCTTAACCACCATAGAGACATCATTCGGTGATATCTTCTTCATGAAAAGAATGTTGTTACGTATATCAATATCGTTATAATATGCTTCGTTTGGATCTGAATTCAAAATGGTGTCATAATCTGAATCCGACAACTTTGCGTATTCAACTGAAGTTATAACACAATCGCAATATCCCGAATCGTTTGCTTTGGTTGTTGTCTTCTGATAAATAACATCCCACGGTTGAACTCTACCTAAAAAGTAGTAGTAATTTCCCGTTTTATAGAAAATATCGTCCAAGAAAAATTTTGCCAATCTACGGTGAAATTGCGGTCTAAAAGTACTCACGATAAGTCTCTGAAAGAGTTAAAATCTTTTGGTGGTATTTATTCACTGAAAGACGATAATCTCTAAATAAATGCATATGTAAGCACGAAATTTCGTGCATAATAAAAGGAAAAGTTTATATGACTACAAGTTTTCTATCTCCAATGGTAGATATCACTGAAACTGATAATACTCTTGGAGTTGCTTCTGTAGGCACGTCCACGGGTGGTATGGTCATCGGAGCGGCTTGGGGTGAGGTTGAAACACCTACACTCTGCGCTACTGAGGCTGATCTCGTAAACTACTTTGGAAAGCCGAACGACAAAAATTTTAAATCTTGGTACACCGCTTCCAACTTCCTTGCATACACAAGTTCCCTGTATGTGGTACGTGCAAATGCAAAGGGCTTGAAGAGCGCCAATTCAACAGGTGCTGATTTCGTTGTATTGAGTGACACAGATTATTCCGAAAAGACGGATGATGAAGAAAGCAACGCATTGGCTGACGTTGGTCAGTTTATTGCCCGTTGCCCTGGGTCTCTTGGCAACTCTTTGATGGTGACTTATGCTGACGCAGGCTCATTCAATTCTGATTGGGTTGTGAACTACAGTTATGTTGATGACAACGGCGAAACCCACACAGGAACGGTAGACTGCTATCATCAGTTCGCATATGCACCAAGTACATCTCCATACGTTGCAGAACGTAATGGTTCTTTCGACGAACTGCATCTTCTCGTTATCGATATCGGTGGTGAGTTTACAGGTACGCGCGGTGCTATTCTTGAGAAGTATGAGAACCTTTCCAAGGCAGTTGACTCATGCGGTCTAGATGGTGATTCAAACTATTACAAGTATGTTCTGAACACCAAGTCTGAGTATGTTTACTTCGCTAACCTCCCAGAGGATACAGAACAAGAAGACGATGAAGGCAATCCGCTTGATCCTATCCCAACAGATTTCGGTCATAAGTGCGCAGACTTCACTTTCCGAAAGATGGACAAGTTCTATTATGGTGCTCTTTTCGGAGGCGCTGACGATTACAATTTGACTATCGGAAACGTGCTTTCTGCATACGACACAATGAACAACGCCGAACAGTATGACATCTCCCTCTTCATGACGGGTGCTTTCCATCCTGTAGTCGGTAAGTATGTGATTCAGAACATCTGCGAGGTTCGTAAGGACTGCATGGGATTCGTTTCCCCTGTAACAGTAACGAATGCTACAGCGCTTGACGAAGAAATTGCTGAGAGAACACGTATCCTTGGAACGGTTGCTTCTGACGATGCGGCGCTGACAGGATCTGAACGTACGGCACAGCAACGTCTCCGTAGTCGTACCGTGTACTATCGTAATAACTTTATGAACATCTCTAGTTCTTATGGTGTTCTCGATAGCGGTTGGAAGTATCAGTACGATAAGTTCAATGATTGCTATCGCTGGGTTCCTCTGAACGGAGATATCGCAGGATTGTACGCTCGTACATCAGATGACGCCGCTCCATGGTGGAGTGCGGCTGGGTACAATCGTGGTCAGATTAAGAACTGCGTGAAGTTGTCCTACAGCCCGTCCAAGCCTGATCGTGACATCCTCTATCCGTTGAACATCAACCCTGTTGTTACGTTCACGGGTGAAGGTACTGTGCTCTATGGTGACAAGACCATGCTGACACGTTCTTCTGCTTTCCAACAGACTGCCGTAAGACGCTTGTTCATCTACTGCGAGAAGATTCTTGCCAACGCCGCTAAGCATCTGTTGTTCGAATTGAACGACGATATTACCCGTGCTACAGCAAAGAGTCTCTGTGAAACGCCGTTGCGTGTTGTTCAGGGTTCTCGTGGTATCGTGAACTTCAAGGTTGTTTGCGATAGAACAAATAACACAGACGATATCATCAACGCAAATCGTCTTGTTGTTGACCTTTACATTCAGCCAAACCGTTCGATCAACTACGTCTCGCTGAACTTCATTGCCGAGGCTTCAGGATCGTCTGTGTTTAGCGAATCTGAAGGCTAAAAGATTTAACCTCCTTATTTGATAAGTTAAACCCCCATAGGAAACTATGGGGGTTTTCTTTTACTTCTCGTTAATCGGCTTATCGCCGTTTAGGTCTTGCAACATTCGATAAAGGCTATAAAGAGTTGTGCATATCTTGTTATCGACATTTTCAATTTTGCACTCAACTCTTGAATTTCCATCAATAGATAGCATTTCTTGCATAACTCTCAAGGGATTTGCCTTAACATTTTCAGAGGATGTCAGCATACCTTCAAAGCACTTTACCATGCCTTTAGACGGGAACTCTTTGTAATTGCCATCCACCTTCGCAAATTCATGGCGACCAAAGCAATCTTTGAAATTATCCTCCAACCCCTTTGGTGTGGAAATCAAAACAACCTTCTCTTTGGTTATCCTAGGGATAATCTCATTCTTCAGAATGTCTTTTTCCTGTTCGGTATAGTCCGCATAATCATCCAACACGACCAAAGCAAGTTTATCCGTGCCATTCCGAAAATACGTAGAAAGACCTGACAGAGGAGTCACCCAAAAAATGCTCTCGTTCTCAAAGATCGTCGCTACAGAATCATAGAACATCGAAAACGTTGACTTTTTCGGCTTAATCTCCGCAGGAAGGCTATCGAACAGTTTGTTGAATTGCAAACAAACACCTCGTTCCCTAATACGATTATGTGTCACAAAAACAACATTCTTGTCTTTATGGAACATGATATACCAAAGGCAATAGCCTAGCATTGAAATTGTCTTCCCAGACTGTCGAAAGAGTTTGCACATCGTAAACTGATTCTTGTCAATGGCTTCAAAAAGTCTCTTCTGATACGGAATATCCATGAATTGAGAAAATCCTGAGGTATTGTCAATCCTAACACAATCCCTCAAAAACTTTGACGGATCTTTCTCCCAACTCAAAATTTTTTCAATATGATTAAAATCAAATGGCATACGATCTCCTTTAAACAGGTATTCTTGCCCAACACTTGACATCTTTCATTCGATATGACATAGGATGCCAAGACTTTCCATTCTTTTCGACAAAGGCACAATCAGTATCAACTATTCCGTCTACCGTTTGCACTAAAATTGTCTCCTTATGGTTTGGGATTTCCCAAGTATTATACCATTGCAACATCGATCTTGTCAAATCTCTTGCCGTTTGCAGAGACTTTAAGATACGGTCAAGTTGGGAAATTTCTTCTTCAACTTCCTTTGGCAAACCACGAGGATATGAATCGTTTTCAAAAATATCCAAGAGGTACTCGTGTCTTTTCTTTAACGCTCTTTGCAGATACCTTATGTCATCTCCACAAAGATCTATAACATAACTTCTTTCCTTCAAAATAAAGCCTTTCAGAACTAATTCTCATCGTCATCATCGGAAAACACTATGCCCTCGCCATAATTATCGCCAAATTCGGACATGTTCTCCAAGATATCGTTCTTAGTATACCAATAGCAGATCGATCTCACGAAAACGAAAAGAACGACGGCAATAATACCAAGCCAAACAAAAACACTCATCTAAAATCCCTTCATTAAAGAACACCCTTTCTGAACGCGTCATCAAGAGCATCCATAGCGTCAATCAGGCACTCCTTCGTGGCTCTCGGAGTGCATTCCATGGGTTCGTTCTCATAGCCCCTCATGGCACGTTTTCCCAACTCGACCAAGAGCGATTCAATAACAATTCGAATCTCATGATTCTCTTTCTTCTTAAGAGTTTCAACAATTTTTGCAAGAGATTTTTCAGCCATCTTTTTCTCCTAGTTCGCAAACAGATTCTCAACAGAAATGTACCGATTGTTTTCAGAAGAGAGTTCAGAAGAGAGCGTCATCGTCGAATGAGCAATCCCATTTTCTTTGTATCCTCGCTCAACTGCAACGAAATGACGAAGGGTTTTGTAAAGATCATATTCCTTTTTATCAGAACGTCCGCAAATGATCTTACCATTCTCATCGCTGGGAAACGTATAAGAGAAACCGCTTTTGTGATAAAGAGTAACGAAATAAGCCTTAGACATTTTTAACCCCCTATCGTTTCTTACATTGGAAGTATACCAAACGAAAGGGGGTTTGTACAGAAAAGGAATTGATCTAAATCAAATTACTTGATATCGCTAATCAGAGACCAAGAAACGACCTTGTCAATGTCATGCTCGACAATATCCCACTTCAAATAACCACACCCCGTAGTAGTCGTATCTGTGAAAACCTTCCCATCATTATACTTAATGAGAATTTCTTCTCCCATAGGTGGAGTTTCTGTCATTTCGTGCCAAGCAACAACGGAACAATCCCCATTAGCACATGACTTTACAATTTCGGCAAGAATGTATGACACATAAGCCATTTCTTCAGAGAAAGAAACTCCTACGTCAGTTCCTTCCTGACGCGAAATAAGCAACTTGCTCAAATAGTCAAGTTTGTCTATGTCAAGGCTCAGTAAAAACTTACGGTTCATTTTCTATTCTCTCTCAGGAAGAAAAGACCAAGCATCCACATCGCTTAGATCGTCAATGTCATCAAAGAACCACCCAGACGTTTCACCATCCACCGTCTCATCATCTACAAAGTTCTCATCATAAGCAACTTCGCTAATATGATACCAACCACCCTTTCCACGGATAAGAACAAGCCTTCCCTCTTCAGTAGGCATTCCCGAGAACGTACCATCCCTATTTTGATTGATCTTATGCCACTCAAGAATATCGCGCTCAAGATCACCGTTAATTTGATCCTTCGCTTGAGCAATCAGCGTACTGTCCACATCAATACCAAGATACTCAGATGCACTGCAAGCCGCACGGGCGACATCAGCAGAAACCTGAACGACAATCATCTTTTCCATTTTCTCTCCTTTAGAAAACACAAACCGTAACAGAATCACCCTTCTCAGACAACTCCTTTACTTTGGGGTAAACATCGTGAGGGTTAACTGTCTTCACATACGGCAAATGATCAGCATGATAAATCCCATAAGTCTCATTCTCTTTAACGGTAACAAGGTCTCCATATTCATTCTCAATGTCAACAAGCAACTGAATCATGTCGCTCACCTTCAACCCGTTGCCGTTGCACGATTTACCTTTCTCTGCTTTTTCCAATTCCTTCAAAATACCAACAATGCGATTTGACTCTCCGCTTGTTTCTGTATTGTATTTTGATAGAATCGTCTTTAAACACAAAAGTTCATCAGAGTCGAGAATGATAGGCATCTTCATAGTTCCATCCTTTCGTTTCCATGGCGTTAATGAAAAAATCTCTTGCTTCGTCAAATGATTTCGACGGATCAAAATCGTAAATTGAGTAATACCGAGCGTCTTCCTTGTCTGTTTCGGGAAGATCAAACTTTTGAAAATTCTCAACCTCAGAACGTAACCTAAGAATCTTTCTCACATAGTCAACATCGAACCACAAAATCCCCACTTCGGTTTTCGAATTAGAGTACTCATGCAATTTCGCAAACACAGAAATGATAACCCTTTCGTTCCAAGGATCAAGCCAATAACTGTTGTTCTTAATTTCAAAAGAAAACCGTTCGTTTTCCATATTCTCAAGTTTCTCGAAAGACATTTTAGTTATTATTATACGTCAAAAACCACTCTTATAGTTATCAGAGCATTTTACATAGCATAATAGGGGCGAGAATAGGAGTAATCAATTCCGCCGTTCTCTTCGATAGGACGGGGAGTATAGATTGGTTCATCCAAAGAAGGAAAAACTGCCCACGCGGCAACATCTCCCCAAGCACAAGCATCAGGGTAAACGGTATAGTCAGAACGATCAAGGTAAAGAGAAACAGGCATAACACGACGGCTATTCTGCATAACAACAAGAATCTGATTGTATGTCTCAGGATAGTCACGAAGGTCTTCATAGGAAGGAAGACGTTCTGTCGTGCTAATCCATTCAATAGGCATTAGAATTGTGGTAGACATCTTTAACCTCCAACCTTTGAAATCAAATACCCTTAAAGCAATTCAGAACAAGAGTACCAACGAGAACAAGAATTGCAATGGACGCAATAGCGTCGCACTCATTCTCACAGATCTCATCAATCAGGCTGTCAACGATTCGCTTGAACATTTTTGATCTCCTTTTCTCTTGTTACAGAACCATTATAAGGAAAAGAAACAAAGATGTCAAGAGGATTTATCAAATTTCATTACGTAGTCAGACGCAATCAACGCCTTGCCTATAGCATCATCCAAAAGATCATCAACCGATTCTTGTCCGAAAAATTCTGAAACAAGGGCATTCAGATACCCATGAAGATACGCAATGCATTGATCGAAGTCAATCTTCAAATCAAAGAAGTCAGACAAAAACATTGAAGTCATTTCTGCCACCAACTCTTCTTTATAGTACTCCGCATCCAATTCTGACGTAGCAGAAGCCTCTCTACCCATGCGGTATGCCGTCCAATGCCCAACCTCATGCAGTAGGATCTTGTAAAATTCATCAACGCTCGTGAAACGTGTTCTTCTGGGAATGGCAATTCGATCATAAACGTCGTAGTATGCAGGGCTAATATCGCCCTCGACAACTTCAACATGCATAGAGTCAATGACGTTATCTATACGTTTGTTGCAAAGCGCTATAGTGACGTTTCGTGCCTTCTTCCTCTTGGGTGTTTCTGTGGAGATTAGTTGATCCGCATTCAGAAAACTCTCTACCTTGTCTGTGAAACGGTTGATAATCTGAATTCCGCGAGTCCCCTTAACTCGCGGCTTCAAATGAAGAGCCTTTAAACAACTCCTAGGATACCAACGATTAGAAGTCAACTGTTTCTTAACCATTACATGATTGAGATTCCTTATAAGATCTTCGTTGCACTTGACTTTCTGCCCATTGATCATCAAAGACTGTCGCGGAGAGAAATGTCTCCAATCGTCTTTGTATTCCACAGGAACGAAATCTTTTGATCTAAGAACGTCAATTTTTGCGATAATATCCTCAGCACTCATCTACATCCTCGCAAAAATCTTTAACGCATCTTGACAACAACGGGATCGTTGTCGGGGGAACGCATTTCGTAGTATTCGCAAAGCGTATCGAGTTCACGCATTGTCTGAAGACGCTCTTCCTTGGAAAAATCGTCAAGGTAGTAACCATCAACTTCAATTCGATCAAAACGCGGATCATCCCAAAACGTTATCATGAAATCATGGTCTTCCGATTCATAGCGAGTCATTCCGTCAGACTCATAATGAACCTTATTGAACTTCACACCCTCGGGAAGCAGACTGAACAGTTTGGTTGTCATATCGATCTCCTTTCTTTTCCTTACAGACAACATTATACAGACCTTTTCCAAAAAAGCAAGGAATTTACAAAAAAAAAACCGACGGAATTTGTCGGTTTGAACTTCTAGGGATTGAGTTCTAGGATGATCAGAAACATGATCACAAATGTTATTCCCACAAGAGTCCATGCAATCTTTGGGAACTTAAAGAAAACGTATTTCTCAATCATAAAGCAAATGATCAGATATACGAAAATGCAAACAACACTAAGCAAGACATTTGTCTTCTTTCCTCTCTAAAACGCATGGAGATGCCAAGACTTGGAAATCTGTTTCAGAGCATTCACAACAAACTTAGCCTGAGCACGATCACACTTAATCTCGATGTCGTTCTTCATCCCTTCGTCCACTTGTACAACGAAGGTATCTGCACCAATTTGAAGAACAAAAATATCCATGGAATAATCATCGGCAGTGAAACGATGAGACTCATACTTTTCTTCGCCAAGGGTACCAGACGTGTAATTGAGATGATAGTACTTATTATCGCGAACATAGTTGACAATGGCGCGAAGAGCGAAAGCAGAAGCCTTAAACATGATGAATCTCCTTTATTGAACGTCTGTATTGTAGCAAAGTAATTTGGGAAAAGCAAGAGATTTTGAGCGTTGAACGACACCGAAAAAGAAGATAAGTAAAACTAGGAATATGTGAGTCATAGAAAGACTCTGTCGTTCAACGCTCAGGAAGATTGTACTATTTACAACACCAACGCCTTTTCCGCTACTCCACCACCATAATCACACTGATGCGTTTCCTTGTCTTCGATCCAAGCGTCATACGAAACCTTTTCTTCAACGCGCATGAACAACTCAGCATCGCAACCCGTGTAACAACCGCCATCATCGCGGTATTGAACCACAACATCAATATCACCGTGCTCAGATTCGATCTTCTGCAAAGCCTTGATCATGTCGGAAACTTTCATGCGTTTCATTTGATTTTTCCTTTATCCGTTAAACCTTAGAACCTCTTTCCCGTGCGGAGACGGCTGAAACCCGTCGAAAGAAGCGAAATCCACACAATGTAGTCAATCGTAACAAGCCCCGTCGTAACGAATACATGGGGAAATGCCTTCATGATCAGGATGTTTCCCGTAAGCATCACAACGAGGACGGCGAGGATGATGGCGAGGAACTCAGCAACGGAAATCTTTTTCATTTCTTATCTCCTTTTCTCAACACCACTATTATACCTGAACAATCTAGAAAATCAAAGAAGAAACGCTTTAGGTTTGACAAAAATCAAATGTTACTTCTGTTCTTCAAGATGCTTCCATTCAGCAATTTCCCAAACAGGGATTACCTTGCGACCAATGGTTAAAACCGAACGTCTCCAATATTGCCAACGACCCGAAAAGTGGTGACCGCTCTTTGTTATAACACGAACGGTTTCACCATCCTGTGGGATATCTACATAGAAGTCATCGGAAGAAACACCACCTTTGAACACACAACGAGGTGCGTACCAAACGTCTTTTGCCATTTTAATCACCTTTGAGAAATATATCTTTTAGAAGAAGGCAAGAGAAATCCCGTATCCGAGAAGTGCCAGAGCCTCAATCGCATAAAGCATAATAATCATAAATGCAACGACCTGATGTTCATCATCTCTTTCTGCCCATTCGAATGTTACCACAGCAACGAGAGGGATGATTCCAAAAAGGACAACACACATCAATATGGCGTATGCAAGATTATAACGGGAGAATTGACGAAGAAGAAAGATGGAAAAACCAATACCAAGGGCAATGTGGAAAATGATGGCGATTTGAAGAGCGAGAGCCATTTTAATTTCTCCTTTTTAAATCCGAGCAAAGTGCAGTGCCCACAGACGAAACACTACCAAGTAAATCGCAACCCATGCGAGGAAAAGACCACTGAAGAGAAACGGAGAGTGTTAAAGAACCCACGTCGCGCGGATGATCCAAGCAACACCAACAAAAGAAGCGATACCAAAGAGAACCACCAAAAGAGCACTGACGCAAATCTTCATTTTTAACTCCTAGAAACCTTTTCCCAACACTCCTATTATACAGGATCGAAGAGAAATGTCAACCTTTTAGAGGAAATAAACAACAGCGGAGTAGATCCCAAACCACGTTACCGCGCTAACGAGAAGAAAGACGGCAACCGCAGAAAGGAACATCCAACGAGTACCACCCTGAGGACGGACACCCGTTGCATGGAATTTCTCACCGATCTGACCAGCGACAGTGTATCCCCAGAAAGCGAGAATAAGGGGAGCACCAAAACCAAAAATAACGACGGCGAGGAGGGCGCGGAGAACCTTTTTCATGTCAAACTCCTTTGAAGTGGGTTTCTTTTCTCAACACCCTCATTATACATGAGACAACAAGGATTGCAAGAAGTTTTTGAAGAATTTTTTAAGATCGTTGTTTTTAAAAGAAAGATAGTTTACTTGCTATCTGTGATAGAAATGCAATCCTTTGACTCCGTAGTTTTCCACGACCCAATCCCTATGTTCAAGTTCAGACAAGACCTCATGCTCGAAACGATCAAAGAAGTCGAACCCCTTTTCTCTAGACTCAACGGTATAACGAGAGTCCATAAACAACTTCCTACATTCAACGTTATGAAGGTATTGTGTCAACTCAAATAGCACATCATACGTCATAAAATCGTACCAATCTTTGGAGGTTTCACCAAAAACCTTTATGTCTGAGAAAATCCACTCCAAAAAATCGGTCTTAAACTTCTCATAATACATTTCAGTTCCCCTTGTCTAGCCATCCGTCATTGGATCGATAAATGACTTTTTGATCGTTGATATCACATACGACAATGTACACGTGAGAACTAAGTTCCGCATCGTTCAAAATCTCTTGAATCTTGTTTTCTACCTGTGATCGTTCATTGCTTGACATGCAAACAATAGACCGATTCGGAAATCGATCATCCATAACATTCACAACATATCGATTAAAAGACATCTATCTCTCCACTACTTTAAAACTTCAGCAACAGCCTGTTCAGAAATCGGTTTCCATTCCTTTCCGCCAATCTTTCGAACAACACAACCATACTTTGCCATCTTCTTAATGAAGTTCCCAAGTTTTGCCTGACCGTTAACAACAACTTTGATCTCATTCTTAGTAGTCACATCACGATGCGCCTGAGCCATTCCATGCCAAGTCTGCATCTTAAACCACATCTTCTTTGACTCATTAATGTCATGAACACTGCTGGGATTTTTGTGATCATATGCAGACTTGTTGTAATGAACGTAGTCATTAATCAAAATCGAAGTATGACCCCCAAAGAACCTTTGATCAAATTTGATATCAAAGCCAATTACATCTTCAGAAAGACTAGGGGCTTTAGCATTAGAAATCCATGTATCTTTGTCCCATCCTTCCCCATATGCAACACCTTTTGACTTGCCGAAGTAAACCGTAATGACATCATTATCTTCAATGTGGGTATCTTTCCACTTTTCAACATAATCAAACTCATCAACGTTCGGTTCACGACGCTTATTGTTGGCGAAGCAAAGATAGTAATTAAAAATGGAATCGGTCATGGCTTTCCTCAAAAATTTCGATCCCTCTCGGATCTTTTCGCTTCAAGTATACAGAAGAATTTTAGAAATGTCAAAAGCAATTATGACTTTTTGAGGGAAATCTTGGTGACTTAGCCCAAAACTCTACATCGTCCAATGGCAACGTTCCATCAAACGACTCAACAGAAAAAGTTCTCGGATCGTCCTTCAACTTAACGAAATACAGCCCTTTCTTGGTTGGTTTCTTCTCAGAATAGTCATACCATTCGATTATGCATGTCTTCTTTTCCTCAGCCTTTTCAACATTATCGCAATATTGCTTTGACTTAAATGCCATCGTCGCCTTTTGGATATCAATCATTGGCGTGAAAAACTTAAGTTTCTCTTTAACGTCAGACGTTTTAGATAGAGCATAGTCAAGCGCAGAAAAAGCGTTTTCCAAAATAGCATCGTCAATCAGAATCTTGCCATTCTCTTCTTGCCTTCTTTGCTTAAGTTCCTTTAACCACTCTGCTAGTTGCTTGTGATCTTCTCCACAAGCACTGCATGACGATTTGGCTACTTCTTCACAATGTTCAATTGCTTCATCTAATGTCATCTAATCCTCACTGAGGTGGGTAAGCCCATTCTGCTACTTCATCTGCTTCATCATCGGGCAAGTCGTAAAAATTAACAAAATCTGAAACTTCTCCGTTTTTCAGTTTAACGATTACAAGATCATTGTCCTTATTTGGATTCTCAGAAACAGGATGCCATTCCAAAACGCTGAAGTGTTTTTCTTTAGAAATTCTTTTTGCTTCAATCAGATCGTCACTCGCTGTAGCAAGAATAAGAGGATCTATTTTTTCGACATATTCCATGCCGAGATTAAGCGCGTCTATTGCTCGATTAAGAATGTCTTCATCAATAAAAATCTTGCTCATTTTCCTCTCACTCGGACAGATACGCCCATTTAATATCATAAAGTGTGTTCCAACTTTCGTGAATACAGTAATCACTGCCTGTATACACTGAAAAATCACCATCAGACCACCGAACCAAAAAATCTTTTCCAAGACAAGGCTTTTCGTCTTTTCCGTGCCATTCCAAGATGCTGTAATGGTTTTCTTTGGATTCCTTTATTGCTTCGTTAGCCAAAGCAATCGCTAAAACCTTGGTTCTAACATCGACCTCGTTAATCAGTACATTCAGAACATCAAAATCAATCAAAATCTTTTTGCTCATTTTCAACCTCATACAACCGTGCAACAATCTTATTAGTAAGCCTGATATCTCGGCTCAAACTTCCTTCTTGGTACGGATACTCTTTGTAAAACTTGATTCTTTCTTCCTTAAGCCTTTTTTGTTCATCATCCCTCTTTTTCAATTCCTGCCGTACTGCTTTAAGCAATTTGTAAGAGTAATCCACGTACCTTCGAACGTTTGACACGCCCGCCTGATCATAACCACCGAAGATATAGTCTCCATCCTCTATCCCACTATTATACACAAAATCAAGACCATGTTCAATGATAGCCAAATCTGCATACTGAAATTTTGAAAAATTCGGGAGTTCAGAAGGAACAAACCTTTTAGGTAAGCACAAAAAATCAATTTTTTCTGTCATTTTTCTTTGTCAAAGCGTAATCTGCTTTTTCTCTTGCTCTTGGTTTTCGGATTCTTTTGCTTCAGAATATCTGACAAAAATTTCCCTGTCACCCTCCAAATACTCATAATTCCCGACACTGTTTCTCGCACGGACTTCAATATCTGAGCCGTGCTTTTCTACAAGATACTCCAATCGAGCAATCAGTTCACAGACATTCATTTTCTCGATTCCTTCATGCTGATCTTTTTACTCAGTTGTTATCCTTCCAAACCCTGTAAATCATGTAAATCATTAAACCAATACATGAATAAATGGCTATTAAATGCGTGGCAACAAAAAAGATTTCAAATGCGCTCATTTTTCTGTTTCTCCATAACATCCATTCGCGTAATTTCTTTTAGGAAATATCCATACTCGAAAGCCATCCCTCCGACAAAAATCTCTACACTGCTATGATGTTGATATTCTGTCCCCATTTTCTCAAAAGCAATTTCTTCGGCTTCTGCAAGGTTTTCGGCTTCAATATGCTCTACCTTCTTTTGAATGCTGTCGTTTTCTTCTGAGCGGTAAAAGACAAGATCAAATTTCATGCCGTTTGCTCCTACTTCGGCAAATCGTCTACATTGTATTCCGCATAGAAAAATTCTTCAGGCAGAAAATACACTTTGCAGTCAATTGACACGTAGCCGTAAACCTTAGAGCCGTTCCCATACTCCCCAACAAAATCGGAAAAACTAAAACATGGAATGTCTTTAAGCCCGTTATCTTTTGACTCCATCTCGATGTATTCAACGATTTCATCTTCCCGAGAAGCAACATTGATGAGTCTTTGCACCTCAAATCTCGGCTGTCTCTTAAATGCCTTGTCGTTTTCACGCAATCGCAACACTTTCTCAGCATCACGAAACACCAACTTTTCTTCAATATCTTTTGTTGATTCGGGAATTTCCCAAAAAGCGAGATATTTCCTTTTCAAGTCGGATGGATTCATGTACTCAGGATATAACTTATTCATTTTCCTTCCCTCAGTTTGTTGATTGTTCTTCAGGCAGATATGCCCATTCAATAACATGCCTTCTAAGATATCGTTCAAACCCCCACACAGAACCGCCTTCGGACGTTTCATAATCCCGTACGCGGTCAACAGTCATTTTACCATCATCTAGCCTAATAATCAATTGCCGATCTTGGTTGGGCTTTTCTGACACGGAATGCCACTCCAACACACTGACACGCTTTTCTTCGGTCTCTTTGCTTGCACCTCTAATATGTCTTTCCAATCGCTTACGCAAAAAATCCAAAGTGTCGTGAACAACCCATAAAACCATTTCATCAATCACAATCTTTTTGCTCATGATCTTTAATCCTCAGGCAGATAAGCCCATTCCCTTACGTTGTGATAATGATGATCACCAAAACCATCTAAGATAAACGCGCTAACCTTATACACATCAAACGGATAATTCTTATCCAAATGTCGCACCAAAATGGTTCTGCCCATTTCAGGCTTCTCTGTTGCATCATGCCATTCCAAGACGCTACTGCGCTTTTCTTTTGATTCTTCAATCGCTTTTTCCAAACCATGAATGGCAAGATCGAGATCATTTGTGAACACCGACCCAGAGCGAGAAAGGGAATCAAAGCCTAACCACATTGCTTTGATAGCACGACTCAAAATAGTGTCATCAACCAAAACCTTACTCATATTATACCTCATTTCCTGTGCCCTTGCCCCACTCCCGTTCGGAAATTTCACGCAAAAGCACTTCTTCAGACACATCGTTTTCGATATCTTCGTATGTTTTTGAGATAAGGTCTCTCGCCTTTGCAAGCATAGCGATTACCTCTTTTCTAGTCAATACCATATCACGCAATGCTTGCATTGAGTTGATGATAAGTTGTTCGGCTTTGTCAAGTCGTTTTAGATTTTGTTCCATGTCTTTCACTCCATACAAAACAGATGTCACTCAGGCAAGTGTGCCCACTCAATTGCACCACGTTCTATCGCATAATCAAGATCATCAGAAAGTGCAGGGGAAACATTTCCATTATCGAATCGAAGCAAGATATCATATCCCTTTCCAATCCTTTCCGACACGGGATGCCATTCCACAACACCGTAACGCCCCGAATTTGACTTTTCAATTGCGGTTTTCAAATCTAAAATATCGCTCGTGTATCGGTATTGCTCTTGCCATACAGGCGCTACTTTTTCAGATAAAGTAAGATCACCAATGATTCTGTCTAGCAAAATTTCGTCAACCAAAATCTTACCCATCTATTCCTCACTCTGACTCAGAAACATTTTCGGTTTGATGCTCATGCTCCAATTCGGATTCTGCAATTTTCATGTCAATCTCATTTCTCAGCATCTTTAGAGACACGACAAATGGGTTATTTTCGCCATTATAATCGTCAATAACTTTGCTAATAAGTTGGCTAAAAATCCATGCTTGTACTTCAGTAATTTGAATCATTCCATTTGCTCCTTCATTCGGGTAAGTAAGCCCAAGCGCGGACAGACTTCAGAGCGGGCCACTCATCGCTTGGATATACCGTGTCAATAGTACCGTCGTTCCACAGCATTAAAATCACCTTACCATTTTCGGGTGTTTCGTCAAAACCGTGCCACTCCAAGATACTAAAATTCTTGTCTTTGCATTCTTCAAGTAATTTTCTACCTTCTCTACGTCGTTCATACCAAACTTTGACGGGCAAGAAATCACCCTCTAGCAAATCCTTAAACAATTCGCTATCAATCGGAATCTTTTTGCTCATGTTGTTTACTCCAAAGAATCATCCCGTGTTAGCGAAACTCGCGGATTGTCAACAGAAACCCACCTCACACGGAAATCCTCATGCATATGACCAACAAAAGCAAAAGCCGCTCCCGTCTCGGAATCATGGAAAAGTCCATAAAGTTCGGGAAAAGACATCTCCGCACCCAATAACCTTTCACTGCGCTCGATAGTATGGAAACTCTCCAGCCTAAGAGTAACCACCTTCCCGTTTCTTGTGAGCGGTATGCCACTGTTTTCGTTAGGATCATCGTCAACCATAGCGACGAATCTGCTCGGAAGAAATCCATCAAAGTCATAAACATAGTTTTTGTTCATGATGTTTGTTCCTTCACTCGGGCATGTGCGCCCATTCCTCAACATCGTCAATGCTTTCACCGTGTTCAAATTCCCAAAAAGGATCACCAAAGCCGTCTTCTAAACCTCGAATTACAGCGGTTTTTACATACACATTTTCGGGATCGTTATAAAACCTGACAAGAATCTGTTCATAATCATCAGGAAATTCAGATGGGTTATGCCATTCGATCACGCTGAAATGCCTTTGCTCGAATTCTTGCTTTTCGATAAGGTCTAAAGCATCATCAAGAATCTCCGAAGCCTTTTTTGCTTGATTGGTATAAGGGTGGATATAAGGAGTTGAGTAAATAACTTCATACGCCCGTGATATGAAATTATGCAGTTCTTCGGAATCAACCAAAATTTTGCTCATATCTCGCTCCCTCACTTGGGCAAATATGCCCATTCGACAACATCCTCTATACGATAGTTGTACAAATCCCACTCTTCATGCCCTTCGGCTTTTTCGTCTTCGTAGTATGTGTATGAGTATGGATAGCCAATACTACTAACGCCGTTTTTAAGTCGAACGATTATTCTGTATCTTTTCGGCGTTTCTGAAACTGGATACCACTCCAAAACACTGAAATGCTTTTTGCTGTCCCTCGCTTCTCTTAGCCGTTTTGCTACTGAGTCAGTACACACACATAGGATATTCTGAATCTCTTCAGCCGTGAGTTCGACCACAATCTTTTTGCTCATTTTCCATTTCCCTCTTTTTCTCAGAAATTCGTTCCGCACGACTGCAAAAATCAAAAGACTGAACCGTATAACCGTTTTTCAAGCCGTAACGATTTTCGCAATTGCTCTTAATGTATGGAGGTTCTCCCGGTTCTTCGTAATGGTGATCTTTTCTAAATTTGCACTCACTACAGTGAATTATCTCTTGTGCCTCGTTTAGCGCAGTTATGACTTTCGCTGTTTGCCCATTATCAAGTAGATATGCCCACCCAGCGATCTCATCTTCAGCGCCGAAAATTGCCCATCCGAGAGAATTCGGGCTAGGAATTTCAGGGTAAAAAACTTCACGCGCAATAACCTTTCCGTTTCTTAACCTGATTAGCACCGTTGTTTCTTTAGGCTTTTCCGAAACGGGATGCCACTCTATGATACTAAAATTCTTTTGCTTTGATTCTTGAATCACATTCTCGATCTTTCTCAAAGAATCAGTACAACGCTTTTGATCTATGCTGTTAGGGGCAACCAATTCACCCCTCTTCAATGCAACGGCAACGAAGTTCAAAACCTCTTCATCAACCAAGATCTTACTCATGGTGTTGCTCCTAATAGTACATCTGTTCAGTCTGCCACCCTGCGAGATCGTTGTAGTAATACCGAGCGCAATCATCGCGAATTTGCTGATCAAGCCAAATGTCTTCCCAATCGTCCTCCGTTAAACCGAAGTGGAAAAGTCTTTGGTACATGGCTCGATACTTCATCCGTTTTGCTTGTCTCATACTCATGATGTTTCTCCTACAGCGTCAATGCATTGAGGATATCTCGCCTTTCTTTAACGATATGCCCGTCACGCTTTACCGTCATATCCGCGCTAACTGAAGTCGCAACCGCAAATCTCAAATCCGCATCACATCCCCAATAATATCCATTTTCATCCCGATACTGAACAACAACATTGAGATTTCCGTGTTCTTTCTTGAGTTCTTCGAGTTTTTCTATCAAATCAGCGATTTTCATGTCTTTTCCTTTTGAAGAAGCATTAACCATTTCCCAACAAGAGAATTATACACAAAAGGCAAAAGACAAGCAACCCATCCTTTGACATAAATCAAAAGATTGTTTGTGGGCTATCGCTTGGGAAGGCTTGCCCACTCTTCGACATCCTCAACGTTTCCACCGTCATCAAAACTCCAATACGGGAAACGTAAGGAATCGTTTTCAAAAGTGTGAACCACTGCTGTTTTTACGTAAACCTCATCAGGCTTACTTCTAAACCGTACAAGAACTTTCTCATGATCATGGGGAATTACTGTAACATCGTGCCATTCCAAGACGCTAAAATTACTAGACTTCTTAGCATAATCGATCAAATTGAATGCTTTATCGAGAGTCTCAAAAATCTCATTTTGACGTTTTTGCATAACATCGGTATAAACGATAATTTGAACATCCCATAACAATTTTTCCAATTCCTCGGAATCAATCAGAACCTTGCTCATCTTCTTCTGCTACCTCAATGTCACAAAGCAAATCGTCTATGATAGAACTTGCCTCTAAAAGCCTATCTACGTCAAATCCACGGTCAAACGGTGACGAGAAGAAATAGATCATATAGATAATTGTCGCTTTAACCTCTGTAAGACGCTTTTTAAATTCTTCAGATTCAATCCAAATCTTGCTCATGTTTATTCCTTATTGGCTCTACCTTAACGGCTTTCCATTCTGAATCTACATCATCATCCCACTTAAAGTATGAATTTGGAGTGTTAGCGATTTTCTCCGCTTCTGCAAGAGCATCTTCTGAATTTTCCGCATGTACCTCAACCACACGATCAACGAATGCTCGAACAGTTACCTCAAATCTTTTGTTCATTTTCCCCTCACTCAGGCAAATACGCCCATTTGACCGCACCAATCAAAGAACCCGTATCAAGACAGAAATAACCTTCATCGTCAATGATTGCTATATCTTCATAGACGTTACCAGACTTATATCCAACCAAAATTGCCGTTCGATCCTTGGGTTTCTCGCCCATCGAATGCCATTCAATCGCACTCCAATCTTTGTCTTCGTTTAATGCCTTCGTCACCTTGAAATGGACTTCCACCAATCGATCAAAAGCCTGATCCTCTTTACTGTCATCGTGCTCTTCTGCCAAATTGAAAATGTATTCGGCAAGCGTTTCTGCTTCTTCTCGGGTTAGACTAAGAAGTATGTTTTTGCTTTTCATGTGATAGTGCTTCCTCTACAATATCGTTTTCGATCTCTTCATAAACCTGAGAGACAATTCTTCTCGCTTTTGTCAATCCATTAAGAATTTCT
>Ga0310786_10002021_pt1 | contig 31810 bp, 26 predicted proteins | sample AusTroGonzalo_MG_FD_203881 | JGI IMG/M metagenome (GOLD analysis project Ga0310786, IMG submission 203881) | Bovine rumen microbial communities from tropical cattle in Woodstock, Queensland, Australia - Gonzalo_03 (v2) (version 2) | ecosystem: Host-associated > Mammals > Digestive system >...
GCTGCCAGTCGGCCTGGAGATAGAGTTGCGAGAAGGGGGTGCTGAAGGCAACGCCATGAAGGGCAGGGTTCTGACGAGTCATCTCGCCTACGCTCTGCCATAGTCCTGTGTGCTCCATCAGGGTGGAGTCGATATCTGCTGCATGACTCGTCAGACCGACAAGCATTAGCAGGACTGTGATGATATGTCTTTTTCTCATTCTAAGAATATGATGTCGAGGGTGGCCTCGTTATAGTCTTTCTGATCCAGAGCTACATAGTCGGTGTGGGCTCGCATGTGTTTGGTGTAGACCTGTCCTTGCTGGTCGTGATAGCGCACCAGCCCTTCCATATCTATGCTATAACTGCTACGTAGGAGCGACAGGCGCAGGGTGGCGCCGTCGAAGTCGGATGTGGTGGTCACTTGTTTGCTGTTGAGGTTGGTGATGTGGGCTGTGCCCTGCACGCGCTCAATGGTCAGCGCATCATCGGTTGACAGGGTGATGACGGCTGTGGCGAAGATATCGTCCTCGTCCTCGTGGCAGGCCACCAGGAGGGGTAATAGGGCGAAGAGGTAAAAAAAGAAATATTTCTTTATCATATCTTGATGTTCATTTCTAATCCAAAGTAGGCATTGACGAAGCGGCGGATGGTGACGCCGTTGCTCTCATAGTCGGGGGTGTAGTCCCAAATCTTGTTGCAGAACATGGCCATCTTCAGACGGTTGTTCAGCAATTTCTTGGTTACTTTGAAATTGAGGTTCATCGACATGGGTACGCGTTGCTTCTCGAACAACTCGTCTGAGTTCTTGCGCACCAGCCAGCGCAGGTAGGAGTCGTCGGCATCGCTACTCTGCCAGTCGTGAATCGTGCCATCGGGCGCCATATACTGATCGGGCTCGTTGCTCACGCGGAGGCGCTCCTGGGTGGTGAACCACAGGAACTGTGCCGAGAGGGAAAAGCCCAAACGGAGGCGGGGCACATCGGTGTCGAGGGTGAAGTTGGTGTTCATGCGCTCGTAGATGTTGCCACCGTCTTCCTTGTATAGTCCCACATACTGAATCTGCTCGCCATTGACCACCTGCGACGGGCGATAGGTCTCGGTGAGTGAGTTGCGATAGGTGGTGCGGAAATAGGCGCCATTGATGGTGAGGCGTGTGAGGATGACAGGGAAACGCTTGGTCTCGAGGGTGTACTCTACGCCTTCTTTCAAAGTCTGACTGCCGTTGGTGTAGATGCCGTAGCTCAGCAATTCCTGTCGCTCCTCGTAGGGTAGGAGGGTGATGTCAGGGCGGGCGGTGAGTGTGGCAGCATCGATAGCGGAAGTATCGTAGTGACGATAGGTGTAGGGACTATAGCTGCTCTGCGTACGGAAACCGGAGGTCATGTTCTCGCGGAACAGGGTGACAGAGAGTCGGTTGCCACCCATATTGATATCAGCTGAGACTTCCCACTTCTTGTTACGGGCGGGCTCTAAGGCGGTGTTGCTGGCATCGCGGACATAGGTCTGCAAATAGATGCGGCGATAGTCGGGGTTGTCGTGATAGTAGTTCAACTCCACGAGGTCGATATAGACCTTGTCTGGAAAGAGCTGCTCCATCGTGGGATTCTTGGTATGCATGCCCCAGCCGCCAGAGAGACGGATGAAGGTTGGAAGACCGGCTATCGTGAACTGAGGAAGAGTCCACCCGATGTTGATGCGTGGGTCGAGATAGGTTTTGCCGTGCATCTTATAACTTGTGGGAAGACCCAGCATCTGGGCGGCACGGATGCCTGCCACAGTCTCGAGCGAGCCGCTAAAGAAAGGTAGTTTCAGTCGTTCTTCGGCATAGAAGGCTAGGGTGCGATTGGCTGGTATGTCCTTCAGGGCTCGTTGGCGAGAGGACATGCCTGGATAGAGGGGGAGGGAAGGGTCGAACACCTGACCAAGACCGTGGTTCTTGTCCATGTTCCAGTCTATACCTGTCAGCAGACTGTTGACCAAAAAGGTGCTGGGTACCTGCCAGTGGGCATTCGCCTTGATGAAAAGGTTGAGGGGCTTGCCGTCGGCGCTATGATTGGCGGTGTATTTGTATGGGAGGATGACGGCATCGCTCTCGCCTTCTTCCTGGGTGGTAGCTGCAATCTGAAGACGCTGCAACTGAACCAGCCGGGTGCGCTCAATGAGGTCGTGCTCGTAGGCACCTGACAGGGTGATGTTGGCAGACTTCAGCCATGTCTGGCGCTTCATCTTCAGGTCGAGGGAGGCCATCAGCGCCATGCGGTTGTACTGCGACTGATAGGAGTCCTCAGCCTGACTGTTGAGGTCGGGGTCTTCTTTTTCATTGTCGAACGAACCAGTATAGTCGGCATTGGTGGTGAGTGCCCAGGAATAGGCGTCCTGATCCCACCTCTTATTCAGTCGGGCAGAGAGGGTCACGCGTTTGTAGTTCTCCAGTCGATTGCGAGGGTCGGCCTTAGCATCAAGGTAGTCGGCGCTGAGGTTCAGACTGAGTCGGCGCTCCTGCCACTCCATGCCTTTGGACACATAAAAGAGTTTGGAACTCATGTCGGCCTTTAAACGAAAATTCATGTCGTGACCGCCTTTCTTGCGCTCTATCTTGACGAGTCCGCTGGTTAGGTCGCCATACTCCACGGAAGGGATGCCACGCACCACTTCAACACTCTGTATCTCGTCGGTAGAGATACTACGCATGTCGACACCGGCATTGGTGAAGTCGCGACTGGTGGCTTGGGTGTCCCACGCGCCACTGAGGTACTGCATATTGGCATTGGTGGAGATGGGGGCACCATCCATCACGAAACTGGTGCCGAGGGAGGAGGTGGCATACTGACTGCTGCCGGCAGCGGCTTCACGCAGGCTGATGGTGTTGGGGGCTGTGAGTATGGGGTTCTGAGCACGACCGCCAGGTAATAGCTCCAAGAGGTCGGCAAAACTGGAGGGCTGTAGATGCTCCATCGCATGTTTGCCAATCTTCGATGAACTGGTCAGGCCATGGTTCTCTTGGGCTGTCACGACAACCTCGCCCAACTTACTTACCTGGGCAGTCAAGGGATAGCGACCATCTTTAGTGGGAGTTGTGATGAGTGGCTTGTAGCCAATATAGCTGATCTTGAATTGACGGGCATCCTTATTCTTAGGTATAGTGAACTTTCCGCTAGCATCTGTCACGGTGAATACTTTTCCGTTCTTTGCGTCCGAAATGATGGCGCCAATGATGGGCTCTGTGGTCTCTGAATCTATTACAATGCCTGATGTAATGACCTGTGAATAAGAGATTTGTGATAATATAAAAAATATAATAAGACTTGTGTATTTCTGAATCATCATAGCAATCTTTTTACCATTGCAAAGGTAGACAAAATCTAGATAACGGGCAATACTTAGAAATCGGTATTCTGGGAAACTGCCGAAAGGTTAAAGACTTAAATAAAACTAATTTTTGTGGGCACATGACACGCGTATCATGGAAAATGCTTAATTTTGTGCGCAATTTTTAGATTTATACATTATTTAATAGGAAAGCATGGATAAAGTGAGTTATGCCCTGGGCTTGGGCATCGGACAGCAGCTGGCACAGATGGGTGCCACTGACCTGAATGTAGATGACTTTGCACAATCGATTAAGGACGTGTTGAACGGTAGCGAACTGAAAGTGTCGCATCGTGAGGCACAGCAGATTGTGCAGGATTATTTTGCTAAGAAAGAAGCCGCAATGAATGCTGAGCGTGCCGAGAAAGGAAAGGCCGCTAAGGAAGAAGGCGAGAAATATTTGAAGGAAAACGCCAAGAAGGAAGGCGTCATCACCACTGCCAGTGGATTGCAGTATCAGGTGCTGAAAGAGGGTAACGGTAAGAAACCCACAGCAAAGGATTCAGTGAAATGTCACTATGAGGGTTTCCTCATCGATGGTACTGTATTCGATAGCAGCGTACAGCGTGGTGAACCCGCTGTGTTTGGTCTGCAGCAGGTCATCGCTGGCTGGACTGAGGGTCTTCAGCTGATGTCTGAGGGTGGTAAATATCGTTTCTTCATCCCTTATCGCCTGGCTTATGGCGAGGGTGGTGCCGGTGCTATGATTCCCCCATTTGCAACGCTGATTTTCGACGTTGAACTGATTGAAGTAATGTAAATTATAAACAATAAACCACAACAATGAAAAAAATTTTCTCTATGGCCGCTGTGGCCATTGCTGTTGCAACGATGATGTCGTGTGGCAACGACCCCAAACCCAGTTTGAAGAGTGATGTTGATACTCTGAGCTATGCTATTGGTATGTCTCAGTCGCAGGGCTTGATGGATTATCTGGCCAATGCCAAGGGTGTAGACACTACCTACATTGCAGAGTTCCTGCAGGGTGTGAATGATGGCGCTAATGCTGCCGATGACAAGAAGAAGGCTGCTTACTTCGCTGGTATCGAGATTGGTCAGCAGATTGCCAACAACATGATGAAGGGTCTGAACTACAACCTCTTTGGTGATGATTCTACTCAGACCGTTTCTCTGAACAACTTCATGGCTGGTTTCGTAAGTGGCGTGACTGGTAAGAATAGTAAGATGACTGTGGCTGAGGCTGACTCAACCGCTCAGGTGCTGTTCGAGCGCATCAAGGCTAAGAGCCAGGAGAAGCAGTTCGGTGCAAACAAGGCTGAAGGTGAGAAGTTCCTCGCTGCAAACGCCAAGAAAGAGGGTGTGAAGACTCTGCCCTGTGGCGTCCAGTTCAAAGTGCTGAAGGAAGGCAACGGTGCTACTGCTGCTGATACTTCTATCGTTGTAGTGAACTACGAGGGTCGTCTGCTCGATGGCACTGTGTTCGACTCTAGCAAGAGCCATGGTGATGAGCCCGCTACCTTCCGTGTAGGTCAGGTGATTAAGGGTTGGCAGGAGGCTCTGAAGGCTATGCCTGCAGGTTCTGAGTGGGAGATTTACATTCCTCAGGAGTTGGCTTATGGTGCCAACCAGCAGGGTAATATTCCTCCTTTCTCAACTCTGATCTTCAAGGTGGAACTCGTAGAGGTTAAGTAATACCGACATGAAAAAGATCATCCTTATAGCACTCGCCGTCATGGCGAGTGCTTCTTTTAGCACCATCGAGGCTGCTAAAAAGAAGAAGAACGATAAGAAGGAAACCAAGGAGGTAAAGGCTCCTGTGGTGCTGTCAAATAGCAGCGACTCGCTGAGCTATGCCTCTGGTATGGCTGTGACTAATGGTTTGTTGCCTTTCGTTCAGAAGCAGTTGGGCGTTGATACAGCTTATATGGCTGACTTCGTACAGGGTTTTAACGAGGCTGTGGCTGGCATGAGCGACAAGCGTCAGAAGGCTCGCATGGCTGGTATGCAGATTGCTGAGCAGGTGACAGATCGTGTGTTGGCCAGTTTGAAGAGTGAGTTGACGGATGCAAACGACTCAATCGTGACACCTCTGTTCTATCGCGGCTTTGCAGATATCCTGCTCAATGATACAGCAGTATTTAATATGACTAATGCTGAGAAGTTGCAACAGAACAAGATGCAGGCTAATAGAAAGGCTAAGGCAGAGAAGCTGACCAAGGCTGGTCGTGACTTCCTGACTGCTAATGCCAAGAAGCCTGGCGTTATCACCACTCCCAGTGGATTGCAGTATGAGGTGTTGACTCAGGGTACTGGTGATGTGCCTCAGAAAACAGATAAGGTGAAGGTACACTACGAGGGAAAGCTGATAGACGGTACGGTGTTCGATAGCAGTATCCAGCGTGGCGAACCAGCTGTGTTTGGCCTGAATCAGGTGATTAAGGGATGGACAGAAGGTCTTGCTCTGATGCCTGTTGGCTCTAAGTGGCGTCTCTATGTTCCTCAGGAACTGGGTTACGGTGAGCGTCAGGCAGGAAAAATTCCTCCCTATTCGACTCTTATCTTTGATGTCGAACTGTTAGGCATTGAGAAATAATATTTCACTTTTTTGCAAAAAAGTTTGCAATATTCAATAAAAAGGTGTACTTTTGCTATCAAAATGCAAAAGTACACTTTTTAAATGGAGAAAATTGATAACTTAGACAAGAAGATTCTGAGCATCTTGTCAAAAAACGCACGAATACCCTTTAAGGATGTTGCCGCAGATTGTGGTGTGTCTCGTGCAGCCATCCATCAGCGTGTGCAGCGTCTCATTGATAATGATGTGATTACTGGCAGCGGATTCGATGTAAACCCGAAATCACTGGGCTACAGCACTTGTACCTATGTGGGTATTAACCTCGAGCGCGGATCGATGTATAAAGATGTCGTGAAGCGGCTGGATTTGATTCCTGAAGTGGTGGAATGTCACTTTACAACGGGTCCATACACGATGATGGTGAAGCTCTATGCTCGCGACAACGAGCAGCTGATGCACCTCATCAACGAGCAATTGCAGGGTATCCCCGGTGTGGTGGCTACCGAAACACTCATCTCACTGGAGCAGAGCATCAAGCGTGAGATTCCTGTACACTTTGAGGAGATAGACTAAATGAAGCAGTTTGATCTGAACGCCATCATGGCCGACATGCATCAGACTTTTCCTGTGGCACAGCGTCGACCGGTCATAGGTATCACTGGCAATTATGCGGATTTAACGTGTAAGTTGGGTGATGGCTACTATAAACAGATTGTAAAGGCTGGTGGTGTGCCGTTTATCATTCCTCCCGTGGCTGATGAAGCGGTTCTGCTGAGTGCATTGGATAGGGTCGACGCCTTGCTCCTGAGTGGGGGCGCTGACATTAATCCGCTTTATCAGGGTGAGGAACCTCAACCGCAGTTGGGGGGCATCAATAGTGAACGTGACCTGCCGGAACTGTTGCTGGCTCGTTTGGCCTATCATCGTCAGTTGCCGATACTTGGCATCTGTCGTGGTATTCAGACCTTAGTCATGGCCTTGGAAGGCAAGGTGGCTCAGCATATCAGTACGAGCATCAAGCACTCGCAGGATGCTGATCGCTCAGAACCTACACATACCATCTCCATTTTAGAAGATTCTACCTTATATAATATATACCAGACGACAACGGTTTATGTCAACTCTTTCCATCATCAGGCAGTGAGTGAACCTGGTGCACATTTCCGTACGGTGGCCACAGCTCCAGATGGTGTGATTGAAGCGATTGAAAGTGCGGAACTAAAACCTATGATGGGTGTGCAGTGGCATCCCGAGTGCATGGGTGAGAGTGGTCTGCCAATCTTCCGATGGCTGGTGGATGAGGCTGCCAAGTTCCAGCAGGTGAAATATACGCATCAGCGTGTTTTGACATTGGATACACATTGTGATACGCCGATGTTCTTTCCGCAGAACGTAGACTTCGGTAGTCGTGATCCGCGCATCTTGGTAGACTTACACAAAATGACGGAAGGCCGACTTGATGCGACTATCATGGTGGCCTATCTGCCACAGCCCACTGAGCAACCGCAACGGTTTGCAGATAACATCTTTGATAAGATTGAGCAGATGGTGGCGCGGAATAGCCAGTATTTGGCTCTTGCTCGAACACCTGAGGAGCTTTGGATCAACAAGGACGCCGGCAGGAAGAGTATCATGCTGGGCATCGAGAACGGTATTGCCCTCGATGGCCAGTTGCAGAATGTTAGATATTTCAGAGACCGAGGCGTGGTCTATATCACGCTGTGTCATAATGGTGACAACGAGCTGTGCGATTCGGCCAAAGGTAATCAAACGCATGGTGGTGTGAGTGAATTTGGCGCACAGGTCATCGCTGAGATGAACCGTTGTGGCGTTATGGTGGACTTGAGTCATGCGCACGAAAAGAGCTTCTACGACGCACTTGAGCTGTCAAGGACGCCTATTGTGTGCAGCCACAGTTCGGCCCGTGCGTTGTGTGACCATCCCCGCAATCTGACGGATGAACAGATGCGTGCCTTGGCTCGCAAGGGTGGTGTGGCGCAGACAACGCTCTATCATGGTTTCTTGAAAAAAGATGGTGAAGCAACCATTCTTGATGCAATGGCACACTTGGAGCATGCCATTGATGTGATGGGTATCGACCATGTGGGACTGGGAACAGACTTTGATGGCGATGGTGGTGTTCGTGGACTGGCTGATGCCAGTGAACTGACGAATTTCACCCGTCAGCTACTGGCGCGTCGCTTCAATGAGCAAGATATCCAGAAGATCTGGGGAGGCAACTTCTTGCGTGTCATGGAGCAGGTGCAACAGGCTGCAGAATAGGATTTTTCAAATTACTAAATAACAAAAAACTAATTATGATGGCAAATCTTTTTTCGTTAGAGGGTAAGGTGGCTCTTGTTACAGGTGCTGCCTATGGTATCGGTTTTGCTATTGCTGAGGCTTTGGCTAATGCTGGTGCTAAGATTGCCTTTAACTGTCGTGGTGAGGAACATCTGGAGAAAGCTTTGGCTGACTATCGCGCCAAAGGTATCAATGCTCATGGGTATTTGTGTGATGTGACAAATGAGCAGGAGGTAGAGAAGATGGTGGCTGATATTCGTCGTGAACTGGGACATATTGATATCCTTGTTAACAATGCGGGTATCATTAAACGCATTCCTATGCACGAAATGAAGCGTGAGGAGTTTCAACAGGTCATTGATATCGACTTGGTTGGACCGTTTATTATGACGAAGGCTGTGATTCCTGAGATGATGGAGCGTCGCGAAGGTAAGATTATCAATATCTGTTCGATGATGTCTGAGTTGGGACGCGAGACGGTTTCGGCTTATGCTGCTGCTAAAGGTGGTTTGAAGATGCTGACCAGAAACATCTGCTCGGAGTATGGCGAGTATAATATCCAGTGTAATGCCATTGGTCCAGGTTATATCGCAACACCTCAGACGGCTCCGTTGCGTGAACGTCAGGCTGATGGTTCACGTCATCCGTTTGACTCATTCATCTGTGCAAAGACGCCGGCTGGTCGTTGGCTCGATCCTGAAGAGTTGGCTGGTCCTGCTGTGTTCTTGGCTTCGCATGCCTCTGATGCAGTCAATGGTCATGTCTTGTACGTGGATGGCGGTATTCTTGCTTATATCGGTAAACAGCCGAAGTAAGCGAGCTTCTACCATAAAAGAAACGGGCGTTCCCATCAGGAGCGCCCGTTCTCTTTTTCTGACATAATATTAGTTCAGAGCGTCAGCAAGCTCAGCACCGGCCTTGAACTTTGCAACCTTCTTGGCAGCAATCTTAATCTTTGCCTTGGTAGCGGGGTTGATACCCTCACGAGCGGGGCGCTCGCTAACGGCGAAAGTACCGAAACCAACGAGGGCAACCTTGTCACCAGCCTTCAGGGCGTCCTTGATAGCTGCTACTGTAGCGTCCAGAGCCTTCTTGGCGTCAACTTTTGAGAGACCAGCACCAGCTGCAATCTTCTCCACTAATTCTGTTTTGTTCATAACTTTGTTAGGTTTTTTAAGTGAAAAAATTGATTAATAACCAAAATCTGTCGCAAATATAAAGGAAAGTATTTAGAAAACAAACAAAAAAATAGAAAAAATGAGATTTTTAATAAAAAAAAAGTGTTTAACCCCCTTTTTTATGCTATAACACAGATATTTTTCGTAATTTTGCGCCCAAAATGTATTTCATATATAATTAACGTATAATCATTGACTTAGAAGATGTTCCGTAATATACCTATTGTAACTAAGAACTTGCTCATCATCAATGTGGTGGTGTTCCTCATTGAGATGTTTATGAATTCCGGCGCCCCAGAGCGTTCTTCGCTTGCAGATTGGGGAGCCCTGCATTTCTTCCTCGCTTCTGACTTTAATCCAATACAATTCATAACCTACCAGTTTCTGCATGCAGGATGGTATCATCTCTTTGGCAACATGTTTGCGTTGTGGATGTTCGGCTGTATGATTGAAGAAGCTTGGGGTACTAAAAGATTCTTAATATTTTACATCTTCTGTGGTATTGGCGCTGGCTTGTGCCAAGAGATAGTGCAGTTCATAGAGTTCTATTATGTGGCTATTTCGCAGTTCCCTCAGGCTGGTTTTCATGAGGTTATCTCCATATTACTCAACAGTAATCTGAATGGGGCTTGCACCATTGGTGCCTCGGGTGCTGTCTTTGGCGTTCTGTTGGCCTTTGGCATGACTTTCCCCAAACGCGTCATTGGCGTGCCTCTGACTATTGTGGCGTTGATCGCATTGGATCTGGTCAATACTCATCCTCTGATTAATACCGTCCTGACGCTCCTGAACGACTTGTTCCTCATTGCCATCGTCATCTCTTTTGCCAACCCCATGAATCCTTTCGTGAGGTCTATCTGGCGTTTCTTCCTTATCAAACCTATTGAGGCAAGATGGTGTGTGATGGGATATATCCTGCTGGAGGTCCTGCTGTTCCTGAGATTCTCGTATGGCGATAGCGTGGCACATATGGCTCACCTGGGTGGTGTGTTCGTTGGTTTCCTGATGATTATGCTGTGGCGTTTCCTCGATGAAAAGAAAAAGAAGGAGACGGCTGCTAAATATCATTGGAACAGACCAGTGGACGACATGACGTATAATGCCCAAAAAAAGGCACGTCAGGAAGAGATAGATCAGATTCTTGATAAGATACGCAAGAGTGGCTACGACAGTCTTTCGAAGGACGAGAAGAAACGCTTGTTTGAAGCCAGTCACGAAAAATAAGGATGATGTTGAAACACATCAAAAATACAATCTTAGCCATGCTGGCAGGGGCCAGTGCCTTTACTGCTTTGCTGATGGTGGCCGTGGGCTATAGTGACTGTCTTAGTCCTGAGTCCTATCCGTTGCTGGCTTGTGTGGGTCTGGTATTCCCTTTCCTGATTCTAGCTAATCTGCTGCTACTTGTTCTCCTCATTATTATCAAGTGGAAATGGTCTTGGATTCCCCTTTTGGGTTTTGCACTCGCGTATGTGCCTATACGAACCTATGTTCCTATCAATTTCTCGAGGCAGGTGCCTGATGACTGCATTACCGTGGTTTCCTACAATGTGTGTGGCTTCGGAGGAAACTATAAGTATGATAATGCTATTGATACAGTGGCGGGTTATCTACAACGAATAGATGCCGACATCGTTTGCCTGCAAGAAGATATGGGCGGAAAAGGAGGCAGTGGCTTTGAGAAAATGAAGGAGATATTTCCGTATAACGATACTGTTCGTGTGTCTGATTCTGATTGCTTAGTAAATGCGGTGGGTATTCATACGCGATTTCCAATTGTTGGCAAAGAGCGAATAGATTATGCTTCGAAGACTAATGGTTCTGTGGCCTATTATTTGCAAGTCCATGATGATACTATCATTGTGATAAACAATCATTTGGAGAGTACACATCTCTCAAATGATGAGCGCCAGCGCTATAAGGAAGTGCTGAAAGGTGAGATGGAACATCAGGAGGCCAAAGAGGAAATGCATCTTATTGCAGATAAGCTAGGTGATAATATGGCTCGACGGGCATCACAGGCAGAAGTTGTGCATCGCTATGTAGAGTCGCATAGTCAGTATCCAATCATCGTATGCGGTGACTTCAACGATACGCCTATATCCTATGCCCGTCGCACGATTGCTCAAGGACTGACAGACTGTTTTGTGTCAGCGGGTTGCGGTTTTGGACTGTCGTATAATCAGAAAGGATTCAACCTGCGTATTGATCATATGATGTGTTCTTCACATTTCGTACCATTTAGGTGTTATATCGATGATAAAATGGATGCTAGCGACCATTATCCACTTGTTTGTAGCCTAAAAAAGGACGATAATCATTAAAAAATGTATGAAAGTTGCTTAAAAATTTTCTAATGTGTAGAATTATCACTATATTTGCAGGCTTATTAACGCGAACATTATAATAAATAACATAACAAACAAAATGCAAAACAAAGGAATTGTAAAGTTTATTGCAGTAGCACTCATTCTGGTGTGCTGTTTCTATCTTTCGTTCTCGTTTGTGACTCGCCACTATGAAAGCAAGGCTGAGGCGCTGCGTGCGGAGCTTGGAGACAAGGCAGCAGAGGAGTATCTGGATTCAATTTCTTCCGAGGACCATATCTGGCTCGGAGCTTGGAGTCTGGATGACTGCCGTGAGATGGAGATTGGCCTGGGTCTTGACCTGAAGGGCGGTATGAACGTCATCCTGGAGGTGTCTGTGCCTGACATCGTCAACTTCTTGGCTGGCAACAAGTACGACACTGACGAGGGTTATCGTAAGGCCTTCGATGCTGCTAAGGCTGATGGTAAGAACAATCAGTCGGACTTCATCGCTCATTTCGTAGAGCGTTGGAAGGAGTTCGGTGGTGGTCGCGGTTTGAACGCTATCTTTGCCACGCAGCAGTTGCGCGACAAGGTGAACACCAAGAGCACTGACGAAGAGGTGGTTGCTGCCTTGAATGACGAGGTTGAGGCTGCTATCGACAATGCTGAGACTGTTGTTCGTACTCGTGTTGATAAGTTCGGTGTGGCTCAGCCTAACATCCAAAAGCTGAGTGGTCAGAGCCGCATCATGGTGGAAATGCCAGGTGCTCAGAAAGACAAGGAGCGTATTCTGAAGCTCCTCGCCGGTAGCGCTGACTTGCAGTTCCACGAGACCTATATGGTTGAAGAGGCTATGCCTTACATCCTCCAGTTGGCTAACACCTATATGGCAGAGATGAGTAATGCGAATGCCGACAAGAAGGCTGAGGTGGCTGATACTGCTGCAGTTGCAGAGGCTGCTAATGATAGCGTGAACGCCCTTGACCTGGCTGCCGCTGCTGCTCAGAAGAGCGAGCTCACTCAGGCTAATGGTAATGATGCTGTCAACCTGCTTGCGCTGCTCGACACTCGTTTCGCAGGTCAGGAGAGTCAGTGTATGCTGGGTTATGCCCACGTTACTGATACTGCTGATGTTAACAAGGTGATCTATTCTGAGGTTGCTAAGAACGTTCTTCCTAAGGAGATGCGTCTCTACTGGGATGCAAAGATTACTAAGCTCCCCTTGGAAAATGGCAAGAAGATCAAGATGCTGGCACTCTACGCCATCAAGGTGAACGATCCGAATGGTAAGGCTCCTCTGACTGGTGATGTAGTGACCACCGCTAAGGACGACTATAGCAATGAGATTGGTAACGTTGGTCCCGTGGTTTCTATGCAGATGAACACGGAGGGTACTCGTATCTGGGCTAACCTGACCAAGATGAATGTGGGTCGCGCCATCGCTATTGTGCTCGACGACGCAGTATATAGTGCTCCTCGTGTGAACGGTGAGATTCCTGGTGGTAGCTCACAGATCTCTGGTAAGTTCACTCAGTCTGACACCAAGGACTTGGCAAACACCCTGAACTCAGGTAAGATGCCTGCTCCTTTGTCAATCGCTTCTTATCAGATGGTAGGTCCTTCTTTGGGTGCACAGTCAATCCAGCAGGGTATTATCTCATTCATCGTGGCTTTCGTGCTGCTGATGTGTGTCATGGTGATGCTCTACAACTGGATTCCTGGTATGCTGGCCAACATGGCTCTGCTGTTCAACCTGTTCTTCACCTTGGGTATCCTGACCTCGTTCCAGGCTGCACTGACCATGCCTGGTATCGCAGGTATCGTCCTTACCTTGGGTACGGCTGTGGATGCTAACGTGCTGATTTACGAACGTACGAAGGAAGAGCTTCGCAAGGGTCTCAATATCAAGGAGGCTCTGAACAAGGGTTATGCTAACGCCTTCTCGGCCATCTTCGACTCTAACTTGACATCATTGATTACGGGTGTTATCCTGTTCGTCTTCGGTACAGGTCCTATCCGTGGTTTCGCAACGACACTGATCATCGGTATCTGTGTGTCGTTCTTCACTGCAGTATTCATGACTCGTCTGGTTTATGACCGTCAGATGAAGAAGGATAAGTGGCAGAACCTGACTTTCTCTACCGCTCTCTCTCAGAACCTCATGCAGGGCACGAAGTTCAACTTCATGGGTGCATTCAAGGTGTCTTATGCTGTTTGGGCTGTTGCAGCTATCGTATTCTGCATTAGCTTCTTCGTTCGTGGCTTGAGCAAGAGTATCGACTTCACTGGTGGTCGTAACTATGTTGTTGTACTTGATAAGCAGGTTCCTGTTGAGGAAGTGCGTGAGGCCTTCACTGGCGCTTTCGCTCTGAACGACGACCAGAGCACCAATCCTGGTGCTCCTGCAAGCACCTCTATCATCGCTTTGGGTGAGGCAGCTAACCGCACCGTTCGTATCTCAACCAACTGGGATTACGATGTAAACAGCCCCGCTGTCGACGATGTAATCGAGGATAGCATCTACAGCGTCCTCACTAAGGCTGGTCTTATCAAGGCTGAGACTAGCAATATGGACTTCCGCACACCTCCTGCAAACCAGGAAGATACCTCGAAGGGTACCATCGTTAGCTCAACTAAGGTAGGTCCTTCTGTGGCTAAGACCATCACTAAGGGCGCTATCATTAGTGTGATTCTCGCTCTGATTGCTATCTTCCTCTACATCTTGCTGCGCTTCCGCAATCTGGCCTTCTCAGTAGGTGCTATCTTTGCGTTGGCTCTCGATGCATTGGCAGTAATCGGTTTCTACTCACTGCTCCACACATGGGTGCCCATGTCACTCGAGATAGACCAGACCTTCATCGGTGCTATCCTGACTGTGATTGGCTACTCTATTAATGATAAGGTGGTGGTATTCGACCGTATCCGTGAGAATATGGGTCTCTATAACAAGCGTGACCGTAAGAGCTTGTTTAATGATTCGCTGAATCAGACGCTGGCTCGTACCATCAACACCTCTGTGACGACCTTGATCGTGTTGCTCACTATCTTCTTCTTGGGTGGCGATAGCATCCGTTCATTCGCCTTTGCAATGATTCTGGGTGTTGTATTCGGTACTCTTTCTTCAATCTTCATCGCAGCTCCTACTGCTTATCTCACCATGAGCAAGAAGGACCGCAAGGAGGAACTTGAAGTGGTTGAGGCTTAATACAGACTCTCATCCGATATATAAGGATGTACGCGCGTGCGTACATCCTTTTTTTGTTTGCCTACGAACAATGAGTCCGTCGCCTACGGACTGGGCGTCCGTCCGTTACGGACTGTGAGTCCGCAGGCGACGGACTTTTATATTTCTGCCTAAGAAAGGCGGGCTTGCGTGCGTTTGAATTGAGGCTATCTCGTGAAGTGAGTGCAGTAAGATAACGATGCTACATATTTTTTTCTAAGTTTTTTTTGGAAAAATGCATGGTTATTTTGAGGAAATTTTATATCTTTGCAAACGATTTCGGTTGACACTATTGGAAAACTTTTTGGAATTGAAAAATGAAAAAGTTGTCCAAAACGGAAAACCTACTCACTGATATAGACCTAAAAACAAACGTAAATTTAATATAATAATGGAAATTAAGAACTTTACCATCACGAAGCGAGATGGATCGAAAGACCGCTTCTCACTTGACAAAATTATGAATGCTATAACGAAGGCATTCGAAAGTGTTGATGAACCTGCTGACCTTGGTACTATCTCTAAGATTATCAGTCACTTGGATATTAAGGATGATATCAAGGTGGAGGATATTCAGAACCAGGTTGAAGTGGCCCTGATGCGCGAGGGCTTCTATAAGGTGGCAAAGTCTTTTATCCTTTATCGACAGGAACATACAGAGGATCGCGAGACGCTGGAAAAGATGATGTTCCTTTCCGAATATATGGAATCGGTGAATGCAGCCACTGGTTCAAAATATGACGCCAATGCAAACGTAGAGCATAAAAATATTGCCACGCTGATTGGTGAATTGCCCAAATCGAACTTTATCCGTCTGAACCGTCGCCTGCTGACCGACCGCATCAAGAAGATGTATGGCAAACAGTTGGCTGATGAATATATCGATAAGTTGACACACCACTTTATATATAAGAACGACGAAACGTCGTTGGCTAACTATTGTGCTTCTATCACCATGTATCCTTGGCTTATAGGTGGCACCTTGGCTATTGGTGGCAACTCGACCGCGCCAACAAACATGAAGTCGTTTGCTGGTGGTTTTGTCAACATGGTGTTTATGGTGAGCTCTATGCTGAGTGGTGCTTGCGCTACGCCTGAGTTCCTGATGTATATGAACTACTTCCTGGGCAAGGAGTATGGCCAGGACTACTATAAGCGTGCTGACGAGCAGGGCGACCTGAGTCTAAAGAAGCGTACCATTGATAAGATTATCACTGACTACTTTGAGCAGATTGTCTATACGCTGAATCAGCCTACGGGTGCCCGCAACTATCAGGCCGTGTTCTGGAATATAGCTTACTATGATAAGTACTATTTCCAGAGCATCTTTGGTGAGTTCTATTTCCCCGATGGCTCGCAACCCGACTGGGAGGGACTCTCCTGGCTGCAGAAACGCTTCATGAAGTGGTTCAATAAGGAGCGTACGAAGACATTGTTGACTTTCCCCGTGGAGACCATGGCTCTGCTGGTTGACGAGAATGGCGACTGCAAGGACAAAGAGTGGGGTGAGTTCACGGCCGAGATGTATAGCGAGGGTCATTCGTTCTTCACCTATATGAGTGATAATGCCGACTCGCTGTCAAGCTGCTGCCGTCTGCGCAATGAGATTACTGACAATGGCTTCAGCTATACACTGGGTGCCGGTGGCGTCAGCACTGGTTCTAAATCGGTGCTTACCATCAATCTGAACCGTTGCATTCAGTACGCTGTGAACCATAAGATTGATTATTTGGAGTATCTGGGTGGCGTCATCGACTTGTGCCATAAGGTGCAGATTGCATACAACGAGAACCTGAAGGAACTGCAGGAGCATGGCATGCTGCCTTTGTTTGATGCTGGCTATATTAATATCTCTCGTCAGTACCTCACTATCGGTATTAACGGTCTGGTCGAGGCTGCCGAGTTCATGGGGCTAAAGATTACTCCTAACGATGAGTATAAGTCATTCGTGCAGGGCATTTTGGGACTTATCGAGAAGTATAATAAGCAGTATCGCACCAAGGAGGTGATGTTCAACTGTGAGATGATTCCTGCAGAGAATGTGGGCGTGAAGCATGCTAAGTGGGATCGTGAAGATGGTTACTTTGTGCCACGCGACTGCTACAATAGCTACTTCTATGTGGTTGAGGACGACTCGCTCTCAGTGATTGATAAGTTTAAACTGCATGGTGCTCCTTATATCGAGCATCTCACAGGTGGCTCTGCCCTTCACATGAACCTCGACGAGCACTTGTCGAAGGAACAGTATCTGCAGTTGCTGAAGGTGGCTGCTAAGGAGGGTTGCAACTACTTCACGTTTAACATCCCTAATACTGTGTGCAACGAATGTGGACACATTGATAAGCGTTATCTGCATGAATGTCCTAAGTGTCACTCAAAGAATGTGGACTATATGACGCGAATCATTGGCTACCTGAAGCGAGTGAGCAACTTCTCGCAGGCTCGACAGGAAGAAGCAGCTCGTCGCTATTACGCTCACGCAGATAAATAATCCTAAACCATTTACTACCGCACAAAAATGTTGAAGTACGTAAACACAGGCGTTGTTTTTCAAGAGATTCCCGACGAAGTGACCTTAGCCATTAATATCAGTGGCTGTCCGTGTCGCTGTCCTGGCTGTCATAGCCAGTATCTCTGGGAAGACATTGGTCTGCCTCTCAATACCGAAGCGCTCGATGAATTCATGGAGCGCTTCGGCAATGACATCACTTGCATCTCGTTTATGGGGGGCGATGCTGATCCCAAAGGCGTGAATATGCTGGCACAGTATATTCACGAGACCTATCCACAGTTTAAGGTGGCTTGGTATAGTGGACGTTTGCGCTTGCCGGTGAATGTGAAAAAGACCGACTTTGACTATATCAAAATCGGTCCTTATATCCGACATTTGGGACCTTTGAATAGTCCCACAACGAATCAGCGTCTCTATCGTCAGACCGTCGATGGTGAGTTTGAAGATATCACCTATCGTTTCTGGCGCAGACAGCAGATCTCTTAGAATTCCACAAGGATGCGGAACACCTTGCCAGGGTTCTCGCTCCACCATCGCATTGTTTCGAGTGCCTCTTCGGGCTTTATCACCTTTGTGATAAGAGTATCGATGGGGCATTCGTTGTTTTCTAAGTAATGGATTACGGCGCGGAAATCCGAAGGCAGGGCATTGCGGGAGCCGCGGATGTCGAGTTCCTTCTGAACGAAGTACTTCGTCTGTAGTGATACCTCGCTCTTGGCATAGCCGATGCAGGCAACGCGACCTGTGAAGGCCACCTCGTTGATAGCCATCTGATAGGTAGGTACACTGCCCACAGCTTCGATGACGACATCAGGTCCAAAGCCATCGGTTATCTCCTGCAGACGCTGGTGTGCATCCTCTGTCTTTGTGTTGATGGTATGAGTAGCACCCATCTTCTTGGCCAATGCCAACTTCTCGTCGTCTATATCGGCGGCAATCACGGTGGCGCCACGCAGGGCAGCGCGAACAATGGCGCCCATTCCCACCATGCCGCAACCAATCACCATCACCGTGTCGATATCCGTTACCTCAGCGCGACTGACGGCGTGGAAACCAACACTCATAGGTTCTACCAAAGCGCAAACCTTTGGAGTGAGTGTGCCGGCGGGAATCACTTTCTCCCAAGGAAGGGTTATATATTCCATCATGGCACCATTACGCTGTACGCCAAGTGTCTCGTTGTGTTGACAGGCATTAACACGACGGTTGCGACAAGAGGCACATTTTCCACAGTTAGTGTAGGGATTGCAGGTAACCACCATGCCCGGTTTCAGGTTCTCGGGTACGCCAGCGCCTACTGCCTCGATGACGGCGCCTACTTCGTGACCAGGAATCACGGGGTTCAGAGCCATCGTGTTACGTCCCATGAAGGTGTTGATGTCTGAGCCACAGAAGCCAACATAGTACAATTTCAACAGTATCTCGCCCTGGCTAGGAGCCTGGGGCTTCTCAAGTTCAATAACATTCAGTTCTTGTGAATGTGAAATTTGAATAGCTTTCATTTTTATTATCCTTTTACTCTTTTACCTTTAAAAGTGATTTGTATTTGTATCCGTAGTAGGCACATACAGCGAAACAAACCAGAGGCACGATATAGGCCACTTGATAGAAAGTCTCGTTCTGGTGCATGATATAGGCCGTGAACTGTGGCACACAGGCATTACCCACGATTGCCATCACGAGGAAGGCTGAACCTGATTTTGTCTGGTCGCCTAGTCCGTGGAGAGCCAGTGAGAACTGTGTGGGGTAGATGATACTCATAAAGAACGATACGGCCAACATGGCGTAGAGTCCTACATATCCGCCAAAGCAAATGATGACCACACAGAGTACGACATTAGCCAGCGCATAGAACGTCAGCATCTTGGTGGGTGTAAACTTCGCCATGAGAAGCGTGCCTACCCATCGACCCAACAAGAAGGCTAGCATATAAAGACCAAAGAAGGTCGTGGCTGTGTCCTCGCTGATGCCTGCATAGGTGCAACAGTAGACAAGGAACAGGCTATTGATGGCAGTCTGTCCGCCGTTGTAGAAGAACTGTGCGATAACGCCCCAGCGCAGATGAGGTTTCTTTAGTGTCGAGAAATCTATGAGCTTTCCCTTTTCTTCCTTACTCTCGTCGCCCACCTTTGGCAGGTTCACCACGATTAAGAGGATGGCAACGGCAATCAGCACGAGGGCAAGGATGAGATATGGCAATTTCATGGCGTCGGTCTCTGTCTGTATAAAGCCTTCCCATCCGCCAGGATAGTCGGCGGGAATAGTTTCGCGTGTAAAATCGTTGCCGCTAAGTACCAACTTGCTCAGGAACATCGCCGAGATGAAAGCACCCAATCCGTTGAACGATTGCGCCAAGTTCAAACGGCGTGGCGCTGTCTGTGGGTCTCCTAATACAGTAACATAGGGATTGGCAGCAGTTTCCAAGAAACACATACCTGTAGCAATGACGAAGAAGATGCAGAGGTAGACACCATAACTCTTCACCTGTGCGGCAGGGAAGAACAAAAGACCACCGCAAGCCGCAATAAGCAAACCCGTGACGATACCCACACGATAGCTGAAACGTCGCATGAACATGGCAATGGGAATAGGACAGATAAAGTAGGCCAGCCAATAGGCACTCTCAGTGAACGATGCCTCGAAGGTGTTCAGTTCGCAGGTCTTCATCAACTGGCGTATCATCGTGGGTAGCAGGTTACTGCTGATGGCCCAGAGGAAGAACAAACAGAAGATGAGGCCAAGGGCAAGTTGATTCTTTTTCATGATTTTTAGCTATTTTACTCTTTTGTTTTACGAATTAGCCCATGTCACGCGCTGCTGGTCGCCGATAATCTCTTTAACTTCCTTCACAAAATCCCAATCAGGCTCCTCGTTGGCCCATTCAATATTACGGCGCACATTGGCAGGGTTGGCTGACGAAAACAGTGTTGAGGCGATGTGAGGGGAGCTGACGGCATATTGCACGGCAAGTTTCTCAATGGGATAGCCCTTGGCCTTACAAAACTCAGCAGCCTTTTCGCAATCTTCAACTAAGGGTTTGGGGGCTGGGTGCCATGAGGGAACACCACGCTCAGAAAGTAGTCCCATGCTGAGTGGAGAGGCATTGATGATGCCTACACCGTGCTGCTCAAAGAAGTCTATGTAGTCGGCCAATGCGTCGTCGTTGAGGGTGTAGTGGCAGAAATTCAGGATGCTTTCTACGCCTTTGCTGCGCTCTACCACCCATTTTAGGTTTTCCAACTGCAAATCGGTGATGCCCACATGACCGACAACGCCTTTCTTCTTCAGTTCGAAAAGGGCCGGTAGTGTCTCATCGACCACTAGTTGCAGACCGCCGGGACGGGCTGCTTGAAACTCAATGTCGTGTACATTGATGAGATCAATATAGTCAATACCTAAGCGCTCCATGCTCTCGTAGACGCTGTCGGTGACGCGTTTGGCAGAATAGTCCCATGTGTTAACGCCATCCTTGCCATAACGTCCAACTTTCGTGCTTAGATAGTATTTTTCACGGGGAATATTTCTTAAGGCTTTTCCTAATACGGTCTCGGCTTTGTAGTGGCCGTAGTAGGGACTCACGTCGATGAAGTTAATACCTCCTTCGATGGCTGCTTCTACTGCTTCAAAACTTTCTTTCTCATTTGTTTCGCGAAAGACGCTGCCCAGTGACGAAGCGCCAAAGCTCAGGTGGGAAATCTTCATTCCCGTCTTTCCCAATTCTGTGTACCTCATGTTATAATTCTTATTGGTTTTAGTTTGTAATAATAAAGATAGTACCCCGACCGAGAATCGAACTCGGAACTAAGCTTTAGGAGAGCCTTGTTATATCCATTTAACTATCAGGGCTTCACTTATAGTGTGTGCAAAGGTACTAAAAAACGAGAGAAACGCAAAAAAAAAGGAGCATGATTTCTTTTTCATGCTCCTTTTTCTTAATAATGTCCTATTAGAAAGCGACGTTCAAACCGAAGTTGAAACTGACATTACTGTCGAGGGGAACGCTCGAAGCACCTGTCTTGCATTTTTTATTAAACCAAGAATTTTATTGTGTTGCAGTAAAATACTGACGTTTTGTACCCTAAAAGAAAAAAAAGAATGTGATATTTGGAATTTTTAGGATTCAATGTTATGCGGGCGGATTTTTTTTCGTACCTTTGCAACCATTATAACAAGGAGAAAGCATTATGGAATCAAAATTGGTTATTTATAATACGCTGACGCGCCAAAAAGAGCGCTTTGAGCCGTTGCATGCACCCAATGTGGGTATGTATGTGTGCGGTCCTACTGTTTATGGTGATCCCCATTTGGGTCACGCCCGCCCCGCTATTACCTTTGACTTGGTGTTCCGTTATCTGAAGCACCTGGGCTATAAAGTTCGTTATGTACGCAATATCACCGACGTAGGTCATTTGGAGCACGATGCTGATGAAGGTGAGGACAAGATTGCCAAGAAGGCACGCTTGGAGCAGTTGGAACCTATGGAAATTGCTCAGTACTACACCAATCGCTACCATCAGTATATGGACGCGTTGAACGTACTTCGCCCAAGTATCGAGCCTCACGCAACAGGTCATATCATTGAGCAGCAACAGCTTGTTCAGCAGATCATTGATAATGGCTTTGCCTACGAGAGCAATGGTTCTATCTATTTCGATATCGAGGCCTATAACAAGAAGTTCAAGTACGGCATTCTCTCAGGTCGTTCATTAGAGAATATCAAGGACGAGAGTCGAGAACTGGCTGGTATCGGCGAGAAGAAGAACCAGGCCGACTTTGCTCTTTGGAAGAAAGCGCAGCCTGAGCATATCATGCGCTGGCCATCACCTTGGAGTGATGGCTTCCCCGGTTGGCACTGCGAGTGCACAGCTATGGGACGAAAGTATCTGGGCGAGGAGTTTGATATCCATGGAGGTGGCATGGACTTGGTGTTCCCCCATCATGAGTGCGAGATAGCACAGGCTCAGGCTTCAATGGGTCACCCCGCCGTGAAATACTGGATGCACAACAATATGCTGACCATCAATGGCCAGAAGATGGGTAAATCTTATAATAACTTTATCACCCTCGAGCAGTTCTTTACGGGTAATCATCCTCTGCTTGAGAAGGCTTACTCGCCCATGACCATTCGTTTCTTTGTACTCTCTGCTCACTATCGTGGTACTGTAGACTTCTCTAACGAGGCTCTGCAGGCTGCCGAGAAGGGTTACGAGAAACTGATGAATGCTATTGCCGATTTGGAGCGCGTTCAGGTTAGCGATAAGTGCGACGCAGAAACCGAGAAGGTGGTTAAGGCCCTTCGTCAGAAGTGTTACGATGCCATGAACGATGACCTGGCTACACCTCTGGTGTTGAGTAATCTCTTTGAGGCTTGCACCGTAGTTAATAAGCTCGTTGATCACAAAGCCACCATCTGTGCCGATTGCCTGAAGGAATTAAAGGAAGTGATGAACCTCTTCGCTTTCGATATCCTTGGTCTGAAGGCCGACAACGCTGGCTCAAACGATGCCCGCGAGGCCGCTTTCGGTAAGGTTGTGGATATGGTGCTCGACCTGCGTGCAAAGGCTAAAGCCAATAAAGACTGGGCTACCAGTGATCAGATTCGCGACGCGTTGGCAGCAGCAGGCTTTGAGGTGAAAGACACCAAGGACGGTGTCACTTGGAAGTTGAATAAATAAGCTCTTTGTTGAGGAAGACGGCTATCGTCTTCTGCATGAAATATCCGTATGAGAGGTACATCAGTCCTCCATACGGATTTTTTTTGCCCCATGAGTTCTTCATGATGAAATAGCGTTCCCCTTCCTCGTCATGTGCCAATCCGACAATGGCCATGCAGTGGTTGTCCGTTGTCCTGCCATTCCACCACGATGTGATGGCATAGCCTTTCTCCCAGCTGAATCCACGTTCGCTGATGTCTCCCTCCCAAGCTACGCCATGCCCAGTCCTGATGGCCCGTTCGGTCAAATTAATCAGTGAGTCCATAGGCAGGTTCAAACACTCTCCTTTGTCCCAGTTGTCTGGCACGTCCAGAACCGTCATCTCGCCATAGGGCGCATCATCTGTAGATGTCAATCCAATGTATTCGCCAGGCGCACAAACACTTCTGGCAAACTCTCCGAAAGTGTACTCACAGCCTAACATGTAGACATGTTTAGGGGGAAGATATTCTGAGCTGGGCATGGCTTGATAGGGCACTGCGCCATATTTCTGCAATAACCGTAAGGCTGTCAGACAGGTTCCTCGCTTGGATGTTGGCGCATTCTTTTCCCGACTCATCATCTGTTCCATAAAGGCCACCGACAGGTTCACCGAGTCTCCCCGCATAATATGCTCCGTCTCTATGGTCGATAGCATGGCATAAATCCAGCACACCTGTGAAGTGTCTTGATTCTTCACGGGTGTATATCCTAGCAGCACATCGTTCGTGAAGTGCTGAGGCTGTCGCGAACAACTGCCTAGCAACATCCCAAGGAATACCAGAAACACCAGTCTAATCATCTTTTCTTTTCGTTTTCGTCTGCAAAGTTAAACAAAAATTGCAGTAGAATGGTATGATGAGCGAAAAAAATTGTACCTTTGCGCCTTGAATAGAAAACGAAACAGACAAAATGACACTTCAACGGATATTCGTTTTTTTAGGTATGGTGGCTATGGTTGAGACCACAGCCCGTGCAGATGAAAGGCTGACCGGTACGGTGATAGGTACTAAAGAGTGTGTAGATTATTCCAATTCCTCGCAGTCAACCACCAAAGTCAACACCTGCGACAATGCTTTTGATGGCGACCTGAACACATACTTTGCCTCATGGGAGCGCAGCTACACTTGGGCAGGTCTTGATTTGGGTAGTCCCCATGTTATTACCAAGGTGGGATGGTCACCCCGTAACGATAGTCATGGTGAGGCCAGAGTTGTGCTGGGTGTCTTTGAGGGCGCCAACAGTCCTGACTTCATGGACGCCTTACCCATCTATGTCATTGACGAGAAAGGTACTATTGGCCAGATGTCGTATGCCGACGTCGACTGTTCGCGCGGCTTCCGCTATGTGCGATATGTGGGACCTTCCGATGCCCGCTGTAACATCGCCGAATTGGAGTTCTATGGTGAACCCGGCGAGGGCGATGACTCACACCTCTATCAAGTAACGAACCTCCCCACCGTCAGCATCCATACCCTGAATGGCGAGATGCCTTATGACAAGGTACACCAGATTGTTTCTGAGATTACCATTATCTCTGACGATGGCACAAAATTGCTTTCCGAGTCGGGCACAACCCGTGAGCGTGGCAACGCTTCACGTGGTTTTCCTAAGAAGCCCTATCGCATCAAGTTTGACAAGAAGCAACGTGTGCTCGATGCTCCTTGCAAGGCCAAGAAATGGACACTCATCAATAATTATGGCGATAAGACGCTGATGCGTAACCTCTTGGCCTTCGAGCTAAGTCGCCGCTTGGGCATGCCTTACACCCCCTATGGCACTGCTGTCGATGTGCTGCTCAATGGCGAATACAAAGGCTGTTATCAGTTGTGCGACCAAGTACAGGTTCACAAGAATCGCGTCGATATCACCGAGATGACCTCTGCTGACAATAGCGGTATAGCCCTGACGGGAGGCTATTTCGTTGAGGTCGATGCCTATGCCAACCAAGAGACCTCGTGGTTCAACTCCAATAAAGGCAACCCCGTGACCATCAAGTCGCCTGAGGAAGACTCCATCACCTCACTGCAGAAAAACTATATCAAGACCTTCTTCAATAAGATGGAGAGTCTGTGGACTACCTATCTCGACAAGAACACTTTCTTACGACATTTCTTGGTAGGCGAACTGTCGGGCAATACCGATACCTACTGGAGTGTGTTTATGTATAAAGACCGTGATGAAAACCTGATGTACACGGGGCCTGTGTGGGACTTCGACCTGGGCTTCGACAACGACAACCGCACCTATCCCGTTTGCAAGAAGAGTGATTACATCTATCGTAGCGGTGGCAGTTGTGCCGGCAATATGAAAACGTTTGTCGATAACATCGTGGTAAGGAATGCCACCGCCAAGAATCAGATGCTCGAAATATGGGGTGAAGCCCGTCGAGCAGGACTCAACGAGGACAACCTCGTGGCCTTTGTCGACTCTATGGAAAACGTGCTGAACCAGTCGCAGCGCCTGAACTTCTTACGCTGGAACATTATGAATTCCTATGTCCACCAGAATCCCAAGCTCTGGGGCAGCTATAGCGCTGAGGTGCAAAACGTCCGCCGATTTATAAAAGAGCGTTTGGCATGGATGGACAAGAAACTCCAATATACCTTTGTGCCCAATGGTATTGCCGACGTGAATGTGGACCTTACCCAGCCCTATCAAGTGTTCTCGCTCTCAGGAATTCCCTACGGTACCACCCTCGACGGTCTTCGTCCTGGTGTTTATATGGTTCGTCAGGGTGCAGCAACGAAGAAGATGATGGTCAAGTAATTAGGCTTATTTCCCCTAAAAAACTTAATTTATTTGGTTTTTCACTCTGTTTGCACTACCTTTGCACCATGAATTTGAAAGATTTTGAAATCATGGCTCCTGTAGGGAGCCGCGACTCACTAGCCGCTGCGCTGAAAGCGGGGGCCGACTCCGTGTATTTTGGCGTGGAGCAGTTGAACATGCGTTCGCACTCTGCCAATCACTTTACGATTGAGGATCTTCGTGAGATTGCTGCCACATGTAATGAGGCTGGCGTCAAGACTTACCTTACTGTCAATACCATTATTTATGGCGAGGATATCGAGACCATGCACCAGATTGTGGATGCTGCTGTTGAGGCCAAGATATCGGCAGTCATTGCCTGCGATATTGCTGTGATGACCTACTGCCGCAAGGTGGGCATGGAGGTGCATCTCTCTACACAGTTGAACATCTCCAATGTTGAGGCTCTGAAGTTCTACGCCCAGTTTGCCGATGTGGTGGTGCTGGCACGTGAGCTTAAGATGGAGCAGGTGGCTGAGATTTACCGTCAGATTGAGGAACAGCATATCTGCGGCCCCAGTGGCGAGCAGGTGCGTATCGAGATGTTCTGTCATGGTGCACTCTGTATGGCCGTGAGTGGTAAGTGCTATATGAGTCTTGACAACACAGGACGCTCGGCCAATCGTGGTGCCTGCATGCAGATTTGTCGCAGAAGCTATCTCGTGACCGACCGTGAGACAGGTACCGAACTTGAGATTGACAATAAGTACATCATGAGTCCCAAGGACCTGAAGACCATCCGCTTCATTGATAAGATGATGAAGAGTGGTGTGCGCGTCTTCAAGATTGAGGGACGTGCTCGTGGTCCTGAATATGTACTCACTGTGGTTCAGTGTTATAAAGAAGCCATCCAGAGTGTGCTTGATGGCACCTTCACCGAAGATAAAAAAGATGTCTGGGACGAACGCCTGTCTACGGTGTTCAACCGTGGCTTCTGGGACGGCTACTATCAAGGACAGACACTAGGCGAATGGAACTCTAACTATGGTTCTTGTGCCACAGAGCGAAAAAAGTATATTGGTAAGGGCGTGAAATATTTCTCTAAACTCGGTGTGGCTGAGTTTGCTGTGGAGGCAGGCACCTTCAGTGTGGGCGACAAGATGCTTATCACGGGTCCCACTACTGGTGCCCTTTATGTCACCGTTGAAGAGATTCATGATGACACGCAAGCTGTGGAGACGGCTCAGCAAGGCACCCGTGTCAGTATCAAGGTGCCAGAGAAGGTACGCCCTTCGGATAAATTATTCAAGATCATCAAGGCGTAATAACGCAATGACGTTATAACGTTATAACGACAAAGAAAGAAAATGACAATAAACGAAAGACAAGACGAGATTATCGACGAGTTCTCAGGTTTTGATGACTGGATGGATAAATATCAGTTACTCATTGACTTGGGGACGGAGCAAGAGCCCTTGGACGAGAAATACAAGACTGAGCAGAACCTCATAGATGGTTGTCAGAGTCGTGTGTGGCTCCAAGCCGACTATGTTGATGGAAAGATTCACTTCAGTGCCGAGAGTGATGCCCTTATTGTGAAGGGTATTGTAGCCCTGTTGATTCGTGTGCTTAATGATTCGACACCTCAGGAGATTCTTGATGCCGACCTGTACTTCATTGAGCAGATAGGACTGAAAGAACATCTGTCGCCCACCCGCAGCAATGGCTTGCTGGCAATGGTCAAGCAGGTGCGTATGTATGCTTTGGCATTTCAAGCCAAGGGATAAATAGATACAAAGGAAAGATGAGCGTTAGTCCTTTGCATTCTCTTGGGCACGCTCTTTATCGTAGGCATTGATGCGCTGCAAGTAGTAGTCGCGAAAATCATGCCAGTGATAATACGGGGCAACGTCTGTCTTCAAAGGCAGCGTGGCCTCGTTTTCGTTGAGGAGAACTTTTACTAATACATCCTTATCGTTGATGCCGTTGCGATAGAATACCAACTGTAGATTGCCTGCCATGGGAATCATCTTGTAGTCTGCCCATCCGCAGCGTTCCATTTCGTCCAAATCATAGGTTTGCAAGTCAAAGTGATTAATGCCAAGTAGGCAGACCAATGGCAGCAGGGCTGTGTCGTGTCCAAAGCGTAGCGTGGCACCAGGACGCTTCAGTTTCAGGCAACTGTCCGCTTGCTCAATGATGTTTCTAAGTAAGAAGCGTTGCGCAAAAGGTACCTTCCCTCCGTTATTGGGCGAAAAACTGTAGCTTAAGTACCAGAATACATTATCTTTGCGCCAGTTTTCATAGAGTTCCTCAATGGAAAATAGGTCGTAAAGCGTTACTGTATTTCTGATATCCATGCCTTGCACGACGGAAGCCAAGCGGAACAAATAATTGCTTAATTTCTTGCCATCCACATGCTGTTTTATATAAGTAGTGTCGGCATAGAGCTGCTTGACGACGCGTTGCCACGGAGTATGGGTATCAAGGAAGTCATTGTACATTGCCACGTTCTTTTCGTTCTGTGACTGCTCAATGAGCCATTCGTCGTTATGGCGCAGATAGTTCATGTCGTGCTGACTGCCATCAAGATTGATTCTTAGCTGAGGGTTCAAGGCCTGTAGGCGCATCACGGCATTAGCCATCGATAGGATGGCACGAATGGAGGTGGTGCTTCTGGCTTCGACAGTGACGTCGCCCTTAAATACAGTGGGGAAGCGTTTTATCATTCGTTCGGCAATCTCTCGGTGTTGCTGTGCACCCAGTGATGTTAATTCACCTTGTCGCAGGTGTGCCTCCTGCTCCATTCTGATAACACGTTGCAGCACATCGCTGCCCAATGGGGTCAGCATGTGATCCTTTTCCCCCCTCTGCAGGGTTTCTATGATGAATGTGAAGTCTTCTGTTTTTGTGGGGTAGCGTGAGCCGTGGCGCCCGAAGTGACTGATATAAAACGGCTTCTTGTTTCCTGGGGCCGGTGTCAGTTGTTGTTGCTGAGGACCAGGGTAGGCATAGAAACAGCCTCCTGAAATATTCAGGTTCTGTTTGATGTCTTGTTGGGGACTTTGTGCGCAAATGGCCAATACTATTCCCAACGCATAAAAAAACAGTAGCGCCCTTTTCATGTCTTTCAGTCAACTAAGTGGCGGCAAAGTTACAAAAAAGATTGAAATGGTGGTGATAGATTTGGAATTTTTTTGTAATTTTGCGGCATAATTCATGAATTTATGGCAAAGAACACAGTTTGGCACGATGACTATTGGCTTTTGTTGATGCAGATATACTTGCAGAAGCCTGTGGGCCTTAAGCCCCTCTATAGTCGTGCGATGGTCGACTTGGGGGTGGAGTTGCATATTGCTCCTCAGGTGTTGCGTTCTAAGATGCAGCAGATTGCCCGCCTTGAGACCCCTCGCATCGAGCGCATCTGGCAGACCTATAGTCAGAATCCTCGTCGCTTGGCTCGTGCTGTTCGTTTGTTGCGTGAGATGAAGGGATTTGGTGCTGCCGACAACTTCTACGAGGGAGTTGAGGTGCAGGAGACCTTCGAGAAATACTTCCGTCCACTTGCCGAGGATGCCCGTTTCACTCCTGTGATGCTCATCCTTATTCTCGACCTCTTTTTCCGCCTCACCACCATTACGATGGTGCCAGAGACCCCAGAGGTTCAGGAGCTGGCTCGCCTCCTGAAGTTAAAGCCCTCCGATGTGGTGGAGGTGCTTGGCATCTTCCAGTTGTGTGATCCCTATCTCAATCGTGACGAACTCGTGACCTCCGACCTCCTGTTGCCTTGTCAGCAGGTGTGGCAGCGCTATGGCAATATCGCCACCGAGCAGTTGGAGGCCCATGCCACGGAGTTGAAAGAATATTTTAAGAGTTGATGTCGTTATTGCGAAATGACGTTATAGCGTTATAAGGGAAATGGCTCAGGGTCAGATACAAGAACAGAAACTTGAACAGAAGCTGCAGCAGAGCATCTCACAGCAGCAACTGTTGCAGTCGCAGCTCATCGAACTGCCCATTCAGCAGTTTGCCGAGCGTATCGAGACCGAAATGCACGATAATCCAGCTTTAGAGAACTCTTCAGAAGACTCGGAGTTTTCGGAGTACTCTGATTTCTCGGACAACTCAGAGAATTCCACCGACGATTTCGATAGCCAGCGCGAACGCGAGGAACGTAGCGATGCACTTGATGCCGCCCTCGAGAATATTGGTCGCGATGATGAGGACCTTCCCGTTTATCATGGTGGCATGTCCACCTCGGAGGAACGTGAGGATATGGTGGTAGGCGACATGCAGTCGTTCTATGATCAGTTGCTGGAACAGGTGGGCGAATTGGAACTTACGGACCAAGAACGCTATGTGCTGGAGTATCTCATCCGTTCGCTCGATGATGATGGACTGTTGCGAACATCCCTCGATACCATTGCCGAGGAGTTGGCCATCTATCACGGCATCGACCTGACTCCTGCTCAGATAGAGAGTGTACTCCATCGCCTTCAGCAGCTTGATCCTGCTGGCATCGGTGCCCGTTCGTTGCAGGAATGCTTGCTTTTGCAGGTGGAGCGCAAAGGCAGTTCTCACCTTACAGATCTGATGCGCTTAGTGCTTACCGACCATTTCGATGCTTTCACCAAGAAACATTGGGATAAGATTCAGCGCGCCTTAGGCCTAAGCGACCTCCAGACCGATAAACTCCTCCGCGAACTACGCCGCTTGAATCCCAAGCCTGGTGCAGCGATGGGTGAGGCTATTGGTCGCTCTATGCAGCAGATAACCCCCGACTTCATCGTTGATACGCAGGACGATGGCACCATTACCTTTTCTCTCAATAGTGGTGATGTGCCCACTTTGCAGGTTTCGCAGTCGTTTGCCGACCTGCTCAAAGACTATCAGAACAACAAGGAAGGTCTCAGCCGCCAGATGAAGGAGGCCCTCCTCTATACCAAGCAGAAGGTGGATGCCGCCCAAAGTTTTATTGATGCCATACAAGCGCGTCGCCGCACCTTGACGCTCACTATGAAGGCCATCATCCGCCTGCAGCATCGTTTCTTCGAGGAAGGCGACGAGTCTCTCCTGCGTCCGATGATCCTGAAGGACGTGGCCGAGAAGACAGGTCTTGACCTTAGCACCATTTCGCGTGTGTCCAACTCGAAATATGTGCAAACCCGCTGGGGCACGTTTCCCCTGAAATATTTCTTCAGTGATGGCTATGTCACCGAGAGTGGTGAGGAACTCTCTACCCGTGAGATCAAGGCAGCTTTGCGCGACCTCGTTGATGCTGAGGACAAGCGCAAACCTCTGAGCGATGAAGCCTTGTGCGACGCCCTCAAGCAGAAGGGCTATCCCATTGCCCGTCGCACGGTGGCCAAGTATCGTGAGCAATTAGGAATCCCCATAGCAAGATTAAGAAAGTGACAAGAGAGAAAGGTTTTATCTACGCAGCACGTACGGTCAGTCTGATTTTCACACCGTTCTATCTGCCCCTGATGGGTCTGGTAGCATTGTTCACGCTCAGCTATCTGAGTCTGCTACCCATCAGTTATCGTCTGTTGGTCACAGCGATGGTTTATTTCTTCACCATCCTGCTGCCCACATTCCTGATTCATCTCTATCGCCGTTTCCAAGGTTGGTCGCTATTGGAGTTGGGACAGAAGCGTCGCCGCATGGTGCCCTATGTGCTGAGTATCCTGTGCTACGCCCTTTGTCTATGGGTACTCTATTCGCTGCATATCTACCACTTCGTGTCGAGTATCGTCTTTGGGGCATTAGTCGTTCAGATTATGTGTGCCCTTATTAATATATGGTGGAAGATTTCCACGCACACCGCCGCCATCGGAGGCGTGGCAGGCGCATTGTTTGTCTTTGCCGACATCTTCGGGTTCAATCCCGTGTGGTGGTTCTGCCTGGTCTTTCTTTTGGCAGGCATTCTAGGCTCTGCCCGTATGTATCTGCGC
>Ga0310786_10002022_pt1 | contig 31798 bp, 37 predicted proteins | sample AusTroGonzalo_MG_FD_203881 | JGI IMG/M metagenome (GOLD analysis project Ga0310786, IMG submission 203881) | Bovine rumen microbial communities from tropical cattle in Woodstock, Queensland, Australia - Gonzalo_03 (v2) (version 2) | ecosystem: Host-associated > Mammals > Digestive system >...
ATTCCTTCTGATACGATTTCCAGTATTTCGTCCAAATCGGCATCGTCGATAGACACGTCGAATTGTCTCGTGTCATCATCGCCCGTATCAAACAAGTCATACTTGCAGTTCTTACGAAACGCGCTCAAAGCGCGTTTCATATAGCCGTCGATGGTTTCTGCCCTGGTGTTATCGTCGAGCTTCAAAAACTCAAACTCAGAAACCTTGCTTAAAAATGCACCCGTAAACACATCGTAAGGGATTCCCATAGCGCCCTCCCTTATTTTTCAATCAACTCAACGCCAAGAGCATCCTCAAGCGCAGCAATCGTTTTTCGTGAATCGATGTCGCCGGATGTAATCAGTTCACTTGCGCGATAAGCAATGGACTTCTTCTGACCTGACGACATGGCAGAAAGAGCCTTCTTGATTTCGGCGGGAGTCTTCTTGAAAACCTCGTCAAACTTATCAAGAGGAATTGCGTTCTTGTAATACTGCCTCACGCCAAGAAAGTCGATAATCCAATCCTCATCGAACATGAACCAGTTATCCTCGAAGAATCGCTTGCTCGCAGCCTTTGCGTTCCGAAGCTCGCGTAGCTCCATCTCCTGCTCCGCGCCGAATCCGTCCCAAACGAATTTCTCACCTGTACGCGGACTGACATAAACGAGCGTCCCCTGGAACCCGTTGCGAACAACGACATACTGTGTCATATCAATGTCCTTCGGGATAATCTTTTCCTCAACCGGCTTCTGAAAAGCGGTGCTTTCAATGTTTGTAGTATTCGTGGTTTTTGTTCTTGTGTTAGCCATTTTGTATTTCCTTTCATTCAGTAGTACCTGCGGAGCATGAAGCCCCGCAGGTATTTGTTGCAGACGTTATTATTGACTTGACAGATTAGGTCATGTCATAGATGCCGATGCCGGAGTTGCCGCCAGCCAGCACAATGCCCATGCCGTACTTCTCGCCGTACAGATACTCCTGTGTGAAGTCAGCATTCTGCATCGGGTCGCCCATCAGCACAATAGGATTGCCCTCGTACACGACCTTGATGGGCTTGTCGTCACCGGCAATGACGGTGATAACAGTGTCGTCCAGAACAAAGTTGGTAGAGCCAACCTTATGACGCTGAGGAACAGCAACGCAAGGAGTGCCGTAGAATGTGCCATAGTAACCCATAGCGTGCAGCTCGTCCTTGGCGCCGTTGCTCTGGATGGACTCCTTCAGGTTACGAAGAGCCTTCTTGGTGCCAATCAGAGTAGCAGGCTTGCCACCAGCAGCGGCCTCAACATGAGCGATGACGCCAAGCAGAACGTCCTCGTCGTAGGAACCGGCAGCGGGGAAGTAAGCAGTGCCGCCAATCTGAGCAGCAGACACGCCGCTCCACAGAGTATAGATGTCATTCAGCAGCTTCTGACGGAAGGACTCGGCAACCTTCTCGATGAATGTGTTGAAGTCAACGCGACCGGAGAGCACGCGATTGAGCTCCTCGTAAATACGGACAACCTTCAGCGTGGTGGGAATCGCAGTCTCGCTCACGCCGCCAAGACGCTGACGACGAATGCCCTGAGTGCCATCGGCGGCATCAGCGATAACGAACAGGTTCCTGTCTTCGACAAGGAAGAGGTTCTCGTCGCCCTCAGCGACATTGCGGAAATCAACAAGAGCGTTGAAATACTCGTCGCCCTGCAGACCCTCGACGATAGTGTTGCTCAGAATCTCCTCAATCAGAGTGAAAAGACCGTTGCACTTGCCATCGCGGATAGCCTTATAGTCAAGAGTAGTCTTGCCATTGTTGGCCTCAATCAGAGCCTGACGCAGAGCATCCTGGGACTGACTCACAGAATACTTCTCGACATTGCCCTTGTAGGCATCAACGGCAAGCTTCACAATATCTTTCATTTCAGCCATTGTATTATCCTCCTTCTTGATTATTTGATTACGCTACCTGGATGACGTAGTAGGTATAACGACCAACCACATCAATGGCGATGACACTGCCAACAACAGTAGAACTGGGAGTCGCGCTGCCAGTCTTGATGTTCAGCTTAATGTCAGCCTTCAGCTCAACAACGGAGCCGACCTTGCCGTCGGTGCTCTCGTTGGTGTTGAAAGCGACGGCATCAGCGGTAACGGAAAAGATGTCGCCGGAATGCAGATGATAGCCACGGCAAATCTTGCCAGCATCATTGCGGAACTCGTCCAGATTGCGCTTGCGCTCGTCATACATGACCTCGGGGGTGGCAATCAGAACGATAGAATCGAGAGCGTCGGTAGCAGCAGGGGTGACACCCTTCTTAATCTCGCGCTCACCAGTCATCAGAGTACCGTCAACCTTAACAACGTTGCCGTTGTCAATCGCTGTCTCGGTAGAGCCGGAACCCATGTATTTCACAGACTCAAGCATAGAACGGACATCGGTGCCCATCAGCTTGTCGGTACGCACAACACCATAAGCCATAATGTGTATCCTCCTTATTTAGTCATTGGATTCGATGCCGTACTTGGTAAAGATTCCGCCATACGGCTCGTTGGAAATATCGTTTTTCGTCACTTTCAGCTTCGGAGCGTTTTCCTCCAAAGCGAATTTCGCATGGGAGCCCTGTCTGCCGCGAATCGCAAAGCATTTCTCCTCAAGCTCTGCGGCATCATAGCAATCGCAGTTTTCTCTCAGGGTTTCAAAAGCCTCGACACCGACTAAATCCTCGAACTGAGCAAAGACTTCATCCCGTGCGCTCTGCGCAGCGGCGTTCTCGGTATCTGCCTTAAACTTGCGAAGCTCCCCAAGCTCTGTCTCCATGGTTGTAATCGTGTCGGAGGCAGTCTGGTATTTGGCCTCCCACTCCGCGCCATTGTGGATAACCTGCTCCATTTGCTGGAACACGGCGGCAAACGGAGAAGCCTGCTCGCCCTCGTCAAAGTCAGCAATCACATATTTCTTGCGCTTCTTGCTCTCGAAATCGACTGTGATGCTGTCGCCTTCAACCGCGTATGTAAAGCCGTACAGAAGCCAATCGTTGGTATCCCAGCAGTAGACCTCATGCGCGTCAAAATCGCAGTCAACATACCAGTAACGAGTGCATTCGCCCCACTCGCGCTCAACCTTTACGGCCTCAAGCACGCGGGCAATCTCTTCAACCAGGTTGCTCGTCAGGGCATACTGGTTCTGGGCTGGCTCACCGGCGGGTTCGCCGGAATTGTCGGAAGCGGCCTTTATCGCTTCAAACTTTTCAGTGAGTTCCTCCACGGTATAATCCTCCAGAGAGAAGTCCAAGCTCTCGATATCGATGCCGTACTTGGCGGCAAGTTCAATCTTGTCTTGCAATACCTTTTCTCCTCCTTCCATCGAATAATTTTGTGGGTGTGTATTGTCATCCTCTTGCGAGGGAGTGACCATTTGAAAGCTTTCCTTTAAGTCTCGCATCATCTCAGAAAGCTGCTCTTTGAAATCCTGCCGTGTATACAGCTCAAGCGCCGCGCTCTCAAAGCACGGCTCCACACCAATCAGTGCGAAGGCGGTAAACTCGAAATCGTAGATATAGAAAATACCGTCAATCGATTCTCCGTCTTTCACGGTAATCTCCATCGATTGCGCGGTAATTCCGTCTTTCTTGATTTTCTGATATGCCTCTTGTCTCTTCCAAAGCAGAGCTTCAACAAACAGGTATTCGTGTGTCGTGCCATCTTCCTCTTCCACGAAATCCCACCAATACTTTGCAGACTCTGGGATGAATCCAACTGGACTCGTCATATTGATGAGCTTCAGAGAACCATTTGCATCACGCACAACAGCTATATCGTGTCCGCCGAGCGTATCTGTTTCTCTGTCGTAGTTACATACAATCGGGCACCCAAACATTGTCTGAATGCTCTTTTCAAACGCCTCTTTTGAAATGCAGCTCGTATTTCTGTTGACGCCTGTGTATGCAACACGCAATACGCCCTTATCGAAAGAAGAGTTAATGGCACATAAGTCGGTTAAAGATGATGCGTAAGTCATGTTTAAGACCTTATTCATCTCAACCTCCTGAATATAGAAAGCCCCGGCACAAACGTGCCGGGTGCTAACCTGATTTACGCATGTGGATATGTTAATGTATCAGTCGCCACATAACTGATTTCCTCGAAGGAAAAACTGAGTCTATTGTCTACCGCAAAAACATATGTATGATTTTTGCTATCTGCCCTCATCATCGTAAACCCGGCTGACAACAGTTTATCTTTTGCGTCGTCATCAAAGACGTATATGAATCGCCCATTCATCAGGCATCCTCCCGATTCTGCTCTCCGCTTTCAGTAATCTCTCCAACGCTCTTCGTTGGAGCGCCGCCCTCGTCCGTTGCTGCATTGCTATCCAAATCAGATGGGCTCATTTGTGTTGAACTCTGAATCGGACGGAACATATCCTGAAGCCTGAGAACCTGTCCTTCAAGGAAGCTCATACCGTCAAGCTCCGCTTGACCGATTCCCTGGGACGCTGCATAGGCGGAAATTGTCGGTAGGCCGTAAGACGCAGCCTTCAAATATGCATCACCAACCTCCTTGCGATTAAACGGAGATACGTCAAGGAAATTCACGGTGAAATTCTTCCCGTAGCTCTGCGCCTGCACAATCCGGTTCACGGCGTCCTCAATGCTCTTCACGATTCCATATGTAATCGACTGGTCAGCCTTAATCGACAGCAACAGCGCATTTGCGGAAGCCTTTTCGTTGTTGAACAGAAGGGAAGAGACGCCTGCGGCTGTGAATAGGTTCTGTTCCGCATCTGAAATTGTGTCGGTGTCTCCAGTATGCGTGCGCTCGAAGCTGATTTTATCAATCGGCATCGGCGTAAGAACAGAGCCGACTTCCTCCGGCAAAACAGCGTCAAGATTTCTCCAGAACTCCTTTGCCTTATCCAAATCGATACCCCAGCTTCCGTCCGCTTCCATCGGCAGCTTCATTGCCAGCATTGCGTAGTTCTCAAGCGCAGTCTTCGTCAGCTTGAGCTGTCGATAATCCTCAAGCTCATAAATCTCGCGCAGAATACCGGCAAATGGCGGTATTGCATAGTCAAGGATATCGTTGTTGCACTTAATCGCAAATGAATTTGGAGCGTCGAGCTCTATCCATCTGACAGTTCGGTTCGTCTTGTACTTGTTGTACTTCGTTCTGAACTCAGCCGGATAATAAGCGAGCAAATTGTTGTGTGTGTCAAAGTAGGAGAAATCAAATGTGACATTCGGAACGTTTCCCTCTACGGATGAAATCTGGCAGTAATCGCTTGGGAGCTGCTGAATCGTAACGCTGTCATTAGTTATCCACGCGGTTCCGTAAAACACATCTTCGCGCAGACACACCGTAAGAATTTTTGGGAACTGCGTTTTGATGCTCATTGAAGACAGCAGATTCAAAACCTTGCGATAATTACTGTTCGTTGTTTTCACGTTCGCCTTCTTCGGGTCAATCTTATACGGCTCAACGATGTATGACAAATCGGATAAACCAACGAAGTATTGAATAAGTCTGCGGAAATGTGGACTCGCTCCGTAAATGTAGATAACAGCGCGGCGAAGTTGCTTCTCATACTTGTATGGATTGGAGAGATATTTTGTAATATCATCTTTTGTATACAGAGAAAAAGTTGGAGTGTTTCGGTTGTTGTTCAAGTCCCTCGTAATCAGTCGATTCAGAATAGCGAACCTTTCCGATATTCCGATGTACCCGCTGAAATCCGCGTCCTTGTTTTTCTCAGTACCACGTTGTCTGTTTGCCCCTGGCACCTGTCGTATTCACCGCCTTTCCTGTATAAGATGGTGGCTTTATAACAAACATATCGGACGCTTGCGTATTAACTCCGAACCGTTTGCCGAGCTTATTTTCAAGCTGTATCGCCACATAATTGCTGTATGATAAACTCGAATACCTATCTTTTCTGGCACCCGACTTTTCAAAAATCTTCACCTTGCCGCCGGACTCTTCGTGCTGCAGGTTCACAAGCTCGTCTATCAATAACGTCGTATTGATATATGGAAGCTTGAGCTGCATCTTTTCACCCGGGTTCAAGGAGGCATATCCTTTGATTGAATCAAGAAGTTCATCCGCATCATACTCGTTCATCAGAAGGCGAACCCTTCCGCTGCGGAATCCTTCGCGCAATAAAAAGGCACAGTCCGAATTGAACTGCGCACTTGCCTTGATTGCCCATATTACCTTAGCCGCTCCTGGGACTGTACACCGCGATGCCATCTCCTGATTGTTGCAGCATGACAACGCCGGATAAATCTCTCCAGTATCCGTGTCTACTATGTCTCTCGCCAGAGCGTCAAAGACGCCAAGACCGATGCCGTTTGCGTCAAGCACAATGTAATCGCAAGCATATTCATCGAACAGCTTTCTCACCATCAGAGCCTGGTCGTCCGTCCTCAACCCCTCACAAGAAGCAGCATATACAATGTTGCTTGAATACCTTCCTGCTTTTGTCGGGATAAGCTGGTTAATAAAAATCGCAGTTGCGTCATTGTTGTTACGCCTGCTCGACATCAAAGCAATATCAGCAGACAGCAACCGAACCTCGCCGTTCTGCTTTTGTGGTATCTTGAGGAGCTGTGAATTGAGCTTAGAAGATAATCTATCCGGTAACATAGGGTACTTGATTCTTCTGTTTTTGGATATTGAATCGAAATCGAAAAATGCGCCGTCTGCGCTTCCGTAGAACTCCGCGCACATTTCCATCGAGAACTTGATATCGCTGAAATCAGATTCAGCCATTTCGTCGGCAACTGTTTCCGCGTCGAGCAACCCCTCGCTGATGGAGAGCTGATAGGGGAAGCCGCACACAAACTGATGCCGCTGTGAATCTGTCATAGCTCTTAATGTATCAACGCATTTTGTATACGACCAATGGTCTTTGAAATACGCAGAGCTAAGATACATTGTCAGATTCTTTTCTTTTGCATATTCTTCCTTACGCTGTTCGTCCGTCAACTCTTCATAACGAGGCATCCGACGGAGTGTAAGGAATTTTCTCAGAACAGTATCAATCGTATCCTTTGAAATCAATCGATACTCGTCCAGCAGTAAGACGTGGCAGCGATTGCCTCGCGCAGAATCGCTTGCCGTCACGACTTTGATAACGCTCGTATTAAAGAACACTATCTGCGCATTGGTGCCGTTTACCTTTGACTGCTTTTCGTCTATCTCGGCACAGAGCTCCGGCGACGCCGGTTTCAGCTCATACATTATCTTCTCAAGAACATTGATTGCCTGCCCGCGAGTACCTGACGCGATACACACCTTTGTTCCCGGATATAAGATGCACCGAATCACGCAGTAAATCGCGCTCAAGAATGTCTTGCCGAGCCCGCGACATGCAATTAAAACGAAAATCGTACTCCAAAACATCATTACGAGGAGAATCTTTTGAAACTTTTTTAGCTTCAAATGCAGATAGTCCTCCGCAAATTTGTCTGGATTATAGCGATAAAATGCTCCCCAATACGCAGCGCCATCCATTACGCGCTGGTATCTGTTCATGTGGATTCATTCCCAACTTCTGTGCCGGGTGGTTCATCCATCATTACCTCAGCAAAAAATGTTTCGTCATCCTCTCCGTCGTATTCCGGCTTATCCACGCGAAGCTTTGCGATTTCATCCTCATACATTTGAGAGTATGCGTTCTTCAAACCAAGCATCTTGCAAAGATGCCCCATCCATGTAAAGACGTATCTACGAAGTCCGTTTACGTCTTTCAAATCATCGTCGATTTCCGGCAGCGGGCGTTTATTCTCGTAACGATACAGCCACACGCCGAGAGGCGTGGAAGATAAAGCCGCATCCATATCGTCCTGCCGCTTCTGAACCGGCTTTAGATTCGCGCTTCCGAGCAATGAGTTTAATGCGGTAACGCTTTTTTCAACGCTTCGCCCAGCAGCTCTGTCTCTGTTGATGTCAAGCTCCAGAGAACAGATTTGACGAATGATTGCCTCCGTGCCGATATCCAGCTCTGTACCGTCCGGAAACCGAGACATCCAATAGGCGCGTCTCTGTTCAAGTTCTGCGTACATCCCAGGTGTGTAGCCGGAACCCCAGAACGCCACAACGTCAGATGCGACGCTTGCTGAGTCTATCTCGTCTGAGTCCGCACGGATTGTATCGAAATCCCATAACATGTTCTCTTCGTTTAATGTGTCGTCATAGGATTTCCCGGCATAATTGACTGAGTTGATACGCTGCAAATACTGAAGCATAATCGTTCTATTACTGTTCTTCTTCGATACGGTTTCGTATGCTCCGGCGTCCCAGTATAAATCCAACTTCCTGCAAACCTGCCGAACCGCAGCTTTTGCGTCGTTGCAGCGATTCAGGTAATCGTTATATATCACCTCTACGCATGATTTGCAGATTGGAAGATGCCCGACGCCTTTGTATAAAAAGGAATAGCTGACGGGAAAGTTGCCTTTATACTGTCCGTAAGCTCTGCCGCATCTCGAACAAACCGCTTTATCTGTATTGACTTCAATCGGCACGGTTACTCACCGTCCTCGTCATTGTAAATCGGCAGAGGTTCGTCAATAAGTCCATCGGCAAGCGAAAGCTCATACACCTTCGCCGCCATGCGCAAATCGTTTCCAAAGTAAAACCGTGGGACATAGCGACCCTCTGCAGTTACTTCCTCGCCGGTTTCAACATGCTTTAATACACGAGGCTTCCTATACCGCAATCCAAGCGTACCGAAGCCGCGAAGTGTAATCGGCTCTCCGTGTTTAATGGAATCCTCGATAACCGCAAGACAGGTATCAATAATAGCTTCAACATCTTCTACTGTGTATATCACGCTCTTGTCCGTCTTGCGAACGACGAAATCTTTGGAGTGTCCCTCGTCGTCAGAAATATGGAATACCTGTTTCGGTATTGAAATTGGTTTGCGTATATCTCCATCGCGCAGCTCTGCGGCAACGCGACGTACTAACTCTTTTCTGTTCATGTTTTCTCCTTTACTACACATTCACTCAGATATCTCCGAATCCCTTTTTATCTGGGACTGAAATCTCTCCGTCTTTGAAATACATTCCGATTTCCTCGTCTGCGTCGATATCTTTATAGACACGCACCATGTCGGAAGATTCCCAAGCGACAATACTTTGAATCACGCCGTCAGGAATACCAGCCTTTGCAAGACTTGTTGTAAAGTAGTGCCGTAAACTATGAATATACGCTGGCTTACCGGAAAGTCTCGAAAATGTATTTGCCCAACTATTCACTGTGGAGATAGGAATGAACTCGTCGCCGTTCTTTGGGTTCGGAAACAGCCACTCACTTTCAATATGAAGTTCATCGCGCATTTGAGCCCAGGCGTCAAAGTATGGCTGGAACTTCTTCGCAAGCGTATAGCACGGAATCATCTTTCCGCCGCCGCGTCCCTTTGTTTTGATTGGCGAACTCTTGTATAAAGCGCCGTCGCACACCAGCTTATCGTCCGCAAAATCAGACATTTTGAAACGACAAAGCTCTGCCTTTCTGCGCCCGCTATACATCGCAAGCGCAAGATAACACGCCTTTTCATAATCCTTGCGCTCCATAAGCTTGTCGAGCAACTCTTCAAGTTCGCTATCTTCCCATATTGTCTTTTCGCGTACTGGCTGATTGACGGGATTCTCCACCTTGTTGATAATGTTCCTGAAGTTCGGATATTCATCGTCGAGCACATTGGAAATGTAATTACTGAGGGAAGAAAGAGAAGCTTTGAGTCTGCGAATCCTCGCTGGACTGTTGCTGTTATTATTCAAAAGCCAGTTTTGATAGGACACGACGTTACGCTTTGTCCAATCGACAAAGAATTTATTTCCGTTGTTTTCGAGGCACCACACCCAGGCAATCTGAATGTCGTTCTCATATCCGTTGATTGTCGTCTCGCTCCTCTGAACAGAACGAAGATAATCGAGAAAATCGTTCAGAAGCAACGTATTTTCGGGGTTGACCTGCGAGAGCTTGGCTTCTGATGTGATGGAGTTCATTTTTGTGCTTCTGCCCACACAGACACCTCCTTTATATAATGAATAGGAGCCAGACGCATCCAGCTCCTATAGGCATAGTCCCGAGGACATATGCCGCAATTCCGTTGTGGTATTGTTGGCGGCTCCTGAAGGGCTCGAACCTTCGACATCGTGATTAACAGTCACGCGCTCTGCCAACTGAGCTAAAGAGCCATATCATCAGCGACTCGGCAGGAATCACAGTCTCCCACAGTTTGAACTACAACTATTCGCCTCGGGAACCACCCTTGAACGCCGCTGATTGAATTGGTGGGAGAAGGTGGACTCGAACCACCGATGTTTCTTATGTCACTGATTTACAGTCAGCTATCTTCGCCGCTGGATTACTCTCCCATATCACACCGGGGCGAGACACCCCGCCCCGGTCAGTATGCGTCCGCAAACGCATACCGCAATTACGCTAAAGGTATATCATAATGGCAGACGATTCCGGTTTCATCGCAGACGCATACCATCTGCTCCGGCCTACCATAGATTCGTTTCTGAATGCAAAAGTCGTCCATTCCAAGGAATGAGCCCGCCATGACGGTTTTCACGCCTTGTACCTCGTCAACGCGGTTATGATGAAGATGCCCGGACAAAACAGCATAAATCGGGCGCCGAGCCATCGCCTGTAATGAGGCGATTTTTGTCATGCTCCCATCAAAGTCTCCATGTACGCCAAGATACGCCTTACCGCGAATATCCAACAGGTACATCGTGCTGTCGATGTTGTTTGCTCCGCCGATAACAACATTATCAAAATTCTGTAAACGCGCAGAGAGATACCATCCGATTAAATCATCCATGCGCTCGTCAAGAGGAGAGTTCTCCTTTGTATCGAGACGGCTATGGTTCCCGGCGACGCTGACGTAAGTAACAGTCTTAAAATGCTTGCTCAGCTCCGCGAGAAATTCTGCTATCAGCTCAGATACACCCTTGACCTGTTCAATAACGTTTTCCTTGTTTGCAATTTGAATTGTCAAGTGTATTTTCCCAGAAATCGTATCACCGTTATTGAAAACATAGCAGTTCTCGCTGCCATGACGTTCTGCGATTTGCAAAATCTTGTCGAGATACGCACACATCATTTTACGGCATACTTCCGGGTTATATGTATTCCATGCGTTATGGATATCGACACCATAGTGCATGTCATTCAGGGAGCAAAGTAAATCGTTATCGGACGCTTCGATATAATGTCGTTCGTAAGAAAGCTCCGGCAGCTCGCCTGACTGAACCGCAGATACCAGTATCTCGTTCAGCTCTTCCTGTCTTGAGCGTTCGCGTATGACCTTGTTGAAGGCGTTTCGCATATCGTAGAACTTCTGGCGCTCCTTGCGAAGCTCAACCATCTTTTCATCGAGTTCCGCCATAATATCAGAACCGCCGCTCTGACTTACGCGCTCTTCATCCAGAAGCTCAAGCGTCTTACGACTGCCGTACAGCATCCGCCTCGCAACGTCACTTGAATATGGTTGCCCGTAAACGAGCTCCGACAATTCCGAGTAGTCGATATCTGCAAGCGTCTTATCTACGAGCTTCCCGTAGACAAGTCTTCTGTGGTAATCAAGTTTCGACTCGTTTTCTCTTTGCTCTATCCGCACCGCGCACATCCTTTCTGCTGAAAGTTGCGACGCAATTTGGATTACGGATTTCATTCAGATAACGCATCACGGGCGTTGTCTCCTCGCAGTAATAACGATGCCGCTTTGAACGCTGCTTCATCGTTCGCACAATATGTACGTTTGGAAACTGCTGTCTAATCGCGTCCTTTTCAGACTTTGTAATTGCAATCATCTGTGAATAATCATCCTTTTCTTCGTAAAATTGAGAAATAAAAACGCTTATTTCCCTTCATATAAGTGCTTCATCAAGTATACCAAAACCCGTTGTGTAACAACAGGTTTTGGCACATAGCAAATGACAACAATTCCACTATAATTAACTTGATGCGGTGTGAACACGAGCTCTCTGCCGCATAACAGCGTTGATATGATTCTGCATGGAGATTTCTGCGGCGCACGAATTGCAGTATTTTTGTTTCCTGCCTTTGTAGACATCGTTGTATTTCGTTATAATGCCGCAGTTCGCACACTCAAAATACGGCTCCCCGTGGTACTTGAGGTATTGATATCCAAGATTGCGGAAGTCGGTGATGCGCAGAACAACCTCGCCGGGTTGAATAAAGCACACCTGAACGTTCGTGTTGTCAACCTTTCTGGAAAACTGAATCATACCGGCTGCGTTCAGATTGTAATACATTAAGCTCTGTCTCTTGATGGACGTATTGATGTTTGCCATCCGCATGATATCGCTATCCTTGTTGTTTACCCAATGCCCGCCCTTTGGCGTGATAGCGTCCCAATACTTCGCAAGGCACAACAGCGTAAAGGCGAGCCGACGAATCTGCTTGCCGCCAAGCGCATCGATTTTATCCATCTCTGGTTTCGTAATATCAATGCTCTTGATATTAACCGCCTCATACTTAATGGCTCTGGAAAGCGCGGCGTCGATGGCATCAGACCATTTTGGCAGAGACGCCGTTGGTTCGCACTGAATCAAAAACACGTCGAGCAGCTTCCTTACCTCGTTCTTTGGGATTCCGTTATCTATGTAATATCTCGAAACACGATAAAGCGTTTCAAATGGCTTCTTCCCGAGCGAGCGGGAGGATATCATGTCCTCCGCCCACTCATGCTCATTCAGGACAATACTCATTCATCAACCTCTATTCTTTTAGCAGCAACAGAAAACCTGTTACCGCAGTATTCTAAATCTCCGGCTTCATCGATTATCGGATAATAAATCATCGAATCGTTCTTCTCAAGAAGATTGCTGATTATCTCCGTACCGCACATACTCCATGCAAAACGCTTCGTTGAGTTCCTCGTGTAACAGATATCCAGAACGATGTTGCACAGGGCGCGTTTGTCTGGGCAGATGATGTCGCACTCTTTTTTGAACTCCTCATTCATGGATGAAAGCGTTGCGAATGAATCATACTCGTCGATGCGCTCATAGTCAGCAAACACAGCGTAGCTGTTGAGACGCTTGTTATAATCGTCACGCAACCTTCTGATGGCGTTAAACTGCTTCATCGTGTACTCTGCGTCATTGCGCATAAACCGATAATCAAACTTAACTACGGCATTGTGCTTTCCGATGTAGCCGTCAAACTCCGCCTCGAATTTTCTGCAGATACGATTCATCACGCAATCTCCGGTGCCGACCGGCATACGCAGATGGAAAAACCGGATAAACTCGCGCTGCCTATCGCTCAACTCCTCGTCTGGCAATGACAATAGTTCGTTCACAGTCATCTGGAACTCGCGTAAGGCATTTCTGTCTGTGTTTTTTATGTATGTATTATATTGCTTCATCAAAGCGGGATAGATGTAACGCATGAAGTACGGCTTCTTGTCTGCAATAATGGAACGGTACAAATCACGCATACCGATGTTTTCTATCTCAAGAGCCGCAAACTTGTCGTGCCAGCTTCTCGGCATCGGCTTTGCAATAATTCCCTTAGCTTTGTCGATGACATTTTGTTGGTAAAGCTGCCCACATCGAATACGATAGGACAAGATTCCGTATTCTTTGGAATCGACAGGGAAGTGCGAGCGCACCTCAAACATGCTGGTTATCCAGTTCGTAGTCTGCCCGATGTCGTTCCCAAAGCTTTCAATGTTAGAACGGACAAAATCATCCTCCGTTGGAACCCGCTTTGTCGCCTTACGCTGTGCGCACATCAGGGCAGGAAGGACACGAAGCTTATTGACAAGCACACGATTGTCTGTGAGCATTACCAAGTCTCCGTCGAAGTCCATGCCGTTCAGCGCCGCCGTCGCGGTGTCCCATCCGTTGAACACCGTCGATGTGTGAAGATACCTGAACCAGTACCGCACATCGTCATTATCCGCAGGATGAACCAGGCGGATATTGTTATGACACGTCATCGGTGCGCGGTAACAGGCGAGACTCTTCGCGCCTGCATCAGCCCAATACTGATTATAGATTTCTCCGGCCTTGAGCAAACCCGTCTTCTCAAGCCCGAACATACTCTGGCAGAGAAGATACATGTCGCCGCTCGCAATCGAATAGTTGCCATGCACCTTGAGGACGCCGACCTTGGCTTCGTTGATGCGATTGCGTATCAGTTGATAGATGCTGTTCTGAACGAAGGCGTCGTTTATCACACGCTCGTCCACCATGATGGCCTTGATGAAATCATCGTCTATATTGGCGATATTCTTTTCGTTTAATCCGATTCCTTTCAAAAACAGAACCGTTTTGCGCCAATCTCCGCCGAGAACGTCGCGTATTTCATTCATTGTCGGAGCAATCAGTTCATCAATATCTTCGTCAGACAAATCGTAACTCTGAATGAACTGATAGTTCAGATTGCGCTCGTTCTCCAACTCCTTTGGACAAGTCTTTGCGATACCGAAGGTATATCCGTTTTTCATGGAAGTTTCCATATACTCTTCGCAACTCTTGTACGAATCCCAGAGCTTTACCATGGAAGTCGTGAGCACAAGCTCCACATTTCGGATATCAACCTCGTTGCCCCACGCATCCTTAACGATATAGGAGTGCGCAATCTTTTCAGCAAAGTCAACGAAGTCAAACGTGAACACCATGCCCTTCTCGAACGAGAACCTTGTGTTCACACCACTGACGGTGTAATCAAGTCCAAGCTCGTCGCTCCATCTTGACGCCAAAGAGGGGAGCATCATGCCATAGCCGTCAGAGGCGTCCATTGTTATCGTCGCGCCTTTGCGTTCCTCCATTACTGGCTCCCCGTCGCCCTCGTCCGTCAGATACAGGATATCGGAAAGAAACTCCGTTTCTGCGTCTTCCACAACAAGAACTCCGTTCGGAAATGATACCGGCGTGGACGCGCTGCATGTCAAAGCTTTGTACGCCTCAAGCTTCGCAGTAACAAGCTCCTTCTGCGCATCGCGTCCGTTGTCTACTCTGCGCTTGAGCTCGTCGGAAAGGCGCTCGCTGACAAATACGATGGTTGAGTTCTTGATTCCTCCGTTCGTGCCAAGCAACCGCTTATACCGAACGCCGTTGACGCTAAACCCGCGACACGCTCTGAAATAATCCTTCTCCTTGTCAATTATCAAACAGAGGTAGTCCGGCTTGAATTGGATAGAGTCCAAATCCTTATAGAGTTGGCGAATTGTCCGCTTGTTTTGAGGACTGCTCGGCTCCTTGCGAATGCGGCGGATTTGTAGTTTGATTTCTTTGGCCTTCGCGTCCGCATCCGTGATTCCATTTAGTTCATCTATCCATCGCAACATTTGGCTGTCTGCAAGTGAAATCACTTCATCGTTGCGGCGAGCTTCTTCAATGGGAAGCGTCAGCCGCCATTTTTCTTTGCGCAGCCTGCTACTGTGTATCTTATATATGTATTTTTGGCAAACCAACTGCTTGCTTATAGTATCTCACCCCGTTTATTTGCAGATTTTATAATAGACACGAAATGAGAAAGTTAATCCTCTTCGTTTATGTATGCATACCACGCCGCACGATACTCGTCTCTGGCGTCTTCAATCATCTTTGCAATCATTTCGTCGCAGCCGTCTTCGCAATCTTCACAATGATTTCGATACTTGCATTGCTCGTAAGCCGCACAAGTCGCACAGATATTATCCATTGACGCATCCTCCTTTGCTTAAAGACTGAATCCAATTCACAAGAAGGGTACGCATTCTTCTGCTTGGAATGTATATGTATGTCTCTTGTCCGTCCCGGATGCCGGAGCGCCAAATCCACTGTACCATGATGGACAGAGCGTAGATATCCTCGTCAACCTCTATCCCGTGCAAGTGATAGAACTTCTTTTCTTCCACGTTCATAAAGATATTGACTGGATAGACAAGATGACTTCGATTTCGATAGTTGTTCGTGGCCTTGGCGTTGAACGTCAGGAAGGCGTTCGTGTACCCCTTTCCGCGCAGCTTATTGAATGCGCTCTTATATGAACCCCAAAGCCTCTTATCCAGCGGAACGTCTCCCCAGATATTTTTGTAGCAGTTCATTATGTTCCGCTTGAGCTGCTCCACATCCTCGCCGCCGTGCTCGAACCAGCTCATTGACAGAGCGTAGAAATCGTCGCCGACTGCGTTCAGTCTGTCATTGTCGAGGATATGAATCATATCGGACAAATGGCTCACATATTCCGGCGTGTACCCGGGAGCTTCACAGAAACGATACTGGTTGCCATCCGTCCGAGCAATCCCGATAAACTCATATGGGATATTGTAGATTTCAAGAAAGTGATGAATCGACTGTCCGCCAAACAGATACGTCAGAACGAACACGTCCTTGAAGGAGAGAATCAGCTCCGGCGGCAGCGCCCAATAGAATAGTGTGTTGTTCTTATCGACGACTTTGACGAGCTCACGCGATTTCAGCATATAGAACAAATCGTGCAGCGCCCTACCGTTATAGTCCTCTTTCTCGACGGAGTACACGCCGTCAGTCTCTTTGATATACCCGGCATCAATCGCAAGCTGCAAATCAGCTTCGTCTATATCAAATCGCTCAAGAACCTCAACATTCTCGTCGATTATCAGCGTATATCCCTGTCGCCGGATGTCCTCCAGCATTTCCGCGCTGTATCCCTTAAACGCCTGATGCGTCGTCGAGATATTCCGTCCTTCCTTTATAAGAGCCGCCGTGTGCGCGGACTTCTTATATTGATACTCGCGGAGCTTCTCGCTCGGCTCGATAAAATGCGCATCCGGGCACTCGCGCTTAATACGAGCCGCCTCGTCCAGATATGGCGTAATATAGATGAACCTGTCGTTCGGGTGTTCATTCAGATATGTAATCGCCGCGCTGGACTTGCCGGTGCCCATGATAGCATCGCAGACCCTTACCACTTAATCCGAATCCTCCATTTCGGAGAACCACTCGTCGATTGGAATCGCGTCACCCTCGCAACAATCGTCGCAGAACGGAGATATCCATCCAGTCGTGATTTTGGTGGCGGGCTTGCCGCAACAGATACAGGTACGCTCACTGAGAGCTTCGTACTTTGAGAGCACGTCGTATCCTTCTTTGGTGTTTCCGTTGTCGTACCAGCGAAGCGCACCGAACTTCTCCTTTATTTGGGTGATGCGATACTTGTCCAGATAGTTCGCTTTGACGAGAGCATCCTTCAGCTCTGCGCAAAGCTGCTCTCCGAAAGCGATGCGCCAGCCGTCCGGCATACTGTCGAGCTCCGTATATTTATAATCGTAATCCGGCACATGCTCCGGCGAACCAGGCCAGTATCCGCCGTCAGCCGCCTCTGTGATTCGCTTCCCGCTCCACCGATTGGACGGAATGAGAAACGGGTAATTCTCGCAAAGCGCCTTATTGTATTCCTTAGTTGTTACCATGAACCCTCCTATTGAATTGCAAACATTGAATCATATCGTTTGTCGGCACTGGCATTATCGGCCTGCAAACATCCCACGCTACAATCATTCCAGTTGCCAGCGATTTTACCAGTCGCTCCTGCTCTGGCGTAAGCACAACCGGATTTCCGTATGGGACATCCTTAACATCCACGAAATGCTTGTCGATGTAACCGGCGACAGCCTTATCAACCAGCTTCTCTAATTCTTTATATGGTATCTGCTCCATCAAACAGCCTCCAGTTCCTGAATATAGTTACCGTCAATGAATTTGAAGCCAGCGCTTCCGAGGTTGAGGTGACGGTAGGCGTCCTCGATTTCCTCGCCGGTGAGTCCGATGTAGTCGAGCGTCTGCGCAGGGGAGGAGTGCCCGAGCATCTTCTGGAGCAGAAGCAGACGGCGTGAGTCGTTGTGCCCGCGCACCATCATCCAGTAGCAGAACGTCTTGCGCAGCGTATGGGTGGACATCTTCACGGACAAATCAAGCTCGTCGGCGATGCCCTTGAGAATCCTGTCGATAGACTTCACGCTCAGCGGCTCGTTCAGGTTCCCGCCGTTGTTGGACACGCTGCGGAACATGAAGTCGCTCATGCAGACGTTCGGCGTATGCTCAAGGTAGAGCGTCACCGCTTCAATGACGGCGTTGTTGATTGTGATGTAGCGATTCTTCTTCCGGGAGCGGGTGTTGCGCGTCTTCCTCTCGAACACGGGAAAGCTGTCGCGGAACGTGCAGTTGTCGTTGATGAGATTTGAGAACCGGAGCATACGCAAATCGCTTGCGCGAAGTCCAAAGTTGATGCCGACGATGAAGAGCATGTTATCGCGGAACCGTCCGTTCGCAATCAGGTACTCAGAGATACGCATGATGTCGTCCAGAGACTTGATGGGCTCTGCGGCGTGCTCCGGCGCAAGCTCGCAATGGGTGTCCTCCACAGCGGGAGCAATGAGCCCAGCCGCCAGCTTACGATTGGTGCCCTCTCGCAGCGCGTTGATGTTGATGACGTTGTGGTTAAAACGGGAAGCCTCGAACTTGATAACAGACATGAAACTCGTCCTTTCAGAAATAGTGTCAGAGTGGTTTTAGAACCGTTTAGAACCTCGGTGGTTCTAAAAGTTTGAAAAAGGCGTTGTGCCACAATGGTTTGCGGGCTCGTCCTTAAAAGGGAAAAAGCATCTTTGGGTTGTATACATAAGAAGCATTGCCGCCTCTACGAATAGACAGTCCACCAGGCGCTCCGCCCTTTGTCTGATACGCTGTGCCGCCTTTGCCCAGCACGCGCAGACTATATAATAGACAAGACAATCCAAAAGAAAAGCAGACCTTATAAATATCTACACTCTTATTATACCATATGAAAATAGCGAAGTCAAGGAAAGTCAAAATTCTATGTCTTGAAAATTGTCATTATTTTCGTTGCAGCGCAAACGTCCGATTTTATTGTAATTCAATTAAAAATTTGTCCAGAAATCTATGAGAAATCGTGTCATGGGAATCAAGTTTTACTGCTTTTGGATAATTGAAAATCAAGGTATTTCAATGGTTTGAGTGATTTTTTGGAGGGGCATGGGAGATGAAGTGACTTCCTGGCTCTGTGGCGCGACCCGCCGCCGAAATACCATAACCACGGCGGTCAACGTCCGAAAGCGTGAAAAGCGGACATTGACCGACCCGCCGTGCTGACCGTCTGACCGTGCTTGTGGTTGTACCTTTGCGGTGTATCGTGCAAGTTTCAAAAAAAGTGCTTGACATTCCCGCGACCATCCCTTATAATGAACACGACCCGACTAAATCGGGAATACATTTCAAGGGAGACCATACCATGAAAAAGACCAATGACAACAAGACCCCGACCCCGTTTGGTATGCTTATCAAGGCATACAACGCCGACCCGAAAGCGGAAAAGCCGCTGACCGACCTTGCGACCGCTTGCACCTATGCCGTGGTCAAAAAGGTGCTTGACCCGACCCGCCATAACGCGACCGCCGAAAATGCGACCGTCTCCAATTCCGGTCATTCTCCCGCGCTTGTCTCTATCCGTAACGACATGACCCGCGACCGCAAGACCCTTGACCGTCTGACCTATGCGACCGAAAACGCGACCCGCCTTGCGTACAACGCCGACGGCGACCTTGTGCGGGAAGTGATTGACGCCGACCTTGACCGCGCCGCGACCGACCTTATCCATGATACACTTGGAGACGGTCTTGACCTTATCCATGAAGCGGTCGTTGCCATTCTGACCGTGACCGCCGACCAGCTTGAACGCGACCCCGACCAGCCGACCGACCTTGAACGCAAGTATACCGTGCGGAGACTCAAGCGCAAGGTCTACATTCAGACCGCCGAAAGCGTCAAGGGATGGGAGACGGTCGAAACGACCCCTATTCAAGAAGTGTACAAGCATATCCGCCGCGCCATTCAAAACAGCCGCGCCATTCAGACCGACCCGCGCAACGGATACACCTATCTTGAAGACCTTGCGACCGACCCCGAAAGCGGAGACCAGACCGCCATATACCGCCGCTTGCCGAAATACGCCGACCTTGGCGGTCATGTTTGTGACTTCAACGGCGCGGAGACCGTGCCCACGACCGCCGACCGTCAGACCGTGGAAGACATTGACCGTCTGATTGCCGAAATGAAGCTGACCGACCGTCAAGCGGTCATTCTGAAATACCGCCTTGCTGGATATGGAGAACGCGCCATTGCGACCGCGCTTGGCGTTTCCCCGCAAGGCGTACAAAAGCACATGAAGCTAATGCGCGACAAGGCGACCGCAATCGGATTGACCTTGACCGTCAAGTAAAGAGACCCGCGACCATACAACGACCCGCCATTATCGGCGGGTCGTTCTCTTTTGGATAAGCGCGGCGCGACCTTGCCGACCCCGCCGCCGTGGTTGTACCTTTGCGGTGTAGGGCGGCAAGGCAAGCCGCACGGCAAGCCGACCGCCGACCCCGCCGCCGTGGTTGTACCTTTGCGGTGTAGGGCGGCAAGGCAAGCCGCACGGCAAGCCGACCGCCGACCCCGCCGCCGTGGTTGTACCTTTGCGGTGTAGGGCGGCAAGGCAAGCCGCACGGCAAGCCGAAGCGCACTCTTGAGCGCCTATTCAAGAGGGTACATCTTTCCAAAGATGCGTCGCCGGTAGCATGAGGAATTAAGCCCATGGTTCGGATAGTGAAAACCGCCGGAGTTAAACCGAGTTAGATGTGAAACAAGGTCGCATATCGCCTGAGATGCGTTACATCTGAGGGCTATGCGGGAAAGTTCGCAAATGCTTGATAGCTCGCGCTGTGTCCACCCAAGGGTGTTATGCTCCAAGGAGCTGATGCAATCGCAATGAGCTTGAGCGCAAGAGCGAGCGAGTATCGTGAACGCAATAGATTTTTCCCTTAATCGGGCGAGCATCGGAAATGATGCGCGTTCCGATGAATACTGCAACGGCTCATGGGCGCGATTTGTCCCATGAGCCGAAATGCAGAGCCGGAACCGTCCGAGAGAGGTTATCGTTGAAAGAGCGCCGGGGCAATCGTTCCGGCGCTCCATTGAGCGATAAGCTCAACATCACATGAAAAGGAGTGTTTGCAAATGACGAGAGCAGAAGCAAACCAGAAAATGCAGGAGTTGAAGGCGTCTGCCGAGGCCAAGGTGAAAGCCTATAATGAGGCTTTTCAGGACAAAAAGGCCGAGGAGTATCTGAAGCTCGACAAGGAAATCGCCGACATCATCGGCGAGTATACCGCCATCGCCCGCGACATCGTGTTCGAGGACTGCAAAGCGAGCGACAATCCCATGCTGACCGCCTGTGAGCGGCTTTCCTTTATGACCATCGCCACGAAAGACACGACCGAGGGCGATGACAAGATTCCCGTCCGTTCCGTTATCGAAAAGGAACGGCAAATCGACCTGCTCAAGCTGCACAAGTATTGCGACGGCATCGGCGCAGACCACAACTGGCTGTATATGGTGGAGCGTTTCAATATGCTCCTGACCGCGCAGAAAGCGGTTGATTTGGGCATCGACCCGAAAGCCGTGAACGACAGCTATGCCATGAGCGAGATTGCCCACGGCATCGACCTGGGCAAGAACCCGACCAGCAAGACCAAAATTCTGGGAACTCTGCGCAGCATCATCACCGCTATGCTCGGCGAGGAATACGCGAATAAGGCGACAAGCCATGACGTGAACTTCCTTATGAGCGTCTATTCCCGCAAGAACCGCAAGGCTCTGACCGTCACCTGCGCGAATCACAAGTATATGCGCGGCTATGTGATGGAAATCTGCCACCGCATCATCACCGACAAGGCGTATGAGGTGGACTACAAGAAGTCAAACAAGTAATCCTGGGCAATCCGAGAATCATCTGAGCGGCGGGGTTTTTATCCCGCCGCCCCATCAGCCGCTGATTATGTAATTACAGGAGGGAAAACAATGGTTCTTCATTCATTCACTGAGCTGGGCAAGGTTTTCGGCGTGAAGCCGAGAGAGCGCAAGCCGAGGGTATATCACTGCAAGAAATGCGGCTGCCAGATGCGCCGCGTCGGGGAAACGAATGTGTATTTCTGCCCCGGCAAGAATGAGGAGGGCGTCGCCTGCATGAACAGGCTGATTGTCCCCGTGAGGGCTTAATCCCCATATCAACCACACTGATGAGTCGTCTGACGAACGACGAAACGCCGGTATTCCCGGCGTATGTGGGTGTCAGTTTATCCTGAGTTCCACAATTCCCGATGAGGAGGTTCTGCTATGAGCTACGAAGTTTTCAGACGCAAGGTAAATGCTCTTATCGCAAAGGCCGGAGGGAATATCCGTGTGAGGTTTTCCAATGATACCGATAAGGGCAAGTTTTACGCGAATTGCTCTGATGGCACGACCATCATCGGGAATCCAGAAAGCCTGAAAGTCACGGTTCGTTTCGGCTCAGGCCATCAGGCCATGACCGCAATCTGAGGGAGGTTTCAGATGTATCGGAAGTTTTTCGTATATCTTGATGACGGCAAGGATTTTTACAAAATCGCCGTTGCCGCCGATTGTCAGCGTTCCGCCGCCGCTATGTGCGAGGGTAACGGAGACGTTATCGCCGTCGTTGACGTGACGGATGATTTTCCCATCAGCGCTGAGAGGGTTCGCAATGCGCTGAAAGCCGCCGGATTCCAGAAGTTCGAGATGGACTTTATCTGCCGGGTTTTGACCGAGTTCGATATCGCAGGATAAGGGAGGGTTTGTCATGGTTCGTGGAGTAATGGCAATCCGCATCTACTTTGATGGTGTGAGCAGGATGCCGATGGCAGACCTCAAAATGGCGGATGGTGTGGTAGAGCATATCTGCTGGGTAGATGTGAAACAGCGGAAAGAGTTTGAGGCCGGAATCAACGGGTATACGTTGGTTTACGACGAGCGACCCAAACGCAAATGGGAGGAATGGCTATGACAGAGGAAATGATTTTCGGCGGTTTTTACGCGCTCACCCTGATTGGGATTCTCTGCCTCGCCCTCGTGGTAATGGAGGGAATTTACAATTTCCTGTATCGGTTCGTCCCACCGTTCCGCCGGATGATGGACAAGTTTTATGATTCGCTTCCCGAATGGGAAGACGAGTGAGGAGTGGGCATGGAAAAGCTCGTTGATTGGTGGATTTGGCTCCGGTTTATCGTGCCGATTCTCGCCGTCGTAGCCTGTGTGCTAACGGTTCTTCTGGTTATCCTGATAGCGGCCGCGAAGGATTCTCTGCGGAAATGCAGAAAGAAGAGGTGATTGTATGGAATCTTCCGCCACACGGTTTGAGTTTCCTGGAAAGCGCAATCCAACATATTACGCAGAAAACGCCGCGTTTGGATACTACAACGTGACGTTCATCGTAAACGCTTCGCGGCAGAAGCTCACGAAATGCTTCGATTCTCCTTATCAGGCAAAGCTCTTTGTCAACAAGCTGAGGCATAGCAAGCGGTGTACGCTGATTTCGTATCCGCTTTTCAATTAAATAAGGAAAGGGTGGCAATATGAAGCTTATCAACGAGGCTGGCTGGAATAAGACAGTCGAGAACAACAGAGACCCATATGGCGCTTGCGTGATTCGGTTCTGCGAACGCTGGGCGGACATGATGGAGCAGGAAATCGCCAAGGGTGCGAAACTTGCGGACATCGCCAAAAAAACCTCCCACGATGCAGACACCGAGGGCATCACCGGCTTCATGTATGGTTGCGCCGTCAACATCCTGGCTCATGTCTGGGAGCACGGCGAGGAGCTCCGGCGCTGGCATAACGGTGAGTACGATTATGACGGCGACGGCGTGGTAAACCCCGCAATCCTCACGGTTGGTGTATAAGGAGGCAATGTCTATGGAAATCATCCTGATTCTTCTCGGCATTTTCTTCCTGATTGCGAACGCGAACGCATGGTTCGCCGTCCCGGTTATCGTAATATGGATTTGCTTCGGGCTCGCCGCGCTTATCCTGATTGTCCAGCTTATCCGCGCTCGGCAGTTCAAGAGGGCGTTCAAAGACCACACGAAAAATCTCTGGTAGGGAGGAGCATATATGGTAACTCTGACAAAGGCGGATATCGTCCGCGAAATCTGGAACGACACGGGGATGCGCCGCTCGGAAATCGAGCGCGTTGTGGACTCCCTATTTTCCAATATCACCTTCGCGCTGAACCACGGCAAGCGCGTCAAGTTCTCCGGTTTCGGCACCTTTGAGATGAAGCATCGAGCGCCGAGGACGGGGCGCAATCCGCATACCGGCGAGGCTGTGCCGATTCCTGAGCGCGATATTCCGTCGTTTTCTCCGGGTGACAACCTGAAGAATATGACGGCTCGTAAAAAGTAATTCATGGGGCGCCGCTGTTTTCCTCTCCTTTCTTTCCTTTCACCTATGCAAATGGGTTTTCTTCCTTTGGGAGCGGCGCGATAGTCGGGTAAGGTGGGAATCCGACAGGTAAAGCGAGGTTCGATTCGCCGCATGAGCTTTATCACAACCATTTCCCAATAAGCGATAAGCCGATGGTTTGCCGGGGACATAACGAAAAGGGATAAGTCCTCCGCTTCCCTCAAAGCTCTGCGCCGATGGCACGGTACAATTCCGTGGTGAGTCCGAAGGCCAAGGGCTCATAACGCTCAGACCTGAATACAGTACATATCCGGGACTTGCCATCCAGTCGTCCGGTTCGCTACCGGAACAAACGCAAATTGGCGCTGGATTCAGGCGTTGGGGACTACGAAAGTGTCCAAGTCGTAGGAAATGCTGCCACGGCGGACGGTATGTTTTGAAAGTGCATCCTTGTGTGTTGGAGAATCGCTGTTATGATGAGCGCCCGATGGAGGACGCGCAGCGAAAGGTAAAACACTCCCGTCTGCCCCGATAGCTCAGTTGGTTAGAGCGCGTAATAATTGAGGTTTGGAAAAATCTTAAACTGCAATTTTACAAATGTGCTGATAACACCGAGGTCGCAGGTTCGAGTCCTGCTCGGGGCTTTCTTATCGCGGCGGTAGCTTAGTTGGTAGAGCAATAGTAAAAGAAGCGTGGCGAGAAATCAATCGTCACGGACAGCAATGCTCTTTATGGGGACTATGTGTCGCAGGTTCGAGTCCTGCCCGCCGCGCCATATTTCGGGAGGTAGTCAAGTGGTCAAAGACAGCGGAACCATAAGTTAGTCTTGTCGAAGACTACGCAGCAAGGTTCGGACAATAAATCCGCCAGCTTTTGCTTTCGTTGGTTCAAATCCAACCCTCCCGCCCAAAGTAAACACCTGTGAAAGACGCATACAGCAACTCTCAAAAAAGATATGTATGAAGAACATGTTTAATCATGCGTCTTGTCAGGTTTTTACATACAGAAGGAAAGGCACGCACAGCAATCTTTCAAAAACGTTTTATGGGAAAATGTGATTTGTGCCTTGAAACACAACCCCTCAAAGACGCTAACAGCAATCTTTTTACGCCCAGACATTTAATCTGAATACGTGAAATGCGTCTTGGGGAAACACGAAGAAAGGGGTTAATCAAAATGGGATTCTACAATGCTATGAGGAACGAACTCCTCGAAAGTGACGCCAACGTTTCCATCACGGAAAACGGTGCAGTCGGGTATCGCTCTACGGGAAAGAGCTTGCTCGACATCAACTTCGCCGTGGCTTCTCTGCGCTCCGCGACGGAGCAGCAAATCATCCAGAAGTTCAGGCAGGCATTCTATGAGGACAAGCTCCTCGCCATGAAGTGGCTGTTCTATGCCCGTGATGTTCGCGGCGGGCTTGGTGAGCGCCGCCTGTTCAGAACGGCAATCCTCTGGGCTGCGAACGAATGTCCCGATATCGTTAAGGCGGTTCTTCCGCTGATTCCCGAGTACGGGAGATATGATGATATGTGGGATTTGCTCTGCGACGACGAGCTTCGTCCGCTTGTCATCAAGAGCGTCAAGAGCCAGCTCGACGACGACATCAAGAACTACAAAGACGGCAAATCCATTTCGCTTCTTGCCAAATGGCTTCCGTCCGCAAATGCATCCTCCGCAATCACCAAGCGGTACGCTGGAACCATTCGCCGTGGGCTCGGCATGAGCGAGCGGGAATACCGCAAGATGCTGAGCGCGCTCCGCAATTATCTGGACATTGTGGAGTCCAAAATGTCTTCCAAGCGGTGGGGCGAAATCAACTATGAGGCGGTTCCCTCCCGTGCCAACCTGATTTACAACGACGCCTTCCTTCGTAATGACGAGGATAGGCGTCGCGCTTTCCTCGCCGCTCTGGATAATGGCGAAGCGAAAATCAATGCTTCCGTCCTGTATCCGCACGACATTGTGCATAAGTACGGCGACAGCACCTACTACTCCTATCGCCTGAATCGATATGACGCTGCGCTCGAAGCTCTTTGGAGGGAACTGCCGGATACAGTTTCCGAGTGCGGCAACACCATCGTCGTTGCCGACGGTTCCGGCTCTATGTGTTCGAGTGTCGGAGGTACAAAGGTGACTGCGCTTGAGGTAGCGAACGCTCTTGCTATCTACTTTGCCGAGCGCTCTTCCGGCGAGTTCAAGGATAAATACATCACGTTCTCCGAGCATCCGCAGCTCGTGGATTTCGGTAATGCGAACACGCTGAGAGACAAGATTGCGGTTGCTCTTACTCATAATGAGTGTGCGAATACCAACATCGAGGCGGTATTCGACATCATCCTGAATACGGCAATCTCGAATCGTATGCGTCAGGAGGACATCCCGGCGAACGTGCTGATTATTTCCGATATGGAGTTCGACGGATGCGCGGTTTGCTCTACCGTTGACAGGAGCTCGCGGTATGGGCGTCAGTATTCCAGAGTTTCCTCGAATCTGTTCAAGGTGATTGAGCAGAAGTATCGCAGAGCCGGATACAAGCTGCCGCGTCTTATCTTCTGGAACGTCAACTCCAGAACCGGGACGATTCCCGTCCGTGAAAACGATATGGGCGTTGCGCTCGTCAGCGGTTTCTCCGTGAATATCTGCAAGATGGTAATGAGCGGGAAGACAGACCCGTATGAGTGCCTGCTCGAAGCCATCAACGCCGAAAGGTATCAGCCCGTTGAGGAGCTGATTTGCAGATACTCGTTCAAATGAGGAGGTAGAAAATGAGCATCACGATTCAGCCGGAAGATGTATGGGAGTTTTTCCAGCCGAGAAAAAAGGAGCTCAAAACGAAGATGCTCCGTATCGCCGACAACCTTGATTATGGCGTCAAGGTATTCCTGACGGAATCGGCTGGGCATCCGAAGATAGTCGTTGAGATGGACGACGAGGAGGTGTACTCCGAAACCTGTATCGGCAAGGAGGACACCAGGGAAACCACGAACAGGGTTTACAACAAGTATCTTACATCTCAGGTTATCAATGAGGTTTTCGGCGAGCAGGAAGACGATGCTGCGGACGATGCGGATATGCCGCCGGACGAGGAAGACTACGACGAAATCGAGCTTGACCGCATGGAGATGGAAGAAGAAATCGACGAGCGGGAAATGGAGCTTGACGAGGCAATCTACAACTTCGTGGAGACGGTGCTCGATGACCCGCTGGATGATTTCATCACAAACGCCGATGAAGTTTATGACGACTTAAAGGAACACTTCCTTGAGTATATGGCAAGAAAGTGGGGCTTGATGATTCGTCGCCCGATGTTCCTTGAAGATGAAGAATCGGGAGAAGAGTTCTTCGAGGAGTTTCCTTACGACTGCATCGAGTTCGAGGACGAGGATAATCCCATCTATAATTGATTACTTCTGTGCGCACCCGGATGTTTTGAATTGGCTCCGTCCGGGGGACAGGCGCGTGTAAGCGGTGGAATCCGCAAAATCAGAGCCAGGTATAAAGCCCGCCGGGTTCTGCCTCCCTTACCCGGCGGGTATGTCTTCTCGGGGCGGCCTCCGTATGGCGATACCATACAGGCGAAGACGGATAACCAACTAACGGCTACTACATCGAATAGAAGGAGAAAACACCATGGCAAAAGCCACTATCTCTGGGGATGCTGTCGTCATCACCTCTGCTGTCAAGCTGGAGGACTACAAGAAGGTGAAGAAGTATCGCCCGAACGCTCTCGTCCTGATGGGCGGCGAGGACGGCAAGGAGCCCATCTTCCGCGTCGGCGTTCTGCCCAACGGCGCTGGCAGCATCGGCAAGTACGGTGCTGAGTTCGCCAAGGAGACCCGCGACGAGGAGAAGCTCGCCTGCATCACCATGCTGTTCACCGGCAGCTCTGAGGCCAACATCAAGGAGGCCGTCGCCGACGAGATTGGCGCTGCCGTCCTGAACCTGAACAAGCTGGAGCTCACCATCCCCGGCGTGCTTGAGGAGATTGCGGCTGAGAAGGCGCAGATTCTAGAGAGCATCACCGTCGCTCAGTAATCTGCTGAGCAACTGAGAAGAGGAGTCGGCAATCGTCGGCTCCTCAAGTCCTATCAAGCCAAAACAAAAATGAATTAAAAGGAGAGTAATACCATGATTAAGGTTACTGTCGGCAACAATGTCAAGCGCGAGACTGTCATCGTCGATTCCGCTACTACGCTGCGTCAGGTTCTGGAGGATGCCAACATCGACTACACCCGTGGCACCATGCACCTGGACGGTTCCTCCCTGAACCCTGGCGACCTGGACAAGACCTTCAGTCAGTTCGGCATCACCGAGAAGTGCTTCCTGCTGAACGTCGTCAAGGCGGACAACGCCTGAGTCTCCGTCTCGTACATACGGAGCCGCCTCAATTAAGGGGCGGCTCCTGTTCATTTGCGGGATTGGTGGAATGGCATACACAGCGCACTTAAAATGCGTAGGCCGTGTGGCCTGTCGGTTCAAATCCGACATCCCGCACCATTTATCGAGGGGAGGTATCCGCATTGTTCAAAACGGCAATTCAGTCAACGCCGCTCACGTCTGATGCGGCGAACAAGTATTTCGAGAACACAATCACAGGGCAGCATTGGCAGAGAGATTATACGTTCCTCGCAACGCTCCGCGCCCTTCTGGAGCCCAGAATGAAAGAGGGAGAGAACCTGTATCTCTCTTTCAATTCAAGTCAGTATTCGGATAACGATTGCAGGAACACAGAGCAGAAGCGTGCGGTTCGCGCAATCGTAGATGATTATCCGACGTACCGGTGTTCGCTTCGCATCCATACTTTTAGCAATTCGAGCCAGGCGTCGAACTATGCTTGGCTGGAGTTGATGAAGTCCACATTTGAATCGGTATATCCCGGATGGCATCGCGTCGATAAGGTGACGCAGTTCTTCCGCAAGGTGTTTTACGTTTTGTGCTTCATCAATCCTGAACTCAAGAGCGTCATCCTCTTCACAGAGGATATGGATATGCGGAAGATGCACTATCTCCAGTGCGGTATGCCCGCGTATCTCCCGTGGTATTTCCAGTCCGATGACGGCGAAATCCACGTTTCCGAAATTGAGATGGCGCTGATTGACTCGCTCCGTCAGAAAACGCAGAACGCATATGAGGATTGCATCGCCAAAATCGCTGAAAAGTATGACTTTGATACGATTCGTATTCGTCAGCTTCTCGTCGGGTTCGAGTCCAGGTATGAGCGCCTTCGTTGCGATAAAGTGCAAAACGATATTGAGTACGTCGTTGACCGCCTCAATAGTCTGAACGCGGAGATTGCGGATTATCTCCGTCAGCAGCGTGATTTGCAGATTCAGCTCCTTGGGCTTGAGGCAAAAATCGCTCAGACGGGTGAGGATTCCGAAATTATGGAGTATTTCCTCTGCAATAAGCACCTGTCGCTGGAGAACGTAACAGACACGACGATGCGGTTCGTCGTCAAAGATTATCTCACCTATTTCGACGAGGATATGGCGCAGAGAATCCTTGACAACCCGTCGAGTTATATCTACAAGCCGAACGGGAGAGCGTGCAATAACTACATTCTCGCAGAGGATATGAAGCTTCTGATGACTGCGGTTTTCCTTGAGCAGACGATTAAGCTCCGCGTGTGCGCAGCTTATGAGTTCCGTCTCGAAGGGAATGTGTCTCCGCTTGGAGGATATGCCTATGGTTCTGATTACCGTGAATATATGCCCAATATGCATATTGATAAGTTCCGTTGTATGGGCAATTACAGCAGGACAATCAATCAGCTTTTGGCAGACCACAACTATATCGGAGCGATTGAACAGTGCATCGCTTCGTGCAAGAGCCTGAACTTCGGAGATTCTCCTGTAATGAGCGAGTTCGCTCGTCAGATTTATGGGCTCTCCGAAAGAGGTGCTGTAAATGTCCGGTGTTTCGAGCTTCCCGATGGAAGAGTCGTGACTCCGAAAGAAGCAATCGCGTATCTGAAGGAGGGAACGGAAGCCAATGGCTAAGATTATTAAGATTACGCCGGAGTGTATGGATGAAATCCGTAAGGATTTTGAGGACGCTTTAAGCAGCGCGAAGCTGTCCGATGGAAAAATCAATTTCACGAAGACGTTTGGCAACGTCAAGCGTGATGCGACGGTGTATTTCACCGAGCTTGCGTGGCTCAAGATGCAGACGTTGATTCGTGAGTTCGATAAGGAAGTCGCGTGGCACGGGCTTGCTTATCGCGGAGACGACCCGGAAAAGGACGAGTATTACATCAAGGATATTCTCGTTTATCCGCAGGAGGTTGCAGCCGCGACCGTCAACACCGACCAGGAAAAGTATCAGATGTGGTTGATGAACCACGAAGACGACGTGTTCAACAACATTCGGATGCAGGGGCATTCGCATGTGAATATGGGCGTCACCCCGTCCAGCGTCGATACGTCGCTCTATGACAGGATTCTGGAGCAGCTCGACGACACGATGTTCTATATCTTCCTGATTTACAACAAGCGGGGAGAAAAGACGTACAAGATTTATGACCTCGCAAAGAACGTCCTGTTTGAAACGAGTGATGTCACCGTCAAGATTCTGGATGACGGCACAGGCATTGAGAAGTTCCTTCAGGAAGCCAAGACGATGGTAAAAGACAAGACTTATACGCCGCCTGTTGCAGTTTATCAGGGCGGTTATGGTGGTTATGGTGGATACGGCGGTAACTACCAGCAAGTCGGCACCTATAAGAAGCCGGAGGACGACAAGAAGACTCCCGAAGCGCAGCAGATGGGCAGCGCATCGTCCAAGTCCGGCAAGCGCAAGGGCAAACGCAAGAACAAGGGCGGTACGTCGTCTGGCAACAGCTTTCATCAGTATTCGCTTGGAAGCGTAGCGAGCGAAGATGACGAGGAGGACGATTGGGGCAACCCGTATTACCGCTACGGATACATGGACTAAGGAGGTAATCAATCGTGACAAGGCAGGAATTTATCGACGATGTTACCACATGGAGCGAACTGTTGCAGTTTTGCTACGATGAAGATTACGACACCGACGATATCTATTCGTCCGATAGCAGAGACGATTATATCAACGACCAACTGATGGATTGGGCGCGGAACGACTCATGGCGTGAAATGCTGGAAACGCTGCGCGACCTCGAAGATGGCGACGGGTATGACTATTATCGCCACGACGACTATGACGATTGGATTGGCCTTTGTGACGGCGACGGAGAGTTTGACAGCTACAAAAATGCCGTCCTCGAATGGATGGATGAAAACGAATACTGGCCTGACGATGACGACGAGGAAGAAGAGGACGAGGAGTATGACGACGAAGAGGAAGCTCCGCCCGCCGATGATGACGAATCGTTTGAGGAAGACGACGAAGATGATTTCGATGTCGAGGACGAGGATTGTTCCGTCGGTGAAATGTTCGCGGCTTCCGTCCATTGTATCAGAGCCATCGCGCAGGAAGAAATCAACGCGGCGAAAGAGCTCGACATGGCGTTCATTTCGTTCGTGACGAAAGCGTAACAGGAGGTAGCTATGGATTTAAGTAAGAGCTATGAGTTTTTCC
>Ga0310786_10002023_pt1 | contig 31791 bp, 26 predicted proteins | sample AusTroGonzalo_MG_FD_203881 | JGI IMG/M metagenome (GOLD analysis project Ga0310786, IMG submission 203881) | Bovine rumen microbial communities from tropical cattle in Woodstock, Queensland, Australia - Gonzalo_03 (v2) (version 2) | ecosystem: Host-associated > Mammals > Digestive system >...
TTCTTCGTGATCGTACTGGGCGTGTTCGTGATGAGCCGCCTGTGGAAATGGTTCCCGGCAGACGCCGCCAGCGCCTGGATTGTGTTCGGCATATTCTTTGCGGTGGCGATGGTCATTACCACAATACTGACCAGAACCAAGGAAATAACGGAGAACAATAAACTGCAGGAAGCGCTGGAAGAATTCAAAAAAAGAAAAACAGCAGAATAACGGAGCGGCGGGGCGGAAGCTCCGCTGCTTTTTGTTCCAGAACAATGAAGGGTCAGGGTTTTCGGAGGACGGCAAGCTTCTTGCGGGCGTTCCCGGCGTATGCTACAATCCAGACAGACCGAAACTGTTATTGAGACAGTAGATCCGGACAGGAGAAAGGCATCACAGATGGAAGTAAAAACGCTGGTTGAACTGTATGACGAGCGCCCGCTGGAGAATGTGCTGGGTGTGGAGATCTTTCATCCGGACAAGGTGATCTACGTCTGCCCGGAGGGAACGCCGGAACATGCCCAGAGGCAGCTGAAGGATTACTTTGACCATCGCGGGATCGAGGCCGCGATGGAGTTCCTGTATGTGAATATCTACGATACGGAGAAGATCCTGGCACTGTTCCGGTCTGTGCTGAAGGAACATCCGGACGCGGTGATGGATATCACGGGAGGCACGGACGCGGTGCTGTTCGCGGCCGGGTTTGCCTGCTCGGAAGCGGCGATTCCAGTGGTGACCTACAGCCGTACGATGAACAAGTTTTACAGCATCCAGAACGCGGCATCCATGCACGGCTATGTCTGCGATATCACCTTCTCGGTGGAGGACTGTTTCCTGATGGCCGGCGGATCCATGCGCAAAGGCCGGGTGGACAACAGCATCCTGTCCCGGTACATGGAGGATATTGATCCGTTCTTTGCCGTATTCCTGAAATACCGCCGCCAGTGGGACAGGATTGTGACGTATATCCAGCGGGTTTCGGCGGCGAGGGAAGACGGAACCTATTCGCTGAGCGTGCAGGGAGACTATATTGTCAAAGGTGAGCAGGGCGCCCGGCTGACAGCTCCGGAGGAAGCCCTGCGGGACCTGGAGAAGATCCGGATGATCTCCGGCCTGAAGATTGTGCCGGAGGAAAGTGTGGAATTCTATTTCCGGGATCCGCAGGTCCGCGCCTGGCTGCGGGACGTGGGCAGCGTACTGGAACTGTATATCTATAAAGCCTGCCTGGATACCGGTATATTCAGTGACGTGCGGACCAGCGCCGTTGTGGACTGGAACGGGGATGAAAAGGACCACGCGGTATCCAATGAGCTGGACGTGATGTGCACCCAGGGAATCACTCCGGTATTTATCAGCTGCAAGACCTGTATGATCCGGACTGAAGCCCTGAACGAACTGGCTGTCCTGCGGGACCGCTTCGGCGGACAGATTGCCCGGGCGGCCATTGTAACCGCCGAACCTGCCGGAGCGTCCGCCCGGAACCGGGCGGCGGAACTGAATATCCGGATCATTGACCTGAATGACCTGCAGGAAGGCACTGTGGCGGAGAGCATCAGAAGCCTCATGAAATAATGAAAAATGAAGAATGAAGAATGAAAAATGATAAAGACTCTCTGCATATAAAGGCCCGTTTCTGTTTTATATGAGGAGAGTATGACAGACGTACTTTTGCCCCGGAATCGCCGTAAGGCGGTTCCGGGTTTTTTTACATAGCTTACGAAAACGTAAGGCAGAAGTCACCTGAAAGTAAGATTGCCCTGCTATGCTTATAGCCAAGGAGGGATGACTCATGGAAATCATACGCGGCGGACGGCAGGCAGCGACCTGCGTGAACAATGAATCGGTTCTTTCCGCATGGTATGACGCCTATGGCACAGAAATCCTGCGCTATTGCTTTATGATGCTGGGCAACCGGACAGATGCGGAAGACGCCACCCAGGAAACGTTCCTGAAGGCCTGGCGGAGCATCGGCCGTTTTGAAGCGAAAAACGGATGCTCTGCCCGTACATGGATTACCCGGATTGCAGGGAACACCTGCCGGGACTACCTCAAAAGAAGCTGGTACAAGCATGAAAGCAGACTGATTTCCCCCGAAGACCTGAAGAAACTTGGAAACGCTCCGGAAGAAGACCGGGAGCTGATCATGGACGTGATGAACCTGCCGGAGAAATACCGCCAGGTGCTCCTGCTGGTATCCATGCAGGGAATGACAATCCGCGAAGCGGCGGAATGCATGCAGACCAGTGCGGCCACCATTTTCAGAAGACTGGAGAAAGCCAGGCAAATGATCGCCTGACATCCGGGATATATCCTCCTTTCCATTTGGAAGCCCTGCCGGGTGAGAGACGGCAGGGCTTCTGTATTGTCGTTGGCATGAAAAAGACGGAGCGAAAGCTCCGCCTTTTCTGTATCCTTACAGCCTGACCAGCCTGAGGACATCCGCCAGCCAGGCGGCGCTGCCCTCAATGCGGTATTTTTCCGTGACTCCGTCTTCCAGGACCGTGACAGGAAGGTCTGACAGGATTTCTTCTGTTTCGCCTATATCCAGTTTTGCCTTTGCCGCAATCCCGTCTGCGGTGACATACAGGTCAGGATCCCTGACGGTAAGATCCTGAAGGGCAAAAAACACCTTCAGCGTTTTCCGGTCGGAGAGCGCCTTCAGGGCGGCCTGTATGGCGCGGAGTTCCGCTGCCTTCGGGCTTTGGTACGCGTCGTTCTGGGTGAAGAGGAGGACGTTGCCGCTGCGCAGGGTGTTTCCGGGAGCCTCGCTGCAGGCGGAAAGCCCCCAGCGAGTCATGTTTTCCTCCGCATAGTTCTTCTCGCTCCAGGGCAGGCGCTTCTTATAGCCGTCGGTCATGACGATCTCATGCAGCTGGGCAGCCAGGCGGTAGGCATCCTCAAAGCTTTGGCCTTCCGGCAGATTTGTAAAATATGATTTCAGCCCGAGACAGAGGGATTCCAGACTGCCGGCGGGCGTATGTCCCATGAGTTTGTCAACGGATACCCCAAAGAGATCCGCAAGGGCAGGCAGCAGCTGGATATCCGGGCAGCACTGGCCAGACTCCCATTTGGATATGGTCTGGTTGGTGACGCCCAGTTGCTGCGCCAGGGCTTCCTGGGTGAGGCCTTTCTGACGCCGCAGAAAGGAAATCTGTTCCTTCAGTTGAATCTGTGCCATATGAGTCACTCCGTATCTTTTATTCCGGCCGGTACCTAAAGTGTAGCCGCTGGAAGACGGGAAATCAATGACGCGGTTGTTGAAATTCTGCTCTTTTTTCCAACCTGAGGTTGGAGAGCTATTTACTCTGAAACAGCAAAATAAATAAGGCTATCTTATCTGATTTATCCTTTTTACGGCGGGCCAAGTATGGTATAGTGTTCACGATGTATACAGAGCACATCACATTCCAATACAGCAATCATATCAAAACACGGTTCCGGAACGGAACCCGGGGGAGGAGTAACCGAATGAGGAAGATGAACAAGATGCTGGCTGCGCTGCTGGCGCTGATGCTGACGCTGACAGCCTGCGGAATGGCTTTCGCGGAGCAGGAAGCCCGGAAGATTGAAACAGCCGCGGATGCGGACGAATGGATTCAGATGCTCTTCGGAGAGCATCCGGAGGAACTGGACAGCGCCTGGGAACTGGTGCCTGAAGTGAAAACCGCTTTGGACGCAGCCGGCGGCATGAAGGCGGTTGCGATGCAAATTACTTCCATCGGTGAGATCAAAGAGATCCAGCCGGCTTATCAGAAGGAAATCCAGGGTTTTCAGTTTTTCTATATTCCCTGCGTTTTTTCCACGATGTCTGTGGATATTGTCCTGGTGACACAGGATGGCGCGGTTGCGGGAATACAGACAGGCGTTTTCTCCGGCAAACAGGAGAGCGCGTCTTCCGGCCTGGTCAGCGTTGAACTGAACCTGCCGGTACCCTCCCTGGGCGAGCTGCCGGGCATCCTGGCCCTGCCGGAAGGGGACGGCCCGTTCCCGGCGATTGTGCTGGTGCACGGTTCCGGTCCCAATGACATGGATGAGACCATCTTCAGCGTGAAACCCTTCAAAGACCTGGCGGAAGGCCTGGCAGCGAAAGGCGTTGCGGTTTACCGCTATGACAAGCGGACCTATACTTACGGTAAAGAGCTGGCCGAGAACTATCAGCTGACGCTGATGGAGGAGACGGTGGATGACGCGGCTGCGGCGGTGCAGATGCTGGCACAGCAGGAGAAGATTGATCCGGAACGGATCTATGTGCTGGGACACAGCCTGGGCGGCATCGCAATCCCGATGATTGACAAGGTGCTGAAAGAGCAGCCTGTGGCCGCCTGCGGATATGTGATGATGGCCGGTTCTCCCAGAAAGCTGGACGTGCTGTTCCGGGAACAGTATGAGTTCATGTTTTCCGTGCAGGCGGAGGCTATGGAGCAGGCCGGGATGAAGAAGGAGGACATTTTCAGCGAGCTGGACAGGCTGAATGACCTGGACGCGCTGGCGGACAGCGATGCCATACACGGCGCCTATGCGCCATACTGGAAGTGGCTGGCGGAATATGACCAGCTGAAGATGGCGGAGGATATTACAAAGCCGGTTTTGGTGCTTCAGGGCGAAGAAGACTGGCAGGTGACGATGACGGACTTCGGCATCTGGCAGGAAGCCTTCGGGGACAAGGATAACTGGACCCTGATTTCCTATCCGGGACTGATCCACAGCATGACCCACGGTGTGATGAATGACGTATCCATGAACTATATGAGGGCAGAAAAGGTTGATGAGAAGGTCATCAGCGATATTGCGGCATTTATCCTGGAAGAGAATAAATAAATACCCCGCCGGAAAACCGCTGAGCCCAAAGAAATCAATGCCTGTATAACGGAACCGCCTGCAAGGCGGTTCTTTTTTTCATTTCCGGGCGAAACAAAACCATATACGGTGTCGTCTATTTATATGTACACTCCCTTTCGGGGTGTACAGAAGGAGGTAAAAACGAAAATGAAAAGACTTTTAACGCTGGTAACGGCACTGGTTATGATTTTAACGCTGGCGGCGGCTGCCCTGGCTGAAGGAAACAATGTTCTGCTGCAAGTTGCTGATGACTGCGACAAGCTGCTGTTCAACACCGACAACGTGACCCTGAAGGGCAACATGGAATTCTCCTTTGACGGAAACTGGTTCAAGACGATTGACGGCGTTTATCAGCAGGATGGTTATGATGCTTACTGCGACCTGAAGGTGAAGAGCCCGAAGAAGGACGGATCCGTCAAGAACAGCGGTTATACCATCTTTGATGACGACGGCGCTGTCCGTGTTGTGGAAGTCGTTTATCCCGGCACCTACAAGACCGCCGGAAGCATCAAAAACAACACGATCCTGCGCAGCTCCGCCCGGACTGACCTGGTGATGGGCGCGTTCCGCATGCTGGCCGGCATGGCCGACGTCTTTGCGGAAGTGACCGTGGGTACGGCCGAAAACGGCGGGAAGACCATCCATATGAAGCTGAACGGAAACTCCACGGAAATCGTGAACACCGGACTGATGATGCTGATGCAGTTCGCCGGTGACCGTTTCCTGAGGATGAACAGTGATGAATACAAGAGCCAGACGGGCAAGATCGGCGACTATGTCTCCATTGCCCGGGGCGTGCTTGCGACGACCCAGTCCGTGAGCGTGCAGAACGCGGAAATAACCCTGAAGGTGAATGACAAGGGCGAACTGGAATCCGCTGAAGGCAGCGCCAGTGTGAAGCTGAATACCACCAAGGACGGCGAGCATACGCTGGACGGCAAGTTCAGCATGGAAGTTTCCGATCGTGGAACCACCAAGGCGGAACAGTTTGATCCGGATAAGCATGTTGTGCCGGCCAAACAGTAAAAGAAGCCTGAAATGAACTGCGGGGCATCAAACCTGATGCCCCGCAGCTTTTTATATGCGCGGATGGGTTATTTCTTTCGGGCCAGGCGCAGGGTAATGATCTGGAAAGGATGGAAGGAAAGGGTAAAGGTGCCGTCCGATACAGGGAGGATATCCTGCGGATCCTCGGCAAGGGAACAGGTACACACCGCACTGAAGGGCAGGAAGGGATGGATCATGACCGTGCGTGTACCGCCCATGCTTTCATACAGGCGGATGACCAGGTCGCCGGTTCCGTCCTCGGACAGCTTGACGCTTTCCACGGTGACAGCGGGATCGCTGGAATTCAGCAGGCGAAGCGGTACGGAGGAACCGGGGACGGTGATCAGCGGGTCGTTCAGCGCCTCGGCAGCCTCAATGACGCCGCTGGTTTCCAGCGGACCGTCCCAGGCGCGATAGGCATAAACGAAACGGTGGCGTCCGCGGTCAGCCGTGGCGTCCGGATAGGTGGGGGCACGCAGCAGGCTCAGGCTGATAACGCCGTCGTTGACGGACACACCGTATTTGCAGTCGTTCAGCAATGCCGCGCCGCGGACGGCATCCCGCAGGACGGTCCAGCCATGGGCACAGACCTCAAACCGGTCCGCGTCATACTGGCGGGAACGGTGGGCAGGACGGGAAAGATAACCGAACTGGATCTGATGATCCGCGTTATCCGCGTCAATGCCGGTATCAAAGGAGACCTTGAGGAGACGGTGACGCTCCTGCCAGTCCGCCTCGGTAATGAACTCAAGCTGCTCATCCTCCGCAGTCAGGCGGATCCACTGGGTGATGACGGAGGAGGAGAAACGGGTGATGATCTTCAGCTCCGCAAAGAGGCCGCTGGCACAGACAATCTCTGTTTCATATTCCGCATCCATGGGCACTTCCCGCCGCTCGGTCTGGCTGTCGATATCCCAGGCGTCAAAGCTACGGGGAAGATCCCGGTAGAGATGGAACACATTGGAAGGGGTGCGGACCCGCTCCCGGTCATCCTGCAGGAGGACCATGGACAGGAGCTCGCCCTTTTTTGAAATGACAGCGCGCAGGACGGAGTTCTGCATCACATAATTGCTGCCCTGGCGGCGGACGGTGGCGGTGCTGTGCACCGGGATTTCAGCCGGATACATGGTGACGGCGGACATGGGCTCCAGGCAGGCAAGCACCAGCGCCTCGTCCTTGTAGGCGGCAGCCTGGAATCGTACGCCCTCCCGGGTGACGGCACCGGCGGTGAACCGTTCATCCGCCCGGATGACCCGGGTGATGCGGTGGGAAGAGGGGTTGAAGACCGTGAGACCCAGGCCGTTCCGGCAGAAGGCGAGCAGCGCCTCCCGGGCACCGCGCACGGCAGTGTCCCGGACCCGGGCGATGTCCATGCGCGCCTGCTCATAAACCCGGGCGATGGAGGAACCGGGCAGGATATCATGGAACTGGTTGGTGAGGAGCAGCTTCCAGGCGCTTTCCAGCTCTTCCGCGGGATAGGCGGCGCGGCCGGTGAAGGCAGCCATGGCGGCGAGCATCTCCCAGACCCGCAGGACGTGTTCCGCCCGGCGGTTGCCCTTCTTGATCAGGGCCTGGGTGGTATAGGTTCCGCGGTGGCAGGGGAAATACAGCTCGCCCCGGTAGACGGGCAGGGAACCGTTGTTCCGTTTTTTCAGATAGTCTTCCGGCGTCATCCAGTAGAGCTTGGGCGCGCCCTGGAGATCCCGCTGGCGCCGGATCTGCTCCAGGTCGTCCCGGGTAGGTCCGCCGCCGCCATCCCCCTGGCCGAAAGGCAGGTAGAAATCACGGCTGCCGTCCTTTTCCAGGCGGCTGACCCAGCGGGCATGCACGGTCTTTGCATCTACAGCGGTTTCATAGGACATATGCAGGAAGCTGGGAATCACGGTGCCGTCCAGTCCGCGCCAGAGGAAGGCGTGATGCGGGAATGGCTCCGAATCGTTATAGGACCAGAAGATCTTCTGGGTGGTGAGGCCGGTCATGCCGAAGCCCTTGATGATCTGCGGGAGGGCAGCACTGTAGCCGAAGGTGTCCGGCAGCCAGGCAACCCGGCTGTCCACACCCAGCATTTCCCGGAAGTACCGGCGTCCGTACAGGAACTGGCGCACTAGGGCTTCGCCGCCGGCCAGGTTCGTATCCGGCTCCACCCACATGCCACCGTCGGCAATCCAGCGGCCGTCGGCGATCATTTCCCGGATTTCCTCAAAGAGCTCCGGATAGTGCTGACGGCAGAGCTCATATTCCGCACACTGGCTCTGGAGGAACTTTGCCTCCGGGTATTCCTTCAGCAGGCGGAGGACTGCCGCAAAGGTACGGGCGGTTTTCCGCCGTGTTTCCTCAATGGGCCAGAGCCAGGCATAATCCAGATGGGAATTGGCAATGACACCCATGGACGCGGCGAAGGTGCCGTTATGGGCATTGACCAGCGGCGCGATCTGCTGCCGTGCTTCAAGGCATGCCTGCCGACGCCGGGGCAGGGGCTGCTCCAGATCCAGGGTGTCCAGCAGGCGGGCAAAGCCGTCCGCCAGGGCTTCCCGGAAGGGATCATCCGCATCCAGGTAATCGTGCACATCCCGGAGTACGGTCAGGTCCAGCCAGAGCTGATAGGCTTCCTCATTCCACCAGCCGAAGGTGCTCCGCCCGGTGACAGCCGGGCCGGTGCGGGTAAAGGTGACGCCTTCCTCCGGGAAGACGGGACGGCCCGGATGATCCGGCAGGGGAGTGCCGGCATAGACTTCCAGGGCGATCTCAAAGGTTTCGCCGCCTTCCGCGTTCCGGCAGACGGCCTGATCGGAGATATACTGGTGCGGATGAGCCATCCGGTCGCCCCGGCGGGCGCCGAAGACTTTTCCGTTGACATAGAGGACAGATTCACCGCCGGGATTCAGGTCCATGACGATCCGTTCCCCGCGGGCTTCCTCCGGTACGGTGAAGCGGCCGAACATCCAGGCATAATCCCAGGGCATGCCCCAGGGGGATCCGGCCGGCCAGGGCTCCCGGGGATAAGCTTCCGCCTCCCGCAGGTTCAGGACGGAAGGCGCAGAAAAGCCCTCCAGGGTAATTTCGCCCAGAGGGTGATAAAGATCCGCTGCCAGCGCGTCAATCACGTGCCGAAGCTGATCGGTGATTTCCTTATTCATTTACGCAACTCCTTCGATATGATCCTTTTATGCTGAAGGCAGAATGCAGTAATCAGTTTCTCTGATATGATGATACTCCATCGGCGATGATGAAAGCAAGGGGAACAGAGCAAAATTACAGAAAAACAAGCCCGGAAGGAGAAAATTCCGGGCTTGACGCGACTATGCTTTTTCGTACCGGAGCGGCGGCGCGCAGTATTCAAAAATGACGCTGTCATTGTCCTTTGAATCCGTCACCGCGTCATGGGAGGTCCAGCCGACCAGCAGGACGCCCTTTCCGCGCTTCCGCAGGACGCGGGCAGGACGGGTACCGATCTTGTAGGCGATGAAGTCGGGCCTGTTCAGGAAAGAGAAACGACAGTCCGCCAGGAGGCAGGCATAAATGGCGGGAAGGGAATCGCCATAATCTTCCCGGGGCTGGGACAACTGGCCGCGGAAAATCTCCGGGGCATTCTTCCGGAACCAGAGGACAATGCGGGGATCGAAGGACTCAATGCAGAAGACACCGGGATAACCGCGGAGGAGCTCCCGGGTCTTTTCGCACAGCTCCGTATTCCGGGGACCTGTCTTCAGTTCCACAATCAGGGGACCGGCGCCCTGCCGCAGGACGGCGAGGACATCCGTGAACAGGGGAAGGGTTTCCTCTGTGTCCAGGAGCTTCATCTGCTGCAGATCGGAGAGGGGATAATCAATGACCTTGCCGTGGACGCCGCAGATCCGGTCCAGGGTGTCGTCATGGAAGACAACCACCTGCCCGTCGGCGGAAAGCTGGACGTCCAGCTCTACCCCGTAGCCTTTTTCCACCGCGGCGCGGAAGGCCGGGAGCGAGTTTTCGGGAACGCCGTGATGATTGTCATACAGTCCCCGGTGGGCATAATAGAAACCGCTGAAATCCGAAGCGGTATACTGTCTCATCTCAGTCTTCCTCCGCAAAGGCTTCCAGGCCGGAAGCATTGGCTACTTTCCGGGTTTTAATATTCTTGACCAGCAGGATGAAGACCAGGGCGCTGCAGACGGTCAGGATGGAAGAGTAGACGGGCAGCGCGCCCCAGGCGCCGGTCTTCATAAAGATGAGGCCCAGCAGAACCGGGGTGACGGTCTGGGCGGACATGCTGGCCGCGTAGTAATAACCGGTGAACTTGCCGATTTTCTTTGAGGTGCACAGCTCCACCACCATAGGGAAGGAGCAGTTGTGAACCAGGGCCATGCCGAAGCCCTTCAGGGCCCAGACAGCGAAGAGGATGGCCGGGAAGGAAAACTCTCCGTTCACGCCAACCACTTTGCTGGTGGGCCGGACAAAGATCATGATCAGGGTGGCCAGGAAGGAAATGATCAGGCCGATGGACACTGTCCATTTCCGCCCGATTTTCTCCGCAATACCGCCGGCGATCAGGAAACCGACGGCGGAGGCCAGGCCGCCACCCAGGGTCAGGATCATGGTGGCGCTGGAAGCGGCCTGCAGGTAATAGATCACATAGTTGCCGATATAGGTGCCGATGGCGTTGTCGGACATGAACCAGAGGAATTCTGCGCCGAGGATGGCCAGCAGCATGCGCCGGTTGGCGGGAGACATGGGACCTTCATCCGTGGCCGGGTTTTCAATGGCCGCGAGGCGCTCGCCCTCGGCCAGCTCGTCCTTCATCTCTTCCTCAATCTTGTTTTCTTTGATGGTGAAGAAGAGCACCAGCGCGGAGACGACCATCAGGAGGGAGGCGACCAGGAAGGGAATCTCAATGATCCACATCTTGGTGCTGCGGTCCGTGACGTTGATATAGTCACTCAGCTTCAGGAAGACGCCGAGGATGGTGGCGAAGCCGCCGCCGAGATAGCCCATGATGTTGATGATGCCGTTGGCCTTGGCCCGGAGGGGCTTGGGCGTGATGTCAGGCATCAGGGCGACGGCGGGATTCCGGTACATCATCATGAAGATGAGAACGATGCCCATCATGATGATCATGCCGGCAATGTTGTTCTGGTGGAAGAACAGGGGAATGAAGGGGAAGGCAACCGCGGCGACGAAGGTGCCGACGAGGATGTAAGGCATCCGCTTGCCGATGGGCGTCCGGGTCCTGTCGGAGAGGTTGCCGAAGACGGGCAGCAGGATCAGGGCCGCCAGGTTATCGCAGGCCATGATGATACCGACCAGCCACTGCACGTTGAGGATATTTTCCGGCGCGCTGGCCTTCAGCTCCGCCGAGGTCAGCCCGTACATCCGGTGGGCGAACAGATCCGTCAGGAAGGTGGGGCACCAGGAATCATACACCTGCCACAGCAGGAGGATGCCAAAGAAAGCAAAGCCGATCTGACAGGTCCGTTTTACGTTCAGTTTCATACGATATGTTCCTTTCCGCACAGTGATATTCCGTCTGCACCGCCGGCGGGGTGTGTCCGGCGGCTGCCGGTATTCTGTGTTTTTCCCTATCAAATGAATTATACCACAAGGAGGCGGGAAAAGGCCAACAAATACGGTTGACAGATGCGGCAGTAAAGGATAAAAAAGAGAGTAAAGAAATGACTGCCTGCTGAGAAACAGCTTCAGGCAGAAGGAGTCCAGGAATGAACAGACCGTTGATCGCTATTCCCATGGGAGACGCCGCCGGGATCGGACCGGAAATTGTGCTGAAGACCATTGCCGACGCACAGACACAGGAGACTGCCCGCTGCGTGGTGATCGGGGATCAGGGCGTGCTGGAACTGGCCGGAACTTATCCGGGAATGCCGGAGCTGCGGATCAACGTGATCCGGGAACCGGCTGAAGGACGGTATGAACCCGGGGTGCTGAACCTGATCGACCTGCACAACATTGACCCGGGCAGGCTGAAGGTGGGCACCGTGGACGGGATGTGCGGCAAGGCTGCCTACGAATACATTGCCGAGAGCATCCGCCTGGCGAACGCAAGACTTGTGGACGCGGTGGCGACCACGCCGATCAACAAGGAATCCCTGCGGGCCGGCGGGGTGCCCTATATCGGCCATACGGAGATTTTCGGGGCGCTGACCGGGACGGAGGATCCCCTGACCATGTTTGAGGTGAGGGGAATGCGGGTGTTCTTCCTGACACGGCACGTATCCCTGCGGCAGGCCTGCGACCTGGTGACAAAGGACCGGATCAAGGACTATGTCAGGCGCTGCACGGAGGCGCTGCGGCGGCTGGGCGTGACGGAGGGGACCATGGCCATTGCCGGGCTGAATCCCCACAGCGGGGAACACGGACTGTTTGGCAACGAAGAAGTGGAGCAGGTTTATCCCGCCGTGGAGGAGCTGCGGCAGGAAGGCTATGACGTGGCCGGACCCATCGGGGCGGATTCCGTGTTCCACCTGGCGCTGCAGGGACGATACAACAGCGTGCTGTCCCTGTACCATGACCAGGGCCATATTGCCACCAAGACGCTGGACTTTGAGCGGACGATCGCCGTGACGAACGGTATGCCCATCCTGCGGACTTCTGTGGATCACGGAACCGCCATGGACATTGCGGGCAAGGGAACCGCCAGCGCGGTCAGCATGATCGAGGCGGTGCGGCTGGCGGTGAAATATGCACCGGCATTCAGACAAAAATGAAGAATGAAAAATGAAAAAACGCTTCCGGCAGGAAGCGTTTTTTGTATTGACTGATGGATTGGTTATTGAAGCTTTTCGATCAGGACTTCCGGATAAAGCCGGTCATAATCCGCGGGATCGAAGTCTCCGGTAAACAGGCTGAGGGCGTTGGCCGCGGAAACTGCCAGGGCCATGCGGAAGGTTTCCTCCATGGGCAGGCGGCGGGCAAAACCCACGGCAAAACCGGCCACCATGCTGTCTCCGCAGCCGACGGTGTTCCGGGGTGTGATTTTCGGCGGCCTGCCGTGGAAAACACCCTGGTCACAAGCCAGTAAGGCGCCTTCTTCTCCCATGGAGAGTACCACATAGGGAATGCCGTCCCTGTGCAGGCAGGTGAGGGCGTTCACAGCTTCTGCCCGGCCGGAAATGCTGTGACCGGTCAGCTGGGCAATTTCATCCTCGTTGGGCTTGATGAAGAAAGGCTTTTCCTTCACGGCGGCGATCAGCCGGCCGCCGCTGGTATCAACCAGGACAGGAATGCCGTTGGCACGGCTGCGGCGGATGAGCTCACAATAGAAATCCTCGGGTACGCCCTGGGGGACGCTGCCGCTGATGGTGACCACATTCGCTTCCGGGAGACGGGCAGTGAAATCAGAAAGGAAGTGGTCGATATCCGCCTGCGTGACAGGCTGACCGGGCTCCAGGTACTCTGTGGAGCGGCCGTTGGACAGGTCCCAGCAGTTGATGCAGCTGCGGGTTTCCCCCTGTACATGGGTGAAGGCACAGTGAACCAGGGGCTGGGAAATCAGTGATTCCAGATACTGCCCGTTGAATCCGCCGACGAATCCCGTGGCGGTGACAGGTTCCCGCAGCTTTGCAGCCACACGGCTGACGTTCAGCCCCTTGCCGCCGGCGGTGTTGTGGACTTCTTTTACCCGCATGACGGTTTCAGGATGAATGGATTCCATCAGATAGAGTTTATCAATGGAGGTGTTCAGCGTTACAGTAAGGATCATATGCATCGCTCTCCGAATCGTTTCATCATGCAAATAATGTAAATGAGAAAAGGAAGAAAGTCAAGTATATAAATAAGTTGAGCGCAAGGTAAAAAAAGGATTGACAAGGAATGAAAACCGGTCGTATAATGTGAAAAAAGCGAAACGATTCGCTTTTGCGAAAAGAGGGATATGGAATGGCGTTCGTCACTACCGGAGAGATGCTGAAGAAAGCTCAGGAAGGCGGCTATGCCATCGGCGCGTTCAACGCGGAAAACCTGGAAATGGTCCAGGCTATTATTGCTGCGGCTGAGGCGGAGAACGCTCCTGTGATGATACAGACTACGCCCGGTACGCTGAAATACGCGGGACCGAAATGTTTTGCCGGCATTGTGAGCCGGATGGCACGGGACGCAAAGGTGCCTGTGGCACTGCACCTGGATCACGGAAACAGTTATGAACTGGCGGAAGAGTGTGCCCGGGAAGGATATACTTCCCTGATGATCGACGGATCCAAGCTTCCGTATGAAGAGAACATCGCGCTGACCCGCCGGGTGGTGGCTATGGCCTGCGGCCTGCCGGTGGAAGCGGAACTGGGAACGGTGGGCGGCAAGGAAGACGGCATGGAAGCCAAACCCCAGTACACCGATCCGGATGAAGCGGCTGACTTTGTGAACCGGACCGGCATCAGCAGCTTTGCGGTGGCGATCGGCACAGCCCACGGAGTATACAAGGGAGAACCGAAGCTGGATCTGGACCGGCTGTCCGCAGTGCGGGAAAAGGTCAGCATTCCGCTGGTGCTCCACGGAACCTCCGGCGTACCGGAAGACCAGGTGAGGGAATGCATCCGCCGGGGCATCTGCAAGGTGAACTACGCGACGGATCTGCGTATTGCCTTTACGGCCGGTGTGAAGAAAGCCATCGGGGAACAGCCGGAGGCGTTTGACCCGAAAAAGTACCTGGCGGAAGGCCGCAAGGCTGTACAAAGCCGGGTGCAGGAGCTGATCAGCCTGCTGGGAAGCAGCGGAAAAGCCTGAGAGAAACGGAAACAAGGAGAGTGTGGAGATGAGAACCCTGCTGCTTGGCGTGGATATCGGAACCTCTTCCTGCAAGACGGCCCTGTTTGATCCGGAAGGAAAGGTCGTCGCCCAGGGCGGATGTGAATATCCTGTCAGTTATCCCCGGAGAGGCTGGGCGGAACAGGATCCGGCCCGGTGGTGGGAAGGCGTATGCCAGGCAGTGCGGGAAATGATCTCCGATAACGGCATTGATCCGGCGGAAATCGCCGGAATCGGCACGGACGGACAGAGCTGGTCTGCCATCGCGCTGGACAGGGAAGGCAATGTGCTCTGTCCGACGCCGATCTGGACGGATACCCGGAGCGAAGATATCTGCCGGGAGACGACGGACAGGCTGACAGCGGAAAAATTATTTGGCCTGTGCGGCAATCCAGCCAAGCCGGGATATACTTGGCCGAAGATCCTATGGTACCGGAAACACCGGCCGGAGGTATTTGAGAAGACAGAAAAGATCCTGCAGTCAAACAGCTATATCGTCTACAGGATGACCGGCGAGATTACACAGGACCTGTCCCAGGGATACGGCCTGGCCTGCTTTGACATGCGGAAGGGCAGCTGGGACGACGGGATGTGCGAGGAGCTGGGAATTCCGCGAAAGCTGCTGCCGGAGATTGCGGCCTGCCACCAGATCGTGGGAAGACTGACAGGGGAAGCGGCGAAGCAGATGGGCCTGCGGGAAGGCATTCCGGTAGCGGCAGGCGGACTGGACGCGGCCTGCGGTACGCTGGGAGCCGGCGTGGTATCACCCGGACAGACCCAGGAGCAGGGCGGACAGGCCGGCGGCATGAGCATCTGCATTGACCAATACGCGGCGGATCCGCGGCTGATTCTCGGCTTCCATGTGGTGCCGGGACGGTGGCTGCTGCAGGGCGGAACGATCGGCGGAGGCGGCGCCCTGAAATGGCTGAGGGAAACAATATGCCCGGAACTGAGCTTTGCGGAGATGAGCGCAATGGCAGAAACCGCGGAGCCGGGAAGCGGCGGCGTGACTTTCCTGCCGTACATGGCAGGGGAACGGAGCCCGATCTGGGATCCGAAAGCCTGCGGCGTATTCTTCGGACTGAACTTCGGCGTGACACGGGCACAGATGATCCGGGCATGCATGGAAGGCGTGGCCTATTCCCTGCGGCATAACCTGGAAACGGCGGCGGAAGCCGGCGCCCGGGCAGACGTACTGCGGGCTATGGGAGGAAGCGCCAACAGCCGGATCTGGACACAGATCAAGGCGGACGTGACCGGATGTGGAATCGAGGTGCCCGGAAGCGATACGGCGACCACCCTGGGCGCAGCAATGCTGGCCGGAGTCGGAACGGGCGTATGGCAGAGCTTTGAGGAAGCGGCACGACAGACAATCCGGGTGAACCGGAAGCATGAACCGGACGCCGCAGTAAAAGCAATTTACGACCGGGGTTATGAAACCTACCGGAAGCTGTACGGGAACCTGAAGGACCTGATGAACGCATGACCGGGGCAGCCGGTGAAAGGAAGGAAAACGGGATTATGAAAGCAGCGGTGCTGTATGGAAATGAGGATATCCGCTATGCGGACTGGGAGACACCGGTTTGCCGGCCCGGCACTGTAAAAGTCAGGGTTCGGGCGACAGGAATCTGCGGCAGTGACGTGCCGCGGGTACTGAACCACGGGGCGCACTTCTATCCGGTGGTGCTTGGACACGAATTCAGCGGAGACGTGGTGGAGGTCGGCGAAGGCGTTGAAGGCCTGAAGGCCGGCGACACAGTGAGCGGCGCACCGCTGGTGCCCTGCATGAAATGCGCAGACTGCCAGCAGGGGAACTTTTCCCTGTGCAGGCATTACAGCTTTATCGGCAGCCGGGAGCAGGGAAGCTTCGCGGAATATGTGGTGATCCCCGCGGCGAACGCCATCAAATACGATCCGTCGATTCCCTATGAGCAGGCGGCCATGTTTGAGCCATCCACGGTGGCGGTGCACGGCCTGCTGCAGGCCCGGTACCGGGGCGGTGAAACCGTGGCGATCCTGGGCTGCGGCACAATCGGCATCTTTACCCTGCAGTGGGCAAAGATCCTGGGCGCAAAACAGATTGTGGCCTTCGACATTGACGACGGCCGGCTGGAACTGGCAAAGCGGATGGGTGCGAACGAAACCGTGAATACCCTGAAGGAAGGCTTCCTGGAGGAAGCCAAAGCGCTGACCGGCGGCCGGGGCTTCGAAAACGTGCTGGAGACCGCGGGTAACCCGGTGACCATGCGGATGGCGTTTGAACTGGCGGCCAACAAGGCTAAGGTCTGCTTTATCGGCACGCCCCATACGGACCTGACCTTCACGCCGGCCCAGTGGGAGAACATGAACCGGAAGGAATTCTACCTGACGGGCAGCTGGATGAGCTATTCTGCGCCGTTCCCGGGAAAGGAATGGACGCTGACGGCCCACTGTTTTGCGGACGGCAGGCTGAAATTCGATCCGTCGATGATCTTCCGGAAATTCCCGCTCAGCCAGGCAGCGGAGGCCTTCGCCCTGTATAAGAATCCGCGGGATGTCCACGGGAAGATCATGCTGATCAACGAAGAACCTGAAAAGTAAAAAAGCCAATAACATAAAGAGAAAAATAGGGAGGACACAAGCATGGCATTCATCGATCCGAATCTGGTTCCCAAAAGAAAACTGTCCAACGGCCAGGAGATCCCCTGCATCGGTATGGGCACCTTCGGCAGCGACCGCTTTACCCCTGAACAGGTGTCAGGTGCTGTGGCCGGAGCCATCCGCAGCGGATACCGCCTGTTTGACTGCGCATCCGTATACGGCAATGAGGACCTGATCGGACAGGTGTTCGCCCAGGCCATGAAGGAAGGCGTTGTGAAGCGCGAAGAGCTGTTCGTGACCTCCAAGGTCTGGAACGATATGCACGGGCAGGGCGACGTGCTGCTGTCCTGCGCCAAAACCCTGAAAGACCTGCAGCTGGACTACCTGGACTTCTACTTTGTCCACTGGCCTTTCCCGAACTATCACGCACCCTTCTGCGACGGCGACAGCCGCAATCCTGACAGCAAGCCCTTCTCCGTGGAAGAGTTCATGAGCACCTGGCGCCAGATGGAACGCCTGGTGGATATGGGACTGGTGAAGAACATCGGTATGAGCAGCATGACCATCCCGAAGCTGGAAGCTGTGCTGCCCCTGTGCCGCATCCAGCCCGCTGTGATCGAGATGGAACTGCATCCCTGCTTCCAGCAGCCGGAACTGTATGACTATGTTGTAGCCCACGGCATCCAGCCCATCGGTTTCTGCCCGATCGGCAGCCCCACCCGGCCCGACCGTGACATGACGCCCGACGATATCGCCGATATCCAGGTGCCGGAAGTGGTGGAAATCGCGAAGGCCCACGGGGTGCATCCGGCTGTGATCTGCCTGAAGTGGGCTGTGCAGCGGGGCCAGATCCCGATTCCCTTCTCCATCCATGAGAACGAGTATGTGTCCAACCTGATGTGCACAGTACAGGATCCGCTGACGGAAGAAGAAATGAAGATCATGAAGAGCGTGGACAGGAACTGCCGCCTGATCAAGGGACAGGTCTTCCTGTGGCCCGGCGCCAACGACTGGCATGACCTGTGGGACGAAGACGGAACCATCACGAAGTAATAAACTGTAAATGAGGTGCGGATATGCTGAAAGGGATTCCTGCGATCATTCCCCCGGAACTGATGAAGATCCTGATGGAAATGGGCCACGGAGACGAACTGCTGATCTGTGACGGAAACTATCCGAAATTCGGCTGCCCGGAACGGTGCGTCCGCATGGACGGCCACGGGATACCGGAGATTCTGGATGCTATTCTTCAATTCATGCCGCTGGATCCTTATGTGGAGAATCCGACGATCCTCATGGCCGTGCTGCCGGATGATCCCTACAAACCGGAAATCTGGGACGTTTACCGGGAGATCGGAAAGAAACACGAGGAGCAGGGCCTGCGGGAAATCGCCGTGCAGAAGCCTGAATTCTATCCCCGGGGCGCGAAATGCTATGCTTGTATTGCAACCAGCGAAACAGCCCTCTATGCAAACATCATCCTGAAGAAGGGTGTTGTAATACCTTAATCGGTAATCAGTTCTCCTCCTTTTTATCCTTTTTATGGACAGCCGTGCTGCGGGGCGCGGCTGTCTTCCTTTTTTAGGCAAAAGAAAAGGTCGGCGCGTCACGCACCGGCCTTTACTTTGTGTGTTGCTTTCAGGATCAGCCCTTTGTGCCTGTGAGGGCGATGCCCTCAATGAACTGACGCTGGAAGAGCAGATAGAGCACCATCATCGGGATCATAGCCAGCGTGGAGCCGGCCATCAGGATCGGATAACGGGTGGTGTACTGACCCTGCATGGAGGAGATACCCGCGGACAGGGTCATCATGTTGATGTTGTTGTTCACGATCAGCGGCCACATCATGTCGCTGTAGGCGAAGACTGCTGTGAAGACCGCCAGGGCGATCATGGCCGTTTTGGTCAGCGGGAGCATGATCCGGAAGAAGACCTGGAAGGTATTGCATCCGTCCAGTACGGCCGCTTCCGAGAGCACATTGGGCAGGCTCATATAGAACTGCCTCAGGAAGAATGTACCGAAGGCACTGACCAGGCCGGGGAACAGCAGGGCGAAGATGCTGTTCAGTTTTCCCATGCCGGCGAGCATCTGATACTGCGGAATAATGAAGATCTGGTTCGGCAGCATCATCTGGGACAGCACAATGAAAAAGAAGAAGCGCTTAAACGGAAAACGCAGTTTGGCAAAGGCAAATCCTGCCATGCTGGAGAAAACCAGCGCGCAGATGATCCGTAAAAACATCAGCATCAGCGTGTTGAAGTACAATGCCCCGAAGGGGAGCGTACGGGTAACCTCTGTATAGTTTTCCGTGAGCCATTCCCTGGGGAGGATTGTGGGCGGGATCAGGAGGGATTCGCCATTGCTTTTGAAGCTCGTCAGAATCATCCATACAAAAGGGAAGATCATCACGAACGAGCCGATGATCAGGATGATGTGAATGATCATCCTGCTGCGTGAACGGTAGTTTGATTTCCGTTTTACCGCAGCCGGGGCGACTGTCGTCATATTCAATCCTCCTTCATTCGTAATGAACGAGCTTCTTTTCGGTAATAAACTGGATTGCCGTAAAGATCGCAATAATCACAAAAGTATAGATAACGATGGCGGATCCGTATCCTTTGTTGAATTTCTCAAAGGCCTCCCGGTAGAACAGGGTCATCAGCACCGTGGCGTTCTTGTAAGCCGGATTCCGGGTGTTGATCAGCAGATAGATGGTATCGAACTGCTTCAGGGAGGTCATGGCGCGCATCAGCACCACAAAGAACAGGGTCGGCGAAACCATGGGAATCGTGATATGGAAGAAAGACTGTATTCCGTTGGCTCCGTCAATTTCTGCCGCCTCATAGTAACTCTTTGAGATACTTTGCAAGCCGGCCAGGATCAGGACCAGGTCGTAACCAATGGCGGACCAGACTCCGATAATGGCACAGGAAAGCAGCGCAGTGTTCGGATCCGCCAGCCAGCTGGGCCCCTGGATGCCGATTGCCTTCAGGGCGATGTTCAGGATGCCGTTCTCAGCGTTGAAGATCCAGCGCCAGACCATGGCAACCGCGGCAGGAGCGACCACCATAGGCAGGAAGTAGATGCCGCGATAGATATCCCGGCCTTTGATTTTACTGTTCAGCAGAGCGGCGAAGATCAGCGAGAGCAGCACGCCTACCGGTACGGTGAGCAGCATGTACAGCAGCGTATTGACGGTTGCGTGGCCGATCATGCTGTCCTTGAACAGCTTTTCAAAGTTCTTCAGGCCGACATAAACTTCCGGACCCAGCCCCTGGGTTTTATACAGGCTTCGCCGGATGGTATCAAAAAACGGATAGATGTTCAGTACGCACAGGCCGATAATGGTCGGCGCGATCAGGATAAAGGCGGCAGCCACAACCTTGGGATCGTAGTGTTCCCGCCGGCTAAGACGCGGTGCGGCAGGTTTGGATAAAACGGTCACGGGATGCCAACCCTCCTTTCTGTTAATACGCCACAAGCCGCGGCAGGGAATGCCGCGGCAGTGGCGCCTGTTTCTGAAATAAACGGGTTTCCGATATCAGATCAGATTCCTTCGATGTCGCAGATGATCTCATGCAGCTCGTTGCAGGCTTCTTCCACGGTCTTGCTGCCGGCATACACTTCGTTCATCAGTTCTTCTTCCTGGCTCTCCCAGAGGCTCTTGTTGGGGGAGAAGGGATACTGCACACCGTAGGAGATCATTTCCGGATAGCAGGCAATGTTGATGGTGGTGAAGTTATCGGTGAAGTACTTCTCGGTTCCGGCGAAGGCGGGAATCGCGGCCTTCTTTTCAGCCTGCAGCTTGTTGGCTTCTTCGGTGCCGCAGAACTGGATGAAGTCTTTCACGACTTCGGGATACTTGGTGGAGGCGGCGCCGGCATAGCCCAGGCCGTTGTAGATGGAGGCGCGGGTCTTGCCCTGGGGCAGGACAGCCAGGTCGAACTTGTCAGCGAAGAGCTCATTGTTGGTGTAGGAGCTCATCATCCAGCTGCCGGTGAAGCACATGGCCAGCTTGCCGGCCTGCATCTGATCGTCCACACCCATATCCACGAAGGATTCCTGGCTGGGAGATACCTGATGGACCTTCTGCAGGTCAACCCACCACTGGATTGCTTCCTGGGTGGCAGCCTGGTCATAACCGGACTTGCCGTCTTCAAAAGCGAAGCCTTCGTTCTGGTAGATCAGATTCAGGTAACCGGACTGACGATCGTTGGGAGCGCCGAAGCCGTAGATGCCCTTTTCAGGATCGGTCAGCTTCTTCGCGGTTTCCAGCAGGGTGTCCCAGGTCCAGGTGTCATCCGGATAGGCGATGCCGGCGTTGTCGAAGATTTCCTTATTGTAAACCAGGGCGATGGTGTCGTAGTCCTTCGGAACGGCGTAGTGCACATTGTTGAAGTTGTACAGGGCGGTGACACCAGCCGGATAGGGAGTGTAGTCATACTCGAAATCCAGGGGCAGGAGCTTGTCAGCGGCTACATACTTGAAAAACTGGTTGGAGTGCATCCAGAACACGTCGGGCATTGCTTCGCCGCCGCCCTGGGCAGACGCTTCCAGCTTGGTCCAGTACTGATCCCAGGGAGTAACCTGGACTTCAACGGTGACACCGGGATGAGCAGCCATGTACGCATCGGCGATGGCTTTCATGCCGGGCTCCTGGTTATTGTCCCAGAAGGCAAAGGTGATGGTGACATTCTCTTCAGCGCTCGCAAAGGAGACGAAGGAGAAGAGCATGCACAGGGTCAAAAGGATCGCGAACAGCTTACGCATCAAAGGGTACCTCCTTATGGATGATATTTGTTGACTAAACCATAGCACAAGGCTGAGGGAAGAAAAAAGTACTATTCATAACAAGCATTTATACAATTCTCACATGACTTTGTGAAAAAATGTTCAGAAAGGGATAAAACAGGCCAATATTAGCATAATTTGTACGTATTTATTAACGGAAACGATTCGCTTGCGAGAATAGTGCAAACAGAATGATCGTTTTAGTCCTTGTTTCCGGTCGGTCATGGATTATAATGATGAATATCAATATGGCTTGATATGCAGAGAATGGAAGACTGAAAATAAAGGAATGGAGGGACGTGCTATGCAGGAAATGACGTATGGCGTACTTCAGCGGACGCCGTTCCTTGTGTCCCTTTCTACCATTGCCATGGCAACAGACTTCCAATATGAATGTCCGTCCGGAATGTACAGCCTGCTGTGCGCCATGACCGGAAGCTGCACCCTGATTGCCGCAGACCGGAAAATCCGCCTGGTGGGATCCAGGATGGCCTTCCTTTCCGGAAGCCTGTGCTATCAGATGAAGGATGCTTCCCCGGATTTGTCCGTGACGCGGCTGGACTTTTCCACCGGCAGCGGCGGAAACTGCGGCTACGGGCTGAACCAGCTGGAACGCGTATATTCCCGCGTGAGAAACTTGATAGAAGGACACGGGATCTGCGTGGAATTTGAAGATTCCCGTACGGTAGTGCTTTCCTCCCTGCGGAATATGCTGAGCTTTTCCTCTTTTCCGCCGGAACAGCGGGATCTGCAGACGACATTGACACTGTGCGCAATCCTTGCCGGTATATCCGCCGCATTGGATGAGGAAAGCTCACGCGGGCGGAATTACAGTCCACGGATACGCAAAGTGCTGGAATATATAGAAGAGAACTATATGTTCTGTATTTCCACAGAGGATATAGCTGACGTTGCGGGGGTCCACGTGGGACATCTGCACCGCATTTTTCCGGAGGAGACGGGGATGCGGATCGGGGAGTACCTGACGCATCTGCGCATTGAAAAGGCGAAGAGTCTGCTGATGCACACCGATATACCCAATTCTTCCATTGCTACCCGGATCGGGATCAGCTCCCAGCAGTATTTCTGCCGGATGTTCAAAAAGGAGACCGGCCTGTCTCCCCAGGAATACCGGAAGTCCTACGCGCTGACCTGCCATTATGATCCGGAATTCTATCCCGCACCGATCAACGGAGCTGATCCGGAAACGGGAGGTGAAAAGGCATGAATTCCATCTATGACGCTGAAAACCTCCAGAGCGGATTTGTGCCCGTGGTTTACGGCTATTACGACCGGGCAAACATGATGGAATCCACTCCGGAGGTTATCAACCACAGCCACTCCCTGTGCGAGATCATGTATGTCAACGAAGGCACCATGAGCATCGAAACGGAGAACAACGGGTTCAACCAGGTGAGTTGTAACCAGTTTATCCTGATCGACGCGGGAATCCGCCACTGGGATCTGCGGTTCAACAAAGGGCTGTGCAGCATGATGAACATCGAGTTCCAGTATGAGGAAGGGACGGGGCTTGCCCCGGATCTGGCCAGCCTGTTGAAGGTTGACGGCAAAATGCGGGAGATGTTTGAGCAGCGGCCCCGGGTGCTGACGCTGAGTGACCGGAACGGGGTCGTGCATCAGCTGATGAAGACTATCGTTCCGCTGGCAGACAGTGCCAATGAGCAGGGCAGGCATCTGTGCTCCCTGCTCTGCACGCAGGTGATGCTGGAGGTGGCCCGGCTCCGCGGAATGAACCAGTCCCGGGAATCGGTCGGAAACCATTATATTTCAGAGGCGCTTGATATCCTGAACAACAACTACGCGGAGCCGCTGACGGCATCCTCGGTGGCGGAGGAACTGCACATCCATCCATCCTACCTGCACCGGCTGTTCCGCGAGTATACCAGCCGGACCATGAAGGATCACCTGCAGCGGATCCGAATCCAACACGCCCAGGAAATGCTGATTCAAACCCGGAAGAGCATGCTGGAGATTGCCTGTGAGGTGGGATTCAGCAATACACAGCAGTTCCAGCAGCTGTTCAGGCGGCTTACGGGGATGCGGCCCCTGGAATACCGCAAACTGAATCAGACGGAATACGAACGGCCGCCAAAAAGCGCCGGAGATAATACACAAACAGAGGAGGATACATATGCCTAAGATCACATTCATGGGGGCCGGATCTACGGTCTTTGCCAAGAACGTCCTGGGGGACAGCATGATGACTCCCGCCCTGGCGGAGAGTGAGATTGCCCTGTACGACATCGACGCCGTGCGGCTGGACGAGTCTTTCCAGATGCTTCAGGCAATTAACCGCAACAACGGGTCCAAGGCCCGGATCGAAAAATACCTGGGAACGGAAAACCGCAAGGACGCGCTGCGCGGCGCGAACTATGTAGTGAACGCGATCCAGGTGGGCGGCTATGATCCCTGTACAATTACGGACTTTGAGATTCCGAAGAAATACGGCCTGAAGCAGACGATTGCTGACACGCTGGGTGTCGGCGGCGTTTTCCGGGCGCTGCGTACGATTCCGGTGATGCTGGACTTTGCGCGGGATATGGAAGAAGTTTGTCCGGACGCCTGGCTGCTGAACTATACGAACCCGATGGCGATGCTGACCGGCGCGATGCTGACCATGACCCCGATCAAGACCGTGGGCCTGTGCCACAGTGTACAGGTGTGTGCGCCTACGCTGCTGAAGGAACTGGGTATGGAATATGACGATTCCGTGCAGTGGAAGATTGCCGGAATCAACCACCAGGCATGGCTGCTTGAAATCACGAAGGACGGCGTGGATCTTTATCCGGAGATCAAACGCCGGGCGCTGCTGTATAACCAGGGCAAACTGGACATTGGCTCTTTTGAAGAACGGATCCGTGGCCTGAGCCAGGGCGAAGAGCTGCCTGAGTGGTGGATCGAAGGCATGAAGGCAGACTACAAGCTCTATCAGGAAAAGGGCCGGCACGGAGACATGGTACGCCTGGAAATCATGCGCCGGTTCGGATATTACATTACGGAATCCAGCGAGCATAATTCCGAATACACCCCCTGGTTTATCAAGGAACGGTATCCGGAACTGATCGAGCGGTTCAACATCCCGCTGGATGAATACCCGCGCCGCTGCATCCACCAGATCGAAGACTGGAAGAAGCGCGGCCATGAACTGACCCAGAATCCGCTGCTGAGCCATAAGCGCACCCATGAATATGCCAGCTACATCATGGAGGCCATGGAGACCGGGATTCCGACCCGGATCGGCGGTAACGTGCTGAACAACGGCCTGATTACCAACCTGCCGCGCAACGCCTGCGTGGAAGTGCCCTGCCTGGTGGATCGCAACGGCGTACAGCCCACCTACGTGGGAGACCTGCCGGAACAGTGCGCGGCGCTGAACCGGACCAACATCAACGTACAGCTGCTGACGATCGAAGCGGCCCGTACGCTGAAGAAGGATTATATTTACCAGGCTGTTATGCTGGATCCCCATGCCGGTGCAGAACTGTCCATTGACGATATCGTGGCAATGTGCGACGAGCTGATCGAGGCGCACGGCGACTGGATGCCCGCCTTCCATTGATCGTGACTGACAAAGCAACCGCCGCGTTCCCAGCCGGGAACGCGGCGGTTTTTATGCAATTGGGAATCAGGGATTCAGCGGCTGGACAGAGGAACCTTCTGTCAGCTCCGTGGTCAGTGTGACGATGCGGGGAGAATAGCTTTCACGGTTTGAAAGCATATCCAGCATCAGGTTGGCGCATTCCCGGCCGATGCCCAGCTGGGGCTGGCGGATCAGGGTCAGATCCGGGAAGATGCCGCCGAAGAGCTCCAGTTTATCGAAGCCGATGACGGAAAGATCCTTGGGAACTTCAATTCCGCTCTGCTGCAGGGCGAGCATACCGCCGAGGGTCATTTCAAAGTTGGTGATGAACAGAGCCGTGGGCGGATCATCCAGCTTAACCAGCTCCTGAACGGCCTGGTAGCCGCCGTCCATGGTATAGTCACCGTAACGGATATACCGGTCATCCGGTGTGATACCGGCGTCCCGCAGGGCGCTCAGGTAACCGGTGAGACGGGCATCAGTGGTATAGAGGTGCTGGCTGCCCAGAACAAGACCGATTTTCCGGTGTCCCAGATCCAGAAGTTTGTGGACGGCCTGGCCGGAAGCGTAAACATTGTCAATGATAACGGCGCTGACGCGGCTGCGAAGGGAATTGATCAGCCGGTCCACCAGCAGGATGGGGATGTTGGCCTCGAGAGCAGCCTTGAGATGATCACCGGTGGCGTCGGTTGCCATGTTGATCAGCCCGTCCACCCGGCGGTGCATCAGGAAATCCACTGCTTCCTTTTCACGTTTCGCGTCGCTGCGGCAGTCGCAGACGATGACGGCGTAATCGTGACGACGGAGAATGTCCTCCATGGAGGAGATGATGGAGGTGATGAAGGCGTTGCTGAGCTCGGGAATGATAACGCCGATAACACGGGTTTGCTGCGTTTTCAGGCTGCGGGCCACCTCATTGGGCACATAGTGCAGCTTTTTGACCGCAGTCTCAATAAGCAGACGGTTTTTATCACGGACAGTTCCGCCGTTGAAATACTTTGAAAGCGTGGCGAGACCGAGCCCCGTTTCCCGTGCAAGATCTTTCATTGTTGCTGCCATGGAAGAATCCTCCGTGCCTTGTCCGGTATGGTGTCAGGCGTTTACTTTACAGGTATTGTAACATCATGTGAAAAGGAATGCAACATGAAACGTTTCCTTCAAAAACACAATCAAACAAAAATGAGCAGGACACAGTTGACAAATTGTACAAGGTTTTTTATACTTATCACACAAAGCGAAACGTTACACATTTTAAGAAACTGATAACAAAGAGAACCGGGAAAAAACGAAAAAGGGGCGGGAGCAGCAAGGTGAAGTACTATCTGGCCATTGATATCGGAGCGTCCAGCGGCAGGCATATTGTTGGATGGCCGGAGGACGGAAAGATCCAGACGGTAGAAGTATACCGGTTTCCCAACGGAATGAAGGAAACAGACGGAGGACTCATCTGGGATCTGGAAACATTGGTGATGAACATCCGGATGGGGATCGAAGAGGCGCTGAAGTATTTTCCGGATATCGTGAGCCTTTCTGTGGACACCTGGGGTGTGGATTATGTGCTGATGAAGGGAGACAGGGAAATCCTGCCCTGCTACGCATACCGGGACAGCCGCACAGGCCCGGCCATACCGGAGGTGCACCGACGAATGCCATTTGCCGAACTGTACCGGCGGACAGGCATTCAGCATCAGCCCTTTAATACCATCTATCAGCTTTACGCGGATCAGATGGCGGGAAGGCTGGCGGAGGCTGACAACTTCCTGCCGATGCCGTCTTACCTGATGTACCGGCTGTGCGGCGGAAAAGCCCACGAGTACACGGAGGCAACCACCGGCGGAATGGTGAACGCAAAGACGGGGGAGTATGACCCTGAAATCCTGGAGGCACTGGGCTTCCCGAAGCATCTTTTCCCAAAGCTGCGAAAACCGGGAACCGTAATCGGCGCGTACCGGGGAATGAAAGTGGTGCTCTGTGCGACACACGACACAGCAAGCGCGGTGGAAGCGATTCCCATGGAAGGAAATGAGCTGTTCCTTTCTTCCGGAACATGGAGTCTGCTGGGAATGAAGATTCCTTCTCCGCTGACGGACCCAAAGAGCCTGGAGGCTGCCTATTCCAATGAGGGCGGTATGGGATGCATCCTGTACCTGAAGAATATCATCGGGATGTGGCTGGTGAACCGCCTGCGGGAGGAACTATGCCCCGGAAAACCATGGAATGAGATCACGGCAGAGGCGGAGCAGGATGGGTTTGACGGGCTTGTGGATGCGGAAGATCCGGATTTCCTGGCGCCGGAAAGCATGAAGGACGCATTTGACGCAAAGCTGACAGTAAGACCGGAAACTCCAGCGGGATATTTCCGGTGCGCGTACCGGTCCCTGGCGGATACTTACGGCCGGGCAGTCCGGACGATGGAGAGCAGCACGGGAATCCGCAGCAGCAGGCTGTACATTGCAGGCGGCGGCGCGAAGAACGATTACCTGAACAGGCTGACAGAGCAGGCTACCGGGAAACAGGTGGTCGCGATTCCCATCGAAGCAACGGCGGCAGGGAATATCAAAGTCCAGATAGAGGCAGATATACAGGAGGCAGGACAGTGAAAAAGAATATCTTGTTTGAACCGTGGATGACCGAGATGATCAGGACACTGACAAATATGTACAACCACGGCTGGGATGAACGGAACGGCGGCAACGTGAACATTCTGCCCTGCGTCGTGTGCGGCACCAACCAGCTGGGGATGGACACGGCGGAGAAGATGAAGACCGCCCGGCTGGTGATCTGGAGCCAGCATGGACTGTCGGCGGTGGGAAACACGCTGGATGAAGCCTTCGGCCTGATCGAGACGGTGGAAAAGGCAGCGGAGATCTATATGAAGATCGCGGGCCTGCCCCGGATCAACACCATATCCGACGAGATCCTGCAGGGACTGGCGGAGAGGTTTGGACTAGTACCCAGAGAAGGGTATCTGAATAATGCGTAAAGCATTATTCAGAATGAAAACTTAAAACTTAAAACTTAAAACTGAAAAATAATAGAGTGTTCAAACAGTTTCTGGAGAAAAGGAAAAGTCAGGGCTTCGGAAGAAGCTCTGACTTTTTTGATATGAGTATTTAAACGGGTTATTTCTTGTAGAAGGGACCGTAGGTGGCGCAGGCACGGTAATCGGCGTCTTCCTTGTCCATACCGAAGGCATTCCAGGCGGCGGGACGGAAGATATCCGCGACCGGTACGTTGTGCATGGCGACGGGAATGCGCAGTATGGAGCAGAGGGTAATCAGATCCGCACCGATATGGCCGTAGCTGATGGCACCGTGATTGGCTCCCCAGCAGTTCATGACGTCATAGGCGCTCCGGAAGGGGCTGCCTTCCTTTCCGTCGCAGCGGGGTGTGAACCAGGTGCAGGGCCAGGTGTAGTCGGTCCGTTTCCAGAGGATATCGGTGACCTTGTCGGGAAGGCAGACAGTCCAGCCTTCCGCAATCTGCAGCATGGGCCCCAGGCCGTCCACCAGATTCAGGCGGATCATGGTGGCGGGCATTTCACAGTCTGTGACAAAACGGCTGGAATAGCCGCCGCCCCGGAAATAGCCGAGATCTGCATAGTTCCAGGTGGTGTTTTCCATGATGGCTTTCTGGTCTGCTACGGTGACGTCATACCAGGGTTTCATCAGCCGGGTGCCGTTTTCATCCCGGGCCTGTCCGTTGGCATCCAGGCAGCAGGCGCCGGAGTTGATCAGGTGGATGAAGCCGCCGTTTTCCTTTGCGGCGCCTTCCACTTCATAACCCGTGCAGCGCTTCACGGCTTCAGGACTCCAGAAAGTGCGGACGTCCGCAAACATCTGGGCCCGGTTGGTAAGCAGCTTCATGAAGAGCATCCCCAGGCCGTTGAGCACGTCGTTTTCCGTAGCGAAAACATAAGGTTCCCGGGCGCCGTTATGGTCGAAGCTGGTATTCAGCATAGCTTCCGGGAAATCGCAGTTGGGATAGAAATCCGTCCATTGGCGCTGGCCCTGGAAGCCGCCGGCGATGGCGTTGTGGCCTACGGCTTCTTCCTCACAGCCGGAGGGGAGATTCGGATTGCCGTTGAGCAGATCTTTGATGATCAGGTACATCTTCAGGGTGAATTCCCAGTCCTGATCCTTCTGATCCCGGGTTTTCTGCAGTTCGGGCGGATTTTTGTCAAAGCCTTCCCGCACATGCTCATTACTCCAGGATTTCAGCCTTTCCAGCTCTTTCCGGTCATAGATGCCGAGGGTCATACGGCGGATGATTTCCACCTCATCCACAGATTCGACACGCATGCCGAGATACTCCTCAATAAACTTTGAGTCGATGATGGAGCCGCCGATACCCATGGTAATGGCGCCGATCTGGAGATAGCTTTTGCCGCGCATGGTTGCGGCCGCCACGGCGGCCCGGCCGAACCGGAGCAGCTTCTCCTTCACATCCTCCGGGATGGAGGTATCATCCGCCTCCTGTACCTCATGGCCATAGATGCCGAAGGCCGGGAGCCCTTTTTGGGCATGCGTTGCCAGGACGCTGGCGAGATAGACAGCGCCGGGACGCTCGGTGCCGTTAAAGCCCCAGACAGCCTTGATGGTGTTCCGGTCCATGTCCATGGTTTCAGAACCGTAGCACCAGCAGGGGGTGACGGTCAGGGTGACGGCGACGCCTTCACGACGGAATTTTTCCTCACAGGCGGCAGCTTCGGCCACCCGGCCGATGGTGGTGTCCGCAATGACAACCTTTACCGGTTCGCCGTTGGAATAGCGCAGGTTTTCCTCAAACAGCCGGGCGGCGGAACGGGCCATGTTCATGGTCTGGTCCTCCAGGCTTTCCCGAACCTTCAGGGCGCCCCGGCGGCCGTCAATCGTCGGCCGGATGCCGATTACGGGATAGCTGCCCAGGTATCTGTTTTTTACCATTGTTCATTAACCTCCTTGCGGTTAGCCTGACAGAGAGAAAACGGATGGAGATCCGGAGATCCCCATCCGTTCCTTACCGGACCCGTCAGGAACGGGCTCGATGAAGTAAGATCAGTCGTACAGGTTGTCTGCGATCTCGGGAGTATCGATGTTCTCGAGGGTGTAGAAAGCACAACCGGTATCGGTGTCTTCAACGGCTTCACCCTTGGCACTGGCCAGGAGCAGGTCGATGGTCACGCGGCCGATGCCGACGGGAGACTGGGTCACAGCGCCGTACATGACACCGCTGCGGATGGCGGCCTTCAGGGTAGCACCGGAGTCAAAGCCCACAGCGATGACGGTGTCATCACCGGTGCCGCACTTGAACAGGTTGTTGTCAGCGGCGACAACGCCTTCAGCGGCAACCTGGTTGGAACCGAACACAGCGATCAGGTCTTCTTCATTCAGCAGCACGGAAGCTTCATTGGCGCACAGCTCCACGGTGGACTGAGCGGGGACCTTGGCTTCGATGATGATCTTAGCGTCAGCTTCGGCGGCCTTCTCACCCTTGATGCCGTTGACATAGAATTCGTTACCGGTCACAGCAACCTTCCAGCCCTTTTCGGCGGCCAGCTCGATGATCCTGTCGATGAAACCGAGGCCGCGCTGGGTCACGGATTCACCGGTGGCGTCCTGGTTGACTTCACCAATGCGGACAGTACCGGGAGCAGCTTCGATCCGGGCAACGATCTTCGCCCACATACCATCGGCGGCAACGGTGCCGGCGATGTAGTTGTTGGTGGAAGCGTTGGCATAAACAGCGCCTTCGGGAGCGCCGGGAACACCGGAGTCAAAACCGATGATTGGGATCTTCTTGGACAGGGCGTCGTTCAGCAGATCGTTGAAAGCATTCTGGTCAACGGCGGCGAAACCGATGGCGGCGGGAGCGGCATTCAGCGCAGAGGTGAACTGCTGTACCTGCTGGGCAACATCAGATTCGGAGTCGGGGCCGACGAAGTTCATGGTGATCTTGTCAGTGCCTTCAGCATTGATCTTGTCCACTTCTTCCTTGGCGCCTTTCAGAACAGCCTGCCAATAGGTGGACTGGAAGCCCTTCGAGACGATCTCGAAGTGGTACTCATCCGCGAACGCGGCAGAGATACCGAGAACCATAACCAGGGCAAGGATGAGAACGACCAGTTTCTTCATATGGGGATACCTCCTTACTTTATATATGTACATCCGTCCGGGATGCCACATACGGAAATCATTTGCCGTTGCGCATCTTATCGATGGTTACGGCGCCCATCAGGATACAGC
>Ga0310786_10002024_pt1 | contig 31768 bp, 37 predicted proteins | sample AusTroGonzalo_MG_FD_203881 | JGI IMG/M metagenome (GOLD analysis project Ga0310786, IMG submission 203881) | Bovine rumen microbial communities from tropical cattle in Woodstock, Queensland, Australia - Gonzalo_03 (v2) (version 2) | ecosystem: Host-associated > Mammals > Digestive system >...
GAGCTACTACGCCTTGCACTACAGCGGGACATCCGTCCGCTGCCAATACCTGAACAACACGAACGGGGCCCCTCTCGCGTACGGGGTGCAGATGGACAACTGCGTGGTGGCCGGGAACACGGGGAACGGGTTGAATTCCGGTACGGCGACGCACTGCACCATCGTGGGGAACGGCGGGTACGGGGTGAACGGGACGACCCTGCGGAACAGCATCGTGTGGGGGAACGGCGGGACGAACGCCTACAGCGGGAGCGACCTGTATTCGTGCTTGGAGGGGGGAAACACCGGGAACGGCTGCATCGCGGCGAACCCGATGCTGGCGAACGCGCCGGACGACGTGCGGTTGTTGCTGGGGTCGCCGTGCCTGGACGCGGCGAACGCGGCGTATTCGACGAATTCGGCGACGGACGTGGTGGGGGCGGCGCGGGTGCAGGGGACCGGTCCGGACATGGGGGCGCTGTATTCGACCGCGGAGCGAGGGAAAAGAAATCAGTGGAATGAGAAAACTGGTGAAAGTTGCAGGAACACTGCAGGGAGCTTGCACGATCAATGTCGACGGGAGGAATTGGCAAGAGCCAGCGACACCAGATCATTCGAGCCCAAGTGAGAAGGCGGACCAAAACCGATGGTGGTACGGCCTCGACCAATGTCAAATTCGACATGTTGGATTGGTGTCGGCCATGACGTCCCGCCCACAACAACTGACAGAAATCTGTCGGGACGCATGGTCAGGAGATTTGGTGGTTCCCTGCCTACCAAAACCAATGCCCCTTCATGGTATCCAAAATGGTTTTCGGCGTAGAGGAATGTGGCAAAATTTTGCTGGTTGCCAAAACCACTGATTGACGCTGACGCCGACGCGTCCACAGTGCAAATCACTCCCCCAATCGAATCGGGATCATGCGTTTCGTACTTGTCGGGGCGAGAACCGTCTTCATGTTCCATAATCACCCGCACGCCTGGAATGCGCTCCGCCGGGGGTTGGGTGATGCGGTAGGATTCCAAGTTGGGAGCGTCAAACAAATCATTGGAGCCGCCGGCGATAGTGGCGGTGGGGGTTTCCCCGCGAAGACCCACATGGAGAATCGGGATGTTGGAGTTGTGGTTTGAATGAAACTCTGTCCATGCAAACGCCGCCGGGAAAAAGGCGAGAACCTTGTTCAAGGCCTCGGCGCAGGTGCAGTCAACGAATTCCGAAGCCGGAACCTTGTAGGTATTGCTTACCGTCACGAAACCGGAATAGGAGTCACCGGGATAGTGGAGTCCTGTTCCGCTGGCGCAGCAGGCCCAATAGACGATGTTGACAATGTCGGTGTTGGCGACGTTGTGCCCAATGCTGGCACGCGAGGTAACCATTGAAACATTGGCGTACGTGTGGGGTGCCTGGCACATCACGAGTTCAAGAAAGTGCCATCCGCCCAGAAACACCAATTCGGTTTTTTGGGATTTGCCGCCTCCCACGGGAACCACCTTTTCAAGGCGCCCGGAAAAGACCGGGATGCCGTCATAGGACAGGCGATACAGGAAACCCAACCCGAACCTGTCCCAAATGGCGGATTCATCGGTTATACGCCCTCTCCGTTCGAACTGGATATGGGCCTCGTCGGCGGCACGGTTGCAGAACTTGATTTTGAAATCGACAACGCCGAGGTCAATCAAATCGGTTGTCGGGATGGCATCTCCATCGTGCCAGTTCGCCCAGTTGCCATACGAACTGATGGTCCATTTGCTTGCCATGTCTTTCTCCTACTATGAAATCGCGCCACGGAGGCTGTCGAGTTGGGATTGGAGGTTTTCGACCTTGTCGACGAGGGTTTCAACGGCGTCGACGAGGCTGTCGAAGGAAGGGAAGGTATCGTTGAGTTTTTCGATGGCGGCGGTGGTGCTTTTGGTGGCGTTGTCGATTTTGGAGGCGGCCGTGGCGATGTCGCCGCCGAGGGTGTCGATTTGTCCGGCGAGGGAGGAGAGGTTGGAGACGAGGGAGGACAGGTTGGCGGTGCAGGAGGTCAAGCTGGCGACGCCGGAGGACAATTTCCGGATGCCGGAAGAACAGCTGGAAACGACTTGCGCGTTGGCGGAAGCGGTCTGCTCCGACGCGGCGTCCGCGCGGTCGATCTCGTCCGAGAGAGGAGACAGGTCGGGGAGGGCCTCCGGGAGGGATTGGACAACGTCCGAAAGAGCGGAGGCGGCGCCAGCGGGAGACGCGGCTTCGGAAGACTTCTTGCCTTTTGCCACCTGGGGCTGGCTGGCAAGGGATTGTGTGGCCGCATTGGCACGGGCGGCGGCGTTGGCGCGGCGCTGTTCGACGCGGGAGAGTTTCTTGGGTTCCGCGGTGGAGGCCTGCTGGGCGGCGGCTTGGGCCGCAAAGGATTCCATTTGGGCGCTGTAGGCCTTGTCCTCGGCGGCGTCTTGGATGTCGATGGTTTGGAGATTGAGGGAAAGGGCGTCGATTTGATTTTGGATGTTCTGTTTTTGGGCTTCCGACGCCTCGTCGGAGAGTCCGTCCAGCTCTCCCTGGAGTTTGTCGATTTGCGCCTGGGTCTTTTGGCGGTTTCTGGTGGACTGGAGGTTCTTTTTCTCGTGGTTGAGTTCCGCCTGGCGGACCTTGCTTGTCTCGCTGCCCAGTTGGGCGTCGATGGTTGCAATTTGCTGGGCCGTTTCGGCGTCGGCCTTGGCGGAGGCGCTTCGAGCGACTTGGTCGGCCTCGTCGGCGGCTTTGGCCTTCTCTTTTTCGGCCTCGACTTGTTTTCTCTGGGCTTCCGCCTCTTCTTCGCTTTCCTTCTCGGCTTGGATTTCGCGAAGTTCTGTGCGGTTGGTGACTTCATTCCTTTCGTCTTGGAGTTTCAAAACGGCAAGTCTCGTTTCCCTGCTTTTCCGTTCCGAAACATTCCGACGAATCAGCTCGTCCCGCTCTTCGGCTGCACCTTCGGCTTTTCCCTTGAGATCGGCGACTTCGGCGGCTTTGTCTTCTTGTTCTTTCCGAAGCTTCTCAGCCGTATTTGTCGCTTCTTCGGACTCTCTCGCCAGTTGGATACCACCGGGACTCCCCCGTGCGGCCTCCAGTTGCGTGAACAATGCCTTTGCGTATTTTTCCGCCGCATCGGCATTGGTTTCGGCCTCTTCCAATTCATTTTGGGCTTGTTGGAGTTTTGCGGCGGCGTCGGCGGCATACTGTTTTGCGCTCTCTTCGCCCTCGTCCATGGCGGCGATTTCATCCGTCAGCCGAACCCTCTCGCGTTCGCGCTTGGCGTCCGCCGCATCTTTCTTGAGTTCGGCTTTTCGTTTGCGGAGTTCCGCCTTTTGGCTCGGCGTTTCGGCCGTTGCCATTTCTTCGTCGATTTTTGCGAGATCCAGCTGAAGTTGGGCATCTTCCATGGACGACATGACGTCATCCAGCTCATGGGCATTCTTTGTGGCGGCCGCAAACTCGTCGGACAATGCCTTGACTTCGGCTCTTGCCGCCTCGGCGGCGGTGCTCACGCGTTCTTCGAGCGCCTTGGCGGTTTCTTCGGCAGCTTTCTGGGCTGCGTCGGCGGCTTCCTCTTGGGCGGTTTTGTAGTGTTGCCAAGCGGTCACGGCAAATCCAACGGCCGTGGTGAGGATGGCAACGGAACCGCCGGCAAGCCCCAGCGCCCCGGAAAGGCCGCTGATCACGTTGGCAAAGCCACTCGCTGCGCTCTGTCCCCCTTGGAGGATGCCGCGCAAGCCCTGGAAAACCTTTCCGGCATTCTGCCCCTTGGTGTTGAGAAGTTCGATGGTTCCGGAGAGGGTTTGTCCGGCGTTGGACGTTTCCTCAACCGTGTTTTTCAGGTCATTGGCGGCCGTTTTGGCCGCTTCCAGGCCGCCGTTGTCGTAGGCGGTGAGGATTCGGATGAGGATGTCCTGGTCAGTCAAGTCGGCCATGGTTCGGTTCCTGTGCTGGAGGTGAAAAGCGGGGGCCAGTTTTCGGGGTGTTGGCGAGCGGCGCGCCAGCGGGAGAGGCCGCCGGCGCGCACTCCGGCGTGGTAGGCGATGCCGTCGGCGACGGTGGCGCCTTCGCAGGAGAGACAGAGGTAGAGGATGGCGTCCGCCTGGGCGCGCGTGACGGTCGCCTTCCGCGCCACGCCGTCCGCCACGACCCAGAACCAACCCGCCGCATAGCCCGCGTCGTGTGTGACGGCGCTCTTGGGAAAGGCGCAAGGGGCCAGATGCAGCGCCTTGGACGCCTTCCCGACGGCCTGGGCGATGCTGGGAACGGAGGCGAGGTCGGTGTCCATCTCCCGGTAGGCGGGGCAGAGGCAGCGGCCGGTGGGGAGATGGCGGAGGCGCAGCGGATCGGCGGGGTCGAGGGTGGCGCGCCAAAGGCCCTTTCCCCGTGGCTCCAGAGCAAGGACGCCTTCCAGCGCCCACGTGCCGGGCCGCATGGGGCTTGCCAGGGCCTTCCGGGCCGCGCGGACCGCCTCCGCCAGCAATGCCGATTCCACGCTCATTTCGCCCACTCCCAAGGCACCACGACGGGATCGCCGGCGGCGTTGCGGAATACGTCCTCGGCTATGGGGTCGGGACGCGGGACGAGGACGCATCCGCCCGCGGAAAGGTCCAGCGCAAGGGCGAGAGCCAGGTAGGTCACTGGTCTGCTGGTCACTGGTCGCTGGTCTTTGGGACGACCGGCGACTGGAGACTTTTTGTTTTTCAGCGCTTCCATTCCGCGCCCACGATGTTGCTCCGTTTCCGGCCGTCGGAGGAGAGCACGACGAAATAGCACTTCGCGGGATTGGGCACTCCGTCGAGCGTCCAGCCCGAATAGCCATCGAAGATGTTTTCGAGGCCCCGGCTGGACCGGCTGGTGGAAACCCAGTCGAACTTGCCGCCGACGATTTCGCCGTTCGACCGCTCGACGAACAGGCACGCCAGCGCGCCCGCGTCGCCGTTGGAAAGCCCCCAGTCGGAAAGGCCTTGCTCCCATTTGTAGGAGATGGACTTGGTTCCCGCCTTCAGGCCCGAAAGGCGAGGGGAGGAAAGCGCGGCTTTTGCACCGTCCACGCCGCCGAACTTCCACTTCAAGGAAGCATAGTCGATTGCGTCCACGTCGGTCGCCACCTCTTCGGACTCGTCCTCGGCCGGTGCCGTGCGGCCCGCCAGCCAGTCCCGAGCCACCGTTTCCGTGATGCCGGCTTTTTCCGCCGTCAACCACGTGAAGGCGTATGCCAGCTGGTCCCGTTTCTCTCCGGCCGCCATCCGTTCCTCGACGGCCGCCAACCTCTCCTCGATCCCGGCCGTCCCGGCCAGTTTCCGCGCCTGGGCGACACCCGCCTCCAGCGCCTCCGGGGTCAGCGAGGAACACCCGCCGCCCCACATCGCCGCCGCCACAAGAACCAATCCCGCCAACCATGCCGTTTTCGTCTGTTTCATCGTGTCTCCTTGCCGTTCGTGTTTCCAAATCAATAGTTCCCGACGCCGACGGCCCCGGCATCCAGCGCCCATTGGGCGCGCTTGCGGTCCGCCGTCCGCGAGTACTCGAACCCGAACGCGGTTTTCCCCTTCGCCCGGATTGCCGCGATTTGCGCCTTGATGGCCTTTTCCGACGCCCCCTCGTCGAGCTGTCCGAACACGATGTCCCCCAGCGACGCGTAGGGGAAGGAATTGCCGCTGCAATGGTGCACGCCGATGGGACCTGTCCAATGCTCCCGGATTGCCGACCGCACCTTCGGCCAGCCCTTGTCGCCGCCGGGGAAGCTTCCCGGCTCGTCCATCTCCAGGCCCATCACCACGGCCCCGGCCCCGTCGAACAGTCCCGCCGCCGCCAAGGCCCCCACGCGTTCCCCGGCATGGGAAAAGAGGTCCTCCGCCCACGCCGCCGAGTCGTCGGCGATGATCCAAGGCACCACGCAAAACCCGCGTTGCCGGAGCGTCGCCATGCGCGCCCTGGCGATCTTCGCCGTCGATTCGTCCGTGGCGCAATTGTACCCGGAGGTTTCCCCGTCCCCTTTGTTTATCAGTAGGACATGCGCGGTGTTGCACCCTCTCGCGGCCATCCACGCCACGCGCTCCTCGAACGTGGCCTCGGCCATTTTGGGCGAGAGGATGTTCATCATCCGGCGGATCGCGCTCGCGCCGTCCCAGCAGCTCGCGAGGCTGGGGTTGGGCAGTCGTCCCGTCGCCACCGCCGGCCGCGTCTTCCCGGCCGCCTGGCCCGCTTGGCCTTTGAACCCGCGCCACCACGCCTTCCACCGCGTTTCGATCTTAGCCCATTCGTCCTTCCAGTTCATCTTCCGCGCCTTTCCGGCTGTCGTCACGGCGCTCCCGGCGCCACTGGCATGTCCGGGTTGGGCCACCCGCCCTCTTGCAGGTCGTATGCCTCCACCCGCTCCTTGTCGCCCCAGGCGGCGATGGCCGCGTCCACCTCTTCCTTCGTCGGTATCGGCCCGGAGACCCCCGTGAAGAAGCACCCCAACAGCACCATGTTGGTCCCGTCGATGGGCCAGAACACGGGACTTCCGCTGTCGCCCTCCACCGCATTTTGGCGCGCGTAGGGGACGCCCTGGTCGGCAGGCGGTCCCCACAGGCCGAAACTATCATCGTCCGCCGCCCCGTCCCCTCGGCCTCTGTACAGCGCACGGGGCATCCAAAACATCACGTAGCCGCGCTCGGCGCAATCGTACGTCACCACCGGGACTCCGAACGAATGGATGTTGTTGGGCGCGTTCGTGGCGCCGTACAGGAACGAGTGCCACCCCGCCGCCAGGAGCTTCGCCGGCCGGATGTCGTTGGTGTCGAACGCGTGATCAAGACGCGCGACGGTCAAGTCCCCCCGGATGCGTTTGTAGTCGACCACACGGTTCGTGACGATTCCGCCGCTCCGCGTCACCCACCAGTTGTTGCTTCTCGGCTGCGGCCTGAAGTGGTTTGCGCACACCGCGTGCCGCGGCGTCACCATCGTCAGGGGCTGATAGACCCCGCCGGGCGACGACCCCGCTTCCCACGTCGGCCCGGCCTTCCACTCCGAATAATCCGTGTGGTAGCTGATGCAGCTGAAATCCCCAAGCCCATATCCCCAGAAATTCGTGTTCCACGTCGCCGTCACGTGGTTCGTGCCGCTTCCATAGCCCTCCGGCCACAGGCGCAACCCCTCGTCGCCCCACGTGTGGGCGCCGTCCCGGCTGTGTGCCGCCGCGAGAACGTTCGACCGCGCCGCTTCCAAAAGCGACCCCGGCGCCGGCCCGGCAATGCTGCGGACCGTCGATGTCGTCGCCTGCTTCGAGGGGTCCCATTCCAGTTGTGTTTCCTTGGAGTACCCCCCCAACGTCCCGCGCATCCGCAGTCTCACGGAATGAATGATGGGGCCCAGGCTGGGGATGTCCTCGTCCGCCACCCCATCGGCAAAATACACGTTGCCTCCCTCCGTCCTCACCAAATCCGGGTCAATCCAGGCCCTAGATCTCGGAGTTGAGGATGGAGGCTCCAGCGCCTCCCACCGCACCTCGCCATCCCAATCGCTATAGCGGAAGACGTCCGTGTCGATCCGCCACCCTTTCAACCTCGTCACCGTCCCCGTCTCCACCAGCACATTGTGGACCATCTGCGTCCCCGTGGCCCAATTCGTCAACGTCCCCGGCAAGATCCCGGCCTCGTACCCGGACACCGTGAAGTAATCCGGCCAGCGGAACCCGCCGGTGCATTCCGCGTAGAGGGAATCGAGCCGGCCATCCAGCCGCGCCGCTTCCGATTCCAGATCCGGGACGGTCGCCAAGCCATCGCCGTTCCACGTCGGCCGGTTGGTCCCGTACACGTCCAGCCGGAGGATTTCCGTTTCCCCGTTCAGGTGGGCGTTTTCGTTCACCACCACATCGTTGTCGAATACCACCGGGTCGTCCACCACCCACTTCCCGGCATTTTGGTAAGCCTCCGTGAACGTGTTGGTCTTCTCCTCCAGCGCCACGATGGCGGCGGCGTTGGTGGCGACGTCATGGGAGAGGCCCTGGATGCCGTGCTCCACCTCGGACATGCGTTGCAGCAAGCTCCCCCAGGCACCGCCCACCGGCGAAACCTCGCTTCCGCCGTCGGCGGCCTGGCCCAGGACCACCACGCCGTGGCGGTCCAGCACGCCGAGGATGTTGGTTCCGGAGAGCAGCGAGACGTAGCCCGTGTAGTCGTGGCCTTCTGGCAACGCACCTTCCCCGGCGGCCAGGGCGAACGCGCAGCGGTTCGAGATCGGGGCGTCGTCGTAGCGCACGATCCAGTTCGTCCCGCCCTCGTCGGCCACCACCCACGCCGCCGTCGCGCCCGCTGGAATCTCCACGCGTCGGCCGCACCGCCACGGCTCCACCTCCAGCCGCACGCTCTCCTGGGCGTACCAGGTCACCGTGTCGACGAGGTCCACGTCGCACATGTCCGGCGACCGGACGATGCTCCGCCCGGCGAACCCGGCGGACAGGGCGGCAACCGCGTTGCAACACGCCAGCAACGCCGCTGCCGCGGCCATGCGCCTAGAACTCGATTTCATATTCCACCTCGACCGTCACGCCGATTTGCTTGGTCCGTACCCGCTTGAGCACCGCATGTTTCATGTCTTCCTTGAACCAATCATGCACAGCGTTGTAGGGGTGGACGAAAACCGGCTCCGGCCCCACCGGCTCCGTCTCCGCTGTTTCCGTCTCCGGCTCCACGGTTTCCGGCTCTGTCTCCGTCTCCACCGGCTCCGTATTCGTCGCCGGAATGACGCCCAACTGCCCATCCAGGTCTGACGCCGTTGCCGGAATGACGCGCAACTGTCCTTCCAAACCGGCCCGGATCGCCAGCGCGAACGCGGCCTCCGTTGCCTCACCGGGGGTGGCGTACCTTGGCTTGGTCTTGAACCGGAGGCTCGACGCCCGGTTCCCGCGCGAAAACAGTTGCCGCCACGTGGCTCCCACCGTCTTGCTTTCCTGCACATCGGCGCTGGACTCCACCCGGACGTCGTACGCCGGGGCATAGCCGCTCCCCAGGCCGCCGTTTCCTGCCAGAACAGTCGCATCCCTCACGGCCTCTTCTTTCGTTGGAACGTCAACACCGGGGTATCCATAATACTTGGTAATCAGCTCGATGCGCATGGTTCAGCCTCCTTCGGGAGTCGTTGTCAGGTGCCCGTTCCGCTACCTTCGCCGACTTCGCCTTCGCCGTCGCTTTCCGCCTCCGTCTTTCCCTTCGGCAAGTGATGATTAGCCACGACCCTGGCGACATCGGCCACGGCATTCCCGGTCCCGCGAGCCCCCTCGAACGTGAGCTCGCCGAACCGCTTCGCCGTCGCCCCGAAGGTCATGGGCGCGGAAAGAAGCGCCGCGTTGTAGACCGTCACCACCAACCCTCCCGCATACATGCTCGTCACCACGAGATTGTCCCGCCTGACGCTGCCTCCGCGGCGGCGGCCCTGTGCACGGTGGAGAATGTCCGACAACTCGTCGAGATCGAACCCGGCTACGGGCGTGAACCGCGCCGTGGCCTTGAGGTCGGTCACGGTGATGTCGTACACGCCCACCTCGTCCTCCGTCTCGTCCTGTGTTTGCAAATCGAAACTGATGCTGACGCCATCCGCCGTTTTGATGTCGGACATCCCGCTCCCCCAGGCCACGATGGGGGAACAAGTCGGAATGCCGGAGGGCGAAATCGCCGCCAGAGTCGGCGTGTCCCAGTCACCGAAAGACACATGGTTGTCCTCCCCCCAGTCGTAGTCGTCGTCGATGATGCCCCGCAGCGTCACCTCGCCGATTTGCGTCTTCGTGGAGGAAATGAAAATGTCGGGCATTTTCGTCACCGCCGCGTTCCATAGCTTCACGCCCCGCCCGCCTGCCACGGGAATGACCTCCACCTCCATGTCGTAGTCCCCGAACAAGCTCTGTCCCGGCAGCTTCGCCAAGTGCGGCCACAAAATTCCAACTCCGTCAGCATCCACCACCCCAACGGGCGTGAACACCGCCGTGTTCAGCAACTCGCTCGCGCGCTGGTCGATCTTCCCCAACTCGCTCGATTCCACGTCGAACACCCGCGTCTCCGGCGTGAACACCACGTCGCTTTTTGTCCGAAACGTGTACGTATGCGCCACCGGGCTGCCGTTCTGCGTAAGCGGCGCCGTGTAGCTCGTCACTTTCACGATGGCCGGCCCCCTCACAATCGTGTTTCTTCTCTGGATGCTCATCTTTTCATCTCCTGTTTTGCTTTCCAAATCAGCATTCCCCGCCTTGTCCTTCCGCCGCCTCCCGCAGAACAATCGTCGTCTTCCCCTCGATTTCGTACGCGGCGACCCCTTCCTCCGACGCCGGCCGCACCCGGACCGCCCGGAAATAGCCGCCGTTCGCGAACGTCCGCAGCACCGCGTCCACCACCACATCCGCCGTCTTCCCGTCGAATCGGTCGGCGCGGTTGACCGCCGGACGCTCCACCACCGTCACGCTCGCGTCCCATTCCGTGGGGTCCTCCGGAACCGGAGCCGGACCGCCCAAGACCTCCACCACCACGCAAATCCCCACCTCCGCCAGCGCCCGCGCCACCGACGCCTCGATGTCCCCCGGATCCGTCGCCACCACCTTCATCCCCCGGAAAAACTGTGCCTCGTCCCCGTCGTGCAACTGCCGCTGGATGCGCTCCTGCGCCGTCTGGATGAAACTCTTCCGCGCGCTCATGCTTCCTCCTTGCCTTTCCCGCCGCCTTGTGGTTGGCTGTTTCGCATGACCGCAAAGGTGCGCCTCCCGTCATTCGCCGTTTTGGCACTGGATGGAGCCTTTGCGGTCCGTTCTTTTCGGAACGACGTCGGGAACCCCATCGCCAAATTGACGCCCAGGCGCAGCGTCCCGCCGTCCAGCGTGTCCAGCGAGAGGGTGATTTCGTGTTTGGAATGCACCGAGACGCCGTCGGGCATCCGCCACATCGAGGGAATCAGTTCGTAATCGCCTTCGGACAGCGGAAGATTCGTCCCAGCGTCCCCGGACGGCGTGCGGTGCTTCGCCCCGTGTGTGTCCATCCATTGCCGGGTGATGGTCAGGCCCGTTCCGGCCATGCGGTCGGCCAGCGTTTCGCCGCCGGCTTCCACGAGGAGGTCCCGATCGATGAGGCACTTGCCCAGGCGCGCGTTCTGCTCGCCTTTCCCGTCGAACATGTCGCGGATGAGGCCCGCGTTCCAATGAGCCTTGTTCCCGACGATGTCCACCTGGTCGCCGAACGCTTCCCGCAGCATCTTGTCCATTTCGGCGAGGCCGTCTTCGGGAAGCTCGACCTCCAGCCCGTCGTTGAACCCGGCCGCCTCCATCGTGGGCGTCGGGTCGTCTTCGCCCATCACCCCCAGTTCGATGGCCTCTTCCAGGGACACGTCCTCGACCCCCATTCCGCTGTTGAAGTCGAACGGCGGCCACGCCGATCCGAATCGCGAAATCCTCTCCCAGATCGGGTCGTTCTTCAGGGCGATCATCCGCCCCTGGTAGAACTTCCCGCCCTTGTCGGACCAGCGGCCCTTCCAGTCGCGCGTCTTGATCCGCGCCTCGACGCGCACCAGCTCCTGGGCGGGAAACGCCATCAGCGCCCCTTCCTTCGTCCCCTCCAGCCATTGCGCGTAGCCGCGCGCCTGCTTCACGTTCGTCTCCCGCAACACGTCCAGCCGCTTGTCCGAATAGAGGTCTTTCAGGCTTCCGTCGCCCTCCGGGTGGCCCATCTTTGCCAGCAGCGTCCGCATGTCGCGCCGGAACTCGCTGGCGCTGCGTTTCCCCTCCGCCACCTCGGCGCACATCTGCCGCGCCGCGTGCAGAATCCGCGCGTCCTCCACCTGCGACGAAAAGAACGCCCGGTCCCGCAACCCCGCCTGGATGCCGCTCCATCCCTTCGTGTCCAGGCCGGACCCGACCAGCGCCTTCCCCAGAATCTTCTCGGCCGCCGTCATACCGCGCCTCCGCCCGCCGTCTTCGCCGCCCGCAGCACCGACCGGGCCGCCTTCATCGCCGCCTCCCGCATTTCCTCGTCGCTTGGCAGCACCGTCGGATCGGGCTTGTGGGTCGTCTGCGGCACCAGCCACCACAGCACCCGGAACCCTTTATCGCTCCCCTTGTCCTTCGTCGCGATGAACCCGCTGTTGCGCCCCTTCGGGAACGCCATGAACGTCTTCGACGCGCCGCTTTTCCCCTTGTGTTCGCTGGGCCACACCCCCGCCACGCTGCCGTCGTTCGGAATCGCCAGCATCTTCCCCTTGACGGGCTTGACCACGCCGCCCAGCCACCGCAGCCGCACCCCTTCCTTCCCCACGTGCACGTTGGCGGCCTCGGCGTCCATGTCCGTCGACACCGACCCGGCCGCGGCCGCCCAGAAATGACTGCGTTTGAACCCCTTGGCGTTCGCCGTCTGGTCCTTGGCCCGGAAGTGCCTCCGCAGCAGGTTGGAAACGCCCCGCGCCGCCCCCTCGCGGATGCGCGGCTCCAGCGCGGCGAGCTTCCCCGCCAGCGGGGCCAAATCCACGTTCTCGACGGTCACTTCCAACATGCCGCGCCTCTCACAGACCTTCCAGCTTCGCTCCGGACACGCGCTCCCGCCCGGTGAAGACGATCTCGATGGCCGGACCGCCCGTCGCGCTCGCCTCGTCGGCCCCGTCGCTTTCGGGCGTGTACTCGCCCTTGGCGACCTTCTCGAAGAGCTCCTCGGCCCGCTGCCGCGCCCGCCGCCGGTCCTCGTTCATGAGGACGTTCATGCGCTTGAGCACGTCGGCGGCCGCGTAGTCCATCGCCGCGTTGACGAGGCTTTCCGGGAGCGTCCCGGCGGGCCCCATCGCCACCTTGCCGTTGCTCGCCACATAGCCGCGCACCATCGCGGCCGTCCGGGAAAGGAGCCTCGCCACGGGGTCTCCGCCCCCCGCCGGAACGCTCCGGCGGAAGGCGTCGATTTCGGTTTGGGACAGCGTCGCCGCCAAGTCCTTCGCGTCAACCGTTCTCCATGCCATGGTTCGGCCCCTTTCCCTTCGCCGGTCAGGACACGGTGATCTTGCCGATGCCCTTGGAGGACGTGATCGAGATCAGCGACTGGTGCGCCACCGTGATGTCGATGCCCGCCGCCTTCTCCTCGCGGAACACCGCGAAGTCCACGCCGTTGACCGGCGTGACGAACCGCTTGATGTTGCTCGGGTCGTCCTTGATGCCGCTGGTCTGCGCGTTGAAGAGCAGCACCAGGTTGTTCGTGAGCAGCGTCGCCTTGCCGCTGGAGGTCTGGTAGCGCTCGTTACACACGTGCACGCTGTCGAGGCCCAGAAGCCCCGCCAACTGTTCGGGCGTCATCGTCGCGGTCATCGCCACGGCGCTGTTGCTCGCGGCGCGCAGCGTCGCGAAGCGCTTCTGCCACGCCGTCGCCCCGAAGAACGCGCGGTTCGGCAGCAGCCCGCTGTCGTCCGCCAGCGTCTGGAGGTGGGCCGCGACGTCGGCGTCCGCGTCGCGCGCGCTGTCGCCCGTTCCCCAGGTCTTGGAGATGGCGTTGCCGCCCGTCGCCGCCCCGGAAAGCCCGGTGAACGCGCGGATGATTTCCCCGCGCAGCAGCAGCGTCTTGAGGTAGGCCACCGCCTTCTGCTCCGCCTGCGGGTCGTCGTTGAGCTCGTCGCGGTCGAGCCGCATCGTCAGGCCCTTCGAGAGCGTGTGGGCGTCCACGGTCGTCCCTTGGACGGTCACGCGCTTGAAGTCCGCGCCGATGGCCCGCACGTCCTCGTCGTTTTCGACGGAGGCGAACGCCTTGGCGTTGTCCGCCTTCTTGAAAGAGAAGCGCTTCGCCACCGTGATCGGCTCGCCGGTCAGCACCTTCAGCAGCGCTTCCAGCCGCCCTTCGGGGCTGGTCCAGCCCACCGAATACTGCGTCAGCGCCTCGGAGAGGAACTGGTTGTTGACCGCGCCTTCGTTGGCCAAGGCGACCTTTCCGGCCTCCAGGGCCGCGCCGCGCGGGAGAATGTCGAACGGATTGTTGTTCATCTTCGTTTCCTTTCGTTTGCCGTTAGCTGATCTTGATGACGGCCGGAAGCCCGACCATGCACTCGATGAGTTTCCCGGACGCGCTGGCCGCCTCCAGGGCGATGCCGTATTGCAGCGTCCCCGCCGTCGCGACCGTCGTCCCCAGGCACGTCACCGTGCCGCCCTGGGCGACTTCGCCGCCCGCCTTGACGATCACCGTGTCGCCGCTCGTCAAGAGCTGCACGGGGATCAGGTCGCCGCTCGCCGCCGCGCTGTCCAGCGCCACGCCGACGCACACGTCCGTCGCGGCCGCCGCCTTGACCACTTTCCCGGACGAGAACTTGACGAACTCGCCCTTCGCGATGGCTCCGCCCGCCGTGAACGTGGCTTTGCCGTTGGGATGGATTCCTTCCATGTTTCTTTCTCCTGTTGTTTTTCCAGATCACTTCACTTCGGGATGCTCCCGCATGGCCTCGGCGAACGCCGCCGTGTAGGTCATGCCCGGATTCTTCCTCATCTTCTCGTTGGCCAGCGCCACGAGGTTGACCGCCGCGCGTCCCGCGGGCGTCTCCTTCACCGCGCTTTCCGTCTTGGGCGGCCGCTCGTTGGCCAGCGCCACGCTGCCGGCGGCGAAGTCCTCCACCAGGCGCTTCTCCCACGCAGCACGTCCGGCCACGCTGATGCGCCCTTCGGCGATGGCCTGGTCCAGCAGAAGGCCGCGCCGCGCCGCGCGTTCGTTCGCCAGCGCCTCTTCGGCCTCGCCCCTTGCCTTCTCCGCCTGCGCCTTTTCGGCCTCCGCGGCTTCCTGTTTCGTCGCGGCGTCCGCCGCGGCCGCCTTGAGCTTCTCGATGGCCGCGAAGATGTCTTCGTCCGACGCCGTCTCCGGGAGCCCAAGGGCTTGGATCACTTTCTCTCGATCCATGGTGTTTTTCTCGCTTTCCCCGGCGTCCGCGCCGGATTCGTTTCCATCGCCCTGCGACTCGTTCGCAAGGCGAAACTCCTGGATGTTCGGGATGTTGACGAGGGCCACCGAAATCAGCTCCTCGATCTCCTTGAGCCACTTCCCGCCGCCGAGGTCCCTCGCCGGTCCGACCCAATAGGGCGAGAACCACCCGAACCCGTCCGTCGCCCGCTCCTCCAGCCACTCCACCGAAAGGACGAGCGCGCCGCCCTCGACCGCGGCGGCCTTGATCCATCCCTTCGCCCGCTTGTCGGGATACTTGTGCGCCAGCTCCGGAACGTCCGGGTGCCCCCAATACACCGGCACGCCCTTTTCCCCGGCCGCCACCGACGCGTTGACCTTCGCGGCCATCTTCTCCGCCCCGACCGCCGATAGCTCCTGGACGAAAAACACCGTCCGCCCGTCCCCGAGCTTCTTGGCCCCGAAATCCCACCGGCCGAACGGAATCCGGATGGTCCCGCTCTTCGGGTCCTCCAGGTTCAATTCGTTCGCCAGCGCGTACAACCGCAGGTTCTTCATGCCGTCACTCTCCTCTTCGCGTCCGACCGTCCCTCCGACCTCCGCAGCGCCCCGGACTCCGCCAGCATCTCTTTTGCCGGCGACTCCTTCCTGAAGCACCGCCACGCCTCCCCGCAACGGTTCCGCTCCATGCAGCTCCCGCAGTGTGCATATCCCCGCTCGATGGCCACCGCGCAGGCCTCGATTTTCTTCTTCGTGTGGCTCCCGTACCCCGTGCCCACCGCCGAAGACCCGTACTCGCACCACCGCTCCTCCGCGCAGGGCTTTCCCGTCAGGCCGCATTTCCCCTTGGGAAGCGACTCCCGACGCTTCGCCACATACTTCGCCCGCGCCAGCGCCCGCTTCTCGCTCGCGTCCTCCCACCCCTTTGTCCTGGACTTCCGCTCTCTCACCGCTCTCCGTCCTATTCGATGCAATCCAGCAGCCAGCACCCCAGCGCGTGCAACAGCCCGCCCAGCATCCCCACAACCGCCCCAATCGCCCCGCACAGCCCCATCTCCTTGCCCGCTTGCAGCCACCAGTTCATGCTTTCGCCTTGCCTTTCCTCTTGGGCTTGCCAAGGCTTCCTGCTTTGTCGGGGCCTTCCCCGGGAAAGGAGGTGATCGAAGATGACGGACCTTGAAGTCGCGCTCGAACTGTTGAAGCTCGCTCTGCGGTCCAGCCCGACCGCAGTTGACTGCCAGGAGCCGGACAAGATGCTTGCGCTGTATCGCAAGTGCCTTGATGCCGTTCGGTCCAAACCGGAATAGCCTTCCGAATGGCGTCGGCGGCCTTTTCGCCGACGCCATATTCTTTCCCGTCCTCCAGCATCACCGCGTTTCCGCGCACCATCACCACCTTCTCCAGGTCAACCGCCACGTCCCCGAAGCTGAAAAGCCGCTTCATCTTTTCGCCTTGCCTTTCTCCCCACGGCGTGGTTGATTGCATTTCGTTCCGGCGACTCTCGCAGCCGCTGGTCCTAGTGCGGGCGGGAAACCGCCTCGACACGGGTCCGCGAAAGCGGGTCCTTGGCGCAGGGAAGCGATTCCAACTGCGCACGGCGCACGCTCGAAAGGGCTTGCGCCCTTTTTTTCATCGCACATACGCCAAAACTCCTTTCCGCCAGTAATCGAAACGTTCGTCGTTCAGGTGCCAGCTGACCGTGCCGTCTTTCTTTTCCGCGACATTGACGACGGCCTTGCCGCTCGCGGATTTCACGATGCGGATGAATGCCTGCCCCTTGCCGTCGGGGTTCTTCCAAATCTCGTGGGGCTTTTCGATGGTGCGCTCTGCTTCGTCGAGCGCCTGCAATCTCTTGGCGATGTCGTCATCGGACTTCTTCGTGGCTTTCCAATGATCAATTGTCTTGCCGGATATTTCGTGGCTCTCTCCAAGCGGGTCCGTGATGGACTCCCCTTTGACAATTCGGGCTTTCGCCTCCGCGATTTTCGTTTTGCCCATCGGCTCGTCGGGGGGAATGTCCCGAAGCGGCGGAAGGCCAAGCGACTTGTAATCCCCGCGCTGCCCGACCTTCTCCCGGTGCTCCTTCGTGTACCCGCTCTTCCCGCCCGTCTGGTCGCCGGTTCCGGCTTCGGCGAACTTCCCGTCTTTCTCCCGGTTCGAATTGGAGTTGGCGAGGGGAACGTCCTCTCCGCCACTCCGCGTCTCCGTGTGGGTTTCCCCTTCCTCGACCGCCCCCACAAACGCCCGCGCCATCTCCTCCGCCAAAACCGCCGCCATGGCCGGTTCCCCGCGCATCAGTTCCGGCAGTTCGTCCGCCACCTTCCGCGCCTCCTCCCGGATGTCCTCCCCGGCGTCCAGACGCTCCAGCAGCGACTTGATTTTCGCCGCCGCCGGGGCCGTGTCCTCGGCAAAAGCCCGCAGGAGGCCCGTGGAGGCCCCCGCGCCCTCCGGGGGCGGTGTTTCCCCGTCCGAACCCGTGCGAGCGTTTTGCAAGGGCTTTGCAACGGCTTCGCGGGCCTGTTTCCCGTCCTGGGCGTCCGGCTTCTCGTTCGCCAGCCCCCAGGGACCGGCCTGCGGGGCGGGCTTGGGCGCTTCCAGGGCGTCCCCGTCGTCCTTGGCCTCCGTCCGCCCGTAGCGGGCGAGCGCGTCGGCCTTGGAGAGCCGGACGCCGAGCCCGGCGAGGTGCATGTCGATTTTGATGTCCCGGTCGATGTCCGCCGTCTCGGCCGGCGGATTGATGACGATGCCGGCCAGCGGTTCGAAGTCCCCGCAGACGAACCGGACCACGAACCTCTCCACCTGGTCGCGCAGCGTCTCGGAGACCATCGCGCATCCGTCGGCGTCCATCAGTTCGCTTTCCCCCTGTTGGGCGTTCACGCCGGCGGCCGACGGCCCGGACGAAAGCGTCGCCAAATCGCCCCCGCGGTAGAGCGCGCTGATGGCCCGGTCCACCGTATCCACCAGAGAGCGGTACGTTTCCTGTCCGGCGGACCCCATCGAGACGGCCTGCAACTTCGTCCCCAGGTCCGCCAGGATGCCCGTCTTGGGCGCCACCGCCTTGATGGCCCGTTCCATCGCCGCCCACGCCGGCGTCCCTTTCTGGGCCGACGTGTTCCCCATGACCACCGGCATCCCGCACTTCTCCGAAAACAGCAGCCAGTCGTTCCAGCTCAGCCGCTTCGCCATCGCCAGCACCGCCGCCGCGATGCCCACCCCTTCGCCCACCGTCACCAGCCATTCCCCGTCGCGCATCTCCTCGCCCGTGGTGTCCCCGTCGTTCCGGATGTGCCGCAGCCGCCCCGTGCGGTTCTCGAAGCACCACGCCGGGACGTGCGTGAAAAACGCGTCCAGCGTCCCGTCCCCGTTCACCCGCCAGGCGATGTCGTGCACCGAATACACCCGGCTCTGCGCCTCCATCATCTGCTTGACCAGCAGCCGCAGACCGCCCTTGCGGTTCCGGCAGAACGCGTCCGTCACCTCGATGCGCCCCCAGAACCGCGTCAGCGTGTCCCGGTGCAGCGCCGCGCGGGGATTGTCCTCCTCGCCCTTGTTGACGCGCACTTCCCAGGGCTTGCCGCTCACCGCCGCCGCCATCTTGAAGGCCCCGATCCGCATCTTGTCCTCGCGCGCCTCGAACTCCTCCAGCACCCGTTCCAGCCCGCAGATGTCGCCCCGCTGGAACGCCGAAAGGTGCCGCACCAGCACGTCCGGGTCCAGCGCGTAGAGCGCGTTGTACCGCAGCTGGTTCCTCCGGAACGCCTCGTTCGCGTCGAAATCCGACGACGCCTTCTGGAAGAAAAACCGCCGGATGTTGCCCAAGATGCTCATGCCGCGGCCCTCCGGGCGGGATGAAAAGTTGAAAGGTTGAAAGGTTGAGAGGTTGAAAGGTTCCGGCCCATGCTTTTCAACTTTTCAACTCCCGAACTTTTCAACTCTCTTGTGCTCACAGAAAACTCCTCCTCGACCGTCCGCCGACCCGCTCCATCGGGTCATCCTCCACATCCGCCGTCGCGCTCGCCGCCGGCTCGCCCCCGAACGACGCCGCCCGGCGGCACATCGCGGCCGCGCAGCTGCCGTCCGAGTGGCCGGCGCTCATCCGCGGCGCCCAGAACACGTATTCGTTCCCCCGCAGAATCATCTGCATCGCGTGGAAGTCCTGCCGGATCCAGTCCGCGTGTGGAATCAGGAACGTCGGCTCCTTGCCGAAGCACAGCCTGAACGGCGTGAACAGCGCCCGCTTCATCGGCTCCGTGAACGTGACCAGCTCGATCTTCCCGGTCAAAAACATCTTGGGGTCCTCGTCGAACTGCCCCCAGCGCTTGACGGCCAGGTCGCCGAACCCGCGCCCCGGGCCGGAGTAGTCCACGCAGACCCGCACGCACTTCTCGATGAGCGGCCGCACCTCTTCCAGCTGGTCCTCCGTGTCCAGGCCGCGCAGCACCTTCACTTCGCGCGTGACGAGACGACCGTCTTCGGGCCTCTTCTTGGAGTACCAGAAGACGGACGGGTCCTTGATGCCGCCGAAGTCGAATCCGCCGTAGAACTCGCCCGGCTCGTCCGGATCGAACCCGTGTTCCGTCGCCTCCACGCTCTCCGCCGCCGTGATCATCTCGAACGAGAGCAGGTTCGCGCTCGCGTCCAGGAACTCGCACTCGTATTCCTGCGGCCACGCCTCCGGGCAGTCGAACGCCTCCCGGATTTCCTCCACGTACTCCTCCGCCGTCTTCGGCCGCTCCTGGCCCGTCGCCTCGTCGAGCACCGTCCCCAGCTTTCCGGCCGCCTCCCACTCCTTCGCCGCCTCGTGGATCGTGGCCTTCTGCACCTCCCACTTCACCCGCCGCTTCGGGTTCGGGTTCAGGAAGTTCTCGTCCACCAGCCGGTGGAACCGGTCGCCCTGCCCGTTCGGCGTGGAGGTGATGATGATCCGCTTGATGCCCGCCATCGGGTTCGTGATGACCGCGAACACCGCCTTCCACACAGCGTCCTGGTCCTCGAAGAACGCGAACTCGTCCAGGATCAGGTAGCCCGTGAACCCGCGCAGGCTCGCCGGCTTGCCCGGCAGCGCGTAAATCTTCGACCCGTTCGGCAGCGCGATGATCTTGGCCTTGATCTTCGCCCCCTTTTCCAGCGCCTCGAACTCCTCCTCGCTCTCCGCCGCCGCCAGGTTCGCCGCCTTGATCCAGTCCTTGCACTTGTCGAGCGTTTCCAGGCTCTGGCGCTCCGTCGGCGCCACGATCAGCCACTTGCTCCGCGGCTCCGTCATCGCGCCCCGCGACGCGATGAACGACGACGTGAACCCTTTCCCCGTCTGCCGGCTCCACAGCGCGATCACGAACCGCGACTTCGACGCCGCCAGCTTCCGCTGGAAGGAAAGCAACTGGTCGATCAGCCTCATCCTACCCGAAAATCTCCTTCATCCGCGCCACCTTCGCCTCGTCCGATAGCGCCGTGTCCGCCAGCGCCCCTTTCGCCGCCGCCTCCCGCCGCTCCGCCGCCTCGAACTTCTCCCGCGCCAGCGCCAGTTGGCCGGCGGCGGTCCGCTGGGCCTCCTCGCGCAGCTTGAGTTCGGCGTCCTTGCGCGCCGCGTCCAGGAGCGAGGCCGCCATCTTGATCCACGCCGAGGCGTCGCCCGCGTCGCCGGAGCGGAGTGCCACTTCGGCACCCATGGCCATGAACGCCTCCGCCACGTCCTTCTTGGCCCCGGCGGCCTTCGCCAGGCCCTCGGCCTCCCGCCGCGCCAGCACCGCCAGCTCCAGCCGCCGCGCCGCCGCCTGCGGACGGATCCACGCCCCGAACCGGTACACCCCCGACCGCGACACCTCCAGCCCCTTCTCCTTGCGCAGCCACGCCGCCACCGCCTGCCACGGCAGCCGCTGCATCTTCCCCCAGACCTCCCAGCATTCCTCCTCGCCGAGGGCCGACCACCACGCGTCCGCGCGCGCCTTCCTGGAGGCCGCGTCTGTCACCCGAACACCCTCTGGCATTCCGCCCAGCCCGTCGAGGTCAGCAACGCCGTTTCCGTCGGCCACAGCGCGCCGCCGGTGGCGGTCTTGACGATCCCGTCGCCCTGGAGGGATTTCAGCTCCTTGCGGAACTCCTCCCGCGTCAGCACGCGCCCCAGCGCGATTTCGCACTCGCTTTCCAGCGTTTCCACCCGCAGCGGCGCCGGGTTCACCCGGTAGAGAATCCGGCAAATCGCGTTCCGCAGCATTTCGTCAATCATTGCGTCTCTCCTTCAGCAAAATCTGGATGGCCGCCGAATTGGCCGCGCACGCCTCCGCCACCGGCGAAATCCTGTCGTTGATCTTCGTGAACCCCTCCTGCATCTCCCGTCGCATCCCGGCGATCTCCCCCCGCAGCCCACGGAACGCCTCGTTCCCCGCCGCAAACCGCTTCTCCACAGTCTCCACGTGCCGCTCGAACTCCGCTTTCGTCACGAACTTCTTCTCCGGCTCCTCCTCCATGTGCACGTTCAGCGGGTTCGGCTTCACCTCCGTCTCCGTCTTTTGGTGACGGGCCAACCAACCCTTGTATCCTATGTCCAGGAGCTTCAAGACGACCGCCCCGGAAAGGACGATCCCTCCGCCCTGGATGATGCTTCCCATTTCGCTCATGCCGCCTCCTTCCCGACCGAAAAGGTCCCGCTGCGCCTGGAATGGGCGCAACGGGTCTGGGTGTTTTTCTCTGTCCACGCCTGCGACACAGCCGCGTTCCGCCGCTCCCGTTGCAGTCGGGGGCTTTGGTCTGGGCGCGGGCCTGCAATGCCCGCGCTTGCCTGACGGTGAATTTGAATCACCTGGCGCGGCGTTCCTTCTTCATACGGATAAGGGGCGGAAACCCCGGCCAACCAACCGCGCGCACCACCACGTCCGCGCTTCTCGTCCGGCGTCTCCGCAAATTCTCGTCCCGTCTTCATGCCCCCTTTCTACCCCGCTCCCGCCTCCACCCCCAAACGCGCATCTCGCAACTTTCGCCTATCTGCAAAATCTGCCGCGTTTCACGCCTTTTCAACTTGATTCAACTTGCGCCGTTTTCCCTCTTTTCGCGGAAATCAAGTTTTTTTCAAGAATCGCGAAATCGCCCCGCCAGTATTGAACGAAACGCGATTTGTGACACTGTGTCACACTTCCGATGACTTGATTCCCCTCAAACAGCGCGATTCAACTTGATTTTCGGCTTTTCCACACAATGGAAACAGGTTTCGTCATGGTTTCCACACAATGGAAGATGGTTTTGAAAAATCTTCCAGACAATGGAAACAGGTTTCCGTGGGTTTTCCACGGAATGGAACTACTTTTTCGGGGCCTTTGGCCTGCGGCCGCCGTGCGAAAGCGGCGTCTTGATGATAGGGGGAAGCTCCACGCCGTGTTTTTTGAGGAAGTCGTACACGGCATCCCGAATAAAACTGGCGCGGTCCGCATAGCCGGCCTTGGGGTAGGCTTCGTCGATTTCGCGCAAGAACTCCTCGCGCACCATCAAAATCAGTGCCTTTTGCTGCTCTCCTCTCATGTTGCCGCCCATTCTAAAAAAAAATCGGCCGACCTCAATTTTTTTCTTGCAACGGTTATATAACGGTTATATTTTCGGTTCCGATGAATACGAAAACTTCTCCACGTTCCGCCGTCCGCCGCCCGAAAGGGAAGCGCGTCGGCGTCTACTTCCAAATGGAACCCGAACTGCTTTCCGCCGTTCGGGACTTCGCCCGTGAACACGACACCGACGTCTCCAAAGTCTACCGGGACGCCGTGCGCCAAAAACTCGGACGCAAATTCAACTACGCGCCTGTCGAACCCGCCCTCCCATGAACGGAACCACCCAGGCCATCATCGACCGCCTTCCGAAGAAGGACCTTGTGACGCCGCGTGAAATCGCGGACGCCTACGACGTTTCGACGACGGCGAGGATCCTCGCGGACATCCGAACGGGGGACCTCGCCGCGAACGGGCTTTCCACGGACAACCCGAAAATCGGCATCGAGGTGGCCAAGGCCTACATCATCTCCAAGGAAATCCAACCCACCGAAGGACACCTGCCTTTCAAATGAACACCCTCCCGTCCGCCCCAGTCCAATCTTCAACCCAGCTTGACGCCGAAATCGTCCCCCTCTTTTCCGAACTCCCGGCGAATCCGGGCCGGAATCCAGCCGAACGAATCAATTTCTGGCACGACACGTTCCGCCGCCACATGGCCATTACCCTCGCGGCCGGACTTCGCGCCGGCCACGAACTCGCCATGGTGCGCGAGTCCATCGGCAATCGCGGGTTCGCGAACTGGGTGGAAAAGAACCTGACTTTCACCACGCGCCATGCCTACCGCTACCTTTCCGCCTTCGAGCAGACGATCGCGAAAGAACGGGCGTCTCTTCCGCAGCCCATCCCGCTGTCGGCGCCGCTGACGGAAGAGGAGGTGCGTGCGACGGCGGCGGAGTTCGGGGCGACGACGTTCCGGGGGCTGCAAAAGGCGTTGCAGAGCCCTGGCAACTGGGGCGGGAAGAGGGAAGGGGCGGGGCGCCCCCCCGCGAAAGCGGCGGCGACGGCCGAAGAAGCGCGCGCGAACGTCCTGCACGTCATCGGCGTGGCCTTGCAGGACCTCGCGCAGCCGCTGGCCCAGGGGGGCGGCGCGGAACTGCTGAAATGGTCGGAACTCAAGCGCCTCAAAGACGAACTCGCCGACGCCCTCGACCGCGTCGAAACCCTCATGGCCGCCAAAAAATCCGGAGCGGCCCGATGACCCTTTGCGCGCCGGCAACGCGTGTGAAACGGAACGCCCCGACCCGGGGCGCCCACTCTGGCACGACCGACCTCCCTGACCGACAGGAGCAGCCTTGGATCGCGGTGGCAGCCGGGAGAGACCGGCATGGGGCAGCGCACGGATCCACTGCGGTCCACGTCGGGCAGCCGTGCGTCTTCCAACTCCCCGCGGGAGGAGTCCCCGAATCCCGCCCCTTTTTGCCTATTCCACATGACCGCGAGGAACGGCGCGGTCGGCGTGTCCAGCAAGGAGTGACAGCCGGGAGAGACCGGCACGGGGCAGCGCACGGATCCACTGCGGTCCACATCGGGCAGCCGTGCGCCCTGGAACTCCCCGCGGGAGGAGTCCCCGAATCCCGCCCCTTTGACGCTCCTCTGGAGAGCTCTAGCAAGACAGCCGGGAAAGACCGGCACCTTTTCCCCTGGGGGCGCGGGCGGCTCGCCCGCGGAACCATCTTCCCCGCGCGTTGCGGGGCGGGCCCGGTGGAGGCGAAAGTCAATCCACGACACCTCGGAGAGACGGGGTTGCAGGACAACAAACAAAAAAACCTGACTCTGAAACTCTGGTTGGCACTGGCAGCCGGGAAAGACCGGCACCTTTTCCACCTTCCGGCGAGTGCCGGATGTCCGCGGTCGTCCGGAGAGTTTGGCGGCCAAGGCGACCGGGAGGGTCATAGTTCCCGAAAATGGCCGTGCGGACGGCTCCCGGAAGTTTCCGCTGGGACGTGGCGGATCGAAAACGCCGCGGACGCACATGTCGCCGACACATGGCCCAAACGTCGGCACCCTTTCGCCGCCGCCGGCGGCGCCGGTCCTTCATGCCGGTTTCCTCCCCAATCGCCCCGGCGGCGGCCTTCTTCCCACCACCCAACCACCAAACCACCCAACTACCAAACCAACCAACCAAAGGAACCACCCATGCAACACCACTGCAAATACTGTGGGGCTCCCATCGAATGGGACCGCTCCGCGTCCGGGAAAACCATCCCCTACAACCCCGACGGCACCCGGCACCACGCCACCTGCCGCGAATGGCACCGCGTCGAGCGCGAAAACCGCCTCCGCCGCGCCCGCGAAACCCGCGAACTCCGCGCCGCCTACGGCCCCGCCGTGGCCGTCCCGGAAAACCCCAACCAAATGCACTTCTCCTTCTGAAAGGCCGACCATGATGAAAACCATCACCATCGAAGACTACCAGACGGCCCGGAAGCGCCGCCTCGCCGCGGAAGAATGGGAATCGAAAGAGAATTCGGATGGCCGGACGCTCATGCGCCTCGCCGTGGGCCTGCTGCTCTTCTTCGCCGTCTGGCTCGGCCGCGGACTGGGGGCCTGGTGACATGAGCATCGCCGCCAAAGACCCCGTCAGCGCCTTGCGCTCCGACATCGCCGCCCTGCGCTCCGTCGTCAAGCTCCTCGACTGCCTCGCCGAGGACTACCGCCCCTGGACGCACATCTCCGACAACCTCGAATCCGCCTCCACGCACGCCGCCTGCGCTCTCGCCGCCCTGGTGAATCACCTCTCGGAAGAACCCAAGAATGGCGGTGTCAAATTCCGCTTCAAGGCCCGCCTCGAATCCGACCACATCATCAAAAAAGGCGGTGCGAAATGAGCGAGTCAGCCAAGAAGCCTCGTCAGGGCAAAAACCTCCGCTACATCCGCAAGCGCTTTGAAATCGATGGACAGGAATGGGCGCACCTCCATCTCTTGGAACTCAAAGGAGTAAAAAACCAAGTGATTTTTGCCGCATCAATCCACGGCAAGAACATCCGCGACATGATGACCCATGCGGCAAAGGCGGTCAACGAAGTCGACTGGATGATCGACGCGCTCAAAAAACGCTTCCCGAAGGAAGCCGAGAAAGCAGGTGTCGAATGACCGCCCACCCCGTCCTCCTCCTGCTCGCCCTCGCTGCGCTCCTCGTCGCCGCCAACTGGATTCTCGCCGCCATGGCTGCGCGCGAAGCGTCCAAAGAAAGCCCCACCAACCACCCCACCACCTAACCACCAAACCACCCAACCTTTCAACTTTTCAACCTTTCAACCTTTCAACCTGTCCCCCCCATGAACGCCATCGCCTCCATCCCCCCGGCCGACCTCGAGACCTTCGCGGCCTATCCGCCCAAGGCGCAGCGCGAAGTGCTGGCGTGGCTGCCGATCGTCGAAACCATCGCCTCCGCCCCGGCCACCGTCGTGGCCATGGAGTGCGCGGCCAAAAAGACGGGCCGCCCCTATGCCACGATCCGCCGACGCTACTACGCGTGGCGCGACGGCGGCTGGCAGTCGCTGGCCCGCCGCAACGCCCTCCCGTCCGGCGGCCGCCCCGGCGGCCGGCACAGCCCCGAGTTCGTCGCCGAGTGGCGGCGCCGCTGCGAAAACGTCCAGCGCCGCGCCATCCGGCAGGCCTGGCAGCAGCTCATGCGCGACCTCGCCGCCGGCGCCCCCGTGCCCGGCCTCGCCCCCTGGTCCGTCCTCTGGGCCGAGGACTTCCCCGGGCAGCCCATCCCCGACGCCATGCCCCCCCTCTGGGTCCCCAAGGGCCTCTCCTATCCCAGCCTCGTCCGCCTCGCCCCCTCCAAGTTCGAACTCGCCACCATGCGCCAGGGCCGCTTCGCCGCGTCCTCCCTCCGCCCCCTCGTCCGCGTCACCCGCGCCGGCCTCGCCCCCGGGCAGATCCTCGTCTTCGACGACATGTGGCACGACCACAAGGTCAACTTCTTCGGCGCCGGCCAGCAAGACGCCCTCCGGCCCCTCGAGTTCCACTGCATCGACCTCGCCTCCACCTGCAAAATCGCCTGGGGCGTCCGCCCCCGCGTCGTCCGCCCCGACGGCACCCACGACCAGCTCAAGGACGCCGAGTTCCGCCAGCTCCTCGCCCAGGTCCTCTGCGTCGTCGGCTACCGCAAGGAAGGCGTCGCCCTCCACGTCGAGCACGGAACCGCCGCCATCCCCCCCTCCCTCGCCGACTACCTCGCCGCCGCCTCCGACGGCGCCATCACCGTCGAGCGCGGCGGCATCGACGCCAAAACCATCTTGAAAGGCGGCTTCGCCCCCCGCGGCCGCGGCAACTTCCGCTTCAAGGCCGCCCTCGAATCCCTCGGCGGCCTCTACCACAACGCCCTCGCCATGCTCCCCGGCCAAACCGGCCTCTCCCCCGACCGCGCCCCCGAAAACGCCGAGACCCTCGACAAATACAACCGCGCCGTCATGCGCGCCGTCATGCAGCTCCCCGACGAACTCGGCGCCAAACTCTGGCTCCCCGTCATGTCCTTCCGCGAGTTCACCGCCATCCTCGCCCAGGTCTACGCCCGCCTCAACGCCCGCACCGACCACGACCTCGAAGGCTGGGAGGAATCCGGCTACGTCCGCCAGGTCTTCGTCCCCGCCCCCGGCCTCCCCGGCATCCCCTTCGAAACCCTCTACGCCGACCCCGCCAAATACGCCGGCGCCCTCGCCCTCGCCCACTCCGACCCCTCCACCTGGGTCCGCCAGGAAAAACTCTCCCCCGCCGCCGTCTGGGAACAGGCCAAGCCCCACCTCGTCCGCCTCCCCCTCGTCCACGCCCCCCGAATCCTCGGCCCCGCCAACGCCTTCCCCTGCACCGTCAACCGCTCCCGCGAACTCTGGATCACCTTCCCCGACACCCGCCAGCGCGTCCGCTACTCCCCCGAACTCCACGACTTCTCCTCCCCCCTCTCCCGCATCCTCCCCGCCGGCGAAAACCTCCTCCTCTACCCCCTCGCCGCCTCCCCCGTCGCCGTCGTCTGCTCCCCAGACGGCCGCCCCCTCGGCTACGTCGCCCAATTCTCCCAGGCCTCCCACGCCGACCGCCCCTCCATCCTCCGCCAAATCGGCCAGACCGAACACGTCCGCGCCCTCATGGAGCGCGACATGAAGGACCGCCACGCCCCCGACGCCGCCGAAATCGCCGCCATGAAGGCCCACAACGACGCCATCCTCCGCCAGGCCCGCGCCCTCCCCGAACCCCCCAAACCCTCCCGCGCCCTCTCCGCCGCCTCCGCCCTCGCCACCCTCGACGCCATCTCCCCCGACGCCCCCCCCGATTCCCCCGAAACCGCCGACACCTCCACCTCCCTCGACGACATCTTCGGCGCCGACCCCTTCTGACCCGCCACCCACCACCACCCAACCACCTAACTACCTAACCAACCAACCAACCAAGGACCCGCCCATGAAAGAAGAAACCGCCATCCAACCCCTCGAAACCCTCCCCGACGAGGCCCAGGCCTTCGCCGCCCCCATCGTGATCGGCGGCGACCGCCTCAAACCCGCCCTCGCCGAACGCGTCTCCGCGGGCAAATTCACCCAGCACCAGGCCGACTTGATTTGGTGGTTCTTCTGCCTCTGCCGCGAAAACGCCTGGTCCACCCGCCAGGCCGCCGCCGCCATCGGCCTCGCCAGCCCCTCCACCGTCTCCCGCCTCTTCGCCTGCAACTACGGCGCCTCCGTCTCCTCCCTCTGCGACCGCATCGAACGCTACAAGCGCACCCTCGAAGAACGCGGCGACGCCAACGACATGCAGTTCGTCGAAACCTCCGTCGCCAAAAAAGTCGAATCCGTCTGCCGCGCCGCCTGGCTCTCCCAGTCCGTCGCCTTCATCTGGGGCGAACCCCAGACCGGCAAGACCTACGCCCTCCAGCACTACCAGCTCTCCCACAACCACGGACAGACCAAATTCATCCGCATCCCCGCCTCCGCCACCATCCAGCTCGCCGCCGCCGAAATCGCCCGCGCCTGCGCCGTCTCCGGCGACGGCGAATGGGCCCTCATCCGCCAGCGCCTCATGAAGGCCATCGACGCCTCCAACCTGATCATCGTCGACGAAGCCCACCAGCTCTTCATCACCGCCGCCGACAAACAGGCCCGCAAAGTCCTCGAGTTCCTCCGCGAAATCCACGACCGGACCGGCTGCGGACTCGTCCTCTGCATGACCAACATGGGCCGCGACGCCATCGAAACCTCCCGCCTCGCCCCCGTCTTCAAGCAGCTCTCCCGCCGCGGCGTCGTCAAACTCCAGCTCCCCGACGCGCCGCCCCTCTCCGACTTGCTCAAAATCGCCGGCTCGTTCGGGCTGCCGGCCCCCGAAGGCCCCCCCCTCGAAACCGTCAAGCATATCCGCGTCGCCGGCGGCGTCGGCGTCTTCTGCAAATACCTCCAGATGGCCCGCCGCCTCGCCGACAACCAAAACGCCCCCCTCGCCTGGTCCCACTTCCAGACCGCCTACGACGCCCTCGTCACCCTCTCCCAAAAGTAACCCCAACCACCGAAAGGAACACCCCATGAAACCCCTCCGCAACGCTCTTGCAACCCTCCTTCTCGCCGCCCTCCCCGTGGCCGCCCAGGACGCCGATCCGCCCGTCCCCGTCGCGGCCGAGACCGCCGCCGAACCGGCGGTCCACCCCGTCCCGCCCGTCCGCCTGACCAACATCGTCGTCCAGACCATCGGAGAAGAGCGCCACAACGAAGAACTCCGGCCGGGACTCCTCTTCATCGACGAATCTTCCGGGAAACTCATGGTGTCCGACGAATCCAACCCCCACGGGCGCTTCGTCTGCGCCTGCAAGGATTTCCCGGACTACCACAACTTCACCAACACCATCCGCGTCAACGGCCACAAAATCGAGCTGAACCAGGCCTTTTCCCTGCAAGCCGAAAACGACATCCTTTCCTTCCGCTTCGGGACCAACTCCGTCCTCCAGATACTCCCGGTCGACGTTGGCGAATACGCCCGCGTCACCGCCTCCTATGAAGACGAAACGCATCTCCTGGTCTCCGCCAACGCGCCGGCCGACGCCGTCCTCCAGGTCACCACCAACCTTCTCTCCCCCACCCCCTGGACGACCGCCACCAACGCCGTCGTCGTCGAATCCGACGATGCCTCCACCACCTGGCGCGTCACCCTGGACGACGCTTCCACCGGAGTCGAAATCTACCGCGTCCTCGGTTCCGTCGCACGCCCAGCCGGCGCCTACGCCTACAAGCCCCTCCACGCCGAACAAGGCGTCGTCATCCCCGAAGGCCAGTCCCTCGCCATGGGCCACGACACTTGGACCAACCTCCCCGACATGTCCGACTACGCCACCGCCGCCTCCCTCGCCGACGCCGTCGAGCCGCTGGCGACGACGCAATCCGTCGCTTCCTTAGAGGGCCGCGTGAAGAGGCTGGAAATGCCCGAAACATGCGTCCTTTGGTGGACAACGAATCTGACAAGCTCCGCCGACAGGCCGCTCATTCCGACGAACTTCCCGACAAGAAAACTCGAAGTGCGTATCGACCGCGGCAACTGCAACGGTGCGGTTGCACTTTTCGACTGTAACTGGAATCCAGGGCGCGAGGTCGAAGTCCGACTTGTAACATGGACAGCGACGAATTCCGCACTTGCTTTCCGTTTGCTGTACGGGACCAACATCGTCAACGTCACGACAATCACGGCCACAAACACGCGTGAGTTGCTGATTAACTTCGACCCTGTTTCCAAAGCGTGGCGGACATCCTTGAACGCCTTGTCTTCTGCTGCCGACACAATGTCCATAGCCCTTACTTCAGACGGTCAGCGCTTGACTCCGACCGGTCCCGTCACCGTCGAAGAATGGCTTGCCCTGCGAGAGGATGAATAGGGCTCTTCCTTAGAGCGACGGATTGACTCCGTAGGGAATAGTCAAGGCATTTGGAAGCAGGAGAATCCACAACAGGAGAAAGAGATGAAGAACGAGAACGAAAAGAAGTTGCCGGAAGGATACCGAAAGAATGCGCAGGGGCACCTGGTGCCCGAGGACATCATTCCGCCGCTGGACAAGATCCGCGACGACCTCGTCCGGGAGGGGTTCAAAAAGGCGGAGGAGACGGCAGCGGCGGTCGCCGCATTCCGGGATTGGGCGGCCGACGCGGCGCGGTCCTACATGGGACTGGCGGAGCAGGAATACAGCGTTTCCCTTGGCGGCACCAAGGGGAACCTCACGCTGACGAGCTACGACGGGACGAAGCGATGGACGCTTGCCGTCTCGGACACCCTCTCTCTGGAATCGGAGGAAATGGCGCTGGCCATGAAACTGATCAATGAGTGTATCTCCAAGTGGTCGGATGGCTCAAATCCCGGACTGGTGAAGCTTGTCATGGAGGCGTTCCGCCCTGGAAAGAACGGGCAACTCTCCGCCGCGAAGGTCTGGCCGCTGCTGCGCTACGAAATCGACGACGAAACCTGGAAAAAGGCCATGGAGCTCGTCAAGAAAGGCGCCAGGCCGGACCAGACGAGGGAATACCTCCGCTTCCACGTGCGCAGTTCCGACGGATCCTGGCAGCTGCTTTTCAAGTGCTGACATGGCTCTCACTCCCGCCCAGCTCCGCCGCTTCTGGCAAGCGTTCCGCCCCGCCTGGTACGCCCACGCGGGGCGGTCCTCCCTCGACCCCTCCGACCGCGCAGCCGCCGACGCCTGGCGACACGCCGTCACGGCCGAGGAGTGCAACGGCATCACCTCCGTCAAACAACTCGGCAACGATGACTTCGACGCCATCATGCTCCGATTCGCCCAGGAAGCCGGCGACCTTGCCGCCGTGGCCTACTGGTCCGAAGCCGCCGAACGCCGCTTCCGCCACCTCATCAAGAAGAAACTCGCCGCCCTCGACCGGCTAGACCCAACCCTCCAACACGGGCCCGCCTACCTCGTTGGCCTCCTCCGCCAATCCCGCCTCCTCGCCCCCCATGGCACCCTCGACGATCTCCCCGCCGACCACCTACGCACCGCCCTCCAAATCCTCGACACCCACATCCGCCGCCTCCGTCGCGCAACCATCCTCGAACCAGCACCGTTCTGACCCCCGCTGCACCCGTTTTTCCGCCCCCTTGCAACCCCCTTGCAAGGGGGCTTTCGTTTCCCCGGAATCCCCATGTTGCTTTTCTCAAAACCTTGATTCACCCCATCCTTTTCCACCCGCCCCGGCCTTTTTTTCTCACCACCTCCCACCCCCGCCTCACGCCCCATCAATCCCGCCTTTTCGCCCCAAATCCCGCCTTTTCCCGTTTCTCAGGTCCCTCGCCTTCCTTCATTCCCCTTCTCGCTCCATTCCGTGAGATTGAATGAGAACCTTGGACTTTTCCCATGTTTTCTCGTTCAATCCACGCTTGTCCCTCCCCTGTCTCGCCTCCCCCTCAAAACTCCCGTTGC
>Ga0310786_10002027_pt1 | contig 31733 bp, 33 predicted proteins | sample AusTroGonzalo_MG_FD_203881 | JGI IMG/M metagenome (GOLD analysis project Ga0310786, IMG submission 203881) | Bovine rumen microbial communities from tropical cattle in Woodstock, Queensland, Australia - Gonzalo_03 (v2) (version 2) | ecosystem: Host-associated > Mammals > Digestive system >...
TAATTCTGATTGTCAGCGTTTTACTCAGCCTTATCGTTCTGGTTCAGAACTCAAAAGGAGGCGGTTTGGTGTCCAATTTTGGTGGTGCCAACCAGATGATGGGCGTTCGTCAGACGACCGATTTCCTTGAAAAAGCCACTTGGTCGCTGGGTGCCGTGTTGGTTGCTCTCTGCCTCATTTCGAGCATCACCATCCCGAAGAACGTCAAGCAAGGCAACGCTTTCGACACCGAAATGCGTCAGCAAATTGAAAATATGATGCCTTCGGCTCCCGCTACTGAAGCCGTCCCAATGGATGCTCCTGCTGCGGAAACTCCTGCCGAGGCAGAATGATGAGTTAACAGACAACAACAAGATAGCCAGAGCGAAAGCCCTGGCTATTTTTATTGGAGTTCATTCACTTTTGAAGCAGCCGATACAATTCCGGCAAGCGTTTCGAGATGGCCACAGGGCGGCCCTTCTCCGTGAAGCAATGGGTGCTTTGGGCTGTGCAGACTGTCTTCTCCCCTACACGCATCAGATAGGTGAACTCAAACCGCATCTCCGACAACAAATTAATGCCAACCTCAATTTCGATGACATCCTTGAAAGTGGTAGGGCTTTTGTAATTACAATTGACAGCAACAACGGGCGAGAAGACCCCTTCAGCCTCAATCCTGTCGAAACCATAGCCCAGTTGGTCAAGATAATCGACACGGGCCTCTTCCATGAAACGGACGTAGTTGGAATGGTGCGTAATGCCCATGCGGTCACATTCGTAGTATTTCACTTCGTGTTTGTAGGTATGCATAATTTGAGGAATTTGAAAGGGCGACCCGCAGGCCGCCCTTTATTTGTTGCAACACTCAAAACTAAAGTTAGAGTTTGATGAGCTTAATGCCGACAGTCACCATAAACATGTGCTGCTTGGTATTGTCGATATTATCGAAATTGAATGTATCGGCCAACGCGGTATTGTCCAAAGCCTTGTACAGCTGTCTGAAACCTAAATTATAGTTGATATCCAACGTAATGAGGTTGAGAAAATCGGCACCGAGACCAGCTTGGAAGCCCCAAGAGATGGATTTGGGGTTAAATTTCTCAGTAGTGGAGGTGTTATCAATGTTGTGCTCCACCCCATCCAGCGTATAGGTGTTGTCATACAAGGTCTGTGATTTCAAGAGAAAGTTTGCGGTAGGACCAACTTGAGCACGCAATGAGACAATACCGATGTCAAAAATCTCGTAGCCGATCAAAACGGGAACTTGCAGGTTCATCGAGTTCAAGGTGATGTTGAGATTGGCACCAGTAGGAAGGTTGAAGAGGTTATCGCTTTGAACACCAGTAACGCTGGCGTCAAAGATATTCGACGTCTTGAAATACAGCACTTCAGGTTGGACATAGAAATGACCAATGTTCACACGACCAAAGAGACCTGCGGAGAAATGGTTTGCAAAATCAGCTTTGATGTCGGCTTTGTTGCCTGAGAGTTTTGCAGTTTGATAACCAACTTTGGGGCCAATGGCAAGGCCGAAACCACCGCCTGCAAATGCCGCACTACCCATCATGAGCATAGCGACCAAGAGAAGAAAAGTCTTTTTCATTGTAATTAGTGTTTAGTGAATAATTTGACTTAGTTGATGCAAAAATAGAAATCATTTTTGAATTTGAGCAAAATGTCAGCAAAATAATTTACCTTTGTAAGGTTAAACTTTAATAAAATGAAGAAAATTGCATTGATTATCAGCATGGTAGCGTTTTTCTCGCTACAAGGCTTTTCACAAGCGGGAACCTTCTCCTACGGTTTCAAATTCGGCCCAACTTTTGACTGGGCTTCATCGACCTCGACTGCGGCAAACAACAAAGGCGTAAGGACTGGCTTCAGTCTGGGTGGTATCATCGACCACTACTTCACCAACCACATCGCCTTTTCAACAGGTCTCAACTTCAATTATTGGCGGGGCAATTATCAATTCACCGACATACGCACAGTCGATGATTTCCTTGAGGAAGTGCGTATCGATGCGGTCAATCGTCAAGTCCGTGCCAGTTATTTTGAAGTGCCGCTGAAGGTTAAGGTGAAGGCTGAAATCGTTGATGGTTGGAAAGGCTTTGCCGAAGCAGGCGTTGGCTTAAGCCTCAACACGAAAGACCTGACCAAGGACAGTTATCAATTCTATTGGGTGAAATCCGAAGATGTGTTTTATACCAACGCTTATTTCTATGAGTACAGATGGTTTCAGGCTGCTCTCAATTTTGGTCTCGGCGCCGAATACCAAATCAACAAGAAGTTTGGCGTGTTTGCCCAACTTTCTTTCAACCATGCCTTGACCAATACGTTCACTAAAGAAATTGAGCAGTTGACGGGCAGCAACTTGAAAACCAATTTCATAGGCATCGAAGTAGGAATCATGCTTTAAGCGATTCTTTCCTTTACTACAAACAAACTAAGAAGCCTGGCGAAATCTCGTCAGGCTTCTTTATCAAACTACTAAAACTATGAAAAATACTACTTCTTCATTTATTCGGCTTCCTTGACCAGCTCAATCAACACGCGGCGGTCATACTCGGTCGGGTCGAGTTCCTTCACACCGCCCATGGGGACGAGGATGATTTGGTCTTCCGGGATACCCATTTCCATGAGTTCCATCATGATCTTGCGGCAACGGTTCTCCGACAGGGTCTGGTTGTAGGCTGGAGTAGCCGTAGCACTGTCGCATGAGCCTCTCAAACGCAGTTTATATCCGTTTTCCTTGGCTACATTGGCGATTTCACGCAGGTTGACTAAGTCTCTTCTCGACATCAGTTGATAAGAGTCGCGGTTGAAGAAGATGGAGAACGGATAGCTGGCCATTTCCTGGGTCTGCACGTTGACGAACTTCACGATGGTGTCGTGGATATAAACGGTATCGGCATAGAGGGGTAACAGCTTCTTGATGGAATCCAACTCGGCGCAGCAGTCGATGGGCAGTTCGTACTCTCTGCTGAAATAGTAAGTAAGTCCCAGAGAAGCGGTATACATATTGTCGAATCTCTTCGGTCTTGTACCAAACTCTTCCGTGAATTCGTATCTCCATGAGTCGAGCGTCCATCTTTGGAACGTCCAATTCAAATCGACGTTAATATCGAAATGTTTGGAGATACGGAAATTGTTAATGAGACCAGCACCCAATGCCAATTCGAAATTGTAGCCGACAGGAGCAAGCGTCTCATCTTTCTTTGCTTTAGCACCTGCAATCAGGTCTTGGATAGCAAAGAAATGCTCAGAAGCAAAGGAAACTCCACCGCTCACATAGAGAACAGGCGTCCATATTCTTTCAGGGTTATAATAGCCTTGGAAGAAATCAATAGGACTTACCATATAGTCACCTCTTAAGTTATGGAAACGCATTGAGGTGGCATAAATGGCGCCATCGCCTGTGCCTTCAATAAGTTGCGGGTCGTCACCATAAAGGAATTGGATATGCTGTAACTCCGAGTGTCTGCCTAAAATGAAACTATTAATACGAGTGTTGCTGTACATCAGTCTGACACCCATGCAGTGATTGATCCATTTGCCACCGTTCACATTGAAACCAATGGTAGGCTTGCCCCATCTCACAGCGGTATAGCTGTTCATATAGGTCATGTTTTCAGGGGTTCTCATACTGCCTTGCCACCAGTTGCAAGTAACACTACCAGAGATGAACCAATTCTTGCCGAATTTCGTCGTCAGGTAACGAACCGAATCCACGTATCCATCAGCCATTGCCGCACTTGACAAGGCCAGGACCGCGATCATTGTGATAAATACTTTTTTCATTGCTTTTATTTTGTACTGTTTATGATTAATCAGAATACACCAAATGACCCGCAAAAATAGACATTTTTTTCATACCAAAAGAAAAAAGCAGAAAAAAAGGTCTTAATTTGTAACAAAAAGACAACTTATTTGCCTGCAGAAATTCTTTCCAAGGTGTTCAAGACGAGTTTTTTCACGTAAGGATGATAGTCCGTCGCAAATTTTTCAGTGACACGGTTGGCGACGACTACGCAAATGGTTAAACAATTGTGACCCATCATCTTGCCGAGACCATAAAGCGCCGACGACTCCATTTCGAAGTTGCACACACGCCAACCTTGGTAATTGAAGGCTTCAATCTTGCGGTTGTTTTCGGGATAAGCCAAATGCATCCGCAAAGTACGGCCTTGAGGACCGTAGAACCCTGGTGCCGTGGCGGTTACACCTTGGTAATAGCCTTGTGCCAAGCGGTCGAAGAGTTCTTTTGAGCCTTCCACAGCATAGGGTAAAGGCAGATCTTTCGGATAGTCCATCTGCTTGATGAAGGCATCGCGCAGGGCAATTTCGTTCACTTCCTTGTTCTTTTCGTAAAAGTAAATCAGTCCATCCAAGCCGATGGCATAGCGCGTAGCCACATAGCTGTCTTCCACTTCGATGTCGGGCTGCAAGGCACCACACGTGCCAATTCGGATAAGATTTAAGGCACGATGCGTGTCCTTGGGCATCCTAGTCTTCAGGTCAATGTTGGCCAAAGTGTCTAGCTCGTTCATCACAATGTCGAGGTTGTCAGTTCCCATGCCTGTGGAAAGCACAGTGATACGCTTGCCGTTGAAATAGCCCGTACGTGTGACCAACTCGCGATTCTGTCGCTGCACTTCAATCTTGTCAAAGAAGGCGGCAATCTCAAGGACACGGCCAGGGTCGCCGACCAAAATGATGTCGTCAGCGATTTGGTCGGGATGGAGATTCAGGTGATATATCGCGCCCTCGCTGTTGAGCACGAGCTGCGATGCTGGAATAGGTTGTTGCATAGTCGTTTAGTTTTGAAACTGCAAAAGTATGAAGAAAATTCGTAATTTTGCGCAAAATTCACCAAAGATGAATGAAAACATCGTCCATGAGGTCTTTGACCTATTAATAAAAAAAGGCCTGACCTTCGCCTCGGCGGAGAGTTGCACAGGCGGCAACATCGCCCACCAGATTACATTAATTGCAGGCAGTTCCAACATTTTCAAAGGAACGGCTGTCACCTACGCAACCCCGATGAAAACCAAGGTGTTGGGCGTTCCAGCACAAACCATCGAGAAATATGGTGTTGTAAGTCAACAAGTTGTAGAAAGCATGGCGACTGGCGTTCGCGACTTGATGGAAGCTGACTTCGGCGTAGCTACCACGGGCGTTGCAGGGCCGAGCGGTGGCACAGCATTGACTCCCGTCGGAACGGTGTGGATTGGCGTGGCTTCCAAAAACGGTGTAGTGTCACATTGTTATCACTTCAAAGGCGACCGCGTAGAGGTCATTAATCAAGCGACCTTTGCCGCATACGAGATGCTTAAACAACAAATAATCGATTGAAAATGAGCAGAATATTATCCTTCCTATCCCTTTGTCTCGTGCTGGCCTCATGTCAACCCAAGCAACCCGATTACAAACAAAAACTTGACGTCAAAACAGAACCTTATCATCTTGAGTTCGAGCGTTACGAGGACGTGCTTTTCAACCTTGACACTGCCAACTTCCAACAAGAATTAATGGCCATCCAAGACCATTATCATGTATTCCTCGGTGGCGACCTCACCAACCCCGAGGCGGTCAAATACCTCAAGGATTTCGCTATCGACCCTTATTGCATCAATATGTACCACAAGGTGAAGACTGCCTTCCCTGACCTGAAGTTGGTGCAACCTATGGTGGAGGACGTGTTCGCACATTTCCACTACTACTACCCCAACATTAATCTTCCCACGGAAGTCTTCACCTGCATCACAGGCATCAGCGCTGAAATACCGCCCGTGCAAATCATTGAGGACAAGCTGGTGATTTCGCTGGATTGGTATTTGGACGGCGACGAAATCTACGACCAGATTGGGATGCCACGCTACATGTCGCAACGCACCAACGTGGCGACCTTGGCGAAAGATGTGGCCAACCGTTTGTATATGGATTACCTTTACGAGTGGCGCAAGCAGGGACAGGTGGTCGGCGAGATGGTGTTCTACGGTCGCCTTAATTTCTTCATCGAGGCTTTGTGCCCCGACATCAAGGACAACATTTTGCTCGGCTATTCCGAAGACCAATGGCGTTGGGCGGTGGAGAACGAAGGGCAACTTTGGGCCGACATCGTGGGAAGCAAAAAGCTTTATGACGCCGGTTTGGACACTTACATGATGTTTTTCGGCGATGGTCCTTTCACCCAAGTTTATGGCAACGAGTCACCCTCACGCCTCGGCGAGTTCTTCGGCCTCAACATCATCCGCAGCTATGTGGCCAACCACGACGATTTCAACCTGCAACAGTTCATGCAACGGAAAGATTTGCAGAATATCTTCCAAGATTCGGGCTACAAACCCAAAAAGTAATATATTCTGAAAATCAACAATATATCCGACAGCAAACGACAACAAACGACTACTGTCGACAACAAACGTTTAATCAACGGCTTTTTCTTGACAAGGTTTGCATCTTTGCGGCGTAAAACTATAAACCCATAGAATTATGCTAGTAAAGACATTCGGATGCGCCCTTTTCGGCATCGACGCAATCACCGTCACCATCGAAGTGAACATTGACAAAGGTATGCCGAGTTATTTCACCGTCGGTCTGCCCGACAGCGCCGTCAAAGAGAGCCAACAACGCATCGAGGCCGCCATCGGCAACCTCGGTTACTACTACCCCCACAAGCGCATTGTCGTCAACCTTGCCCCCGCCGACATTCGCAAGGAAGGCTCGGCTTACGACCTGCCCATCGCCATCGGTATCTTGGCCGCCGCCGAGCAAGTCAACCATGACCTCTTGGAGCAATTCATCGTCATGGGCGAACTTTCCTTGGATGGCACCGTCAACCCTATCAAAGGCAGTCTGCCCATTGCCGTCAAAGCCAAGCAAGAAGGTTTCAGGGGGCTCATCCTTCCCAAGGAAAACGCGCGCGAGGCCGCCGTAGTGGAAGGCCTCGAAGTGTACGGTGTTTCAAACATTCACGATGTCATTTCCATCCTTAACGGCGAACACGACATCCAACCCGTTCAAGTTAGTGGCTTGGATGAAGACCTAGACAGTTTCTACGAGTTCGATTTCAGCGATGTGAAAGGGCAGGAAAACATCAAACGCGCTTTAGAGATTGCAGCGGCGGGCGGACACAACGTCATCCTCATTGGCCCTCCAGGTAGCGGCAAGACCATGCTCGCCAAGCGGATGCCCACCATCCTACCCCCGTTGACGATGGCCGAGGCCTTGGAAACCACAAAGATTCATTCTGTGGCAGGCTTGATGGGCAGTCACACCTCATTAATCAGGAAACGACCTTTCCGCAGTCCGCACCATACCATCAGCGACGCGGGCTTGGTGGGTGGCGGCACTTATCCCCAACCTGGTGAAATTTCGCTTGCCCATAACGGAGTGCTCTTTCTTGACGAGCTCCCAGAATTCAAGCGCACCGTGCTTGAGGTCATGCGCCAGCCGATGGAAGACCGTGTCGTGACGATTTCACGCGCCAAGATGACGGTCGACTTCCCTGCCAATTTCATGATGGTGGCGGCTATGAACCCCTGCCCTTGCGGCTACTACAACCATCCCGACAAGGAATGTACCTGCAAACCAGGCATGGTGCAACAGTACCTCAACCGCATTAGTGGCCCCTTGATGGATCGTATTGATTTACATGTTGAGGTTGTGCCGGTGGCTTACAAGGATTTGTCTTCGAAAAGTAGTGGAGAACCCAGTGCGGTGGTGCGTGAGCGCGTCATCAAGGCGAGAAAGATACAAGAGGAACGCTACGCCAACTATCCCAACATCCACGCCAACGCGCAGATGACCACACAACTTATCCAACAATACTGCGACTTGGACGAGCCATGCCGCAACATTCTCAAGAATGCAATGAACCGACTAGGTCTCTCCGCCCGCGCCTACGACCGCATCCTCAAAGTCTCCCGCACCATCGCCGACCTCGATGCCAGCGAAAACATTCAACCTGGACATTTGGCAGAAGCTATTAATTATAGGAGTCTGGATCGGGATAATTGGGGGAGTTGATTATGGAAAACGGAAATAAACCTTTCAACAAAGAGTCTGGAAAGCGTATTCCTTTCGAAGAACTTGTACAACTAATAGGTCAGAAATGCGAATATAAGTTTGCTATCATTGACTATGAGGTAGATGAAGAATTGTATTCCATTGCAAAGGAGGCGGGACTTGATTTGACAGGATATAAACATGTTATCGAAACCAGTGGCACAAATCACTCTCAAAACAGACATGGTGAAAGTAGCAACGATAGGAGGCCAATATCGATTGAAGACTATTTGTTGATCCCATATATTATCAAGTGTAGAGACAAAGTGGAAATCTCCAACAACACTTCACGGAGTCATCACCACAAAACAATTATCTACCGTAAAGCAATAGGAGAACAATATGTATATGTTGAAGAAATACGAATTGATAGAAACAAAAGTTTGGCTTTTCAGACAATCTACAAAAGACCAATAAAAGAGCCTCCTGTTTAGGAGGCTTAATCTGTTATCGCGGGAGGTATCGTAACTGCTGTTCCGTCCTTTACGTCTTGATAATCCATTCGTTTTTCTTTCCGTTGCCGCGACCAACTGGTTGCAAAAGTACACATTTTTTCAAACATGCAATAGAAAAGAAGAAAAAACACATCATTTTCAATCCTTTCGATCGCGTCCCAACAACGCCCCTATCCAATGTCGATTAAGCCGTGAGATGTTCTGCCGCTTGATAAGCTTGGGACATTCAGCTTCGCAAGCATAGGTATTGGTGCAGTTGCCGAAGCCCAATTCATCCATCTTGGCGACCATTTTCCTTACGCGGTCAGCAGCCTCGATTTGCCCTTGGGGTAACAAAGCCAAATGACTGACTTTTGCCCCCACGAACAGCATGGCACTGGCATTCTTGCAAGCCGCCACACAGGCGCCACAACCGATACACGAAGCCGCATCCATAGCCATGTCTGCTTTATGTTTTGGAATCGGGATGGTGTTGGCATCGGGGACACCGCCTGTTGTGGTGCTGATGTAGCCTCCCGCTTGGATGATTTTGTCAAAGGCGGTGCGGTCTACCACAAGGTCGCGGATGACGGGAAAGGCTTTGGCGCGCCAGGGCTCGATCCAGATGTCGTCGCCATCCTTGAACTTACGCATGTGGAGCTGGCAGGTGGTGATGCCGTCGTCGTTGCCGTGGGGCCTACCATTAATATAGAGTCCGCACATGCCGCAGATGCCCTCACGGCAGTCGTTGTCGAAGCACACAGGATGCGCGATGTGGTCGTTGATGAGTCGCTCGTTCAGGATGTCGAGCATCTCAAGAAAAGAGCAGTCCGACGAGATATTGTCAATGAGATAAGTCTCGAAATGGCCTTTGGCACGGGCGTTTTCCTGACGCCAAATATGCAATTTGAAGTTCATAGTTGTCTTTTTTTTGACTCGAGACACGGGACTTCGGGACGCGGGACAACGACTCGTGTCTCGCAGTCTCGCGTCTCGTGTCTATTTATAGTTACGGGTGGCGATTTTAATGTGTTCGTAATTCAGTGGTTCCTTCTCCATGGTCTCGGGCTGGCCATGGCCTTTGTATTTCCAAGCGGCCACATACATGAAATGCTCATCGTCGCGGAGGGTCTCGCCATCGGCGGTCTGGTGCTCGGTGCGAAAATGGCCACCGCACGACTCCTCACGGTGCAAAGCATCGGCGATGACGAGTTGCGCCAGTTCGAAATAGTCCTCCAAACGGCAGGCCTTCTCCAATTCGGGGTTGAACTCGTTGGCTGTGCCAGGAACGAAGACGCTCTTCCAAAATTCCTCTTCCAATTCAGAAACCAGTTGTTTGGCTTTCGTGAGACTCTCGGTGTTGCGCGCCATGCCGCAATATTCCCACATGATTTTGCCTAATTGTTTGTGGAAATAATCGACAGTTTTGTTACCACCGATTTTCATTAAATGGTTGATGCGTTGACGAACGACTTCTTCCGCAGCGTCAAATTCAGATGTGGTGGACGAAATCTTGCCCACATTAATTTGGTCAGCGAGATAGTTTTGCAAGGTGTATGGCAGCACGAAATATCCGTCGGCAAGCCCTTGCATAAGGGCGGAAGCACCGAGGCGATTGGCACCGTGGTCGCTGAAATTGGCCTCACCAGCAGCGAAGAGTCCCGGGATAGTGGTCTGTAGTTCGTAATCCACCCAAAGGCCGCCCATAGTGTAATGGATGGCGGGGTAAATCATCATCGGAGTCTCATAAGGGTTCTCGTCGGTGATTTTTTGGTACATCTGGAACAGGTTGCCATATTTTTCTTCCACGGCTTCTTTGCCCAAGCGACGGATGGATTCGGCAAAGTCAAGATAGACGGCATAACCCGTACCCACGCCATAGCCCGCATCACAGCGTTCCTTGGCGGCGCGGCTGGCCACGTCACGCGGGACGAGATTACCAAAAGCGGGATAACGGCGCTCCAGATAATAGTCACGGTCTTCCTCGGGAATGTCAATGGCTCTCAACTTGCCCGCACGGATGGCTTCGGCATCTTCTTTTTTCTTTGGTACCCAAATGCGGCCATCGTTGCGGAGACTTTCGCTCATCAACGTGAGTTTGCTTTGGTAGTCGCCATGGACAGGGATACAAGTCGGGTGAATCTGCACATAGCAGGGGTTGGCGAAGGCAGCACCCTTGCGGTGACATACCCATGCCGCACTGCCGTTGCTGTTCATGGCGTTGGTGGAAAGGTAATAAAGGTTGCCATAGCCGCCAGTGGCCAACACCACGGCATGGGCGGCATAGCGTTCCAATTCGCCAGTGACGAGATTGCGGACGATGACACCTCTTGCACGACCGTCGACAACAACTAAATCCATCATCTCGCGGCGTTCATGGAATTTCACCGTGCCACGGGCAATTTCACGGCTCAAGGCACCGTAGGCACCCAGCAAAAGTTGTTGTCCTGTTTGGCCTTTGGCATAGAAAGTCCGACTTACTTGTGCCCCACCGAAGGAACGGTTGTCGAGCAATCCACCATAGTCGCGGGCGAAAGGCACACCTTGGGCCACACATTGGTCGATGATGGCACCGCTGACTTCAGCCAAGCGATACACGTTGGCCTCACGGGCTCGATAGTCGCCGCCTTTGATGGTGTCGCGGAAAAGACGTTCCACACTGTCACCGTCGTTTTGATAGTTTTTGGCCGCATTGATGCCGCCTTGGGCAGCGATGCTATGAGCGCGACGGGGTGAGTCTTGAATGCAGAAGATGTCGACATTGAAGCCCATGGCACCAAGAGAAGCGGCTGCCGAGGCTCCGGCCAAGCCTGTGCCGACCACGATAATGTCGAGTTTGCGCTTGTTGGCCGGATTCACCAACTTCTGCGAAGCCTTATAATTCGTCCACTTTTCGGCAAGTGGACCAGCAGGTATTTTAGAGTCAAGTTTCATTTTTTATCTTTTTTGACTTCGAGACTTCGGGGCACGGGACTTCGGGACGATTGTCCTAGTCTCGTGGTCTCGCGTCTCACAGTCTCATGTTATAATTAAAGTCCGAAATAAACGCCCAAAACCACTACAGTGAACATCAGGCAGACCACCCAAGTGTAAATCTGCCCCAACACCTCAATGGCCTTGCCGTATTTGTAGTTATACAGCCCAAAGGTCTGGAAAATGGCAGGAAAACCGTGACGCAGATGGAACCAAACGACGGCAAAGAATACCAAATAGGAAATGACGATGTGCAAGATTTTGAATTTCTCGCGGGCTTGGTGATAGAAGTCAGGCTCGACTTCAAGTCCAGCGGCTTCAAGCACGGCCTTGTCTTCTTTGTCGAAGTTGGTGAGCCAGTTGCCTTTGGCGGAATATTCTCCGTGCTGTTCGGCATAACTGACGGCGTCGGGTTGCGTTGTTTTCAGCGCCACGACCTCTTCCGTTTTGGCCATATATTTACCTGTCACCCAGCCGATTTTCACGAAATAAAAGTCCATGAAATGCGCGAAAAGACAAGCGAAAATGAGGATGCCTGTCCACATTTGCAGTTTTGAGCCTGTGTGGGTCTTTGAGCGTGTGGGCTTCTTGTAGCCCACAGGCCGCGCCATCTTGTTGGTCACGGCCAGCCAAATGGCCAAAACCGCGTGCAGCAGCAGGGCTGCAAACAAGCCAATCTCCAGCACCTTGACGATGACGTAGGTGCCCATAAAATGGCAAAATGCGTTGTACCATTCGCCGCCATCGTGCCTCAGAATGAGCAGGTTGGCGCTGGCGTGAAACAGCAGAAAGAAACTCAGAAATGCGCCCAAGGCGCCGACGAGGATTTTCTTTGAAATGGAGTGGATTTTCGGGATGTTCATATCAAGGATAATCTGAATGCAAAAGTAATTATTCGACAATTTTGCAAGGAACACTATGTCATCTTCATATTTGTCGCTATCTGGCAAGAAGTATGTTCAGATAATTGCTAGCCAACTGCTTATCAATTTCTTTGCAATTATTTAAATTAAGAATAGCATTGATAGCTAAACCAGATGCTTGTGCTACTCCACGGGTTGATCGGCCAGCCCAATGGAATTGCAATTGCATCGAACTCAGTAATACCGGATGATAAACCGAACACAATGCCGTATGTTGAATGCCTTTATCATCAATGCCAATAAAATAGAACATAAATACAGATTTGTTTTCAGCCATACATTGTAAAAACTTGTCAATATTATACATCTTGGGATTGGAATTGAGATATATGACTTTGGTTTTAATATCCGTGTAAGTATCTGATGATTCAAAATACCGAATATAATCACCCAAACCGTTGCGCGTGTCATAAGTAGGCAAAGCTTGTTCCAGATGTGCCAAGTCAGATAATAATCTTTGACGTTCCTTTTTATCGGCAGTGATAAGAGCTTCTATCAGTCTTCCACGAATGTTTACATTTTCAATGTGTGAAGCAACGAGAATGGCCTCATTAACCTCTTCGCATCGTTGGTCAAGGTCATGTAACAACTCCGTGTAGTCATCTGATGAGACAAATTGTCGGGCACGTTCAACAGAGTCCCTAATGTTTTCCATCTCTTGTGCATTAGGTTCAAATTTTGTAGAAACTGATTTTATTGACGATGAAGCATCTACAAGGCGTTGAAGATTATCTTGCCAATCTATTCCAATATGACGTGCAAATAGTTCCTCAAAGTTCTCGGGCTTATTATCTACTCCATCTATCTGCTTCATGATGTCATTACCATTGAAACTACCCCTGATGTTAGTCATTGTCAAAGCTTGAGAACTGTGACTGATTTTCGAAAGAAATGTCGTATTAGCTAAATAGATGACATTGTCAGCATTGCCTTTAACGAGTATGACAAAGAACGGAATTCTATCGTACTTTTCAAGAGCAGATAGAGATAGTACCGTATTACTGAAAGAGCCATTTTGGGAGTAACTGAATCGTACCGCGAAATAGTCGCAATGAAACACTTTACGGTCTTGAATAAGGCCAAAAGCTCCAACACAACTTTGAATAAGATGTTCTTTGTTACTGACTGTTTTATGCTTTTCTACAAATACAAGAAATTGAATTATGGATGGATGCATGACTTTAGAATAATGAAAGTGTAGTATCAGAAAATATTGTGTTTTGCTTTGCCTTTCCCTTACGAGGCAAATCCGCATCTCTTACAGCAGTTTGAGCCTTTTCTGTTTTAGACTGCATTTTCCTTTGTTGAGCAAGAGAGTTGCGCTCCCAAAAAATGCCATCAGAATAACCCTGTATGGATGTATCATGTTCTGCCATAATCAGGCGTTTTGCTGCCCAAAGGCAATACTCTTCATTTATTTCCACACCAATAAAGTTCCTGCCTAATTTTTTTGCGACAACAGGAGCCGTGCCGCTTCCCATGAAAGGGTCAAACACCACATCGCCTTCACGAGATGACGCTAAAATCAGTTTGGCATAGAGCTTTTCAGGTTTCTGTGTTGGGTGGTCAGTGTTTTCAGGCATTGACCAAAATGGAATACTGATATCGTCCCAAAAATTGGAAGGGTATGTAATTCTAAAATTGCCGTCCTCGGTCTCTTCCCAGTCTTTAGGCTTACCATCCACCTTGTATGGCGCAATGACCCGACGCTTCATTTTTACCGCATCTACATTAAAGTAGTAATTATGGGGATCTTTTACCCCAAACCAAACATCTTCCATTGCATTCTTCCAATTTGTTTTTGCCCCACGACCCTTTTCTCGCTGCCACGTAATGCGATTGAGGACGACTAGTTCTTCTTCCATTACCCTTTGTAACGCAGATGTACTTTTCCAATCTCCACAGAGGTATACACTTCCATTGGGCTTGAGTTTCCGACAAACTTCATGGAACCAAGTACGCAAATATGCTTCATAATCACGATTGGAACGAAAAGAAAAAGTCATGCCATTGAAATTTTTGGTAAGATTATATGGGGGATCTATGATGATCACATTGGCTATTCCATTGGGAATAACATCTATGACTTCAAACAAATCGGCATGTATAAGTTTGTTTATAACAGATGGATTATTTTGTAGAGAAGCTTGCGTAGTGAGCCTTTCCTGCAAAAGAGGTCTTTCTTGATCTGTTATAGTAAGCGTTCTATTATTGGCTGCTTTTGTTGTTGACATGTCTTGTTTCACATTTAGATGGCAAAAATACTCAATTTCTCTTTAGTTTGTGAAGATTATTCTTCGTTCTGCGTTTTTAATCTGACAATCCCACCTCACCGCTTGACAATCCGCCTAAATACAGCACCTTCCGCCGTGACGACTTTCAGCACATAAAGTCCACTCGGAAATCCGTGTAATGCAATGGTGTTGTGGGGATTTTTCATATTTTGCCGCCACACTTCCCGACCGTCAACATTATAAAGAACAACTTCGGCCACCATTCCTTCAGGCAGGTGCAGCATCGTTTCAACCCCGGCAGGATTGGGGCTTATTGAAATCTCTGACAAGTCGTCTTTCTCTGCAACACCTACCGACGGTGCTTCCACCCGGACAAACCACGACTTGACATCTGTCATGCAATGACGGCTCACAACTTGTTTTACAAAATAGATACCGCTTTCGGGAAAAGTATGCCAAACCATCGTGTCATTGGTCTGCATGGTTTCGCCATCGCCGAAATTCCATTCCTGCTCCTCGAAAAGTTTGGCCTTGCTCACGAAACGGACATTGAGAAAATCCACACTATCGACCACAAAACCTGCTTGTGGCATAGGACGTTGCCATTTCCAAAGGGAGTCATACACCACCTCATGTGCGGCAGAACGGATGGCGCGAGCAACATTTTCATCAAGGCCTGCATTGTGGCTGATGCTGTCAGGGTCACGGCCAAAGAACATGGTATAGAAAGCACAAGCAGCAGTATAAGTTCCCGCCAAAGAGGGATGGCTTTCGTCCGACATGTATAGCTCGATTTCCGCATTGTGGTCTCGAAGATAGTGCCACACGCGGCCCACGGGACACACCGATGCGTCGTTGTCCTCCCCCATCTGCATGTAACGCGCATAAAGCAGACTGTCCATGCCCTCGTAGGTGTCCATCGGTGGGTAGCCAAACTCTGTGTCGCCGTTCTTGCGGCCCCATGTCATGTAAAACATCGGCTCGGCGCAAGGATTGTGGGCATACACGGAATCCACCAGCTGCTGCGCGAAAGGAAACACATACAGCTCGACCGAATCCATCGGAAATGCGGGAAGTTGGCTTTGCTCCTGCATCACCACGAAATCCCAGCCACCTTCACAAATCAAGTTCATCGACTGGTTGTGGCAGTGCATCTCGAAAGCACAACCGCCGGGCGTGTTGCTGCGATATTCCATACTCTCGCCCATGCTCTGCGCAATATCGGCCACCATTTGCGGAAGGTCGTTAACTGCAGTGTAACTATTTCCGATGAACAACACTCGCGGAGGTTCTTGGGCAAAAAGCCGTCCCGCAAAAAGGAGTAAAATCCAAATCAGCAATTGTATTTTTCTTGTTTTGTGCTTCATAACTGCGCAAAAATACAACATAATGCTCATTCAGCAATCATTCTAAATAGTTTTCCTACTTTTGCGCCAAAATCATAACCCATTGGATATGGACCGTTTAGAATTTGACGCCGTCATCCTCCAAAACGAGGGCATGGATGCGGCCTACGTTGAGGTGCCTTTCGACATCAAGGCAATGTTCGGCAAAGGCAGGTTGCTGGTTCACGCCACCTTCGACGGAGAGCCTTACGATGGACAAATCGTGAAGATGGGGACACCGTGTTATATCATTGGGATAAGAAAAGACATCCGCAAGAAGATCGGGAAGACCTTCGGCGATGTGGTGCACGTCACCTTTATTGAGCGGTAAGCAACTGCACCGTGTGGTTCTTGGTATCCACCTTCCCGATAGCATCGATGATGATACCGTTTTCGTCAATGACATAGGTGGTGCGGAGTGTGCCTTCGGTCACTTTGCCGTACATCTTCTTCTCGCCCCAAGCCTCGTATGCTTTCAAGATAGTGAGGTCGGTGTCGGCAATGAGGTGAAAAGGCAGTTCGTATTTGGCGATGAAATTCTGGTGCGACTTGGCACTATCACGGCTGACACCCAACACGTTATATCCCAATGAGAGGAAACGCTCATAGTTATCGCGCAGGTCGCAGGCCTCAGCGGTGCAGCCTGGGGTGCTGTCTTTGGGATAGAAATAGAGTACCAACTTCTTTCCAGCGAAGTCGGTGAGTTTCACGGTGTTGCCGTTTTCGTCCTTGCCCTCGAAGTAGGGGGCTTTTGTTCCTTTTTGTAGCATGATAAGTCGTATTTGTATTGGGCGCAAAGATAATATTTTTACTTTTGCAACTCAATTGTAAACAATTCATCGCAATGAAAAAACTATTCATCTTCCTGCTGGCTTTCGTCGCCATGCAACTGAATGCGCAAGATTTGACGCATTACAAACAGATTGTCAAGGAGTTGAGCTCCCCGAAATACCAAGGTCGCGGCTATGCCAAGGGTGGTGCCAATATGGCTGGAAAATACATCCATGAGGAATTCGAGAAGGCTGGTGTGGATGTCGCCGTTTGCCAACCTTTCACCATCGACATTAACACCTTTTCGGGCGAGATGAAACTCTGGGCCGACGGCAAAGAACTGACCCCTGGCGTGGATTTCTCCATGCGTGAATATTCCCCTGGTGTTCATGGCGAGTTTCCCGTATATCACGTTGATACCCTGAACTTTGACCCCGAAAAGATGTTTGCAGACTTGGCCAAGCCTGAATACGCCAACTGCTTCGTGGTCTGTGAGTTCTGGTTCGCCTATTGTCACGGGAAGGATTTCGCCCGTTTGCAAAAACCCGGCGAATGTCCCAATGCGGGCATCATCAACACGTGGACCTCGCCGATTAAGTTCTACAAGGCTTACGGCCATCGCGTGGTGGAGAAACCTATCATTTGGACGACTCCCGAATCCATTGAGGGTGTGAAATCCATCCGCGCTGATATCGACAACGAATTTTTGAAAGACTACGGGCTCTTCAACGTCATCGCCAAGGTGGAAGGCCGTCGTCACGACAGCTGCTATGTGTTCACTGCCCATTACGACCACCTTGGCAACCTCGGCGAGAAGGTGTATTACCCTGGCGCCAACGACAACGCCTCGGGCACTGCCGCCATCATCACCTTGGCTGAATATTATGCGAAAAACCGTCCCGAATATGACATGTATTTCATCGCTTTTTCGGGCGAGGATGCCAACCTGCGCGGCTCGGAGTTCTATGCCCAACACCCGCTCGTGCCGCTGGAGCAAATCAAGTACCTGTTCAACATCGACATGATTGGCGACAACAATCCTGTGCAATATTGCGAGGTCAGTGACGAGGGAATGAGAGGTTTTGCTTTGTTTGAACAAATTAATAATGAGCAACACCATTTCAAGGCATTGAACCGTGGCGAGTTGGCTGGCAACAGCGACCACTATCCTTTCGCCACGCGCCACGTGCCCTGCATCTTCCTCGAAAACCAAGAAGGCGATGCTTTCCCGTTTTACCACACCATCTTCGACACCTACGAGAACGCCGTTTTTGACAGCTATGAGCCTGTGTTTAGGTTAGTTCGGGATTTCGTGGAACGGTATTAATTGATGTAGTCAATGAAAAAGTTCAAGACCGCTATCATCTTGTTCGTTGTTTTCGAAGCCATCGCCGTTTCGCTTTGGCTTTCGACGAGTAGTTTGTTCTTTTTGCTCAACTTCACTTACATCGGAACCGTCCTCGGAGTTGGATTGGCTTTGTCAAGGATGGGATGGAAGTATGCCAGAGAGTTCATCCAGTTCGGCGTAGGTGCTTATATGCTCGTTTTCCTTGGATTGATTTGTAAGGAAAACATGCAGATTGAAGGTTTCTGGTATTATCTGCTCTCTGGTGTTCTTGGCGCAGGCGTGTTGCATTATGCCATAGCGAAGATTTTCGGGCCATTGCTTTTCGGTCGGGGTTGGTGCGGCTATGCCTGCTGGACAGCCATGATTCTCGATTTGCTTCCCTACAAACAACCCCAAGGGCCAAGAAAGAAGATTGGATTTATCCGTTACATCGTGTTTGTGCTGGCGCTTGCGCTTGTCCTCCTGTTGTTCCATTTCGGAAAAGCCACCACACACACCATGTTTTTGCTGTTCGTCATCGGCAATTTGGTCTATTATGCGGTCGGGATTATTTTAGCCGTAGCTTTCAAGGACAACCGCGCGTTTTGCAAGTACATCTGTCCGATTACGGTCTTCCTCAAGCCAATGAGCTACTTTTCCTTGATTCGCATCCGTTGTGACGAGGACAAGTGCATCCATTGCGGCAAGTGCCTGAAAGTGTGCCCGATGAATGTCGAAGTGAACAACGACTCCCGCAAACGGAAAAACGCCACGGAGTGCATCTTGTGTCAGAAATGCAAGAAAGAATGCCCCGTGAAGGCGTTGAAATGAAGACTAAAATTCAAGGATGCCTCTCCCATCGCATCACTCGTGTCGGTTTTGTCGTACCCGTCAATTTCTCGTCAATGCAGGTCTCTCCAGTGGGCTCGAAGCCGCATTTCTCCATCACTCGGCCTGAGGCTGGATTATCGAAATAATGGCTGCTAATCAATGATTTGGTGTCGGTGGTCTTGCGGATATGCTCAAGCATTAATTCAAGTGCTTCTGTGCAAATACCTTGGTTCCAGTAGGGTTTGCCCACCCAATAGCCTACCAAAGGCTCGCCCTCGCGTACTGGAAGATCGCTTTCAGGCGCAGGCAGATACCCTATCGCGCCGATGGCCTCGCCTGTCGCTTTGAGTTCGATGGCCCAGTTAGTGTCATTATGAAACACGGTTCGGATAATCTCCAGGCTCTCTTCCACTGACTTATGTGGAGGCCAGCCTGCATGAGGGCCAACCTCTGGATCTGAGGCGTATTTGAAAAGCGCTGCTGCGTCATCGTCACGCCAGGGGCGCAACAGGATTCTTTCTGTTTCCATGATTAACAATGTTTTTGTTTTTTCTTCCTATCATAATATTCGGCCGAAGCAAAACCGACCTCCACAATTTCTTGAGAATTTGTTTGGCTTTATTCATAGTGTTTTCATTGTCTTTCCTCCATTACCACCTCGCGGCAGTCTTTGGTTGTTCTAATCTGAAATTCATGCTATTAATGGTTTTCGATATTCCGTATCTCTATCGGATGGGCGTTTGAAACGAGAATCATTCCCTCATAGAGTTCCGCGGGCGAGTCCCAAACGCGGTAAGCCATCGGCAGGACAGCCATGAGTGGGGAATAGCCTTCACCTATCGTACCCAACCAAGTGTAACCTGAAACATATTGTTGAAGCGGGGAATCGTCAGGAATGATTGAAAAATCAAGCCAAGCCATGTCGTAACCGCATTTCTTGGAAGCTTTAGCCAACGGATTGTAGGAATAATAGGTATGATTTCTTCTATTATTGTGGCTTTCACCTTTGGGTAAACTAACTCGTGCCTTGAAGAAATCGGTGCCGATGGCAAAATAGCCCTCGCCAAGCTCGTCGGCAAGCAGGTTGCCCATGGCCTTTCCATCAGTTCCGTAATTGTGACGTTTCTCGATATGGCCGTTGTGTGCGGTAATGAAAATGCGATGATGGCCGCGTGCTTCTTCCTGCTCAAGAATCCAATACACGTTGTTGGTCATGTACTTGTCGCGTAGCATAACCCCTTTCTCCATCGAAGTAATCAATTTGCCGAGTTCGTAATTTTGAAGCAGAATATCGGCAAAATGCACAGCCTGTGCAGTATTAGTATTTAAGGTGTCAAGTCGTTGCAATTCGCATTTTACGTCCCCAATAACTTTCGCCCATTGCTCCACATCATAAGCATCTGAACGACAGCCTTTCTCTTCATCCCAAAGTTTTTTCAAAGTGGAAGCATCCATGCCAAATCCTTCGGTTGCTTCTATCAGATAGTTGTAATTCCTTTCCACCTGTTGCATATCGAAGCCGTAGAAGCGAAGGTCTTGTCCGTCTTCTGCGGTTTCGTTGTAGTCGCGCATCCATGCAATCAGCTGTTCCATCTGTTCTGTCCTATAGATTGGGAAGCCTATGGCCGCTGCTGCTTCCTGTGCCGTTCCGTCTCCACCGTGGATATAGCGGTTCACTGCTTCGCAACCGCCGAAGTCGCCCTCCAAGGCAAACGCACGCACACCATATTTTTCGACCATCACCTTGAAAACGTCCAACTTGAGTTGTTGGAACTCGGCATTGCCATGCGTGGCCTCTCCCAAGGCGACAACATGGGCTTGTGCAGGAATGGAAACGTCCGAAACGTTGCGGGCGTATTTCGCAAATTCCGCTGTGTCAGCGCATTTGCCAGTACCAAAGCCTCCAAAGTAAGAGAATATGCAGCCGACCCCTATGGCAACTGCAAGCAGTGCAAGCAATATTTTCCGAAAAGGATGCTTTTTTGTTTCTTTGTTTTTCATCTCGATGAAGAATCTTTGTTTCAAATGACGACAAAAATACAACGATTTTGTTGAAGAAAAGCTTTCTTGAAAAGAAAAAAACAGCAAAAAATATGGTGATTATAACAAAAAACGTTGTCTTTCTTTGCGAAAAGTTCGTTACGAAAGTTTCGTTACGATAATTACGTAATGAAAAACCTTGTTATTATGGGCAAAATCAAACAATAACAAATTACAAATAATTGATTATCAATTATCTAAAGAATAAGTGTTCTTCCGTAACCGTGCAATTCTTTGCACAAAACGAATGCAAATAAGCCTTTTTTGTCCAAAAATAACGAGGAAAAACAAAGCAAACAAGCCTTTATTTGGTCAAATTTAGACGAAAAAAGGGTGTTGTTTGTGCCTAAAACGACTTTTCAACGCGCATATTCCGAATATCCTGAATATTACCAATAATACTAATAAGTCCAAAGGTAATCAGCAATGAAAGTGCTGTGGCAGTCAGTATGCGGGAGTTTACGGCAAGCCATGCAAGAATGCCTGTTTGCACTTGGAAAGTGAACAGAGGAACGGTAGCCGGTGTGGAAAGCAAAAATGCTATGGTGACGGCACCGTTGATGATGCCCACGACAAAGGCTACCACCAAAGCCATCTTGTAACGACGAATCGTAGCCTCCTGATGTTGCTTGATGTACTCCACGGCATCCAAACGCTTGTTGAGCGAGGCCATAAAAGCCTCGTTGTCATCGAATTGTGGTTTCTGGGCGAGGAAAAGATCCTCAAGGGCTTTGTCTTTGTTCATAGCTTCAGTTTTTCTTTCAGTTGGTCACGTCCCCGTGAGAGTTGTTTCTTTACGGCATCTTCAGATACCTCGGTAATGGCAGCTATCTCCTTGATATTGTATCCGTTGAGATAGAATAATGTGATGGCTGAACGTTCCTTGGGCGGCAGGGTTCGCAAAGCCAAATAGAGGTCTTGGTGTTCGAAGGAAGCGTCTGCAGTGCTGTTGCTGACGAGCGTCCGCGCTTCCTCTATGCTTTCCGTTGTTCTGCAACTTGCCTTGTGGTTGAGGAAAGTATTGTGCGCAATCTTGAAAAGCCAAGAGCGGAACCGCCCCTTCTCCTGATAGCCTGCCGACGAGAGGTAAGCCTTGACCAATGCATCCTGGGCGATGTCGTCGGCCTCGTCCTTGTTGCCGCAACAGAGGTAGAGCAAGAAGCCTCTCAATGCCTCTTGCTCACGCTCCACAAGTTCTATGAATCCTTCGCGCGTCACGGATTATTTCTGCTTGGTCAGGTTGTTTTGCTCAGCTTCAAGCTCCTTGGCGAGCATCTTTTTGCCTACAAAATAATTGATGAGGAAGGCCATGCCGACACCCAGCAGAATCACGCCGAAAGCGATAGAGCTTTGGACATCATCCGCCATATGGATTTCTTGTGTTGTGAGGAAGAAACCGTACGCAACCAAGCCGACGCCAACGATGGAAGCGATGCTACCAGCAAGCAGTTTGAAAAGCAGTTTTTCCTTCAGCGACTTTTTCTTGGGCGAAATCTTTTGCATCAGCTCTTCGACATCCATGTCAGGATGCTTCTCGATGGCCGTCGTTACAATTTGCATACGGTCTTTTGACTCGTTAATCTTACGACGTGTTTCCAGCCAAATAAACACAATGGGAAGTACGCATCCACATGCAATAACGGGAATCGTGTCGACAAAATTCAACCAAACTAAATTGCTATCCATTTTCTTTTTGTTTTTAATTGTTAGACTTCTGTTTTCTGAACCAGTTCGCTACAATAACAAGTTCGGAGGCCAAAAGGTGACGTTAATTTGAATTTTTTGTTCTGATAAAGTGCCCTTCCTGAACCGCGGCAAAGGTAGCGATAATACAAACCACTGTTGCACTGTAATTTAGGTCAATGAAAGATAAGGTCAATGGGAGAACAAACAGCAACACTCCTGTGACTTTATTCATCACGCTATGGACGGACACAAAACGCTTCTGGACGACATATCCCGAGACGATATTGATGATTTTGATGACCGCGATGATACCTATCCATACATAAAGCCAAACAGGAACATCCATGACTGGGAGCAACTTCACCAAACAAACGACCACAAAGACAAAATCTGCGACAGTATCCAATTTGGCACCAAAATCGCTGACGGTATTCGTTTTTCTTGCGACCCAACCGTCAATCATGTCGGAAAGTCCAGCGGCGATGTATAGCGAATAGAAAGCCACCGAAAAAACCGGACAGAACAAGATGGTGATGCTACACAGAATACGAATAATGGTAATAATAGTGGCCATTATTCGATAACGAAACTTCTCGGATAGAAATCGCTATAGAAACGGCCATCTGTGGCTGTGAATTTCAGCACACAATAGTTCGGGTCGGTCACGCCGCTGGGGTAATACTGCTCGTCGCCTTCGCGCCAAATCATCTCCTTGCTCTTGGCATCAGTCAACACCTCCATCGTGCCACGGAGCATCATGCCCTTGAAACCTTCGCCATCACAAAAATAGATGCTGGCCTTGGGATTGACTTTGTAGTGCGCCACCCGCAGCGAGAAGGTGTTGGTGGTGAAATAGAACACCTTGATGCCCTCACGAACACGCGGCGACAGCATGGCCTTGGTGCAAGGATAACCCTCTTCGTCCACCGATGAAATCATAGTAACAGGCAAGGTATCAGCCATTTGAGCAATCAGCGACTTGACAGGAGCCAAAGCAGGATTTTCAGGCATGGCATCATCCGTAACCTTCATGGCTTGGCGCCAGCGTTTCAGATGCGGGAAGTACATCTTCATCTGACCGATGTATTCTTCCTTCGTGATGGGCTGTGGCAGGCCTTTGTTGACCTCGTCCACAAACTGGGCGCAATGTTCAATCATCTCGTCCATTGTGCAGTCTTGCAGGAACTTACCGTCCTTATAACAATATATGCAATACTCTTCGTTCTTGCTGCCGTCGGCATTCGTGCCGAGGACTTGGTCGGTCAGCGGCATGCCGCAGCTCTGACAAAATTTCATTTCGTTTTCCATATTGTTGGTGTTTTTAGTCGAATCATTTTTTCGGGCTCCCGCCTCCAAAGTCATCGTAAAGAATATTTTCGGGCGCAACACCCAGATTGTCCAACATGTTGACCACGGCGGCACTCATCGGGCCTGGACCGCACATGTAGTATTCGATGTCCTCGGGGGCGGGATGGCCTTTCAGATAGGTGTCGAGCATCACTTGATGCACGAAGCCTGCTGTGTATGGAACGCCTGCTGCATCGGCGGCGGGGTCGGGACGGTCCAAGGCGAGGTGGAAATGGAAGTTGGGGAAGTCACGTTCTAACTGGCGGAAATCGTCCAAATAGAAAACCTCGTTCAAGGCGCGGGCGCCATAGAAATAGTGCATTTCGCGATCTCTTACATTCAAGGTGCGGGTCAGGTGCATGATTTGTGCGCGCAATGGTGCCATACCTGCACCTCCACCTACCCATATCATTTCGTTGGTAGGGCTGTCACACTGTGGCAGCCGTACATTATTGGCCGCATGTTTTTTGACATGAAATTCCCCGAAAGGTCCCGACATCAACACCTTATCGCCAGGTTTCAAGGAAAAGATATAAGACGATGCCACGCCTGGGTTAACATTCATGAAGCCTGAACGGTCGGGCTTGAACGGCGGCGTGGCGATGCGCACCGTCAGCATGAAGACGTCGCCCTCGGCGGGATAGTTGGCCATGGAATAGGCGCGGATGGTCGGTTCGGTGTTGACACAACGCAGGTCAAACATCTTGAACTTCTCCCATGCGGGAAGATATTCTGTACCAATCAGTTCCTTGTCGAAGTCGGCGTAATTGAGGCTGAACTTAGGGATGCGGATTTGAGCATAAGAGCCAGGAATAAAGTCCATGTGCGCGCCTTCGGGCAGCTGCACCTTGAACTCCTTGATGAAAGTGGCCACATTGCGGTTCGACACCACCGTACATTCGTATTCCTTGACATCGAGCACCGACTGCGGCACCAAAATCTTCAAGTCCTCCTTGACCTTCACCTGACAGCCCAAGCGCCAATGCTCTTGGATTTGCTTGCGCGAGAAGAAGCCGACTTCGGTAGGCAAGATACTGCCGCCACCTTCCACCACACGACACTTGCACTGACCACAGTTGCCTTTGCCGCCACAAGCCGAAGGCAGAAACACCTGATTGTCAGCCAATGTGGTCATCAACGAATTTCCAGGCTGCACCTCCAACTCCTTCTCCCCGTTGATGGTGATTTTCACCTTGCCTTTGGGCATCAACTTGTTGCGGACAAAAAGTAATAGCGCCACCAAAAGCAGCACGACGCCGAGAAAAACAGCAATACTAGTTACTATGGTTGAAGTGACATTCATTTCAAGAACACAAAGAAAACAGCCAATACCATACAAATGAAGGCGACGATGTGGTTCCAATGAAGGGGTTGTCCCTTGAAGATAAACGTAGCAATGATGGTGAACACCGTCAGCGAGACCACCTCTTGAATAACTTTCAGCTGCATCAAGTTGAACGGTCCGCCGCGTCCAACGAAACCAATGCGATTGGCCGGAATCATAAAGCTGTATTCGCAGAGAGCTACGCCCCACGAGGCCAAAATGATGAGAAACAGCGGCCAGTCGGTGGTGATTTTCATCTCTTCCAACTTCAGGTTTCCATACCACGCAAACGTCATAAACACGTTGGAAACCACCAATAAAAGAATTGTCAACAAACCTCTCATATCGTTTAGATTTTTATTCCCATAAACGCCATAAAGGCAATGCCCATCAGGCCAGTGATAATGAACGAAATGCCCACACCTTGCAGGCCTTTGGGTATCTTTGAGTAACGTAGTTTTTCACGAATGGCGGCAATACCAACGATGGCCAGCAGCCAGCCGATGCCCGAGCCGAGACCATAGACCGCCGCCTCACCCACATTGCCAAAGCCGCGCTCTTGCATAAACAATGAGCAACCTAAAATGGCGCAATTCACGGCAATCAAGGGTAGGAAAATGCCCAAGGCGGAATGAAGCGAGGGCGTGAAAGTCTCAATCACCATCTCCAAAATCTGCACGATGGCGGCGATGATGGCGATGAAGAGAATATAAGTCAAGAAACTCAAGTCGACGGTGGCGAGTTGGGGGCTAATCCATGCCAAAGCACCAGGAGCCAATAAGTATTTATTGACCAAATAGTTGACGGGCACGGTCACCACCAACACAAAAGTCACAGCCAAACCCAAACCCGCACTCGTCTTGACGGTCTTTGACACAGCCAAATAGGAACACATGCCCAAGAAATAGGCGAAGATCATGTTGTCGACGAAGACGGACTTGATGAAGAGGTTGAAGAGTTCCATGGCCGCTTATTTTTGGTTGTTTTCCTGCATTTCGGGGTTTCGGGTACGCTGTATCCAGATGATGACACCCACGATGATTAACGCCATTGGTGGGAGAATCATCAAGCCGTTATTCATATAGCCAGCTTCGTAGAATGATTGTGGAATAACTTGGAAACCGAGCAGCGTCCCCGAGCCGAACAATTCACGGAAGAAAGCCACGATAATGAGAATCAAGCTGTAACCCAATCCGTTGCCTAATCCGTCCAAGAACGACTCCCAAGGTCCATGCGAGAGGGCGAAAGCCTCCAAACGACCCATAATGATACAGTTGGTGATGATAAGACCCACATAGACAGAAAGTTGCTTGCTGACATCGTAGGCAAAAGCTTTCAGAAATTGGTCTATCAAGATGACCAAAGTGGCCACGACCACCAATTGCACGATGATACGGATGCGTGACGGGATGCCCTTGCGCAACAGCGAAATGATGAAGTTGGAGAGCGCCGTCACCACCGTAACGGAGGCACCCATGACTAAAGCGGGTTTCAACTGGGCCGTCACGGCAAGGCAGGAGCAGATGCCCAACACCAGCACGGTAACGGGATTGGTCTTTCGCAGGGGTTCTATGATGAGTTTCTTGAATTGGCTCATGGATTCAGTTTTTCAAAGAAAGGTGCGTACATCTTCAAAGTCCTATCTATCATTTCTTTAACACCGTTTGAGGTCTTGGTGGCACCCGTGATGGCGTCGAACTCTATGGGAACCAGCTGGCCATTCTCCTTGATGGGCTTACCATTAAACTGGCTTTGGAACTTCTCCGTAGTGATTTCGCCGCCCAAGCCTGGGGTTTCTGACTTATGGTCAAAGTTGGCCCCGACAATGGTACTTCCGTCGGCAGCAATGGCAAGGTAGCCGCTTATCGGTCCCCATAGGCCGTTGCCTTTCATAGGAATGACGCTGATTTTTCGGTCAATGACGAACAGTGGCAAGGTGCCGTCTTCGTTCGAGTTTCCGTTTTCATCCAACAGGAAGGATGCCGTGCAATGTTGCTCAAATAGCTTCGCGGCGTTGTCCTTGTTCACATCGGGGATGCCCGCCGCCCGAAGGATGTTGATGCGCTTCTCGTTCTTCTCGTTGCGCTCCTGAAATGGATGGAAGTACAAGACCGCTGCCGTGAGCAAGGCAGCCACCACGACCACTAAAACCGTGGCGTACAAGAAGATATATCCGTTGCTATTGATGTCGCGTTTCATTGGGCAGTGGTTTTTTGGTGAACGAGAGCGCGTTTGCGGCGCATATTGATGTTTCTAGCAATGACGCAATGGTCGATGAGCGGCGCAAAGCAGTTCATCAGCAGGATAGCGAGCATCATACCTTCGGCGTAGGCCGAGTTGAGCACGCGCAACATTACGGCAAAGATACCGATGAGTAAGCCGTAAATCCATTTGCCTGTGTTGGTCTGCGGTGCCGTGACGGGGTCGGTGGCCATGAAGACCGCACCGAAAGCGAAGCCGCCCATGATAAGGTGGTAGTAGAACGGCAGTTGAAAATAGTTGAGAGTTGAGAGTTGAGAGTTGAGAGTTGGCAACAGATTGAATAGCAACCCCATGAAACTACCGCCTACAAAGACCGACAATATAATGCGCCAGCTGGCAATGCCCGTAATCAACAGTAGGGTCGCACCGAGTGCGACCGCTATGACAGACGTTTCACCCATAGAACCTGGAATACCACCCCAAATCATCGTCCAAGCGGAGGGCAGTTCCGTGCCGCCGTTAGCGAGGATGCCAAGGGGTGTGGCACCCGTGAAGGCATCAGGCTGGTCGGCAATCCAGACCTTGTCGCCAGACATCACCGAAGGATAGGCGAAAAACAGAAAGGCGCGGGCTAACAGGGCTGGATTGACGAGGTTCATGCCCGTGCCGCCAAAGGCCTCCTTGCCAATGATGACGGCGAAAGCCGTGGCTACTGCAATCATCCACAAGGGTATGTCGGGTGGCAATACCATGGGAATCAACATGCCCGTGACCAAAAAGCCCTCGTTGACCTGATGGTGGCGGATTTGCGCAAAAGTAAACTCGATGGCCAAACCCGTGACGTAGGAAACCACAATGACAGGAAGCGCCTTGGTCAAGCCAAAACCAATCATATACCAGAAACTGACGGTTTCTGCCAAAGCCAGATAATGTTGGTAGCCGATATTCCAAATACCAAACAGCAAGGCGGGCATCAGCGCGATGACCACGGTAATCATGGTGCGTTTCAAGTCCACCGCATCACGAATTTGACAGCCGCGTTTGGTGGTGGCATCAGGCACAAACAGGAAACTCTCGAAGGCCTCAAAAGTGCTTTGCAGCCAAGCAAAACGACCGCCTTCCACAAAGTTTGGCTTGATTTTGCTGACATACCTCCGCAGCCCGCTGATGCGGTCGTTCAGCGTACCGTCTTGTTCCTCCTTCGAGGCAACGAAGAAGTCACGAAACGCTTGACGGATATGACCTTTCCTGCTCATTATTCGTTCTCCTTTCTGGCCAATTCCAGCCCATTCCTGATAATCGTCTGAATATCAGTTTTCGAGGTGTCAATAAACTCACAAAGAGCGAAGTCTTCAGGCTCAACTTCATAGATACCGAGGTTTTCCATCAAGTCGAAGTCGCCGATGAGGCAGGCCTTGATGAGTTGCAAGGGGTAGATGTCGAAAGGGAAGACCTTCTCGAACTCGCCTGTGACGACGAAAGGTCGCTCCTCGCCGTGGAGGTTAGTGTCGTATCGCCAAAAACGCTCAAAACGAGGCGATTGTATGCCGAAAGGCTTGAAGGTGCTCTTGGGCATGAAGCCACTCAAGAAGGTGCGCGAGAAGCTGAACTTCTTCAGTCCTGGCATCAGCCAACCCATGAACTCGGGCTGGTTGCCTTCGGGCAGAAGGGTAATCATGCTATCGTAAGCACCAATGAAACCATCTATCGCTATCTGCGTGCCGCTCAACACATTGCCCGAAATGATGCGGTAGTTTGTTGCGACAGTTTCCATCTTTGGATAATCGACATTGGGCACCTGCGCCGCAACGATGGATTCCATGCAAGCTCCCGACCAAATGCGGTAATAATGCGGGTTGTTGGTCTGCGGTCCAGCCACGGCGATGACCTTCTCGGGGCGGTACACGCCCGTCGCGACCAATTCGCCCAATACCGCCACATCCTGCGCGTTCATCGTCCAGACCACCTCACCTTTATTAATAGGGTCGATTTGGGCGATTTGTGTGCCGATGTTGCCCGAAGGATGAGGACCTTTTATATAGTGAGTTGTCAGTTGTTCAGTTGTTAAGTTGTTAAGTTGCTTCGCGATATTTTGGTTGGGACGAAAACAAACATGAACCTTTCCATCGGTGAGTTTTGCAAGAGCTTGAAGTCCTTTCTTAAACCATTCTTCCCTGCCTTGCAGGACGAAATCATAATCAGGAGCCAAGGGCGTACTGTCGAAGGCGCTGACGAAGATAGCCTTGGGCTTATCGTCAGGCTTGGCAATGGTACCGAAAGGCCGCTGACGCAACATCGGCCAAAGCCCCCAGCGAAGCATGGCTTCCTTAATTTCTTCGGCAGTCTGCATCGTTGAAGTTGGCGAGGATTTGCAATCCGAGCCCATCGAACCCGCGGATTTGTAATCTGCCTCAACAACCACCTCCAAAAGTTTCCGCTTCTCCCCTCTCACGATAGCTTTCACACACCCATTGACAGGTGAAGTGAAGCGGATGCGCTCGTCGCGTTTGTCCACAAACAAGGCATCACCCACACGCACCATGTGACCTTCCTCAACGACCAAGCGCGGCGTAAGACCTACAAAATCAGTGGGTTTTACAGCGTAAGTCGTAATACTCCGCGCATCGGTGAGGCGCAATTCGGCAGCCCCATCCATCGGGATGTCAAGGCCTTTTCGTATGGTAATTGTGTTAGGCATGATTTCGGCGCAAAAATAGGAAATAGTTGTTTATTATCCGAAAGTTTGTTAGTTTTGCGCCCAATAACCTGATGTTTAATCCAATAAAACTTTTCACCATGAAAAAACTCCTTACCCTCGTTGTCTTGCTGACGGCCATGACAGCCACGTTTGCGCAACCCAACCATTACATCACTTTTAACGGTACTGACCAGTATATGCTCATCCCTCATCACGAGGACTTCAACATCGCTGCAGACCAAAGTTTCACCTTTACGGGCTGGGTTCGCAACGAGACTTATACCAGTTATCCGCGTTATGTCTGCAAGCGCGACATGTCGGTGCAAGGTGCGAGCAACGAGCGCACGGGGTATGAGTTCTTTGGAACGGGAAGTGCTGGCCAGTCTTTGGGTCTCAACACGCCGACCTCATCTTCTGGACACGCCTTGTCGGTCTATACGGGCGTCACGGTGCCAGCGGGCGAGTGGATGCATTTTGCACTCGTAGTGGACCGCACCAACAACGAGATTCGAATTTATCATAACGGCGAAACTCAAAATGCTTGGGCAGCAACAGTTGGCAACTGGGCCGTGACCAACACGCACGACTTGTTCATTGGAGCAGGCAACAATGGCGGGCAACCTGCCAACTACTGCAATGGCTCGTTTGGCAACGTGAGGTTCTATGACATGGCGCTGAATGCCAATGAGATAGGTGTTGATTTGAATAATAGCGAATTGGGCAACCTCACCCAAACCATGCAGGACAACCTGCTGGCCGCCTACGACTTTTCCACAGCGAACATCAATGGCAATCAACTCGCAGACCTTTCGGGTCACGGGCATGACGGTCAAATGGTGAATTTCAGCTTTGGCGGAGCAGAGATTCTGAATGTCACCTTGACCCAAGACACGCGCAAAACAGGTCGTGGCAACGCCAACGATGTGTTGCTGAAAGCGGCAGTTTCGTTTGGTGGTGACAATGCCGTGGTCGCCTTGCAATCTCTGATGCTGAACCTTGAAGGGACTACGGATGTAGATGACATTGAAGAAATTAAGGTGTATTCCACGGGTACGGTCAATGCTTTCGACGAGCGTCATCCTCAAAATGCCACTTTGCTCGGGAGTGTCGCCCCTGCTTCAGGCGATTTGACTTGCAATTTGGAAGGCAATCTTTTTACAGGTACTAACTATCTTTGGGTCGTTGCACAAGTAGCCGATAATGCCACCGAAGGCAACCTGATTGATGCTTCGTTGAAGTCGATAACAACGGCAGAAGAGACGTACGAACTCACCAATCCTTCACCCACAGGCAACCGCGAAATCATCCTTGCACATACTTTGTTGTTGCAACCAGGCGACTATAACTCAACCAATTATCGTATCCCTGCTGTTATCACGGCAAAGGATGGTAGCATCGTGGCGGTCACTGACAAGCGCAAATTCAACGAAGGCGACCTGCCCGAGGACATCGACATTGTCTGTAACCGCAGCACCGATGGCGGCCACACTTGGAGCGAGCCTTACACCA
>Ga0310786_10002030_pt1 | contig 31723 bp, 53 predicted proteins | sample AusTroGonzalo_MG_FD_203881 | JGI IMG/M metagenome (GOLD analysis project Ga0310786, IMG submission 203881) | Bovine rumen microbial communities from tropical cattle in Woodstock, Queensland, Australia - Gonzalo_03 (v2) (version 2) | ecosystem: Host-associated > Mammals > Digestive system >...
CCAAATTCTTTCCAGCGAGACATTGGCTTGATCTCATCAATCACGAACGACAAAGGATGAGCTGAATCGCTTGGCTCATCATAGTGAATAGGCCCGAGCTTGCCGTGGCATATTCCACACGGAGCATCCATGGCCTTGAACCTCCCCCGGTGTTTTCTCCTGAGGTTCCCATTCTGATAGCGTGGGTTTATTTTTTTCTTGATCCCCTCGGCCATAATCTCCGTTCGTTCGTATACCCCCTCCGGTCTAATTTCAGGCATAAGAAAAGCACCCGCCAATTATGGAGAGTGCTTCACCAGCCTGAGTATTGTGGTAAGAGGTTATTTTATGAGATGACGATTGATTACACTTTTAACCAATACCAATTTTACCACTTGACTTTCCTCATGTCAACTATATGTTGTATGGTTCACATATTTACCTACCACATCGTGATTAGATGAAGTTCTGCCAGATGCTGCGCCCGATCAGGATGCATCGATAAGCGCTCACCTACCTCAAGAGTTCTGCCCAGTTCAATGTCAGTGTATCTGCAGATGACAGTGACAGGGACCATATCATCAGGCTTGTATGTATGCTTCGGCTTTGTCTTGCCGAGAAGCTTGCGCCATTGTCCTATGATCTTATCCACATCGTACTCATATGTGAATGACGGTACCTGCAGCAGGCGCTTCACATCGAAGTCCATATCGAATGGAATGATGTATCCGTTAACACCATCTTCTATGCCCATATCCTTTGTGCTCTCAAAGGGTGTCACAATGACAGGCTTGTTGATGGTCAGTGCTTCCAGCAGAGTATAGCTGAATGCTTCACTGTCTGATAGCTGCACTACATAATCAGCCTTCTGGATGAAGTCTTGCACATTGTCGGTCATGCCCAGGTTATAGAACCCTGTCGGAGCATTGCGCAGCTGTCCTTCAGAGAAGTTCAACCAGATGAACGGTATGCCAGCTTCATGGAGCATAGAGCATAGCTTACGCATACGGTATTCATAATTGCCCTTATCAGGAGCCGGCATTCTGGTAGCGGACATGAGCATCAGTGTCTGCTTCGGCTCAGCATCTATCAGATTGTGGATAACTATTGCATCTTTGGCTTCAGCATCAAAACTTCTGCGGGATGTCTCTGATACCGTCACGATATGGTCCGAGTCTTGCGGTATATGCCATGCAGCATTCGTTCTGCAGGCGTGACACATTTGAATTGATCTCTTGTAGATGATGTTGTTCGGTTTGGTGTCGAGGATCCGGAGCATGATGAGCGTGTCGCATGATATCACGGTGCTGGTATTCCTCTTGATGGTCCTGATATACTTCCGAACCTTAACAAGAAGCGATTCGGGACAGTTATCCACAACCAGTGCTATATCGTAGAACTCATGCATAATCTTCGCGAAGTTGAAGATGAAAGTCTCTATTCCGCCTATGACATTGAGCTGACGGATGTATAACACTACCTGAGTCTGATATGGTACCTCTATGATCTCGGCATTGTTGTACGGCTCACCCTTTAAGAAGTGAGTCCACATTCTAACCGGAAGTGATACTTGAGCATAGCGCCTCACCTCAGGCATGTCGCATTGCTTTGTCAAAAGCCATACCTCATTGTAGACATCATCAGCCTTGATCTGTTCAAATTCGTCTATCATATTTGCGCGGAAGTGCTCATAGTAGTAGATCACCCGCTTTGTCTTACATAATCCCATCTTGAACTTTTTGACATTGCTGCCTTCCGTCTCTGTCCGATAGAAGTACATATAGTCTGTTATGGCAGTGTGTACCTTGTCGCGCATCAGATCATCATCCAGATATCCGGCTCTTCTGGAGAAGTCTTCATCTTCCGCTGCATCTTTCACTGTTGAAAATCTCGTGGATCCAATGAATGACCGCTTGAAAACTCTTGTGCACACACTCGGATTCCATAAGCGGGATCTGATAGTCGGCAATTTACAGTCGAATTGTACGCCTGCTGCCGTCAGGCTCTTCCAGGAAATATCACATACATCGAATCCCTGATCTATCTTCCGGAGGATCTGTTCCACATAATCATCTGCGACCAGATCATCAGCATCTATGAATGTGATGTATTCTCCATGCGAATTATCGATGCCCTTGTTGCGCGCTGCACCTGCGCCCTGATTCTTCTGGCGGATAATAGTCAGCCATGAATGCTTTGACGTGAATGCAGGCTTTGAGCCATCATCTACCAGAATGACTTCAACATCAGGCGTGATCTGCCTCTTCAGACATGACAAGAGCTCATCAGTATATGCTCCGGCATTGTAGTATGGGATAATGATCGATAACTTCATTTCATAACCTCCAAAATTCGCTTGTAATCATCTTCGGAGTCGCAATCACATGTCCAGTCATTGATAATCGTGTAATTGGTGTAGTCTATTTCATTTATGGGAGTCCCTTTTATCACCTGCCATAATTCCCACATGATAGGCTTTCTTCTGAACTCTCCACGGCCCGCCATATCTCGGCATTTATCGATTGCCTTCCGGAAGAACTCCTGATCGCCTACTTTTACCGCGAAGGGTTCAGCCCATCGCTTGATATAGTCGCAGCTGAACGGCGGAGCTGAGGCAAAAAACTCAACAACCTCAGCCTGGGCATCAATTATGGTCTTTATCGCATTATCGGAAAATACGACATCCCCAAATATGTAGCATGTAGGCTCATTTGTGGGATAAAAGCCTTCTATCCAGTAACCGCCATATCCATAGGAATTGTGATGCGCCAAAACAGGTACTCCGAACTTGTCAAAACCCGATTTCTCGGTACTTATGGCAATATCATCAATGCCGTGTTCGCGCAGTTGCCTGATTGTCCGTGCGATCAGAGGTTCTCCCTTGATGATCTGCGTGTGTTTGGTATTTTCCCATCCGGAATATGTGCCACCGCACATAATGATGTATTTCATGCCTTATCCTCGTAGACTAATACCGGTCTGATTCTCGGCCTTCCATGAAGAGCTCTCTGTACGGTCTTTTCGCATACATTGAGCGCCATTGCGATGTCAATTCTTCTGTATCCTTCGCACCATTTCTGGTATGCCCATTCGCGTTCCTTCTGGGATAAGATTGTCTGCTTCCTCATTCTTGCGCTCCCTTCTTGTATTCCAGGATGATACCGTTTCCGACTTCATGCGCTGCAGCCTGGGCTTCTTCTTCGCTCTCGTAGCATCCGAAGTACCACAGTTCAACAAGCTTCTTGTCAAGGTTCCATACTCTACGTGCTACAATGTACCCACATTCGAGGTCTTTATCCACCATGTTATGTATATCAGCGGTTACTTGTACTACCATTGTTTTGCTCCTTCCTTTCGCAGTAAACATCTGCACATACACATCCGACTCTGTATTCCATCGGTGAACAGTCGCACCGAACTACTGATTCAAGTTGATACTTGCACCACCCTTGATGGACATTTTCGAGCTGGATGATTGTATGGTCGCAATTAAGGCATTTATCTGGAACTGTCATATCACACCAACCTATTCAGCGGGCAATTCTTGCAGATATCGCTCTCGCATAACTCTATGCCTTCAGCTTCCTCATCCCATAGATATGGCCACTTGCAATACTTGAAGCATATCTCTTCAACCGTCTCTTCCAGGATCTTCGCAATACTCTTCTCTATATTCGTCATCTTCCTCACCTTTCTCTGTCCAGAATGGGATATCATCAGGATCCCCGCATTCTCTTCGCATCTCATATCTGTACTCTTCATCTGTTAATGCTCCGCATTTCCAATCGCTGTATGCGCTCATGATTCAATCTCCTTTATGTGCTTGTCTATGATTGCCAACACCGACCGTTTTGCCTGTTTGAGTACATCTTCAACAACAGCGTCAACAGCTTTGTCGGGAGAATACTCGACCATTATTGAGCCATACTTATTTATCTCCTGCCGTATCTCCTGCAATACTCCCTTGTACTTTGCCAACATCACGCTATCGGTAATCATCTTTGAATAGATTTCAGTTGAAACAGGAATTATGTTGTTTTCGTCAGCAAAACGCTTAAATTCTGTGAATGTCATTCCTCATCCTCACTTTCCTGTGGCTCAACCATACGGCAACCGCAATTCGGGCAATAGATACTGCGCATATAATGAAAATCATAATCTGTCGGTGCATTTGTTTCACACTCCGAACAATATATGCCCTCATATATATTGCCCTTTATCCAATGCCCCGTCTTTGGCTCTGCTGACGGAATAGCCTTAATACTATCTTCGCATCTTGCATAAATTCCTCGTAATTCACAACAACCTCTGCTGACCGCTTCTAAAACAGCCTGTTCACTTATTAGTCTATCCATCTTCTTTCACTTTCTGCCTTGTACGGCTCTGGTAATGGCATCTATCACCGCCTGTCGGCTTATTAAATCATCTGTCATTCCGTATCACTCCCCTCTACCTCAATGCGTTCACATTTAGTTTTGCGGTATGGCATATCTATCGTTCCGACCTTTTTGTATTCAAGCGGTCTGATACACTTATATTTATCAACGCATATCCATTTGCCGTTTGAACCCTTATGTGATTCGTTTGGGTATTCTTTCCAACAAGTGCAATATGTCATTCCGTATCACTCCTTTCAACGCATTTCCAACGTGTTTCCAACGTGTTTGTGTGTTGGAATCATTCCACATCACTCCCCTTCCTTCAGCAACCCTATCAACAGGATTATGACTTTCAATAGTTCCTTATGATTAAGACTCTCGCTCACAAGATATGCCGTTGTGAGTACCTTTCTGTTATCACATTTGGTCATTTCACATCATCCCCTTCTTCCTCATCATCCGGCTCTGCGGAAACGATACGCTCTATCTCATCCAGACGGTCCTTGATCTTCTGATAAGTGCCATCGCTTACCATCATAGCTATTCCGTTCAGTGCTAACCCGATCTTAAATTTGTTCATCTTTGTCATAATCCCATACCTCACTTGATCTCTATGTGTCTGCCAACGTCGGCTGCCTTTTTCCATTTATAGCCATACGCCGTAGGTATTCCACCTGCACAGCACCTGTTTATATGTCTACGGTCAAATCCTAATTCACGTTCGATTTCCTTGCCTGACTTCCATACGGATATTAGTTTTCCGTCAAGATCAAGCTGGTAATACTCCCTTGATGTTCTTGCGATCCTTGTTCCATAATTGTTGTTATACTTTGCGGAACACCATTCAAGATTATCAACGTGGTTATTCTTTTTATTCTCGTCCTTATGATTAACTGCTTTGTAGTTGTTCGGATTTGGAATAAAAGCTTCAGCAACTAATCTATGCACCTTTTTGGTTGATTTATGATTATTTTTGGTTAAACATATCTGTGAATACCCAAACGAGCTGTTGCATAATCTCATATCTTTAGTGCGTCCCGTGTGATTGTAATTAATGGCTCTCACATTCCCGTAATTGCTGATTTGATATAACCCTTCATATCCACTTATATCTTTCCATTCTTCCATCAGCGCATATGCTCCTTTCTTATTTGACTTCTACGTGTCGCCCTCTGGGTTCCAGATGCGCCCAGTCACACTCATTCTCCTTAAGGAAAGCTCTGATCTTTTCGTTGTCCGGCTCAACCGTTACCTTCGTCATGTTGTCAGGGATTTTTCCATCAATGACCAATGGCTGCACTCCACCATTCTTCTTGATCTTGATCGTGAAGTCCCCTGCGGGCATCTGATCTACGCCGATCTCATCCATTGCATACATGAGAACATCTTTCATGCGCTTGATGGCATTCTTGCGACTATCCCGAAGTGCCTGATACCGCTTCACTATCTCATCTGCCTTTTTGGCTTCCATATCAAGCTTGCTTATCACGGCTACATAGCCACCGCTCTTTGTTTCGAGCTCTCCCTTGAGACTTTCAAGCGTATCGATGAAAGCTGCTTCTGCCTCTACCTCTTCGCTGGTTGCCATCTCATACAACTGCTGAAATTCACCTACAATGTCAAAAATACTGTTCATAATCTGCTTCTCCCTTCTTACCAGTCAAAATCATCTGAATATACGCGATCAATATCCTCTTTTACGGCTTCATACTTCCGGATGGTGTCGAGGATCCTCGTGATCTGACACATCAGCGCATAGAATAGTCCATCTATAGGAGCCTTCTTGAGCACTGCTCTCCATTCCTCTTTGTCCCAGCCTTCTGACTCTTCCACCAGACGCTTCACATTAGCGTCATTGATCTGCTTCCAGTTCTTATCCATCGTTATCTCCTTTCACTCTTCATATTTCCACTTGCGTTCTACTGCTTTGTTATGAGCCTGCTGCCAGTCTGTCTGATATGGCTTGTGGTAGAACTGCGTCCATGAAGATATGGTCGTATTCTTCAATGCTTCCTTCGACTCATCCCACGGAATCCATGTACGGCTCTTGATGCCGTTCTTCATGCGTTCATGTTCGCTTACTGTCCTGACTCTTTTTCCCTGGCTCATAACTCATCCTCTGCAAATACTTCGATTAGTGCATCCGCGATCATCTTCTGCAGCACGTAGTATGCATTCTTTGACATTCGCGGTCTTTTGGATCCATAACACAGAGCATCCCGCATCTGCGAAGTTCTCATATCTGTCCGGCACACATGATGAAGGCAGCGCTCCACTTTATCGATCCGTTCCTGGTACTCTTCAATTCTCATCGCCAGAATGAATGTCGTATCACTTGTCGCGGATGTCTGTATCTTGTCAGCTGAATACTGGATAGCCTGTCGTGCATCGGCCAGTGTATTCACGTATGACACCCATTCCGGATAATGCTTGATGTATGTCAGCATTGATTTTTCTTCGTATGTCAGTCTCATTTGCATTAACTCCCATATATGCGGTCCATATGCTTTTTGATTGTTTCCACATAATCATCAAGAAGACTTAAAGCATACATTCCAAGCATGTTGTTTTTATATCGCTCTCCCCACATCTCGGCATAAACGGCAAGTTGTTTGATGTATTCCTGGGCTTCCGATCTATCTGCTGGCAGCTCTCCCAGCGGGATCATTACACGATTTTTGAAATCATTGTCGATATATGCTTTTTTCTCTGATAGTGATAGATACATACGTCACCTCAATCTTGTTTTTCAAATATCTACCATTGATACCATTGATACCATTGATAAGCTATGCATCATCAATGGTGAATAAATATATATCAATGGTAGTAGTGTGTGTAATATTCCTTGTATTTATGCGGTTTGTGTAAGTTTCATCAATGGTTATCAATGGTGAATTTATACAAAAGGAACATCAATGCTTCTTCCAGGATAAATTTTGTAAATCCACGGTGCTGTGCCGTTCTTGATTTTCTCCACCAAAACACCGTCATAATCCATGAACAACCCTTGCATCTTGTTTAAAAAGCCACCAATTTCCTTGTTGCTCTCTCGAAGTCCGATTTTAAACTTCAAGGCTTCTTCAATCAGATCCCCAGCTCTGCCCTTCCACGGCTCTGCGTTACTGTCCAGATTTTCTGCTATACGAATAACAACTTCACGAATCTTGCTGTCAAGATAACTCCGTTCTCGTTCTTCTTTTTCTCTCTGGTCCTTATCCGTTACTTCTGCTTTGCTGACATATATCCATTGACATTTCGCATCATCAAACTTGATGTTATGCATCGTCTGGCGGACTTTACGCCCTGTGATGAACATCTTCGCTTCCGAATCTGTTCTTTTTTCTTTGCCCAGAACAATGACCGAATCCGCTGCTCCTGTTACACCGTTTGTGCCGGACACATTCGCCATATCATCATCGATATATCGCATCTTTGTAGTATGCGTAACAACTACTATTGCAATGTCCTTTTTTTCCGCGAACTCTTTCAGATCGCGCCCTGTTCGATAGTCTGTTTCGTATGCGCTCTCTGATTTGCCCTGTCGATATTTGATAAATTGCAAAGTATCAATAACCACAATCTTCACACCGGGAAACTCTTTGAGAAGTTCTTCAAGTTGAAGAAGAAAGCCTTCGTTCATTGGCATCACATTACTGAATACAAAGTGAAAATTCTTCGGAGCCTGTCTTCCGCCCAGAACGATGTTGAGTCGTTCTTGCTCAAAACTATCGCCATCTTCCAATGCGAGATATAATGTATCTGATTTTTTCGTTTCAAATCCGAGAAACGGCCGCCCTTCTGCTACTTTGAGACACATATCCAACATGAGCCACGATTTTCCTGTCTTTGGCGGGGCTGCGATAACTGTCTCGCCTTCAGGGATCATATCCTGCACTGCGTAGTATTTCTCATCGAACTCCTTTTGCTGAAGATCGTATGCAGATATGGCCGATAATTTAGGTAATCCTTTTTTGACTACTTCAATATCATCTGTTTTCTGAACAACAAGATATTGCTTGTGCTTCTTCCAGCCTTCCTCAATCGCCTGATCGAGTCCGTCATCCTTGTTGTCATATGCTCCTGGCTCTAACAATTCGCGGACATCTTGCCACATTTTGCCTCTGCAGCTGTTGTGATGACACTTGAAAGCAATAGCCCCGTTCGTGTATTTGAAGATTTTGCTATCTCCATCAACATGACTGTGATTGAATGGACATGATGCGAGTGGATATATCGTGCAATCTGTGCCGGATTCCGCTCTTAATGGCTCAAGGCCGTGCTCCATCATCCAATTCTCGATATCGAACTCTCCGGAAACGCTTGCAGCCCTTTTGGATGCTTTGGGAATTTCAGGCAATTCATTGGCCAGCGTCTGCAATAATTCGACGCCATTAGTCTCTATCTTTTGTGGCACATAGGTCAGAGTCGACATCCTGTGCGGGCGGTCTTTTGTGTTTGCGCCCTTCTGCGCCGTAGTCCCATACAATTTGCAGATCCTTGATTGGTTATGGTTTACGATATCGATCTTGACTATGCCGTTATTAAACATTGACGCAAGATTGGTTAAGCATCTCTCTATGAGGCTCTTGTTTTCATCTGTATTCGGCAGATCTATCTTGTATAGAAGATGATGCCCGTTTCCGCTCATTGCTCGAACAGGTTCATGAAAGCCGAGATTCTGCATATATTCGTAAACTTTATCTGATAGTTTTTCCGCCTCTGCCAATTCTTCGTCAGAGCTTGATATTTCAGCGAGTCGTTCGGGATCCAGATCGATGAACAACCATTCATAAGCATCAATCTCGTGATCGTGCGTAGTTGCATCAGTCTGCTTGAAGCAATCGTGTTGCTCTCTGGAATAGCAGGCCGTATTAACCTTGTTGATAGTTATATATATGTTTGTAGATCGTGGATCTATAGTGTCGAATTGTTGAATGAGAGTATCAGCATCCGTGAAGTATCCACTTATGATACGCTTTCTGTTTCCTTTGCCGATGATCCTGATTTCAAAAAGCTCATTATTTGGTTTGAATATGCCTATTGCCTTGCGGATCATAGGCTCATCGTAATAATGCATCCATTTCATGAATCCTTAACTCCTTCCTGTTCAGAGGCGGACACGGAGCTGACCTCCGCATCCTGCCCCCATATTGTTTAGAACGGTATCTCTTCATCCGTTCCTTCAGGAATATTCATGAAACTATCAGCTGCGGGCGTAGTGATAGTGTTATTAGTGCCTGCAAGGTACTTCTTCTCCGGAATGTTCTGGCTGTCTGCCTTCGCATCTTCACAGAACCATCTGATTCTTCTCCTGGTGCGAATCTCTCCGTTGTATTCCTCTTCAACCTCTCCATACACAACGCCGATTTTCTTGTTTTTGAACTGATTGACGAATTTATCGCCCCAATTCGTGGTGACTCCATTAGATCTCTCGAATGATGTTATGAAGCTCTTGAAACTTCTGGAACATTTGCCGTCAGCGTCTTCTGTCACGATGTACTGAACGCCCTGATAAGGCCATTTCTTGTCTGTTCTTGTATCATTCTCGAACTGCTCTTTGAAGTATCCTGACTGCGCATCATTTTTTGCGAAGTCGATTGCCACTACAACCATGTCTTTGCCAGTCGCGCTCTTCTGTTCCTTAACTGACACGATTACAGCATGATGCCCGCCTGTTATTATCGGAGTGAAATCTCCGCCGGCGCTAACATCATCAAAACTATTGGGTTTTTGCATAATTGTTTACCTCCTGCATAAGCAAATTAAGATTTCGGTTTTCACTGTAATGTTGGTGGAAGCTTTTTGGCTCATGGTCAAAAGGACCATTTTTTCTGCCCGCTTCCTGTCGCAATGGATTTTTTCCTCTGATTTTGGCACCATAGTATTCATCAAGAAATTCTTCAACCGTCAAGCCTCTGCTTTCAGCTTCAAAAAACAGTTCATAGCGCTTGTTCCTGACGAATAGGGTGAAATCATTCGGATCAATCACAGGATAGCTTCCATGCGATACGCAATCTTTGAAATATCGGTCAATATACTGTCTGGCCGTGTCCTGTGAACATAAGTTTGGCGCATCCAGCTCTTTACAAATGAAGCGGTCTTCTGCGTAGTACATCAAACACATTTTTGCCGTATGTTCCAGGGAAAATGTTTCCCAGTGGTTTGGCTCTCTTCCCTTCCAGAATTTCTGTTTGCACCAAACATTGTGGAACATCGTATGGTGTTTGCTGCACAATGTGACAACATCGGTCAAATGCTCATTTCCCAGATGGTTATAATTTATGTGATGCGTTTCATATCCTTCGCCATCGAGATTTCTATGACATATGACACATTGGTGATTATCAAATTCAAAACGAGCCCGGCGCACCTTCTTCCAATGTGGATGCTTTTGAATGTATTCGTTGTAGTCCATTCGGGATCCATCAGGAAGATAAGCAATTCCCATCGTCACCCCTCCCATCCATAGAACTCGCAGATAGTATCATCAACATCCTTAAGATTGTTGTCGATTTCAGCATCTCCAAACATTTCTTCGGGAGTTTTGGTGATGTCGTATCCATCTGTCGCCGTTCTAAAGAAGTGTTTGCCTTCATCTGACATACATCTGATGCAGATCGTCACCATACCCTCAAGACACACTTTGTTGTCGATAAGCTTGCCGATTGTCCTGATCTTTGTGTCTCCGGCATCATTGGTATCCTCATGGAGCATGATGTATACCCTGATACCTTCGGGCACTTCTTCTTTGATTCGCCTGACAAGGAAGTACATCTTATCGGCAATATCGTCATACATATCGAATGAAGCATTGCCCTTCTTGTTCCGGTGATTGTCCATGAAGTGATGTGTCATCAGGTATCCGGCATCATCAATCACCGCTATCTTGCAAGGCATTTTCTTGATCTGGTCGATAATCGTATCAACCGAATCTGTCCTGCATCTGTACTTGAATGAGTTCTTGAATGGCAGCTCTTTACCTTCGATGTTGATGAAAAGGATTTCATCTTCTCCGAAGAACTTCAGTGATCTGCTTTTGCCGGATCCTGATTTGCCATAAACTAAAACTGGCATTCCCATAATCTTTGCCTCCTTTCATTCATTAATAATCTGTTTCTTCATAGTGCTGGCGTATTGATATTCCAGTCTTGCTCCCTTTGAGTTTTTCCAGCCGTCAAGCATATAAATCGCGTCACACATATCCAGAAGCATAATGTCAATCTTCATGTATTCCTCATATGACAATTCGCTATAGGCATCACTCAAGCGTACTGGATTGACAACTTCCAATCCCTGACGGGTTAGCAGATGTTCAATATGAAAAAAATCTTCAATATAGTCGGGATTTTCAGATATTGGACCGCTCAAATAAACCCTCATGCTTTACTCCCTTCTTTTCTCTGTACTCATATCCAGGCTGACTCCCGCGAATGCCAGAGCTGCACCTGTGAATGCCGTCGCCAAAGGTATCAGCATATACTCACCTATGCTTCCACCGCCTGCGAATAATAGGAATAAACCTAAAAACTCCATTGCTTTTGCTGTGATTCTCATCAACCTACTCCTTCCGCTTTTAGCCGTGGCCGTCCACGAACTTAATCCAACATTTCCCGTCGGTGGTTTCCATCCATTCAACCGCCCTGTCATAGTCACTTCTGTATATGTCTGCCACGGTCCCGTTGCGGACCCCGCCGCCCTGCTTGCCCGTGTCATTCACTTCAAAATATCCGAGGAACTCCCCGTCAAGCGTGTAGATGATCGCCACCATGCCGATACGTTCTATCGAAGATGCACATCCGCCTTCATGTACTTTTGAACCGTTCGCCGTTACTGTTCCGCAACAATATGCGGTAGTATTCATTACCTGGAATCCATTAGCTTCAAAGTCGATCTGCTTCGGTTCTTCCGGTGGCGTGCATTTTGCTCCGATCAGAATAAAGAACGCTGCCATCAGGATCACAACTATTGCCTGTCGCATAACGTCACCTCAAGCTTGAACATGTCTGCGATCTGGCAGAGCTGCTTAACACTCAGAGCCTTGCTCTTCATCAGATAGGAAACACTGTTCTGGCGGAGTCCGAGTTCTTCTGCTACGTCCGTCTGCGTTACTCCGTACAGAGCCATAGCTCCCTTGATCTTCCGATAGAGCGAATCTTCATTAGATTGTGAATAAGTAACTGCGCCTCTCATAAATCACCTCAACTTATTACTTCTTCTGTTCTGTTTCGTGAACTTTTTTGGTAAAAAAATAAGCGTTGATCTCATCCGCAGGGATCTCTAATAAGGTTATCCACCGATCCATCGTCTCCTGGATGAGCTGCGTCTTGCCATTCATATACTGAGATATGAAAGACACAGAACTTCCGGAAGCCTCTGCGAATGCAGATTGTGAGCCATATTTCTCCACAATCCTTCCACGTAGTTTTGACGTTTCAAACATCTTAGTCACTCCTTTCTCTACATCATGTTGTGCGTGTTCTGTTTCGTGAACACAAGTACATGATAAAGCATGTTATTTGTTTTTGCAATACCTTTTTTCCATTTCGTAAAATAATATTGATTTCTGACCGAATATTTTCTATTATGTAAACACGGAGGTTATATTATGAAAGTGAGCGATTCTAGACACAGACTAAAGGAATTGATGGACCGTTTCGGAATCAACCAGACCGAATTATGCAACCGGACCGGGATAAACAAGTCAGCCCTGTCCAATTATCTTAATGGAGATCGAACTCCTAGACAGGATAAAATTGCCATGATTGCGGATGCCTTCAATGTTGATCCTGGCTGGCTCATGGGATATGACACGCCAATGATGAAAAACTTTGTCCTATCACTTGAGGAAGAAAAACTGATAATTGAATACAGGAGCGCAGATGATACGACTCGCCAGATGATTAAAAGACTTCTGGCATATAAGGAGATGATGCCATGACGATTGATAAGCTGCCATCGGGATCTTACCGGATCCGGCACACGGAGAACAAAAAGACATATTCCATGACGGTACCATATAAGCCGTCAATGAAGGAAGCATTCACGCTGATCCAGAATAAGATCAATCACACGAATGAGGAACCTATGACATTCAGACAGGCTGCTGAGGAGTATGTAGCATCCAAAAAGAATGTTCTATCTCCATCTTCTATAAGAAACTACAATTCCATCCTAAAGAACCTGCCGGAGCAGTTCCTGGATACGGATATACATGCAATAGATGATCTGACCGTCCAGAAGCTGATTAACAATTATGCAGTGGAGCACAAGCCAAAGACAGTACATAACCTCTGTGGCTTCGTCCTGTCCGTTTTACGGCTGTTTTTACCAAAAGCCGATATATCTGTCACCTTACCGCCAAAACCTCGTTCAGAGCGATATACGCCCACCACAGAGGACGTTAAGAGAATAGTTGAAGCATCAAAGGGAACTCCGTATTCCATTCCCATAAGACTTGCCTGTCTCGGGCTGCGAAACAGTGAGATCTGCGCACTCACCATATTCGATCTCAAGGATGATAAGCTGACCATCAATAAAGGCTGCGTCCGGTCCGAGAATGGTTATGTGGTTAAGGATGTGCCAAAGACAGACGCTTCCAACAGAGTGATTGTACTTCCTCACGATCTGGCGGAAGACATCCGGGAGCAGGGATATATCTACAAGGGATACCCGCAGCAGATAGATAAGCACCTGCGGAGAGTGCAGAAAAAGTTGAACATACCATCATTCGGTATACACCGCCTCCGGCATTTCTTCTGTTCATACGCTCACGATACGTTGAAACTATCCGACCAGACCATCCAAGCACTTGGCGGATGGAATACAGATAATGTTATGAAGTCCACGTACAGACATGCCATGAATGAGAGTGAAGTGCAGGAGACGATAGCATCAAATTTTTCTTTTTTATGACAATTTCGTGACCATATATGACAAGATGGTTGTCAAAAAGTGTCAAAAATGGTTTACATATTATCAGTGTGACTGATGCATAAAGGGCGTAAAAAAGCCCGTAACCAAGCACTTTTCAGTGTGATTACGGGGTTCTTACAAAAATCGGAGTGACAAGACTTGAACTTATCACTCAAAGTCCGATAAGCCACTATTTACGCGGGTTTGCGGTTGTGATAAGAATTATCGCGACAATATATGACAAGTTTTTTCGACCGGGAAGCGCGGCACACTCACCATGAATGCACCGCGCCGATGGGGGATCTATGCCAACGACTAAAAGTCGATAACATACTTTCGGGCGCGGAACTTCCACGCCCTTGACGAAAGGATCTGTAGATGACAGTAGAAGATTTTGCAATTAAGGTTTTATCAACATGCCCTGCTTTAGCAGCGCAAGCATTGCTGTGTTCTGTTTAGCCGTGTATCTGTATGTGTCAGTAAAGTTGGCAGTGTAGATTAACTTCCTATAGGATTTGGAAGAATCCACGCCAATCTCTTCCAGAGCTTGTGCAATGGATGTGTGATTTTCGGAGCACTTCGGGAAGTATCTCTCTGTTGAGACTTGCTTATCATCCCATGCCCAGAGATTGTACTTCTTTACGGTATCGCATAATGTCTGCACATAGGTTGAAGATGTAGCATAGCCGTCTGCCTTCAGATACTCTGCGTACTGTCGATAATCGGCAGCATACTTGAGATTCGCATAGCGCTTCGTGCTGATGAAGTCATAATAACCGGCTACACCCTGATGGTCATCATCGTAGGCTCTGAAGTTGTCCTTGATCGTGGTCAGCGTTCCAGGTGTATACTCTTCTTTGGTCTTCAGATTGACGCTTCTGCCCTTCCATGATGTACCGCACTTGAGTCCAAAATGATTGTGATATGGAGCCTTTGCCAATGTGCTGGTGCCATATCTGCCTTCAATGATGGCCTGTGCGATAACAGTGGAGCATATGCGATAGCCTCTCCGGTCAGCTTCGGCTCTTATGATCGGAGCCATGTACTGGATGAATGTTTTGATCTCTGATGCACTCATATCATATTCCTATCTGCTTGAGAACCAATGCCACGATGGCGGTCAGTATAGCTCCACCGATGGCCCAGACGAGCTTCTCCCAGTTCTGCGCGGGCTTGTTCTCGATAACTTCAAGGCGCTCACCTATCTTGGTCTGCTCTTTTGCCATGTTCGCCATGTTGGTAGCAAGTTCCTTAACGGAAACTGTCAGCTCCGTCATCTGTCCTACGGCATCTTCAAGCTTTGTAATGCGCTTGTTCTGGCGCTCATCTTCGGCTTCAATTCTTCTGGCAAACTCATCATGAAATTCTTTCGTGATAAATTCTTCACTCATCTTTGTTTACCGCCTTTGCATCGACCATAGCCTCACAGAATGCGTAGATAGAAGCACTAATGACCGTGAGGACACTTCCAACAATGGTAAGAGTCTGATTGCCTGCGACAATACCGCTGATGCCTGTTCCGAGTGATGCCAGCATAGCCGAAACGGCAAGCCAGAATTTTCTACTTTTCAGTTTTTCCATTTTTAGTACCTCTCTTTTTTATCCACCAAATCGCGAAGGTAATGACCGCTTCAGATGAGCAACAAGCGAAAACGCATTCAATCAGCGTGTCGGGAGTTGCCTGATAGATGCAGAAAATCACGATCATCGTGACGGTAAACCCAAATATAAACCCCGCAAGGGATAGCAATACTTTGTCTATGGTATTCATTTGCTCACGGTCTCCCAACTATCCGTTGTCTGATTAGCATTACCAATCTCGGTATTTATCCGTTCGATTAGCCTGTCCGCCGTATCTCGGTCTATCGGATTACGCTCGGCATCTGATGAGATATAATGCAATCCCAAAAGGATAAGTAATGTTTCCGTTTCGGTAAAAGTTAGTTTCGGGAGTTTCATATACACCTCACGAACATTGCGGTCATGGCTAACGCCAATATCCATGATAGTATGAATAAGATTATGAATATGATGTGTTTCATTATTTCCAACCACTTATTGACACAGGAATCATATATGAATTATCTTGAGTTGGGGCTGTGTTTGATTTATTCCTTAAACAGTTGTTTATTATTGTGCTTGTATCAGAATCCCAAAAGAACATTCTGTACGAAAAATAACTACTTGCATAATGTCCCAAAAACCCTTGAGGATAATCACTATTAACGTATGAATTAACAAACTGTGTAGTGTCAAAAAAATAGTCGGTGTAGTTAGACGTTGTTTTACTTGTCTTAACCCTAACGGATATATACTTAAAATCGCTTATTTTGCCCGACAAGTTTTGTGTTGAGTTTCCAAAATCCGATGTCGGCGTAGCATTAGTCCACAACACCGTTTCTTTCATCTTACCCCCCCCATATTTTTTGAGGGTGCATAGTTTTTCAGCCATAGATTAACCCTCGCTATTCTCTCTGTGGTCTACGGTTTCCTTGTATCCATTTTCGCCACCGACTACGCGACCGTATCCGTCATGTATCTGTACTACGGCATAAAGTACGTCCTGCGCGTTATGGTAGGACGCTAATGTGTTATGATATGCGACTACGGCGCTTTCAAGCGTATCGTACTTGGATATCGTTGAGCCGTCCTGTCCCTGTGCGTTTGTTAATTCCTTAATGAGATAATATTTTTCCATTGTTTATTTCCTCCTTAATACCATATTGCTATTGCAAAACGATAGACTGCCGTTCCAGAACTAGGGCCTTTTACTTGTACCACGCTCGATGTTACATTTGCAAAAAAAGACGATGCCCCCGTTCCTGTTGCAAAATTGCCATTATAACCGATATAACGGCAGTTCCCTGTATCTAGGTCATAATTCAATATATAGCCGGTGTCATTAGTATTATTGCTCACAACTCTATAAAGCATTATGAATCGAGGCATTTGTGTGACCGCTACACTCCCAGTATTTCCGGCACTTACCGTTAAAGCATCTGATACATCGGGATTGCCTAATTCCCATACGGGCGTTTCATTACCGCCACCCTTTTTGTGTAGACTCACTAACTGTTCACTCATTTAGTCCACCCCCGATACCTTGATATAAAATGCCGTTGTCGGAACATCACTCGCATAGAGATATATGCAAGGCACCGCACTATCGCACGTTGCGTACTGTATGAGGTCGTAACTCTCTTGCTCCGCCGTTGTCGGTAACACGTACCCTGTCCCCGCTCCGATGTCTACTGTCGGCGCATCGACGTATACATGATTGACCGATACCGCCTTCTTATAGAGCGTGGTTCCGCTCTGCGAGGTTGTGTCGGCTGTCCAGTTCTGAAGGTCAACTGCGATGGTAGTGGCTCCGGTGATATCATCCATATCTCCGTCCAGCTCATTGATGGCTGCCACTGCGCTTGTCTTTGCCGTGGTGGTTAAATTGGTTAAATCACCAACCTTTGTGTCAACATTCCCAATCGCGGTCGATACGGCGGTCGCATCAAGGCTTGACATCGCGATGCTTGAACCATAGATTGTGGCGTTCTCCCATTTGCTGGATGAGCTGTTGTAGATCAGTGCCTGACCGTTCGTAGCAGATGCTATATTAACATCCGTCAGGTTAGACAATGCACTCGACACAACTGCTTTCAGATAGCCATTGACGCTATCGTATACAAGCGTGTTGTTATCGATGTTGACATTGATGAGTCCTGTGCCATCGATCTCGATTGTCTCACCGTCCGGCATTACAAGTCCGGGTGATGTTGTTGTTGCGATCGAGGATGCTGAACCGAAAGGCTGCCAATATGTCATCGATGTATCTGTGCTCGGGTTCTGACCGATACTGGTCTGCCTTGCCAGATATGCAACGCCATTATATGCAACGAGGTCCAGCATATCGTAGGTGATCAGAGCGTTCCAATCACCCTGGGGCATGATAAGTATTCTTCCTGCGTTTACCATGTTAGGTATGACTCCTTTCCTTATATTTAAGTGATTATGTCATAATCAAGGTTGCCTGTTGTAGAGTTGACCACAAGCCTTATGCCACTGTTGATATCGTAGTATAAGCATCCGTCAGCGTAGTTAACGACAATGTTCAAGCCTGTCAGCCTGTCCGTAGCCGACTGCAGAAGTTGTGCTGCATCGTTCCGGATAGACATCGTTGCGTCTTTGATACTCTGCGCCTGATCGGAGAAGAACTTCGAATTGTTGGTATCCTCACCTGTTCTTAAACCGGTACCGCCTCTCGCCCATGACTGTGCAAGTCCTGAGAAGTACGATGCATTATTCGTATCCTCACCGGAGCGGAGCCCTGTTGCTCCCTTTGCCCAGGAAGATGATATCTGCGACCAATACAACGAGTTGTTATTGTACTGCGGATCAGTATTTGGAACGTTCACTCCGCCTTTTTGGCCATTCGACCAGGCTTCCGAGTTAAACTTATAGTTTTCGGAATCTGATGCACTCTGTGCTGCATTTGCTTCACTAACTCTTATATCCGCTAAATAATTAGTCCGTAAATGCTCATCACCGATGGAATGCTCAACAACGATGGCAGATACATGGCCTGTCTGCGATACAGTAAAGTCTATCGTGGCGGTATCATCAAACTCATTGTTTTGGATGAGTGATGCCAAACTTATTGTCGCGGTGGTTCCATCATTCATGGTCAGGATCAAGCTCTGCGTAGAATAATCATATGCAAAGTTGACCGCGATCTTATTCAGCGTTGTCTGAATGACCGTTGTGGATCCATTGTACTTGGTCAGCGTGATTTCACCGGTTGCATCGTCAACAGACACGCTTTCAACAAGCGTTGCGATGTCGGTCACTTCCGCCTTTGTGGTATCCAGCGAGATGACTCTATCGTCAATCTCATCTACGGCATAGTCCATTCGGTTTAAGTTGGATTCGTTTATTGGAGTGTTTTCACTGGGATAATTCTCCCAGTTGATTCTCGAATACGCCTTCTGCATTTTCTTCCTCCATGCTCTCGCGCTGTTCTGCTATTGCCTTGTCTGATGCCTTTTCAACCAGACGCATTGCACTTTCAAGCACCAGCCGTCTGGCCTCAAGCGGTATATCATCGAACTGATTGACAGTATCGACTATTGTGTCCAAAAAAAGTCTGATCCTAAAATCCACTGTCAGCACTCCTACTTTGTTCTGAAGATACTGTATATATCTACATAATCTTGTCCATTAAATATCTTCAACTGACCAGCTCTAAGGGTTCCACAAGTGATCGTACCTTGCATTGCGCTATACACTGCCGTGCTCACACTGCTTGCGGTCACATAATTGGCATTTATGTAATTCACCGTAGCCTTTACTGCGTTGAGCTCCGAGATGGTTGCCTTCTGTGCCACAAGGTTGTTGATACTTGCCACATTCGAGCTCAGTGTGTCGATTCTTGCATTGGCTGCATTCAACTGTGAGATGCTCGCCTTCTGCGCCACAAGATTGTTAACATTGGCCACCTGTGCGGTCAAATTCGTAACATTGGCATTGGTAGCATCTAATTGCTGAATAGTAGCCTTCGTTGCCTCTACCTGCTTTGCGCGGACCGTCTCAGCTTGAATCGCATTAGCATTTGCAGTATCAGCACTCTTTCGGGCGCTTGCTTCATTGCTGATCGCGGTCGCTCTTGCACTCGCTTCGTTATTCACTGCAGTGATGCGGTTATCTGTCTCTGTGCTGATCGCATGAGCATTAGCATCTATCTGCGTCTGAACCGAAGGAACATACACAGGTTGAGTCTTGTCTCCGGGCGCTGAATAATCATCCGTAAGCGCCTGGATCCCCTTCAAAGTTCTTGATAGAACATAAGCCCTGACGATTGACCGTCTGGCAGCCATCAGGACGAAGTCTCCACATTCTACATAAGGAAGACCAACTGCAGATACTTCCGAAGGAACATACCAAAGTCCTTTGACCGTATTCAGCAGATTCAGAGCTGCGCTGTTAAGCTGTGCCGTGGTCTTGCCCCAGATAAGAGGATTGTTCTCTACCGTGAAGATGTTGGTTCCGGATCCTGATCGGCCGGCTATCTGGCCTTCCTTATTAACCAGCTGTACCTTTGTGATCGGAGCCACCGTGTAATTCTCAAAAGATATCTGCGTGTAGTATGCTTTCGATATCTGATCCAGAGCGTTCTCATCTGCAGGGTAAATATCATCTGCAGGGAACAGGTCCTCACGAGGATATAAAGCTTCTACACCTTCAACCAGGTGAACATACTCAAACTTGCCTGCGCGGTTTATCCGTCCGAATCGACCGTTGATCTGGCATATTGCCTTGATGATCTTCTGTCCAGAGATGGTCTTATCATCAATCGTCTTATTGACGGTCATGGAGTCATTCGGGAGATAATCAGCTACCTGTGTCACTCCAACTCTTGTAAAGAAGGAATTGCGCATGTTTTTGATGGTGATCGGGAATGTCAGGCCGTTATACCATGAAGTCACATCAGCATTGCTTATCTTATAGAGCGCATCATAAGCCCTGATCTCCGTTGTGAACTCTTCATGAGTAGTATTTGTTACCTTATCGATGTATCCCCTAAAAAGAGGTATTGTCTCTTCATCATCAGGATCATCGGTATGTGCTACAATGTCCGCCTCGATCCACATGCCTTCCAGCGTGTCATCTACCAGATTGAAGCACTCGATCTTGAACGATGATGCGATACATCCGATGAAGGATAAGCTGTCGCTCTCTTCAATGGCTTCCTTGAGCTCAAGAGATTCCGCTAATATGTCGGTATTGGTCAGCGTGATGTTGGCAGCAGGGATCCTTACTTCTACATCCTTGAGCGTAGAATCGGACTTATATGCAGCTTTCGTTGTATCTGTTACGCGAACCATTATCTTTCCTCTAGGTCAATACTTATCGGCTTCATGTATTCCGTCAGGGTGCCATCCAACGCGATAGTCGGCTTCATATCCAAGAATGCATAAATCGTATAAGCTCCCGAGCGCTTCGTATCGTAGACCGTACACGTCACGGAGAAATCCGTCACGCTTGTATTGTTGGATACCAATGTCATGAATGTCGTATAGTCGCTTATCGTCCGGAAGAACATCTCGAAGGATCCCTTAATCTTATCCCGAACGAACCGCTTGTGAGTGACACCATTGGCATCCTCATACACCTTATATACCGGCTGATTGTATACCGAATATGTATCTGCCACGATGTGACTGGACACATCTGTGGTCCCGATTTTCAATAAAACCGTAGTAGCCATCTTTTATCCTTTATGCAAAAGCGCTTGCACCTGTCATGCGCTTGTATACGCTATTTTCTCCACGGACCATCTTGAAGATACCCTGTGCGTCAGGTGAAAGAACCACTGTGCCGTTCTGTGCCGCCTGGAGCAGTGCAGGGAGATACTGGGCAAGCATTCCTGTCAAATCTCCATCGGTACCATCTGCAGAAGCAACTGCAGCAGTGTTATCTGCTACCATGTCAAGGTTAGCCGTGGTTATCATGTCGCTTGTCATCGCATCGATGGTGTTATCCAGAACGCCCATGCCGTCCTCGATACCTTCAGCAATTCCCGCGGGAATCCACTGGCCGACATCATCCGCGAACGCTTTAGACGGTGATCCGATCTTGAGCGTATCCTTAAACCCTTCAATCAGGTTGCTGGCAAGGTCTCTCACCCAGTCGGTCAAGCCTGTCCATGCATTTGATATACCATTCTTCAAGCCTTCAACGATATCATGCCCGATATCCAAGAGCTTGCTCGGAAGTTCAAGCAGACCATTGATAAGCTTCTCTCCGAAGTCTCTCGCAGTTTCCTGTGCCTTCGTAACGAAGTTTCGACCGAACTCCACGATCTTGTTGATAAGATTGCTGAATGTAGTTGCCACTTTGCCGGGGAGCTGAACTATGAAGTTGATAAACTTTGCAACCATCTGCCCTGCGAAGTACGCCATCTGCTGTGGAGCCTGTGACAACCACTGCTTTATCGTTGCAATAAGGTTTGAGAACGCTGTTGATGCCTTTTCTTTCAGCTGTGCGCCCCATTCTACGAGCTTCGTGACGGCCTGCGTGAATATGTTTGCAAATCCTTCTAATAGAATCGGACCGCTCGCGATAAGCCCCTGGGCAATAGCTTCGAGAATCTGCGGAGCTGCATGTACCAATCCCATGATGATCTCGGGAAGATGCTCCAATAATACGGTAACAAGTGTTATTGCTCCTTGAATCAGTGCCGGAATGGCTACTATCAGGCCTTCGCATATAGCATCAATCACCTGAGGCATCGCATTAACCAGCGCTTCAACAATCTGCGGGAGTGCAGCCACTACCGCATTGATAAGCTGGATGGCCAAATCGATTATCGTGGTGATAATCATAGGCAAGTTATCCACAACGAACATTAGGAGCTGAGTGATTATGTCGAGCGCACAATCCAACAGAGGGCCCAGATTTTCCAACAGAGCAGTGGCCAGAGATTCAACTATGGAAGCTGCCACCTCCATGATCTGAGGTAAAGCGTCAGTTATACCGGAGATAATGGAACTTATTCCTTCGTTTATCATCTCCACACCGCCAGAGTTACCGCTGAATATTTCTGTCAGACCGCCCATCACCTGCGTGATGCTGGGCAAGAACTCCGATAGCATATTGCGGGATAAACCGCTGAATGCCGTCTTCATATCTTGAAGCTGATCCTGATATGCAGCTGCAGCCTTTACAGCCTCATCAGACATAACACCGCCGAGCTCATGAACTCTATCGCGCATTGCCTGAGTGTCTTCTGCGGAAGTATTCAGAAGAGCTCCGAGCTCTGTGGCACCTCTACCAAGAAGTTGACCGGCAAGATAAGTTCTCTGCGTAGTATCCTCTATTCCCTGCAGGCCCGCGATAGTTGCTTCGAATAATTCCTCTTGCGACATGTTCGCGATCTGCTCCTGAGATATGCCTAACTCATCGAACGCTGCCTTCCCTGTTTCCGCTGCGTTTGCCAGAGTCTTCATGGAAGCCTTCATAGTCTCCATTGATGTACCGGAGTGCTGCATAACAGCTTCCCATTCCTGGTATGACTGTGCACTCATTCCCATCTTCTGGCTCATCTTATCGATGTCATCGCCGTATTCAGATACACCATTCGCAGCATTAACAAAAGCCCCGCCTACAGCGGTTACTGCGCCTGCTGCCAGAGTGGCAATGCCAAGAGCACCTTTGCCGACTCCGCCGATAACCTTCGCGAATCCACCGCCAAATGCCTGACCGCCTGCCTGACCGGCTCCGCTCATTTCATTCTCAATAGCAGTATTTACGCCTTGAAAAGACGGTTCTATTTGTATATACGCTGTTCCGATGGTTTCAGCCATTATCCCAAACCTCACGCTTGCGCTTCATCCAAGCCTCATAATCTTCCGGAGATCTGAATGCTTTCAGCTCATCTTTCTGCTTCTTTTCTTCTGTCAGGAGCTTATATGCACTCTTTGGCTTCGCGCCTCGTTTTCTACTTCGTCCCCAGCGCAGCAGGTTGATGCTGTCCAGGATCAGAGCGAGAAGCATCTGGTCCATCGTCAGCCTTGCGCCTGCTAACTTCATTTTTACGCGGGAATTATCTCTCAAACCTACAACAAGAGTTGCTACCAATCGCGGTGGCAACTCCTGATAGTCGAAAATGCCGTAGGTTTCTGCTAGATCGCAGATCATATCATCCTCGCACACATTTATGACATGCGCGAGGATTATGAGTTTTTTAAGTTAAGAGCCTCAACGATATCGGTAAGTTCGGCCATGAGACTTTCCTTGTCTGCTATGCCGTTATGCTTGGCTGCCACTTCATTGAAGAAGATTTCAAGTCCATCGCCACTGCCGAACATTAACTCTAATAGGGACATCAGTGCCTGACCGCGCTCCATGTCTGTTTTAGACTTGTTTTCCATCCTTGTGAGATAGAGCAGAAGCCTTGAATCGTCTGTGATGCGCTTGTCTATTGCGAACTTGATGCCACTCTGTGTCTTGCCCTTAATTATGTTATCGTTCCGTGTTGCCATATCAAATCCCCCTTAATATGCGCTTATGCGGATACGGTCTCTTTCTCAAGGTATTCCTTGTGAGTGTTACCGGATGCGTCCGGATATGCGCTGACGGTGATACCGTAGCCAACTGCATCGGAATCGTTGTAGGTGATGGTCTCTCTGGAAGTGATAGCTCCATCAGGAATAACAATTCTCTTTGCCCTGTTGTTACGGAGTGCAAGCTCGAATACCCAAACTTTCTCTTCGGGGTCGTCTGCTTTGATGTTGATCGTCACGTTTCCGCTTCCGTCAACAGATACATTCGATGCTCCATAAACTGCCTTGAGCACGTCAACATTCTCGCTCTCGATAAGAGTAAGCACGAAGTTATCATCAAGTTCGTTGAGTGAACGATATACGATCATTCCGCCCCAAGCTTTGATTGCGGATACATCCATCTCGTTGTTATTCTCAAGACCATCCTCGGATACATATCCCAGGCAAACAAACTTTGCGGGATCCAGGGTGCTGGTAGCATCTGTAGGCAGTGTAGTGCCCTTAGGCGCAACGTAAACGGCACCCGATATATTCGGCTTACCGGTCGTTACATTGGTTGCTGTATTGCCCATGATTATTCCTCCTCAAAATGATAGAAGTTAAATATCAGTTCGTATTCGTACACGGATTCGCTCGCCACCGCTCTGCTGTTAGATCCTCCTAGTGATGCTTTGGATACTGTCGGCAACGATGCTGCGTTCAGTAGCAATGCCTTCACCTGATTGCTTAACACTTTTGCGTTATACATTGAATCCGCTCCGATGGTTACTGCGAAGGTGATCGCCGGAATGTGGTTGATAACACCTGCATCGATCTCGCGTAAGATAACATATGGTATTGTTTTTGTCTTTGGCTTCTCAAAGAGCACAGGAACTCTGGTCAGATTTTCTACCAGATAGTCCCTTATGGTCACATCAATCATTTAGTGTCCTCTCTATCCGATGAATATATGATCGTCTTCGCCCGGTCAAAACCGATAAAAGGCTTCATATCGTCTCCGGAGGCGCCCATCTGACTAGCATAGGATTCTGTCAATGCCAGCATCTCGCTTGACTGAAGCAGTGCGCGGATTCCCGCATCATTAGGCTTATACGTTACATTAGCCATATCGCTCCACCTTCACATTTTTGCCCCACCTGAGTGGGATGTTGGCCTGTTCCCCTGTTATGGGATAGCCAATCGTTCTATATGCGTCTCCCCAGATATAAACCTTTGTATCGGTCCAATCATGAGTATCGCCTTTAGGAATGCCCAGCACATAAGCTACGTGCTTGCCGTACATCTCGATCGTGCTGGTCACATCATCAGTTGATGGAGTTCCTACAAGCACATCAGGAACCGCTGCGAGCTCTTCTGTCTCTATCGGAGCACCGAAAGGATCATATGAAGTTGTGGTACTGACTACCAACTGCACTGTAGTGCCTTTCATGTTTTATCCCTCCGTCTGCGGTGCTAATTCCTGGACAGGACTGTAGGATCCAATTTTGTTTCGGGCACCAAGCATCACATACTCTTTGGCTTCAATGTATAATTCGCCTGTTGAGCCTCCGCCTGATACCGTCCACGATTGTGAATATCCAAGACCGGACTGTGAGCCCTGCGTAGCTCCGATTGGAATACCATCCGACTCGCCATCGCCTAAAGCTCTGATGACCATTCTGCAAGATACAAGCATTTTGATATCTGCTATCGCCTGAGATCCTGTTGCATCGATCATGATTGCAGCATCATCCAATAGAGTCGCACACTGTGTCTGCTCTGCAGTCGATAAGATTCTATTCATTCGTGCCTGAACTTCTTGCACTGTTGCGTAAGCCATCGTTTTTACCTCTTCTTGGTTGTTGTTTTTTTGGTTGTTGCCGTCTTTGTTGCCTTTGAAGCGGGTTTCTTCTCCGCTTTTTCCACCTTCACGGGATCGGGCTCTTTTGCGACAGGAGTATCAGAGACAGGAGCGTGTCCTGCCTCTATATACTCATTAACTCGCTCATCCGCTACCCACATCTCCGAGTGGGTGAACATATTGATGAATTTCTGCATTATGCGCTGGGCATAGATGTTGCAGTAAGGGTATTGAAGACAGAAGTGTCAGCGCGGAAGCCTACTTCGATCTCTGCACGAACTGCGAACATGTTCTGCTGGAACAGATTGATGCTTGAGCCACCGCCCAGATCAAGAGTAGCGTCACTTGAATAATCAATCTTAACGCCCTCAACGGTTCCATATACTGCCTGGCTCCAGTCACCGGCAACACCGATAACGGAAGCAGGGCTTCCAGCCTTGAATGCGCCCTTAGTGTAAACAGTAGGAGCACCAAGAACACGATCAACTGCGCCATCAGCTACGCTGTTAAGGAACAGAGGCCTGTCATTGCCATCTACTGCACCAAGAAGAACGCCCTTTGCCTGAGGCGAAAGAGCAAATCCATTAAGGATACCGCCATGGATAGCGATGTCAGTGTCAGCTGCAACAAGACCTGCATATACATCAGATGCAAGGCTCTGTGCAGTACATCCGGAGAAGTTATCGAAGTCATCGCCGGGCTTATCGCCGTTACCAAATACGGTCTTGTCGAACTTGAGTGCAAGAGCTCCGGGAAGTCTCTGGATAAGTGCATCATATAAAGATGCTACGTCACGTCTGAACTCATTAGAGAACGGAACGATAACAGCGAGCTTGTAAGCTCTCATGATCTTTGTGGTCAGACCGGGGTTAGCAACAGTCTTTGCGCTTGTCTCGCCTACCCAAGCAGCCTCAGGATCAGAAGTGATTACATTGACGGAAGTTCCTCTTCCAGGGAGCGCGATCTGACGCGCAAGCTGCATGATTGCAGATCCTTCCTGTACTTTCTGAAGTATCTCATTGGATACGTCAACAGGGAGTGTGATGTTGGTTCTGTTAGTAGCTGTACCAGCCATAGTTTGTTTCCTCCTATGAATTGAATGCTTCGTTCGCCCATCTTGCGAACTGGTCTTTTGTACTACCTTTTGCCGGATGCTGAACTTCTCCGCCATCTCTCAATGTCGGATAGTCTCCAACTTTGGCAAATGACAGGATTCCCTCGGCCTGCGCTTGGCATTCTTCTGCAGTTTCGCCTGTCAGAAGTTCGACCGGAACACCTGTCTTGTTTGCAACCTCTGTTCTCATCTCACGAACCTCATCTGCTTTCTTTAAGCTGGTCAATTCAGCTTCCAACTTCTCAGCTCTCTCCGTGGCCTTCTGAAGTTCCGTCTTGGCAGATTCTTCAAGTTCGTCTAGCTTGGCTGCTTTCGCTTTCAGTTCTTCATAGTCGGCATACTTTTCTGCCTCTCTGGCTACCCTTTTGCCAACAATGGCATTGAGTTCTTCCTGAGTGAAGGACTTCTGCTCTTCTGCAGTTTCAACTTCGGTTGCGGTTTCCTGATTCACAGTTTCGTTCATATTCAATTACCTCCATTGAGTAGTGCCTTGATTTTGGCTCAAGTGTGCCATTTATATTAAAAAAGCACCCTTTCGGATGCTTAATTAACACTTAATGCTTTATCATCGATATAAACGTCAGCCAGGATCTTCCTCGGATCATATCCAAGCATCTGGATGACTTGCGGAGCGTTCTGATTGACCAGATTCGGCTTGAATCCGCTCTTTGCGAGTATGTTCAGCGCTTCTGATAGCCTTCTGCCCTCTCGGCATGTCCATAATATGACGATATCGCCCTGCCTTTGGTTCTTCTTCAATCGATTTATCAACAATATATTTGTATTATTGCCATCGAATAGCGTTCCATCAAAGTCAACTGCTAATATCATCTTCAGTCGCTCTTGAGCTCTCGCGTTCTTTCCGCTTTGCGTATGCGTCACGCTTCTGGGCGTTTATCTTTTCGGAATTTTCCTTGTAGAACTCCCTTCGCATGGCATTGATACGGTCCTTTGCCTTCGGATGCATCATCGGAGTGTCAGCTCCGTAGTACATTTCTTTGTATTTCTCAGGATCATATCCGTCATACTTAAGCGATTCATTAAATCTGACCGCATATGTGCAGTCACAATTCGCATGAAGGTGTGCAGGCTGTCCGTCACGATTCAGATCAGATGCGCTCGCATCATCCCATCCTTGCGCTGCCAATGCAATACAATATGCGCAAGTGTCACCGCTCACATAGAAAGCAATCTGCGCATGATCGCGTCTTGCGTTCTGTATCGTGGTCTTTTGCCCTGCGTCCTTTACCAGAAGACCGACCGATTGATTGAGCACCGCCTCGCTTCCGGTATTCTTAATGATGCCATTGACTGTTTTCGCCACTTCAGAATAACTTGCCGTTTCTGCCGGTATGGCAGCAGGCACCATAACGCCCTGCGCCAATGCAATGGAGTCATACATTTCAGCCGATACTGCAGCGGAAGCTTCTCCGTACTTTGTAGCGAGTCCATAGACATAATCTATGAGCTTCTGGCGCTCTATGTTATGGAATCCACCATGCTCGAAGTTAAAAGACACCAGATCGGACACTGCCTTGTCGTTTATCTTCCGAAGCATCGTTATGTACTTATTCCATTCGGCATATGTGATTTTCATTCAATCTCATCCAGGACCGCAAGACCTCTATATCGAGATTCCTGTGCCTTTATCCTCCGGATATCTGCCTTATCGAATCCGATCATCTCAAGGAACGTGTCTGTATTGGCAAATCCTTCCCTTGCTGATGCAATCTTAATGGCTGCATCTGCCGTCACTGCCACACTAGGCATTGCGGGGTTCTTAAAGTGAGCCATAACAGCCCTCTGCTCTTCAGATAGATCCGTCAGGCTGATGTTGTTGCTGATTGCAAGCGCCATGAGCGCAATCGTGCGGAGTGAATCGCCGTTTCCTACGTTCAACTGTTCCGCCATTCCCACCAGAGTCTGGCTCTGTGCAAGTATCGCATCGCTCGATGTAGGATTCGCATCATTTACAACACCGGTATCAGTCACAGTCAAACCGGTGGCTGCACTAAACTGTGTCGCGAGGATCCTTATCATCTCAACATGAGGTGATATGTTGCCCTGCGTCAGCTGACCGAAGGAAGGCTTCTCACCTGTCTCCGGATTCGTTGTGCTGGCAAGAATGTTTCCTACGTACTGCTTAAACTTCTGATTTATGATCGCATCGTACTGGTCATCGCTAACTCCGAGCAGATACTTCTGCGGAGATGTTGCGAACTCAAGCCCGATGGTAGCATTGGCAATGGTTCTGACATAACCATCAATCAATCTTCTGACAGGCTCCTTGATGCGGGACCGTCCGAAAGGCTTGTCCGAGGTTGCATTCCAGATCAGAGGCTCCATGAGCGGTCTTCCCATCTTATGACGGAACTCTTTTGCGCTCCAGATGGAATCCTCACGGCGGAGCACCCAAACTGCACTGTCTGTATAGTAATAAACAAGCGAAGGACTCCAGTTGTTGATGTTGTCATTGTCCGGAACGGAGTCTATGATCGCAAATCCACAGGAGATGCGTCCCTTTTCACCATCCCACAGAGCCGCTGCAGTCTGCGGAGAATGAAAACGTATCTTGCATCCGATAGAATTGTCGCGTGAGAGTGTCGCAAAAGTACAACCATACTTCAGCTCATCTCTGGCAGCCTTCATATACTCGGCTATCAGATCATTGGCTTCGGCTATTCTATCCAGTTCAGCAACTTCTTCGCCATTCATGCCGACAAAACCATCGAACATTGACCGTGCAGCCAAAACATCAACCGATTTTGCGCCCCAGGCACATCCGATCTCTAACCTTCGGAGCCCATCAGGCAGTGCAATGCCCAGATTGACCTCATTCAGAGATATCTGACCTTCATAATACTTGTTTTTCTCGATATTCTTGGACAGATGAGCCTGATATGTGTTTAATAGCTGTGTAAGATTGTTTACTTCTGTTAGTGGCAAGCCAATCACTTGCCCAGGTATCAATGAGAATGTCATCGCTTCACCTTATCCGATGCGCATCTTCTTGCTCGGATCACGCTTGCTTGTTTTCGCGCCCCATAATGCAAGGGCACATGCTTCTATTGGAGTGGAATCCTCCCCACCGAATCCCCAGCCACCGCTGAATGGTCGCTTTGTGGATGTTATCGCACTATTGCGCAGATCATCTTGCGCTTTGTACCATGTCAACTGCTTTTCAGATAGATCATTCATGAGCAGACCGACTGCAGCGATCATGTCTTTGGCTGTCGGCCGTATGACAGAGTTCTTGAACCGCCACACATTCGAGATTTTATCAACTAGAACGTCAACACCGTTTCGACCGTCAATGACTACACAACAAGCAACCTTGTAGCGTTCATTCAGCCAGTCGGCAAGCCATTGCAGTCCGTATCCTGTCGGCTTTCGGTCTATCAATGATATCCTTGCGATACCATTCTCCGGAATAACTGCTCCACACAGGCAAACTTCTGTGCCGTCTGCACTGAACTTAATTCCGTATGCTGTCTTGCCTTCAGGCTTCAGCTCTGTTGATGCACATGCGTCCCACAGTTCTTCTGATATCACCGTGTCAGGCTTTGCCTCTTCTCGAATCGGTGTCCACCATCCCAGTCGCTCTCTTGCAAATGTATCTGGATCCATCTGCTCACATTCGCCTTCTATTGTTGATAAAAGAATGCGTCTGCCCAGCGCCGGATTAGTCTCGGCCCACCTCTCATGATCTGTTACGTCCCCGATCTCTTTGACGGAGAACTCAAACCATGCTGTTGATTTTGTTTTCTTTTCAAGCGCCTTCTGCCGAAGGTTTCTGAATACTGATCCATCGGATGTCGGATCTGGCGGAGTGCCCACATAAATCGTCTGCGGATTTAGGCTTGCAGATATTGCCGGAAGGAATGATGCCTGTGCATCTGCGTCCAGCTCCTGAGCCTCATCGAATATCAGAAGATCTCCATGCTGACCTCGACCACCATTCCGCGTTCTTGCTAGGAACTTGATCCTTGCCCCTGACTTCAGAATGATCTGTTCTCTTCCGAGTGCCGTCTTGATATCCTTGACGTACTTCTTCAGATTATCGGAATCAAAGAATACCGCCATCTCTTCAAAAGTCTCTGTTGCTGTCTTCTGAAGGTGTGCGGTATAGATCACCTGCTCATTGTATAGGATCATGCCCGCTTCAGCTCTTGCTTCAATCAGGCCTGTTTTGCCGTTTTGTCTTGGAACGGATCCCCCACATGTTTTGCAGATCCATTTATTCCCAGGCGAGAATGCCATCCAATCATCCAGCACATCCGATTGCCACGGATCAAGGACGATGTCACCGGCCCTCATGATCTTTGTCGCCGACATTCCATCAGTCTGATCATACTTAGGCGCGATTCGCTCGGACGGCTCCTGGCTTCCCATCTCGATCGCCGAGGATCTGTGTGATTTCGTCTGTCTGCTCACTGTTGCC
>Ga0310786_10002031_pt1 | contig 31716 bp, 34 predicted proteins | sample AusTroGonzalo_MG_FD_203881 | JGI IMG/M metagenome (GOLD analysis project Ga0310786, IMG submission 203881) | Bovine rumen microbial communities from tropical cattle in Woodstock, Queensland, Australia - Gonzalo_03 (v2) (version 2) | ecosystem: Host-associated > Mammals > Digestive system >...
AGCGCTCTAACAATAGCGGAGCAGCATGGTTGCGCCGTACTGAAAAAGATAGACACAAATACCTGGATATTAGGAGGCGCGCTCGGATAATGAGAATATCAAGACGATTAGGCCTGTACGCCGGAGCAGAAGGCGGAGGCATAACATTGCCGACGTATACAGGATCATATGCCATATTCGGAGACGCAGTACAAGGATATATAGAGCTATATACCAGCGGGACCCTAAGCCTGGCAAAGGCAAATTATCAAGTTTTTGCCGTCGGCGGCGGAGGCGGCGGAGCGCCTCCATATGACGACGGTGAAGGTAATACGACATATGGCGGCGGAGGCGCCGGAGGATATACAACAACAGCAACGCTTAATTTGGCAGCAAATACAAGCTATACCGTAACGATAGGAGCCGGAGGCGACGCACACGCAAACGGCGGAACAACAAGCGTCGGAAACAATATTACAGCCCAGGGAGGGAAAAAAGGATATGTAGAAAACGCTGCCCAGAGATACGACTCCTGCGGAGGCTGCGGCGGAGGAGAGGCCGGAACCTCAAGCTCTAACAGGCACGCAGGCAAAGGAGGCAGTGACGGCGAAGGTGGCTATACTTGCGGCTATAATACTCATACAGAAATTACAACAGGAGACTATTACCGAGGACAAGGCACAACAACTCGGGCCTTTGGTGAAGCAGAGGGTACTTTATACGCCGGCGGAGGCGGCGGCGGAGGATTCCCAGCAAGTAGCCCAGGCGCCGGCGGTGATGGCGGCAGCGGAGGCGGAGGCCACGGAGGCAGGGGTCTTAAAAGTCAAAACGGCTGTACGGCAGGAACAGCCAACACAGGCGGCGGAGGCGGCGGGCAAGGCTGGCCCGCTTTTACCGGTAAAGAAGGCGGGTCCGGCATAGTAATAGTAAGATGGGGGTTTGCAGCATGAGCATGAAAAAGGCAGTAATTATCAACGGAAATGTTGAAAATATCATCATATGCAGTGATGAAGGCATAAGGGGCATGTCGTTCCCTATAGGTACAACGATATGGGATATAGGACAATATCCTGTACATATAGGCGACGAATTTGAGGACGGTACGTTTTATCGTGACGGTGAGCCGCTGGAACCTGATCCGTCAGATGAGGATAGAATTGATGAGATCAACGAGCTGCTTAGTGTACTGCTTGGAGGTGGATCAAATGAATAAGCTTCAAATGATGGCAGAGTTCCGAAGAGCAGTGCAGATCTTTATATGTTCTTTGGATCCGGAACAAAACAAAGACGCGATATTGCAGTGCGCCTCTGTTTTTCCGGAGTATGAGATCGGCAAACAATATAAAGCCAGGGACCTTCAAAATGGCACGCCTGCAGATATATTCCGCTGGGGATATACGCCGATGGGCGACGCACAGCTGTATATGGTCCTGCTTAACCATACGTCAGCAGTTCAGTGGCCGCCCGATCAGGCTGTAAGCTTATATAAAAAGATCGGTATAACAAACGGCTATTATGATTGGGTCCAACCTTACGGCGACGTAGACGCATATATGACAGGCGACGAAGTATACCATAATAATCAGATATGGATAAGCACCAGAGATTATAACGTATCAGAGCCTGGAGTAGACGGCTGGGTGGTGAAGTCATGACAATAGAAGTTGCGCTGCTTATATCAGTTATTTCAGTAGCCTTTGCTTTGTATTCCGGAGCTGTCAATATTAAGCGTAATAACCGCAAGGACACCGAAACGGAAACGACACAGCTCACGACTATGATCGTAAAACTTGAAAGCATAGATAAAGGCGTCGAAGAGATCAAAACAGATATTCGGGGCATTAAAACCGATATGAAAGATTTGCAGGAGCGCCTTGTAAAAGTAGAGGAATCAACGAAGCAAGCGCACAAGCGTATTGATACCCTGGAGCCGATAATAAGAAAGGGTGATGAATAATGTACCATGAATTTATATCACAGTATGGATCTATGATCATATATGCCGTGTTGGTATTCGTTGCCGGTATTATCGGCAATGAGATCAAAAATATTTATCAGAAGCATTGTGATGATAAGCAGAAGCGCGCTGTAGTTAAGAGCGTAGTCAAAGCGGTCCGGCAGATGTATAAGGATCTAGACGGTCCTGAAAAGCTGGAAAAGGCTATAGCGGCGGCAAGAGAATGGTTAGACAGCAAAGGCATAACATACACAGATCTGGAGCTGCGCATGTTGATTGAAGATGTTTGTGACAGTTTTCACGAAGGCCTTCAAGAAGGAGAAAACGACAATGAGTAATATATATATCGGCGTTGGCCACGGCGGCAGAGACGGCGGTACAGAGGGCCACGGATTAAAAGAGTCTGAGGTCGTGCTTGATATAGCGCTGGCCTGTCGTGACTATCTTCAGGCTGCAAATCAAACCGTAACTATATCCAGGACAGACGACAGATATATGTCGTTATACGAGAAATCAGCCCAGGCAAACGCGCTGCCCCGGGACGCAGTTGTAGAGATCCACTGCAACGCCGCAAATAAAACAGCGCAGGGATTTGAAGCATTTTATCAATCCAAGAGTGAGGAATCTAAAAAACTTGCGGCAGCTATTGAGGCTTGCGTGAAAGAGATAGGACAAAATTCCCGCGGAATCAAGACTAGTCTCTTATCAAACGGGCAAGACTATTACCACATGGTGAGAGAGGTCAAGTACCCAGCAACATTAATCGAATGTGCCTTTTTAGATTCGGAAGACTACCTGAAAGTCAGCACCTTTGCCAAGCGGCAGACTATGGGGATAGCTATTGCCAAAGGCATATTAAATTATTTAGGAAAGCCGATACCTAAAGAACCGACAGCGACACCGGGGACACCGGGCAAAAAGGTCCGGTATATCGTGCAAGTCGGAGCTTTTAGCAGTAAAGAACAGGCAGAAATATATAAGCGCCAGATAGAAAAATACGGCATACAAGCAATAATTAAGACAATGGAGGTATAGTAAAATGGCAGTACCAGAAACCGGGTTAAAACCTATCCAGTATTTTGATGATCCGAAAGATTATTTCCGCCAGAAGTATGACGACGAGCGCGACGTTGAATACGCATATGCGGAATGGCAGGCATATAAAAACAGCGGGCTTACACCGTCAGAGTATTATGGATATGAAACAGAGGAATTCTCCGGTCCAACGTCTATAACCAAAAGCGGGACCAAAAAGAACAAGAGCAGCAGCTCCAGCGGCAGCGGCAGCTCAAACAGTATATATGGATCCATGCAGGACGCTGCCAACGCGGCCATTGACGCACAGATCCAGAGCGGAGTCAATTCCCTGACTTCTCAGAAGGACCTTATCAATCAGAACTATGACGATCTGGCCAAACAGGCATACGCTGCATACCGCCAGGAGCAGATGTATTCACCTTATAAGAATTCCGCGCTTGCTACGGGAACAGCTGACACAATGGACCTTAAATCAAGGCTCAATTATGAAAACAATCTGGCCAGCAGCGAAAGGAACAGAGCGAACGCGCTTAACGACGTTGATACGGCAATCGAAAACCTCAGATTAAGCGGGGACGCAAGCAAGGCCGGCAACGCTGAAAAATACGCATTGCTTGAGCTGCAGGCACAGCAGGAAGCAGCTGAGAAGGCCGCTGCCGAGCAGGCGGCATATGCTGCAGCACTTGCGTCTCAGGCTACGCAGACAAAATCATCAGGCACACCATATACCGGCAATGATACAGGACCAAAGAGCTTAACTGCAGCACAGCTTCAGAGCCTATACGAAAGTGGACAGCTCAGTTATGACGAATATGCGGCTCAAATGCTGGCAAACTTCGGAATAAGAATAGCGGCACCGGCGGCGAATCCGAACCAGTACAGTAACCTAAACAAAATAACTAATGATACAGGATTTACCGGTACTGCTGCGCTTATATTTGACCGTATAGCTAATGATTATTACAAAAACAGAAGGGACGCGCTTGTTGCTGACGTCAACCGCGCCATTGATACAGGAGAAATAGACGCTTCAACCGGTATTGCACTTATCAGATCTTATTAAGTGGAGGCAAAAAAATGGCCTATGAAGATCACCTGAAAAAGCTCAATGATTATAAAAACAAAATAGAAGGCAAAAGCACTACTGTATTAACAGAAGAATCAGAATACGATAAACATGTAAACAAGCTTAATGCTTACAGAGAACAATTAAATCAGACACCCGCAGCAACGCAAAAAGCCGCCGAACAGGCGGCTTATGCTGCAGCTGCTGCCGCACAACAGAACAGCAATAATGCAAATAAGCTTACGACCGTCGGAAAGCTTATATCTTCAACAAATGCAGCAGATCAGGCGGAAGCATTGCGCCGCTTCGAGCTGGAACTTAAGAGCGGAGCGCTTAATAATGCCGCCTATACCGGCCAAGTATATATGCCGAGCACTGAGCTGTCGAGGCTGGCAACCGGCGCAGCCGGAACAGCAAAAAGTATGCTCTACGCGCCGCAGCTGTATGCAGAATCAGCTTATAAGATGGCCAAAGATACAAACACGTCACAGCAGTTTGGCCAGGCTATGGGTAATTGGGAAGCGGCACGCCAGGGCATTAAGCTTTATGATACGGAAGAAGCATATAAGCTTATGGATCCTACGACTATGGCGTTGGGAGCATTGCCCAGCCGTCCGGATCTGAATGCCAAAGAATCCGTAAAAAAGGCTCAGGAAGAAATGAGCAAATACGGCACTGTACTCACGACCGAGAACAGCAAAAACATGAAGAAAATGCAGGAGGCCAAAGAGCTGCAGCAGAAAGCGCTTGAAGGGCTGGATCCTGCCAGCGCCTGGGTCGGTGAGCAGCTTATGAGCGTAGGCCAGAACCTTCCGAGCATGGCGCTGGGCCTTATTCCTGTAGTAGGTCCTGCCGTATCATTGGCAGTTATGGGCGCCATTGCTGCCGGCGATAAGGTGTATGAGATAAGCTCCCGGGGCGGCAGCGCCGGAGAAGCTTTTATACGTGGTACCGTCGCCGGAGGAATTGAAGCAGCAACAGAGATCGTTTCCCTGGATAATTTCCTGAGCATTGTCAAAGGCACCGAAAAGGCGCCTATAAAATGGGTCGCAAAACTTATAAAGAATCCTAGCGTACAGCGAGCCTTCAGTGATATTCTCAGGCAGATGGGATATGAAGCCAGCGAGGAAGTAGCGTCATACCTGGCCAACTACGTATACGATAAATCTATTGCAGATCCTGACGCAAAATTTAAACTCACTGAACTTTTGGGCGCAGCTGCAGGCGGCGCCTTCAGTGCTCTGCTGCTTGGCGGTCTGGGTGTAGGGCTCAACTATACCAGGACGACCGTAAACACAAACAACATACAGACTAAGCTTATGGACAACGGCGAGACTCCGGCCAACGCCAAAGAGCTCGCGCCGATAATAAACAAAGTATTAAACCAGGCTGATATAAGCGGATCCGACGCCGTAAAAGTAGCAGCGAACAAAGCGGCAATGAATTATATCAACGCTAAGGCTTCTAAAACCAACGACATTGCTGCAAGGCTCAGAGGTATATCCAGCATTTATAACGCTGCCACAGCGGAAGGCAGCGGCTATACAGGCCAATCCGGAACGAAGTGGAACCAAAAACAAGCGGCAGCCCTGGCAGCATTAACTGACGAAGCACTTGACGCCATAGGACAAATGGAACCCGGCACACCGATAACGCCTGACGAGATAGGGCTTACTGCAGACAGTAAAGAATGGCAGGATCTTATTGCCGCCGGCCTTGTCGACGAAAGCGGAAGCCTTTCCGAAGTTGCGGCAACAGATGAAATGGATCGCCGGACATTACCGCAGAATACAGAAGAGCAGAACTATACAGCTGCTGCAGAAGATCAAAACAATGCAGCGCCGGCAATGCCTGCAATGCAGACAGCGGCCGACTACCAGGCAGCACTTGTCAACGCCGGAGTAGATGAACAGGCAGCTCAGGAGATGGCTCCGGTCATAGAAAAGATCGCCAAAGGCGTGCAGCTCAGCGAAGCCGAAACAGCTGTAAAAGATAAGATAGCGGGCAATGACGCTGCCATAAACGTGCTGTATTCGATATTAGACCAGACAACCAGCCAGGCAAATATTGCAAATAATGACAATACGGGTTATGATGAAAATGCAAAAGCTTATAACGAGCTTATAGATGATCAGGCAGAAATGCCGGAGCGTACAGTACGCAAAGGCAGCGAGAATCCTAATGCAGGACTTAAAGAGAACAGCAACAGCCGGCGCTTCAACAGAAGGACCAGAAGGATCCTGGACAGGCTCGGCAAGCTTATAGGTGTAACTATAGAGATCGTTGACGATCTTCCAAGTCAGAACGGCCGATATCTTAAGGAAACAAGGACCTTACAGATATCAATGAATACAGACAATCCCCTTGTTACCGTATTGTCACACGAAGTAACTCACCGGCTTAAAGAAACCAGCCCTGCAGAATATGATCAACTCGAAAAGATAGCACTGAGCCAGATGCGCGACAACGGCAAGCTGGCCAATGCTATAAAAACAATTAAAGCAAGCTACGGCAACATGATCACTCCGGAGCTGCTAAGGGAAGAATTAACAGCTCATTATGCAAGAGATCTTTGCAATAATGTAAGTGAATTTGAAAAGCTTGTAGGCATTAATCGTCAGCTCGGCCAGAAGATCCTTGATATAGTAGACAGCATAATACATCAGCTTAGCCTGGGAAGCCTGGGCAATGAAAGAACAACGGCAGCAGAAAATGAAATATTGGGAACAGCAGCCCGAACGGATTACCAGCTGGCAGAATTCCGGGAGGCTTGGGCAGCAGCCCTTAATAATGCAACAGCTTATGCTGAAGGAATAAATGAGAAAGAAAGTAAAAAAATAATATTAGGAGATACGTTCCCACCTTACAATGAAAGCCACAGTGATGCTAACGAACGAGCATCACGGTGGGCACATGGAAAAAATGTCAAATCAGGGGATCGAAAAATAGTACCATATCTTGGAGCATGGTATATTATTGAGGCGTCTGATGATGCCCCATTAAGGTATAGAATCTTAGAAAAAACAAATTATGTTGATAACAAAAGGAGAATCAGCAGAAATGTTACCAGAAAACAATCCATACGAACAAGCATTGATAATGCTGATACAATCAATAAACGAACAGATACCTATGGACATGGAAGATCAAGTTTTAATATTAATAATGCTGAATACAGAACAGAAAATAATGGAGTTCATCAACTGGGTGAAGAGCAAAATGGACGGAGAAATATTGAAAGCTCACCCGACAGAAATAACGAGGGCAGCGGTGAAAATCAACAAGGGGATAATGCCGGATTAACAGACCACATTAAATTCTCTATGAAATTACCCGTTGAGGAAACGTCAAACTTGATTGCATTGCATAATCTTAATGCAGACAAGCTGGCTAAAGCCCTTGACTTGGGTGGTTTCCCTATGCCTTCTATTGCTGTTACAAAAACCTCTATACCTCATACAAACTTTGGTAACATAACTCTTGTTATGGACAAGAATACTATAGATCCAAAGGCAGACAGACGCAACACGGTCTACTCAGCTGACGCATGGACGCCAACATTTCCCTCAGTAGAATATGAAGTAAATGAACAGGTAGCCGGTAAGCTGAGAAACAAATATTATGAATTATATAAACAGTTCGGCAATGAAGCAACAAGGCCGCTTTATGCGTGGGCTAATTATGCAGACAATGAGCTTGACCGTGTAGGCGGCGAAGCTGCATTGATTGAACAAGAAAAAGATAATGTAGATATGATGAAACTTTTCCTGATGGATCAAGGGAAAGAAGTGCCCGCTACTGTTACAACAGAAAACGTAGAACGCTTAGATGATAATACAGTAGCATTTTACGATTATTTTATTAATGCAATAGGAAAAGAAGCATTCCAGGAGCTGGCAGCTAAACCTGGCGAAAATCCTTTAGACATTAGGAAAGCATGGTGGGCTAAATACGGCGACAGATTTGAAGAAGCATACCGTGGTTATATGACTTCACTCGGGTTTACATTGGAGGAAATCAACAATGTTCTCGAAAATGAATCAGTTGCGTCACAGACCAGAAAAGCGCTTCAGATGCGTAATTATATTAATAACGGATCTGAAAAGAAAACTACTGTTACTAATATTGAAGCGACTAATAAAGCAATCCGTGAAGCAGTTAATAAAGCAGAATATGAAACCTGGCTGCATAACCTTTTTGATGGCATAGAAAAAAGCAGCGGCATATACAACGGCAGAGATAGATATACCAGCAGCGGCAATTCTCGCAGTTTTTCCGCGACACATTATCCGGTAACACTGGAAAACATTGCTAAAGCAATGGCAAATGAAAACAACGGTAACAGCAGAAATGTCAGTGGCTTTTACGGCGTTAAGTCTTTACGTGCAGGTATGGCAAAGAGGTTTTCAAACATTGCAGAAATGCACCAATATGAAAACCGCTTACAGCATTTAACTGAAGAACAAGCTACAGAAATAAACGACGCACTTTCTAAACGGCTTTCTTCGGTAATGAGTGACATATATAATAAAAAGTCTCACAGTAAATATGATAATTCATTTATTGAAATGGATCGTATTGGTAATATCTTAATGGAAATTACCGAACAGAAGATAATAACTGTGGACAGCATAAAAAAAGCATTTTCGCAGTATCAGTATGAAATTGATAATCAATTAGCTGATAATATACGGAATTTGCTATTTGATATATCTCAAATGCCGGTAAATATATTTGAGGCAAAACCGGAAAGAGCAGTACGTTTTGATGAAGTACGTGCGGCCATCATACCGCAAGGAACTGACGGAGAATTAATACAAAAGCTAATAGAAGCCGGCGTAAATGTATTAGAATATAAACAAGGAGACACTAATGATCGCCTGGCAAAGGTAAACAGTGTTGAAGATGCCCGCTTCAGCAGGAAACTGAACATTGAAGGAGAAACAGAAAATGGCAGAAGAACGCAAGATACTGGCGGAAATGGACGGAGAGCAGCGCTGGCTGACACAGGAACAATACGACCATTACAAAGCACAGTCGGAAGAAATGATAGCCGACGCTTTACGCTTTGGAATGGATCCAAAGAAGGCCAAGGAAATACTCGAATTAAGGATAGTGAAGGACAACAGATAAATGAAGCTGACGCCCAAAAGCTAAACGGTACGGCAATAGTAGATAATAACAGCTTACCATTGGCAACGTACCACGTTACGGACACAGATTTTGAACAGTTTGAAAATGGAGATATAGGGTTCCATTTTGGTACAAAAGCCCAAGCAGAACAAAGGGCTGCAAACAAGGGCTATACCAACCCTATATTTATAAGGGCATATCAAAATATACAGAATCCGGCTATGGTAAGTCGGGATCAATACAGTTGGCACGCGTTACAAGCAGCATGGACTTTATGGCGTGAAGGAATTATAAATGATGCTGAGTATGATGAAATCACTAATATAGCGGGTATAAAAGACGGCTATGATTCGCCTGCCTCGGTAAGGCTGCGTGAAATAATGGAAAGTAAAGGCTATGACGGAATTGCCTATCCTAATGAATTTGAAAAAGAGGGCATGTCGTACATTGCATTCCATGACGATCAAATAATCCGGGCACCATTAGAAAACAATGCAGAAAACAAGAATGCAACAAATGAAACAAGCAAAGGCAACACCCGTGAAAGCCGTAAGATCTCGCCGGAGCTGCTAGAAAAGTATGGCATACAATCAGACGAAGCGCGGGAAATAAGCGGCAATAAGCGCAGCACAGAATACCAGAACCGCGCCCGCAACAGACTCGTAAAGAGTATAACGGAAGCATTTTCTATGCCTTCCGTCCTGCGTGACGAGCTGAGCGATATAATAGCAACTATAGACGAAGAGATCGCAGCCAACGGCAGACCTACTGCCACAACGATAAGCACCCTGTTCCGGGAAGCCTGGGACAAAGGCCTTGTAGCTATAAAGACCTACAGCGACCAGTACGACGCGCTAAAAAAAGAACTGCGTGAAACCAGGATAAAAGTAAGCGACACGATCAAGTCTGATATAGCCGATTACGGAGAATTCAGAAAATCCAGCTTTGGCAAGCTTAACCTGGCCAACGAAGGCAATAGCGTAGATACGTACTACGAAGAGCTGAGCGAAAGATACCCGGAGCTATTCCCGACCAATATAATTAACCCGACAGATCAGCTGCTTAAAATAGCCGAAGTGGCCAACAGCTTCAGGACTATAGAAGTCACGCTGGATAAATACGCCGACGGCAATAAAGAGCTGAGCGGGTATATAAAGAATAAGTTTGACAAAGCGGTCCGGAAGTATACTGACGATTCACTAAAGGCCATTAAATACGAAGTAGAACGTACAGCCTTAAACGAAGAAGCAGACGCTAAGGCAGCGCTTGCAGAAAGTATACTTAATGACCAGGACAAACTGAAAAATTCCGAAAAGCGAATGAAAGAGCTCAAGCGGGAGATAGAACGCGCGAAAAGAAAAACGCTGCTTTCCCCGCGTGAAACCAAAGCCTTGAAAGCATTGACGGAAGGCCTGATAGACGCAGCACCGGAAGGACCTAACGCCCAGGCTATAACTGAGCTCGCAGATCTACAGCGCGAATACAACGAACTAAAGCAGCTGCACGACGAACATAAGCACAGAGCGAAGGCTGCATACCGTAAAGCAGCGGAGATCCTTGCGGCAAACTCCGATACATGGAAGGATCCTAAAGCCGGTATATCATTATCCACGACCACACCGGAGCGGGCAATGTACAGAATTACCGGAAACCGCGCCGAAGCTCAGAAGCTTATCGAATCGCTTATACTGCCTATTCACAGCGCAGAAGCCGAAAGAATCAGGCGTATCAACGATATAACAGAGCGTATAATAGCGCTTGACCTCGGAACCGAAAGAAAATATGAAGTAGACGTAGGCGACAAATACGGCGGGATCCAGAACGTATCAGAAAGCGGACTCGTACAGCTATACGGTGAAGGCCTTATAAACGAAAAAGATCTGAGCCGGCTCAAAGTAGACGAAGCCAGGATAAAGGCTGCAGCTGACACCTTCAGGGAAGTATATAACGAACTGTTTGAGGACCTTGAAGCAACGCTGCTGCGCAATGGTTACGAGATCCCGGAATACAGAAAGAACTATTTCCCGCACTTTGACGAGAACGAGAACAGCGGCAGCATACTTGCCCTGGCAGCAAAGCTTACCGGTACAGATATTTCAGACGCTGTACTGCCGACAAACCTTGCCGGTATAACTGAAGGCTTTAAACCCGGCAAGCCATATATGCGGAACCTGCAGGAACGCCGCGGAAATAAAACGACCTACGACGCACTCGAAGGCCTGCAGAAATACATGTCCGCTGCCACCAACGTCATATACCATACTGACAACATACAGCGGCTGCGCGCTTTTGAGGACGTGCTGAGATATAAGTATTCCGACGAAGGCAAGCAGGAAATGCTTGATAAACTCCGTGAGGAAGAAGATATAAGCCAGGAAGAGTATGACTCCCGTAAGGCGGAGATCACCGGCAGAAACATAAAGCAGCTGCCTAACTTTGTGACTTGGCTGCGCGAGTATACAAATTTGCTGGCCGGCAAAAAGAGCACGTTTGACCGTAACGCTGAGAAAGAATTTAGCAGAGGCTTCTATAGCTTCATAACGGCGCTTGAAAACAGAGTAGCGGCGAATATGATCGCTGGTAACATGTCAAGCTCATTGACAAACTTTATACCGCTGTTTCAGGTGTCGTCATATGAAGTAAGCCCTAAGAACATGGCCAAAGCCATGAAGATGGTCATAACCGATCAGGCGTCAACGGAAGCACTAAAAATCAAATCAGACTTTCTTACCAACAGGCAGGGCGCAGAAAGCCTGGCGAAAAAATCAAAACTTGAAAGAGCTGCAGAGATCGCCGGCATGCCGATGGAGCTGATTGATAAGTTTACGTCGCAAACTTTAACAATAGGCCGGTATCTGCAGAACATTGAAAACGCACAGAAAAACGGCGAAGCAGTAGACTATGACAAGGCGATGCAGGAAGCAGATAGCTGGGCAGCGTCTGTTATGGCAGACAGATCCAAAGGCGCGAAGCCGGTAATATTCGACCAAAAGAATCCGCTGACCAAAATATTCACGATGTTCCAGGTTGAAGTAAACAATCAGCTGCAGCATTATTTTGAGGACCTTCCCCGGGAGCTCGGCGGCAAAGATAAGGCAAAATGGAGCAAAGCGGATATAGCAAGATTTTCAACAGCCCTTACGCAGAAGCTGCTGCAGACTTGTTTTTATGGTCTGGCATTCAAATGGCTATTCGGGTATGATCCCACTTTTAACCCGTTCGCAATTATATACCGTTTCTTAAAGGATATATTTGCAGATGATAAGGGATTATGGGACGCTGCCACGAACGCCGGCGAAGATCTTGCTCAGGATCTGCCGTTTATAGGCGGCGTGCTGGGTGGCGGCAGGGTGCCGATCAAGTCAGCGCTGCCTGATTGGAACGACCTCAAGAAAGCGCTTGAAAGCAAAGGCAAGGCCGTACCGCAGAACCTGTACGAAGGCCTGAAACCGACACTATTCACGCTGCTGCCGCCGTTTGGAGGAAACCAGGCACGAAAGACCATTGAAGGCGTCACTACAGTAGCACAAGGCGGCAGCTATACCTACGATAAGGAAGGCAATAAAAAGCTTAAATATCCCGTAGCAAAAACGCCGCTTAACTATATCAGAGGTACAATAGCCGGAAAGTGGGCCTTCCCGGAAGCTCAGGAATATATTGACAGCGGCTTTAAATCCTTATCTGTCAAGCAGACAAAAGAGCTGGAAGCGCTTGACGCATTGGATAAAGAAGCCAACCGGCTGCAGAATAACCTTAATAACTATAGTAAGTACAAGGATTATCTTGCCAGTATTGACGCAGACGGCAACGGCAGCAAAACCAATAAAGAAAAGAAAAACGCACTTAATCAAACCGATTTTAGTTACGAAAAGAAAGCCGAGCTGTATTTCAGCGGGTCGGATTCAGCCTATGAGAAGTACAAGAAGGCGCTTGAAAAGGGAATTGAAGCAGAAGCTTATTATAAGCTGATGACCACTGCTGATTCAGATGAAAACGGCGCTATTGATAGGGCAGAGAGACAAAAAGCAGTTGAGGCATTAAATCTGCCTAAAAAAGAAACCGCGGAGCTGTATTTCTACAGCGGCTCTGATAAGTCATATAACAATTATCAGGAAGCGCTTGCAAGAGATATAGACGGGTATGTATATTACAAATATATAACCGATGCAGACGCCGATAAAAACGGTTATCTGAAACAGGCCGAGGCAACAGCTTATCTTGATCTGCTGAAAAATGTAACAAAGTCACAAAAATACTTCATGTGGATGGCCGGCACCGGAGCAAAGACAGATAAGAACAACCCGTACAAGTAAAAAGTAAGCCGCCAGGTGAATGCCTGGCGGTATTATTTAATGTTAATATTTGTTAACAAATTTTAAGTTGACAAAATGGTGGCACATGTGATACCATGAGACACGCAGTGAGAGTTAAGGAGGCGGAGCCGTTTGTCTCAACTTAAAAAGTTAATAGATAAGTTTTACAGTAAACCCATAAGAAATGATATAACATTTTCTGAGGTTGAGACTTTGGCTGCCGCGTTTGGTTGCAAGGTTATGTCTGGAGGTAAACATCTTCGTGTTGTTCACAAAGAGTCAGGAAGAATCGTGCCTATTCCGCGGCATGGGAACACAGTAGGTGAGGCATATATTAAGCAACTGAAAGATTTGTTTAATCTCATTGGTGAATATAAGGAGGACTAAAAATGCAGTACCCTTACAAAGTATATCGTACACAAGTAGAAGAGCATGTGTTTTGGGTAGCTGAATGTACTTGTTTAAAGGGATGTGTAGGCCAAGGGGATACAATTGAAGAGGCATTACATGAATTGGAAGAGAATGAAACTGTTTGGCTCGATACTGCTAGAGAATGCGGTATAGCAATTCCCACTGTGCCCATTGAGACGATTAACGAATATAGCGGTAAGTTTACAGTGCGCGTATCTCCATCAGTACATATGGCAGCAGCTGTTTGTGCTCAGAAAGAAAATATAAGCCTTAATCAATATGTAAACGATGCAATCGTTGCTCAAAATACCAAATATGAAACAATGAATTATATAAAGACACATACAAAGGTCCTTGAACCAATAGAAATGCTACAGAAAGTAAACTAAAAGAAGAACTTATAAGAGAGCCGGAGATCATATCGCCGGCCCTTATTATATAATCAGTACCACTACATCTTATCAGATGGTTTTTTCCTAAAGGTACAGACTTTACGCACGTCTCAAATGACAAAATCAAAAAAGCAATAGAATGGATAAACAATTATCCGCGTCTATTGCTTAATTGGAAAACATCAAACGAGCTGTATGATCGCTTTTTGGCTACAGTGACGTGACAAAATTATTACAAATTATTCGGGTTTAGGTATTGACATTTGCAGCTGCTAAATCTATACTTAAACCCGAAGATACCTTAAAGGTGTCAGAGGGTTTATTTTTATGCCCTTATAAACCGAAAAGAGGCAGAAACAGAGACAGAAAAAGAAGAGGAGGAAGAATAGCGTGCCCGCAAAAATCACCGTTATCATGTGCCCCGTAGACAGACCCCCGTATGTCACTAATATCAGCCCAACGCTGAAGAACATGCAGAAGATCGTGGGAGGACATATTGAGACTGTGGCGCTCACGACCGATGCCGTTATCGTTTGTAATGAGGAGGGTCTTCTTCTTGACCTTCCCCTCAATCCCGCCCTCTCTTCCCTCGGCTCTTCCTTCTTCGGCGACGGCTTTCTCGTCGGATTCGACGGAGTCGATGACTTCACCGACATACCAAGCGACAACGGGATCCGGAAGGAGCTGCTGGGATACATGAAGCACATGTATAAACTGGCAATTCAAAAAAAGGAGGCGTGTAAATGGCACGATTAAAGTACAAAGACAGAATGATCATATCAGAAATGTACTTAAACGAGGACAGTATATTAAGTATCGCTGTAAAAATAGGCGCCCACCCGGCAACTATATACGAAGAGCTCCGGCGCGGACATACCGGCGAAACCGATAAAAACGGAAGGCTTGCCTATGATCCTGACCTGGCACAGCGAAAAACGCAGGAAAATCTAAGACGCTGCGGCAAGAAAAAGGCAGTAAGTTAAGAGGATATATAAATGAATAAATCAGATCTGAGAAGGAAAGCCTTTGCTATAAGCTTTTTGTTTCTGATCAGCATAGTAATTATAGCCGTAATTATATTAGAAGGTAAGAGATCGGAGCCGTCGGAACCGGAGGCCGCAGCTGAAGAAGCAAGCATAATTGTTACCAGAGAGCCGGCTGAGGATCCAGGCGAAGAAGCTGCAGCAACGCTGCCGGTATATTATGACGTTCCTCTTGATTATGAGCTGCAGGATTATATCAGATCCAACTGCGAAAAGTACGACGTCCCTATGAGTCTGATCATTGCCATTATAGAGCAGGAAAGCTGCTTTCAGGCTGACGTTATAAGCCCTACGGCTGATTATGGTCTTATGCAAATCAATATAATCAATCATCAGCGTATGGCTGAAGAGCTGGGCGTAACAGATATTATGGATCCGTTTCAAAATGTCCTGAGCGGGATATACCTCATAGCCGAAAACTTAAGAGCGGAAAACGACGATATAGCCGGCGCCCTTCTTAGATACAGCAACGGTCCGACCGGAGCGAATAGACTAAGAAGTAAGGGCGTATACATTACACAGCATTCAGAAAAAATACTGAACGCATATTACCGATATAAGGAAGTGATATAGTGACACACTATGACGCCTTCACATTTTTATTTTATTTCATCGTATTAATAGGCGGCTTTGGCTTTATTACCGGTATAGTCTATCCGGCAGTAGCTATAGCTGTACTTAAAATCAAAGGCAGCCGGAAACCCATTAAAGAGATCTTAAAAGAAATATGAGCGGGCTAACATCTTGCGCATGGTGCGGCACTTTGATAGACAGCCGGCATAGCTTATGCCACGAATGCGCCGAAGAAGAAAAGGACCGGCTTGTAAAGCAAAACATTAAGTTAAAGATGCTGCTGGAGCTCACATATAAGCATGTGAAAAGAGATTGCAGCACCTGCCGATATGGCACCTTAAGCAATGGCTGCAGAAGGAAATACGCCGCCCCTGAGCCTGGCTGCTGGGAATGGAAATATTATAAGGACCTTAAAGAAACGCGCCTGAGCGCGAAACCGTTCAGCAATATAGACGAAGATAACGATTAAAGAAAAGAACACCGCACGCCCCGGCGAGGGCATACGGTGATCTTTCTTTACCTTGACACAGGTACAACGTACTACATATAGTATAGCACCTTGAAAGGGAAAAATCAAAGGATCCATAGCAAAAATTGAAGGCCTGTTGTGAGGCCTTTAAAGACCTTGTTTAGCAATTAACTTTACGACACAGACAACGTACGGGAGCCCATATCATGGCATATTATGAAAGAAAAATAAAATCCGGCCAAGTGCTGGAGATCATAAGATATAAAACAGTAAGAACACCCGGCGTATATTATCCGAGAAAATCAAATATACAGGTAAGCACTCCCAGGCAGAAGGCAATCAATGCAGTAGAAAGTAAGCGCTGGCTTACGAGAAAGATAAACTCAAACTTTATGCCTGGAGATCTTTTTATAACCTTGACATACTCGAAAGAGCCAAAGCCTGACCAGGCAGCGAAGGAGCTGGCTAAATATATTCGAAGGCTCAGAGCATACCGAAAAAAGGAAGGCCTGGAAGAGCTGAAATATATAGTCATAACCGAAGCAACAGAAACCAGGCTACATCACCATATGATCATAAACGCCATGAGCTCAGATGCAGCTCGTAACTTATGGCAGTATGAATCAGATCCGAAAGACAGAAAGACGCAGCGAAAGATCAAAGGACACGGAAGAGCACCGACCGATACCCTTGACAGCAGCGGAGATTATAGTTTTCTGGCCAGATATTTAGGCAAGCAGGACAAGCCAGGCCGGCGCCGATGGAGCTGCTCGCAGAATCTGAAAGAGCCGGAAGTATCAAAACCGAAGCCGATTAATCCTACAGCTGCCCGAAGAGCGCCCAGGACACCGAAGGGCTATGTATTAAGTAAGCAGACCACGAGAAACGAAAACCCGGATATTTTGTACCTGAATGACAATCAAATGATGGTCATATGGAAATACATTAAACTTGAAATTGATAAGGAGGCATGATGCGGCATGATCGAAAACAACCTAGCAACTAAGCTGCGCGTAGCAATGGCGATCAATAAAATATCCCCGGCGCAGCTGGCGCGTGATATTGGTGTATCATCGTCGGCAATACGAGAAATCTGTAAAGGCGCGACAAATCCCCGGGCTGATACATTGATTTGCATTTGCAGGCGGCTCAATATATCGGCTGACTACTTGCTTAGTCTTAAGGAGGATAACAATGTCTGAAATAATTAACGCAAAACAAATTAATAAACCGAAATGGATAAAAAGCCAGGTATTATGGCAATGTTCTGAATGTGGCATGCGGGTAATGACGGATAATTATAATTATTGTCCGCAATGCGGCTTAAAGATGGAGAAAGAAAAAGATCATATTGAGCTAAGCCGCTGCAATTATTGCGACGCCGCTGCGCAGCCGATAATAGTAAATCAATACGGCGTAGATCTGTACGGCTATCGCTGTTCTAATCCTATGTGTTTAACGAATAAATATTATTTCCGAGATAAGCCATTATACAGTGATCCGGAAGAGGCAAAGAAGGCATGGAACGAATTGCAGGAGGAGAAGCATGAGAATTAAGGCTCATATCAAGCTCAGACCGTGTAAGTATTGCGGGGAAGCAGCAGTTATATTACCGCAAGAAAATACCTTTATCGTTTTTTGCAGCGAATCTTTTTTTCCATGTTGTCTTATGAACAGAATAATGTGTTCTACCGAACACGAAGCACGGATAGAGTGGAACAGAGAACAGGAGGTGAACATGAATGAATCCGAATGATAATTATCTGTTCCATTGTTCACATTGCGGTTATTATATGACAAATATCGCTGATGGTAATTCACAATATGATGAATTACTTGAACGATGGGGAAAGAATGATAAATTGAGTGAATTATGGTTAATGAGTAAATTATGGGAAAATGAAATTAAAACAAATGATGACAGCTTATCACATTTTCGATTATTTAACGATTGGTTTTATTGCCCACATTGCGGTAGGAGGGTGAATGAATGAACGAATTAAAACCATGCCCTTTTTGCGGGACTAGGCTGCTTATTCAAATGACTACAGAGTATGCATATAATTCAGATACACCAGAAGGAACACAAATGTACTGGTTGCACTGTGTTAATCCTAATTGCAGAATGGCAGTGGAAACAGACTTGTGTAAGACGGAAGAAGAAGCAATAGCTTTGTGGAATGATAGATACACAGAGGTTGAAAGTTAGTCTGAATGGAGTGTGGCGTATAATGGCAAGTTTTAAAAAGTGTGACATATGTGACACAGTAATTGATGAAGAGTTGATACAAGGAAAAGTTTATATTCATGACTCCAAATATAGTATTTATATCAATAATGTGACAGCTCAAAAAGGTGGCGAATATGACCTATGTGCAAATTGTACAATACGGCTGCATAGATGGTTGAACGACTTAAAAAGGAGGGTGAATGAATGACAAAGAAGAAAATTCATTGCGACAGGTGCGGCAAGATCTTCAAGCCCGGTTATAGGGACGGCGTGCCTAACGGCCTGGGATTTGTACTTGACGGCGGCAAAATCATAAACTTTTGCCGCGAATGCATTGAAAAAATCGGATCCTTAGACGAAGAAGGCAAGGACGCATATTTTGCCAGCTTAGGATTACAAAAATGAAAAACAGGTATTGTATCGGCTGCCCTTTTTACAGGCCGTTGTATAAAGGCCTCTGGGCCTGCCATTACTGCTATATAACAGGCGAAACAAGAGACGTGCCGCCGGAGCGCTGCACACTGAACCCGAAAAGGAAGAAAAATGAACTCACAAAACAAAAAGCAATATCTGAGCCAGTACCTTCCGCTGGCACTGGAAATAAGGCGCAATAAGGAAGAGCTGCGGCGCTGGCGGGAATTCTCTGATTCACTGCAGAAGGATTCACCGGATCTTCAGACGGCAGTGGCCAATATAGAGCTGATAGAGCAACGGCTAAACAGGCAGATAAAAAGCCTTATTAAGCTGCGCCTTCAGATTGAAACAGCTATAGCGGGTCTAAACGACGCGACGCTGCGCCTGATCATGCAGCGCCGATACCTGGATAATAAACAATTCTACCAGATCGCGCGCGAGGTCCATTATTCAACGCGACACGTCGAACGATTACACGGAGCAGCTCTGGCCAAAATAAAAATAAAAGATGTCGCTTCATGTCGTCAATAATGTGATAATTTAATAACGATAAAAGGCCGCCAAAAAGCGGCCTTTTATATATATTCCCGAAACAAATAACGTGCAGATCCGTAAAAAACATGCACGTTAATGGTGTGCCGGAACTGGCAGCAAAAACTTCAAGAATGGGGAGACTTGATCATAGCTGCAAAGCCGGAGGGGAGTTGTACAAGCGAATTAATCGGAGGAGGGGCCGACGCTTGATATAGGAGTGAAACAATGGAAAACCCTGATAAACTGACAAAAAGACAGGAATTATTCGCAGAATATGTCGTAAGCGGAATGACATACTCTGACGCCTACAGAGAAGCCTATAGTCCTAAAAAGGCCAGCAATAAAACAATAAACGAAAAGGCCAGCAGATTGATGGCAGAGGACAAGATAAGGGCAAGGGTCGAGAGTATGCGCGCGTACGCGCGTGAACAATATATGCAGCAGCTTATACTTAACGGGCAAGGGGTACTTGAGGAATTGACACTGATCGCGACCGGCGCTCAAAAATATCCAACATATGACATAAACGGTAACGAGCAGATGAGAGCCCCAACCGTAAAGCAGCGACTTGATGCTTTAGAGCTGCTGGGCAAGTATCATAAGCTGTTCACAGAAAAAACACAGCACGAAGGCTCAATATCCATAATGCTTGATGACAGCCTGGAAGAATACGCAAAATGATCATAAAAATAGCGCCGCCGAACGAACGGCAAAAACTGTTCTTTAAAGCTGATACGCGTTTCATAGCATACGGAGGCGCGCGAGGCGGAGGTAAGAGCTGGGCCCTAAGGAATAAGGCAATACTTTTAGCTGTAGAATATCCTGGCATAAAAATATTGATCCTGAGACGCACATTTCCGGAGCTGCGAGAAAATCATATATTGCCGTTAACGACAGCGCTGAACAAAGTAACAAGTTACAACGACACACAGAAAACCATATTATTTCCAAACGGGTCCCGGATCCGATTCGGATATTGCGACGGTGATCGTGACGTTCTTCAATATCAGGGACAGGAAATGGACATAATCATGGTGGACGAAGCCACACAAATAAGTGAATTTGTGTTTTCAACGTTGACCGCCTGCCTCAGAGGTACAAACAATTTTCCGAAGCGAATGTATCTATCGTGCAATCCCGGAGGTATAGGCCATTATTGGGTCAAGCGTTTATTCATAGACAGAGACTATAAAAACAGCGAAGATCCTAACGATTACACGTTTATTCCGGCAAGAGTCTATGACAATACGGTCCTTATGGAAAGAGATCCTAATTATGTCAAGATGCTCGAAAACCAGCCGGAGGATATAAGACGCGCCTGGCTGCTGGGAGATTGGAATATACACATGGGCCAATACTTCCCTGAATTCAGGCATGAGAAGCATGTAACAGAGCCCTTCCCTATTCCGGATCATTGGAGAAAGTACGTATCGCTTGACTACGGCCTTGATATGCTGGCCGTTTTGTGGGCGGCATTTGATGAAAGCGGGCATGTATATATATACAGGGAAATATACGAACCTAATCTGATCGTATCAGAAGCGGCAAAAAGAATAAAAGAACACCTTGCAAAAGAGAAAGTATATGCCGTTCTGGCGCCGAAGGACCTATGGGGCCGAAGCGCCGATACCGGACAAAGCCTGGCAGAAGGATTTGAAAAAGCGGGCGTAAAGCTCACGCCGGTAGGCGTCAACGGAAGGATTGAAGGCTGGTTAAGCGTTAAGGAATGGCTTGCCCCTGATGAAGAAGGCACGCCGGGGCTTAAGATCTTCAGCACCTGCAGGAATTTGATCCGATGCCTGCCACTGCTGCAGCACGATGAACATGATCCGAATGATTGCGCCATATATCCGCATGAGATCACGCACGCGCCGGACGCGCTGCGTTATATGATCGCCGGCAGGCCTCACGCAGCCAAAATCGTAAAGGATCCTGTATATAACTTCAAGAGTGAACGACCGAAGAAGAGCGCCGCAGGACGCGGCGAAAGGGTGAAAGCAATATGATAATAACGACAATAGCGGGCCTTATAGCAGCTGTATGCTGCATATTTGCGTACCGTATGGGATTAAGAGACGGCAAGGCAATGCAGGAAGGCAGAGCTCCGGATCCGATTGAATTGCCTAAAAAGAAGCAAAAAATAAGCAAAGAAAAGAAGCAGGCTCAGGACCGGCTCGAAAAGATCATTAAGAATCTGGAAGCATATGACGGAACTTCAAGGGGGCAGATTAAGATATGATTGCAAAAGACGCCGCGGGAATATGGTCGCAATACCAGGAAGGCGTAAACCATCACGAGAAAACCGGCATGTATGATAAGGCCGAACAGGCTCACCGATTCTTTGAGGGTGACCAGTGGTACGGCCTCGAAAGCGACGGCGAGAACCTGCCTATGTATAACTTCATACAGCCGACATGTGAATATAAGATAGCAATGGTCGCAATGAAAAACATGGCCATTACGTTCAACGATACCGGCAGCACCGATCAGATCCACAGCGATATTTATAAAGGCCTTGAAGGGCTTATATCTCAGATCTGGGAGAACGCACGCATGGACCGCCGGCAATGGGACATAATCAAAGAAAGCTGCATATCCGGAGAAGGCTGGATATTCTTCTATGATGATCAATTTCATAATCAGATGATCGACAAGACAAACGTATACCTGAGCGACGAGCAGGAAGAAGATATACAGAATCAGCAATATATCATCATATACGAGCGCCGCAGCGTTGACGCTGTAAAAGCTGACGCTGAACAGTATGGCATTGATGAAGAAGAAATAGCAAGCATTATGTCAGACGACGATACCAGCCGCCTTATAGGCGAACAGGAAGAAGTCCAGGGCGGTGACGGTAAGTGCAGCTGCCTCCTGTATCTGTACCGTGATGAAGAAAACAATATACATTTCATGCGGCTAACAAAAACCGTCATATACCAGCCGGACACAGTTATACCCGGCATGACTAAATATCCGCTGGCAAATCTTATATGGCTGCCGAAGAAAGGCAGCGCACGCGGCCACGGTGAAGTTGAGCAATTAATACCTAACCAGATAGAAACAAATAGAATGCTGGCCAGAAGGATCATATCGGCAAAAATGGACGCATTCGGTAAGCCTGTATATTCTTCAAACGCCATAGATAACCCCGAAGATATAGACAAAATAGGAATAGCCCTGGAAGTAAGCGGCAGCGTTCAACGAGTGCAGGACGCCTTCTCGTATATCCAGCCTATGTCAATGAGCCCCGACGCGCATAAGCTGCAGCAGGAGCTTATAAGCATAACGAGAGACATGGCCAGCGCCGGCGACGCCGCACTCGGAAATATCAATCCGGAAAACGCCTCCGGAGCTGCAATAATAGCCGCCAGAGATCAGGCTGCTATTCCACTGAATGAGCAGACAGCGCGCTTCAAACAGTTTTGCGAAGATATAGCCGTTATATGGCTGGATATTCTGGCCGCGTATTCGCCCGAAGGCATAGAAATTATAACGCCTGCCGGCATAGAGATAATACCGCCGGAAGATCTTCAGGAACTGAGCTCTAAAGTAAAAATCGAAGTGTCGCCGGTAGATCCGTACAGTAAAGCCGCACAGGAGCAGAGCCTAATCAACTTCTTTGCGGGCGGACATATAACGTTCGACGAGCTCGTAGAGCTCTTAGATGACGACAGCGCGATACCTAAGAGAAAGCTAATGAAGATACTGGCAGCGCGAGCTGAAGAGGCTCAGAGACAGGCACAGATGCAGCAGATGCAGGCACAAGCAGCGGGTCCTATGCAGATGCCAATACCGCAGCAGATGCCGGCAGAAATGCCTCAGCAGGCTATACCGCAGGCACAGATACCGGAAATACAAATACCTGCAGCGCAGCCGACAAATGACGCACAGCTTCAGGAGCTCTTGAGCCAGATCTCAGCAGGAAGGGTGATATAAGTGTGTAAGTGTGACGTAGACGCGCGGATCGTAGGATCCTCGACAGAAACAGACGACAAGGGCCGTATCGTAGACGTATTTCTTTTCGAGTGCCCGAAGTGTAAAGATCGTTATTTTAAGCGGGTAGTAAGAGAGCCCGCAGAAAATAAGAAAAATACTAAAAAGAAAAAAGGAGCATAAAAAATCATGGAAGAAAATTTAAACACGGTAAACGACGTGCAGGAGGAAAACGTTGACCTCCAAAGCAATGCTGACGTAAGCGAAACTGGCGCCGAAACTGCTGCAGAAGCAGAAGGCGAAAGCCAGCCGGAGGCCGCGAACCGGGCGGACAGCATAAGCGAAACACAAAGCAGGGCGCTCAATAGCTGGGCAGCAGCTCAGAGAAGAGCGGCCGAAGCAGCGCGACAGGAAGCCGCAGCATTAAGAGCTGACTACGAAAGGCTTACGACAGCGCTGAAAGGCTACGGCTTTAATGGAAGTGCCGAAGATATGGCCGACGAAATTGAAGCCAGGGCAAGCGGTAAGACCGCAGCTCAGGTCAAAATGGAACGAATGCAGGACCAGGCAAGGATCAAACAGGCCGTCTTATCTTCCCCGGAATATCAGCGCCTGCAGAAGGAAACTGAAGCATTACGGGAAATAAGCTATAAGAGCATATACGACCGGGATATAGCTGAAATAAATAAATATAATCCCGGTGCGAAAATCAAAAAGCTTGACGATCTGGGACCGGAGTATACCAGGCTCAGAGCAGCCGGAGTATCTAACCTGGCAGCCTATGCAGCAACGCAGGCTGTGTCTGAAGCACACAATAAGCTTAAGCCGCCGTCTATAGGAGCGGTCGGCAGTAATAGCTCACGACAGAAAGACTATTACAGCCCCGCCGAAGTAGACAAATTAACAGAAAAGGACCTTGATGATCCGAAGATCTTAGAGGCCGTAAAAAGATCAATGACAAAATGGAAATAGGAGGAATGATTAAAAATGGCATATGAAAATTTTAAAAGACTCGTATGGAGTAAGAACATACAGCACCAGCTGCCTAAATTCACCGTATTCGAGCCCGATTGTAACTATAAGTTTAAGGGCGAGATCAAATACGCCAAGCAGGTAAAGATCCTCGGCGTTAACCGCCCCACTATCGGCACCTATACCGGCAGCTCTATCGGCACGCCTGAAACTGTACCCACTTCGGCACAGTTCCTTGACATTGACCAGGCTAAATTTTTCAATTTCATGGTCGACGATGTTGACGAAGCTCAGAGCACTCCGGGCCTCATGGAAGCCCTTATGGAAGAAAGCACCCGCGCAATGGCTCAGGAAAGAGACAGCTATATAGCGAAGATCTGCGCAGATAGTGCTGGATATAACGCCTCGGCGGTAGAAATTGATACAGCAGCCGAAGCAGAAGCCGCACTTGAAGCAGCTCTTATATGGCTGCAAGACAATGGCGTAAATCCCACTGTCGACAAAGTAACGGCATATCTGACACCAAAGGTATATACATATCTTGCCAAAGCAATGATAGAAGATAAAACCGATAACGACGATCTTGTAGGTAAGGGCAGTATCGGTAAATACCTTGGTATCAGAATAAAAATGTCTAATAACCTGTATAAAGACGGCAGCAATTATTACCACAATATCATTAAAAGCGATAAAGCCTGCGCTTTCGCTTCAGCAATAGACGACGTAGAGGCTTACCGTCCTGAAACGCTGTTCTCTGACGCGATAAAAGGCCTTAACGTATACGGCGGAAAGATCATACGGCCGCAGGAATGCTACGCATTTAAATCTTATTAATCAATGAGGAGGAATAAAAAATGGCAGCAGCAGTTGTAACTGTATCTACAAACCTCGTACGCGGTACTGCAGGGGCCTTTATCGGCACCTCAATAGACGCGACCGACGGCCTTTTCCTTAAGTGGGACGTACCTGACGAAAGAGCGCTTATAGTGCTTATAAACGCTGACACCAGCAACGCCGTAACAACCCTTAAACTTAAGAAGGGTGACGGCCTGGGCGCGGCAGCGGCCGACGTTGACATAGGCCTTACTGCCGGCCAGACAAAGGTACTGGCCATAGAAAGCGCTAAATTCCTTATCACGACCGGAACGAATAAAGGATATATCAAATTTACAGATTCGTCCGGTGACACTAAGGTAGCCCTTGTAAGGCTGCCCTAAATGATAGCATTAAGGGAGCCGGCACCCGGCTCCCTTATCCTGATAAAAAAGGAGATATAAAACCATGACAGGACAGGACCTCTTAACCGCTGCAGCGGCTCAGTTTGGAGCTAGCATCACTGAAGGCTATACGGCTTTCGCGCCGAAAGTTATCAACAACCTTCTGGCCGAAACCTTTGACATAAATAACCGCATGAGACACGCTGCCGGCAAGGAAAAGCTGGAAGAGATACCGCTTATAACCGGGCTGGCAGAAGAAATAACATACGAAACAAAGCTTATATGGGCCGCGCTCGTTTATGGCCTCGCAGCAAAGCTTATATCAGACGAACGCGACGCTGCACAGCTGAGCTTTTTTTACCAGGCATATAAAAACGGCTTAGACGAATGTGACGTCGGATACATCAAGGCGGTGACACGCGGATTATGAAGAACATAAGATTCTCAAGCTTCAACTCAGTAAAAACAAAGATATACAGAAGCTTCAAGGGCGTCGACATGTCGACAGATCCGACGTTATGTGACGACAACCGGAGCCCCTGGGCTCCTAACCTTATAAGCGACACCGGCGGCATGCCAGAGAAAAGGCTGGGCTGGCGCGTTTTAAAAACATATTCGGGCACGCCCGCGCCGAAGATAAACGGCATATACAGGGCCGTAATAAACGGCACTGAGAAGATACTTATTCATGCCGGCTCTAAGATTTGGGATTATGCGACGGATCCGTTACTCGGCACGCCGCTTATATCCGGAATAAACGACGGCAGCAGCTGCGCGATCTTCTTTGCCAGCAAGCTGTATATCTTTACCGGCAATGAATATCTTGTATACAACGGATCTACAATAACAGCCGTTGAAGGCAGAATACCTGAAATAATTATAGGCCGTTCCCCTTCAGGCGGAGGCGGCACGCCGCTGGAACCAATCAACCTTATTCAGCCAAAATGGACAGAGGGATTTCTGGGAGAGGCTGGCATAGATGAGTACCAGCTATCTTATGATAATCTTGATTCAACAGTTCCGATCAAAGTTGAAGTAATGGACGCACAGGGCACCTGGAACACCTTAACGGCGCCAACAGATTATAGCTGCAACTATAACACCGGCAAGGTAACTTTTACGAACCCGCCGGGCATATCGCCTATAGCCGGCGCTGATAATGTGCGGATCACAGCGTCAAAAAATAGAACCGGATATGCAGACAAAGTTAAGAAGGCGCTTGTAGCGGGTGTATATTCCGGTACAACGATATTCTGCGCCGGATCCGTAAAAGGAACAGACTACCATAGCGGGTTTAATGATCCTACGTACTGGCCTGATACCGGCTACGACAATGTTGGTACAGATGAAACTGATATTATGGGCTATCTACAGATCGGTCAATACCTTGCCATTATCAAAGAAGATAACGACCAGGATTCAACTGTATATCTGCGTAAAGACACAACATTGAACAATGAAATGATATTCGTCCGTGAGCCTTGCGTCACGGGCATAGGCGCCATATCGCGTAAATGCTTCGGCAACCTTCGCGGCGAACCGTTGTTTTTATCACGGCAAGGCGTGTTTGCTGTAACGAGCAATATTATAACTTCTGAGAAGATGGTACAGAACAGATCATATTTTATTGACCTGGCATTGACAAAAGAAAGCGGGCTAAAGGACGCCGTAGCCGTAGAATGGGAAGGCTATTATATCGTAGCAATTAACGGCCGGGCATATATACTTGACGGCCGGCAGAACAAAACATACAAACAGCAGAACGGTGACTATGTATATGAGTGCTATCACTGGGATAACATACCTGCCCGCTGCTTTATGAAATCAGGCGGAACGTTATACTTCGGAACAGCTGACGGCAGAGTGTGCCGATTTAACAGCGACAAAGATAAAATGGACAGATACAACGACGACGACCAGGCTATAGTAGCGTCATGGAGCACGAAGGCAGACGACGATGGCCTGTTTACAGCATATAAAAGCCTGGTATCACCGGGCTGCGGCGTAATGATCAAGCCGTATACTCATTCATCAGCGACAGTAATATTTGAAACTGAAAAAGACTTCGGAGAAGTAGCAGCGTCGCAGAGACTTGACATTTTTGATTTTTCAGATCTGGATTTTTCAAGATTTTCCTTTGAGACATCAGAAAGCCCCAGGGTAATACCGGTAAGGGCTAAGCTGAGAAAATACCAAACGCTAAGGATCACCGTAAGAAACGATGCGAAAGACGAAGGCTTCGGCGTATTCGGCATCGTTAAACGGTTTACGTTAAGCGGGCATATGAGATAACAAGGAGGTATAAAAGTGGCAATAACCGACCATAAATTTGCAAATGCAGACTTTACTGCAAGCAACACGATAGCAGGCTTATCGGACCGTCCTTCCGAGGACGGGCTTACTGCGGCACAGCTCAAAGCACGATTTGACTATATCGCTAAGAGCATGATCGCCCTGGATAAATTCAACGATCTTATAGACGAGCTGGCTGCTTCAGGCGCTGCCTCTATAGGCGCTTCGAGTATAACCGGCCTGACCGGATCTACAGTGCAGGAGCTGCTGGAAGCTTTAAAGGCATATGTAGACGCAGCTGACGCGCTGCTGTTGGCCAAAGCGGGCGGAACCATGACGGGAGCATTGACCTTATCCGGCGCCCCGACAGCTGACCTGCACGCAGCCACAAAGAAATACGTTGACGACGCCGACGCAACGCTTGTTGCTAAAGCGGGTGATACCATGACAGGAGCCCTTACCCTGTCCGGCGCCCCGACTTCAGACCTGCATGCGGCCACAAAGAAATACGTTGACGACGCTGACGCGCTGCTGTTGGCCAAAGCTGGCGGCACAATGACCGGAGCTCTTACCTTATCCGGAGCACCGACAAGCGACCTGCACGCAGCCACGAAGAAATACGTAGATGACGCTGACGCGGCTCTTCTGGCCAAAGCGGGCGGCACAATGACCGGATCTCTTATACTTGCAGACGATCCTGAAAGCGATCTTGAGGCCACGACAAAGCAATATGTAGACAATGCTATTGACGTATTAGACGGCGAGATAGATGATATGCTGCCTCTGACCGGCGGCACTTTAACCGGAGCATTAACTTTATCGGGAGCGCCTTCAAGCGACCTGCACGCAGCCACGAAAAAGTATGTAGACGATGCTGACGCGGCATTTTTAGCCAAAGCGGGCGGCACAATGACCGGGGCTCTTACCTTATCCGGAGCGCCTTCAAATGATCTGCACGCTGCAACGAAAAAGTATGTAGACGATGAAATAGACGCAGTAGAAACAGAAATAGGAGACTTCCTACCGAAATCCGGCGGCACAATGACCGGAGCTCTTACCTTATCCGGAGCTCCGACCGAAAACCTGCACGCAGCCACGAAAAAATATGTCGATGATACAGCATTTGCAGCCGGATCCGTAAGCTCGGTTAACGGTATGTCTGGCACAGTAATTCTCGGAGCTTCAGACGTCGGAGCCGTACCGGCAGCCGGCGGCACAATGACCGGAGCCCTTACCTTATCCGGAGCACCGACAAGCGACCTGCACGCAGCCACGAAAAAGTATGTAGACGATGCTGACGCGGCTTTCTTGGCCAAAGCGGGCGGGACCATGACCGGAGATCTTACTCTTGCCGGCGCCCCATCGTCAAACCTTCATGCAGCCACAAAGAAATACGTTGACGACGCCGACGCGGCATTTTTAGCCAAAGCGGGCGGGACCATGACCGGAGATCTTACTCTTGCCGGCGCCCCATCGTCAAACCTTCATGCAGCCACAAAGAAATACGTTGACGACGCCGACGCGGCATTTTTAGCCAAAGCGGGCGGCACAATGACCGGGGCTCTTACCTTATCCGGAGCGCCTTCAAATGATCTGCACGCTGCAACGAAAAAGTATGTAGACGATACCGTCTCAGGTTATATTCCTTCAACGGATAAAGGAGCTGCTTCGGGCGTAGCCAGCCTTGACAGCAATACTAAACTTACTGCTGCCCAGGCAAGCGCATATATCGTAGCGGTTTCAGCAAGTAAAACGCTGGCACTGACAGACGCCGGAACGTTTCAAAAAATAAGCTCTTCAAGTGCGGTCACTATAACCATACCGACAAATACAAGCGTCGCCTTCCCTGTCGGAACGGAAATAGAGCTTTACCGGGGCGGATCCGGAAGCGTAACAGTAGCAGCTGCATCAGGTGTCACGATCAACAAAACCGGCAGCGCTCTAACAATAGCGGAGCAGCATGGTTGCGCCGTACTGAAAAAGATAGACACAAATACCTGGATATTAGGAGGCGCGCTCGGATAATGAGAATATCAAGACGATTAGGTTTGTACGCCGGAGCAGAAGGCGGAGGCATAACATTGCCGACGTATACCGGATCATATGCCATATTCGGGGACGCTGTACAAGGATATATAGAATTATATTCGAGCGGGACCTTAAGCCTGGCGAAGGCCAATTATCAAGTATTTGCCTTAGGCGGCGGCGGAGGCGGAAGCAGCCCATACGACGACGGAGAAGGTAATATAATACCCGGCGGCGGAGGCGGCGGAGGATATACAACAACAGCAGCGCTTAATTTGGCAGCCGATACAAGCTATACCGTAATGATAGGAGCCGGAGGAGCTAAAGACGCAAATGGAGGCGCTACAAGTATAAGCAATATAACCGCTGAAGGCGGCTATAAAGGCACTTATAACAACGGCGGCACAAATGGCTCCTGGGGCGGCAGCGGAGGCGGAGAAGCAGGTACCACAGTTAAAGCATATAGAACCGGTGGCACAGGTGGATCTGACGGCTCATGGGGTTATGGCAATAACCACGATATTAAATCATCAGGCAACTATTTTCATGGTCAAGGAACCACAACGCGAGCCTTTGGCGAAGTAAGCGGAACCTTATACGCAGGCGGCGGCGGCGGTGGCGGCGCGTATGCTAGCGGAGCAGGAAACAGATCCTCCGGCGGCGAAGGCGGAGGTGGACAGGGCGGCAACGGAGCAAATAGCTCGTATGCAAAAGGTTTACAGGCCGATAATAACACCGGCGGCGGAGGCGGCGGAGGCGGTGGCTCAAATTACGGAGAAGGAGCCCCCGGCGGGTCCGGCAGAGTAATAGTAAGATGGGGGTATGCAGCATGAGCATGAAAAAGGCAGTAATTATCAACGGAAATGTTGAAAATATCATCATATGTTCTGATGAAGGCATAAGGGGCATGTCGTTCCCTATAGGTACAACGATATGGGATATAGGACAATATCCTGTACATATAGGCGACGAATTTGAGGACGGTACGTTTTATCGTGACGGTGAGCCGCTGGAACCTGATCCGTCAGATGAGGATAGAATTGACGAGATAAACGAGCTGCTAAGCGTGTTGCTTGGAGGTGGAACAAATGAATAAGCTTCAAATGATGGCAGAGTTCCGGAGAGCAGTGCAGATCTTTATATGTTCTTTGGATCCGGAACAAAACAAAGACGCGATACTGCAGTGCGCCTCTGTATTTCCGGAGTATGAGATCGGCAAACAATATAAAGCCAGGGACCTGCAAAATGGCACGCCTGCGGATATATTCCGCTGGGGATATACGCCGATGGGCGACGCACAGCTGTATATGGTCCTGCTTAACCATACGTCCGCAATTCAGTGGCCGCCCGATCAGGCTGTCAGCTTATACAAAAAGATCGGTATAACAAACGGCTATTATGATTGGGTCCAGCCTTACGGTGATGTTGACGCATATATGACAGGCGACGAAGTATACCATAATAATCAAATATGGATAAGCACCAGAGATTATAACGTATCAGAGCCTGGAGTAGACGGCTGGGTGGTGAAGTCATGACAATAGAAGTTGCGCTGCTTATATCAGTTATTTCAGTAGCCTTTGCTTTGTATTCCGGAGCTGTCAATATTAAGCGCAATAACCGCAAGGATACAGAAACGGAAACGACACAGCTCACGACTATGATCGTAAAACTTGAAAGCATAGATAAAGGTGTCGAAGAGATCAAAACAGATATTCGAGG